>Ga0334900_1002325_pt1 | contig 17068 bp, 16 predicted proteins | sample GraSluR3_MG_2_FD_207231 | JGI IMG/M metagenome (GOLD analysis project Ga0334900, IMG submission 207231) | Sludge microbial communities from methane-producing bioreactor in Wageningen University, Netherlands - Granular Sludge_31_08-R3 | ecosystem: Engineered > Bioreactor > Anaerobic >...
TAATCCTGACATGAATTCTGAGAATTATTTATTTGAAAATCAAACAGTAGTAACTGCTTAATTCGTAATTTACTGTTATGGTGCGTAGGCAAAATTGCACTTTTTGGCAAAGCTTTGGTTGCAGCGTAGGCTTGTGGGGCTTTGGCAATGTGTGCAATGTGGGTCGGGTTTCCTTCTTCTTTTGCGGGGAGGAGAAAAAAACAAAATAAATTTCCATCAAATTTGCACTGTCCTATCAAAAAGCTAAATCCTTTCTTATTTTAATTTTGTCACTGTTGTATCTGTCTGCTCGTCTGTCTTTACACTTGCAGCTAACGGTTTAGTATAAGCGTAGTGCGGGATTTCGGAGCGATTCACTGTCCGCCAGCACGAACTTTGATAGATGCCAAAATACTAAATTTTAGCCACTTCGCCCGCATTACGCTTATACAATGTTGGCGGGAGTTTTTTTATTCAATTCTCCTTAATACCCCCTTTAATTTTGCTTCAACTCCAAGATTATCAAAAAGTTTTTCAGTCAATGTTAATGTCTTCTTGAAAGCTGTTTTAATATCTGTCGGATCTAATTCTGATGTTGTCTGCTGAAATAACGAATACCAATCTGGGTCTATGTCTTTTTCCAAGCCTTTTGTTGGACTTTCCCAATGTTTGGTTTGGTATGTTTCAATTCTTATTAACCAAAGTAAATATTTTTGAACATTTGATAAGCTTTGGTAAGCGTGAGCAAATTCCTGTCGTTTAATTAAGTTGCTTGTTGTAAGTAAAACATTCAACAATGATTGGCTCAACCACAGGATATTTTCATTTGTTGTTCGATCAGGTACTTTAGTTTTTATTTCTTTGAGCGTGTTAGTCAATAAAACTTCTTTATCTACTAAAATCATCTTGTCAAAGTCGCTAAACTCTACCAAACCGTCCCACGATTTGATAACTTCCATTTGGTCGTTTGTCAAAAAATGAAACTCCCCCCTTATCATATTTTCAAAAATGGCAACTTCACTTCCATACTCGTTGGTAAAATATAATGCCAATGGATGAATTTGGCTTACCCAATTTTCAGCGGAAAATTTTTCTTTATCCTTCAAGAAGATGTAGAATTCAATATCTGAATATTTGTCCCCTTCATTTTTGGTAAATGACCCGTACATAAATACGGCAGAAATATTTTTATCATTTTGAGCTATTGACTTTGTTTTGTCAATCATTTGTAACTGTATCATTTTCTAATTTTTTTAATATTAACAATCGTCTTTTCTACTTTGCCTAGTAAAGGATATTTCAATTCTTATTCTATCTTACAGTTACTTATAGCTTCATTTTCTTGAATGTTTTTTGTTGTTAATCGTTTCTTCAAATTACCGCCAACGGTTTGCGTGTATGTGCAGTAGCGGATTAGAAGCACTTTCTTGTCCGATTAGCACAAAGTTTTTTAGAAGCACAGACCTACGATTAACCACGTCACCCGCTATTGCCACATACACGCTGTTATCGCTTCGGTGTTCTTCTTCGTCCGTTGGTTTGTCGGTCGTATTGGTCGTGCGGTTGGGCAGACACACTCTTTGCCAAGCTTTGGTTTGAGCCTTGGTTGGTGCGGCTTGGCAATGTGTGTGGCTGTTGAGCGTTGGCATTATTCAAACATTTTGTTAAAGTCCTTTGTAAAATAATCTCTTACTGATTCGTTTACGCCTGTCGGTTCGTTGTAGAAAAACAAGTCAATTTGAACTTCTTTGTTTTGGTACTTTATTGTATGTCCATTGAAAATATTCTCATATCCTTTTGCTTTATCTTCTGCGTTACCTGTTCCTACCACATTACCTTTTGGGTCAATGAATTTTATAATTAGTTTGTCGCTGTCTTTTGGTTTTAACCAAAAAACAAAGTCAGGAAAGAAGTTTCTATATTCTTGTTCTCTAGTGTCATAATAAGGTATAGAAACATCATCTGTTGTCTGGTCTATTTTTGAGAAATACCACCAATCGTATTTTTCAAGTTTGTCCCGATTTTCTTGTAGTTTCTTTAAAAATTCTACTTCTGAAGGAACCCAAACAATGTGTTTAAAAAGTTGTTTGTGTGCTTCTGATGTGAGTATGATGGGATTGTAGTAATGTTCTACTAAAAAATCTGTGTTTAACTCAAGCTTCAAACCGTTGTACGAATAGTTGTTTGGTTTGTCTTTACTGTTAAATAAGTCAAGTTGTTCCTGTAATTGCTGGTCGTTTAGCTTCTTTGCGGTGTATGCTGCAACTATATCACTAACTGAATTATATTCTGATTTACTTCCTTTTATAGAATCAATTATCGCTTGTTCTAAAAGTTCAAGCTCGATGTCAGGAAGATTAGCAACTTCAATTTTATCAAAGTGGTTTATTTCCGTCAATACTGGTTCAAATGATTTTAGCCGTTTGGGTTTTTGATTGAAATGTTGATTTAGAAGCAATAAATTATCAATTGGTTTGCGAATAGAACGAGAAACGGAAAAATTGAAATTTGTTTCAACTCTAATTTTTTCTAAAGTAGTTACTAATGTTTTTGAAACATTGATAGGAGATTGCATCAAAACGATTTTGTCTTGGACTCCTGCACTTATTCCAACGAATTCTAAAAGGTCGTTGTATTCATCACAGTTTATTGAATACGCAGGAATTTCTGCGATTACTTCTTCATATTTCGGAATCAATAATTCTTGAGGTATAGCTGTTTTAGAAATGTGTTTAACAATTTTCCAATCGTCAGCATCTTTTTCTCTGCTTAGATTTTCAGTAATATTTTTTATTACTTCCTTTTTTGTAGCAAACAGAAACAAACTTTCTAAAGGTAAATTTCTTTTTAGAATGTCGGCTTTAGCTTTAATGTCTATGTACCTAGATAGTGTTTCAGTTTCTTCTGGATTAACAATGTATGAAAGTCTTTTTCTGATACCTGGAACTGGCTGAATCCTTACGCCACGCCCAATGGCCTGTAAAACGAATTTTTGTGCTCCTTCGTCAACGCCAATATTGATGAAGTTGACAACATTCGGTCGGTTGCTGTCCCAACCTTCTGTGAATATTCTTGAACCAAGTAATATATTGATGCTGCTTTCTTGACTATTAATGGTTTTAAAATATGACTTAGTTAATGGTGTTTCGGTGTATTGGTAGTTTTCTAAAACATTGTCACTCCATTTTGTTGCATCAGAAGCTACTAACAAACAAAAGTGTTGCCCTGCATTGGCTGTTTTCAAACGAAAAGCTACTTCACGACTATTATTGGCGATTCTAGTGTATTCAATCTTACCAAATGCGGATGCATTAAAAACTTGTTTTAAAATGTCTTCTTTGGTTAAATTTTCAATGATTTGAACAAATGAACCGGGTATTTCTGCTGTATTGAATTGATAATCTCTATGAATTATCAAATCTTGTCTCAACACTTCTTTGGCTTTATCTAAGTCGTATTTTCCTGAGGCAACAATAGCTAATTGCTTAAAAAATAGTTTCAATTCCGCATCAATCGTATTGACTTCATTTGCAATAGTAATAAGCAAAGGATTATGAAATAATTCAGGATGCTTGGTTTTGATAAACTTGGCTTCCTTTTTTATAGCAGTCAGCACTAAAAGCGATTTGACTACCATTTCCGTTTTATCCGCTTCTGAAAATTCGTCCTGCTTTTTCTTGTTCCAATTCTTGTACTCTTGTCCGCTTACTGTGATATGCTTTCCATAACCTGTTTCAATGAATTTTTTTAGATTGAAATTATATGCAGTTGTAACAATGTCAACTGTATCTGTAAAGGTTGCTGAAAAGCTAAAAATAAAACCTTTGTGAGCCAAAATAGAGTAGTAGGCTTGTCTTATACTATCTTCTTTATCTCCTTTGTGTGCTTCATCTAAAAGTACATACCACTTGCCACTATTTAAAACCGTTTTGTAACTCAACTGCTCTGTTTTGTCAACATCAGTAATATTATCACTTCTGTAATAAAAAACAGTGATTCCATCAGGTTCATATAAAGATGTTTGTAAGTGTTTGGATTTTTCAAACTCCCTTAAATCTTTGAGATTGATTTTTACTGAACTGTTTTTGTTGAATACTTCAATATGCTCTTTAATCTGATTTAGAATTTCAGGCTTTGGTGCTAGAATTAAAATATCGTTTTTAGGGATATGGTCATAGGTGGCTAATTGATGTAAAAACTCAATAAGTTTAATTAAAACCAAAGTTTTGCCTGAACCTGTTGCCATCCATAAAGAGGCACGATTTAAAAATTCTGTGTAGGGTATTTGATTATCTTCTACTTTGTAATACTGACCTAATAAACCAAAATGAGTGCTCTCATTAGCATAGCTAATTTGTTTTTTCCAATCTTCGTTGGTTTGTGTTTGATAGTGATTGTAAAGATGTTCTTTTTGATGAAAGAAATAATACAAAGTGTTTAAAGCGTGCTTTAAAGCCGATTGTTGGTAATCGTGTAATTTCCAATCTATGCCAAAGGTTTCCTTATCCAAGTTCTTGTAAAACTCAGGTAAACTAGAAGGGTTATCTTTAACTAATTTTTCTAATACTATTTTAGCCATTGTTTGTCAGTTTATTTGCTATTCCACCAAATCAATGGTTTAATCCAAGGATATTTTTCAAAAGTCATTTCAGCATACACTACTTCGCTGCCATTTTCAAAAACTACTTTGTCTTCAAAAAGCTGTTTGATGTGTTTACCCGAAACATTAGAAAGTGTTTCAGCTATATCCACATCAGGATACAAATTTTCAAAAACCACTTTGGCGTTTTTGCTTTTGTAGTCTATTTCAATAGCATCTAATAGTTTTTGGTCTTGCATAAAACTATATTGCTCTATTTGGTTTTTACCTTCTTTACTTTTCCATTGATACTTAGCTCTTGACAATACTTCTTCGTATTGTTCTAGTTCGTAGTACTTAAATAAACCACCACCTTTATAATTAGCTTCAGTAGAAATGCCTATTTTATTGCCTATCAATGTCCATTTTAATCTTGGAATATTTGTGCCACTAAAATGTTCGCCCATTTCCATTCCAATCCATTTGCGATTAAGTTTATGTGCCGTTGAAATAGTTGTACCACTTCCTGAAAAGAAATCTAAAACATAATCTCCTTTATCAGAAGAGTTTTCAATTATTCTTGATAAAAGACCTTCAGATTTTTGTGTTTGAAATTTTAGGTATTCTGATGAACCCGAAATCAAAGGTTTTGTCTTATCGTGGTCCCAAATATCCCTTACAAATGTTTCAGCATAATATCTATTAAAAATCGTTTCCTTAAACTTGTCATTTAGAGGTGTACCATTTTCAAGACTAGTCAATATAGACTCCCTATCTCTTTGTGTTAATTTTGAAAAATCAGGCGAAATGGTTTGAGTGTCCATAAATGGTTTATTATAAATCTGTCGCTCCTTTTCTGGATAAAATTTATGAATATTTAAGTCAGGATTAGTTTTAGTGTAAGCAAAAATTGTATCGTGTTTGTTAGCATAGGCATTTCTTTTTATACCTTGAATTCTGTATCCATATATTATTTCATTTAGTAAATTGTTTTTGCCATAAACCCTATCTAATAGAATTCTTCCGAGATAATTCGCTCTATAATCAATATGGAAATAAAAAGTCCCTGACTTTTTCAAAAGTTCATTAGTTATTAAAACTCTGTCGAATATTAATGATAACCAAGTACTGTCTTGATAAGCATCTTTATATTTGAAATCACTTCCTGTATTAAATGGTGGGTCAATGTAAATTAGGTCTAGTGAAGCTTTATGCTTTTCTTTGATTGTGTTAAGTCCTTGCCAATTATCTGTTTTTATAATTGTCCCATCAATTTCTTTGTCTATATTTTCAAAACAAGCCAATATTTGGAATTTGAGTTCAGGAAAATATTTTGTATCAATTGGCAGATATTGAAACTTCATATTAAGTTTTTTACCTTCAATAATTTCACTTTCAAAAGATGTTTCATTTGCAAAAGCGAATTCTTCCCATTCCTTTTTTGAAGTCTCACCTTTATCGTCAAACCATTCTTTGTTTAATTCCTGCCATTCTACGACTTGGTTTTTCCATCCTGGGCTTTTAATGATTTTTTCAATGAGTGCTATATTATTTGCCAATTTATCAAGTGTCAATACATAATTACAGTTTCTCACAAACTTAGGTTTCTCCCAAATCGCTTTTAATTCATCTTCAAAACGAGCAATGTATTTAATAACTTTGTGTGCAATTTTTTTGATGTTTTGCATACGCTTTACGGTCGCTGCATCAAAATCTGTATCTAAATCATTAAACAGCCAATTGTAAACGTAAATGTCAAATTGCTCTTTTAAAAACCCTTCGGCATCCTTGTGTATGAAATAGTCTATTTCGTTTTGGCGTTTGTAAATGCTAAAGATTTTTCTCAAATCTTCATCATACAAAATGATGCCTTTCTTGTGCAAGTAGGTTAGCATTAAAGAAAGGTCGTTAATACTATATTCTACCTTAACAGAATTTAAGGCATCATCTAAGTTTTCAATTAAAAGACATCTTCTACTATCTGTTTTTTTATCAATTACGGTTCGGTCAATATCGGTCTTTTCAAAAATTATATTTGGATGTAGGTCTGTTCCGTAATCATCTAAGCATTTATCTATAAGGTCGTTGTTTTTGTCAAGTTCCAAGTAATCTTTTAAACGGTCGTACTTGTTGCTTTCCTGATAACGAATTTTAAAAATCACTTCTTCCTTGGTTGCTTTAACCAAATAGAATTGTATCGCTTTTTTCTCGTTGCCTTTTGCGTGTTTTATTTCAGAAGTATCAAACAAAACTTTAATGCCGTTTACTTCTGTTTGTAAGTCTTCATAATTCGCTTCTGACTTAACATAGTAGAGTTTTTGTGTTTTCCAAAACAACGCAACATCATCACGGTCTGAATAAACTTTTTCGTAGAGGTTTTTGTGAATTTGTGAATTGGCAAAAAACACCGTTCCTGTTTCATTAAGGTAACAGTCAAAAAAGTTGTAGAGTTTTTCAAAAAGTTCTTCTCTGAATTTTGCTTCAATTTGTTTGTCAATCTCGGCTTTTATGTAGGGTTCAATTTCAGCAAAATATTGTGCTTTGATGTCCATTAAATTTACATAACCCGATTTTCCTTTAATTGGATGTCCAATAAAAGTGTCTTTCAGGGCAGAGAAAAATCTTTGTTCATATATGTTACTCATTTCTTGTCTTTTTGTTCTATTAGTAAGTCTTTAACTTCAACGTCCAATATTCTAGCAATTTCATAAAGCACTTCAAGTCTTGGTTGTTGTCTGTTTTGCACATAACCATTAACCATATTATAGCTTTTGCCAAGCTGTTCGGCTAACCAAGTTTGCTTAATTCCTTTTTCTTCAAGTACTTCTTTAATTCTGTTCATACTTCTTTAATTCTGTTCATTGTTGTTAAAGATGTCAAGTCGCAAATTTAGTTTTTATTTTTCAATATCTCGTTTTTCAAGATAAAAAATGTTTGAATAATTGTCTAACTGTCCGTCCGTGCGTTGGCAAAAAAAATGGCTCTTTTGGTTTTTTGAGCGTTGGCTTGTGTGTCGGAAAAAACCAAATGTGCCATTTGTGCGGTTGGCTTTTTACACTGAGCGATAACGGTCAAGTATAAGAGCAGTAGCGGATTTCAAGGCGATTACCTGTCCACCACCACAAAAGTTAATTAAATGCACAGACCTAGATTTTAGCACTTCAATCGCTATTGCTCTTATACAATGTTGTATGCCCGTGCTTTCTTTTCGTCCATGCGTTGGGGCAGCCATACTCTTTGGCAAGTTTTGGCTTGTGCGGCTGCTTGGAGCGACTTGCCAATGTGTATGGATGCGTAGGGTCGGCATGGTTATAGTGAATCGATAAAGTCTTTAATGTTGTCCCAAGTCCACACTCTTGTGTAAACACCTTCTAAGTCAGTACGATCGTCTGAGTAAGCCCAAAAGCCTCTGATTTTTTTGCCTTCTTCTTTTGCACATTGGATTTCCCATTTTTGACCGCTTGATTTAAGAGAGTTTTTACTCACTAAAACCAATACTCCGTCTGAACGCTTAATTCTCGTTCTCACTCTATCTTTCCAATCTTTATCATACAATTCTTTTACTGACATGTCAACATACTCAAATGGCGATTTTGTGTTAAGCGATTGACCTTTTAAAAAGTCTCTTTGTGTTTTGTCTTCAATTGCGAAGGCAACGAATATTACTTTTTTGTCTGCCATAGTTTTTTTATTTAAAGATTAAATTCTTCTGTCTTTTACAAGTCTCCAATAATGGTAACCCAAAGCGGTGAGTTTGCAACTTTTTGAATGCATTGCAGCAAAGTACATATGCTGTTCATCCACAGGAACCACTAAACCTACACTTGCTAATTTTTGCAAATCTTTAAAAACCGCAACGTTTTTCTCATCTGCATGTGGTTTTACAAATTCGTGTTCTATTGCTGGGTCGTTAGTGAATTCAAATGATGGGTCAAGTTTAAATTGGTCTTCAGGAGAAGTAAAATATTGGTTCAGTCTTCTTAAAATTTCTGGAGAAACTTGGGGAGAAACAGTTCTTAGTGATGTAAAACGAGTAATGTTCGTTTTAAAGACTGGTCTTTGGTCCCAAGGGCCAAGAGCTTGGTCAATGTATGAATAGATGCTGCCTGGTGTTATATGACCTCTTAAATCTGCTGCTCCGCCTTGCATGGCATCTAAAAGAAGATTTGTGAAAACGCCATGCCCATTGATTTCAACGGAAGCTTCATCTGCTTTACTTGCTGTTAATATCGAAACACCTTCACCTATCTGAGCATTTCTTCCGCCATTTATTTTCGGATTACCAAAAGAACCCGAGTGACAGCAGTCTAAAATGATTACTCGATTTTGTGCTTTGGATTCATTCGCCATGTGAAGAATATCATCCATTGAAATGCCTTCGTCATTTGCTGTAAAATCAGGAGTAACAATTATACCACCACCTGTTTCATCAAAAAAACCATGACCTGAAAAATAAAAGAGAGCAGTTTCACATTCTCCGGAAAACAAATCTTTTATATGACCTTTTAAATCTCCTTTAGTTGGAACATCTGTTAACAACCGCACATCAAAATTGGGTGAGCCATCACCATTTGTTTCCAATGTATTACCAAAAGCAGAAGCATCATTGATGCAGCCATATAATTCTGAATTTGGATAGTTGTTTATTCCTACAATAAGTGCTTTTCTCATAAGTTGAATATATTTACGTTTCGGTTTTCCGTAATTAGCCCTGTATTAAACCAAGAATCGAATTGCGAATACGAAAATTCACTTTCGATTACCCATAATTTATCTTCATTGGTATCTTTCATAGGTAATTTTTTTATAAATGGATATAGAATGAGATATTCCGTACCCTTGAAGGATTTAGGTGGAGTACTTTCCTTTGATACAGGTATTATGGCACATCTATTTGTGTTTCCGTCAACATATCCTAATTCCCAAGGGATCCATTTTGACATTGTGGCATTTGTCGAAATTGCAAGAAGAAGTGTTTTGGAGTTTTTCATTCTTTCTCTTACAAGAGTTGCAGATTTTTTGGTAACGTTAGCTCTGTCAAGATGTGGATCTACAATCCAATCGACATATACAGAATATCCAAAATCCGTCAATTCTTGATAAAGCCCTTGAACTTCGGCTTTATCTAAAAAGCTATGAGATAAGAAAATATCAAATTTCGTTGTTATTGGAACATTACGAGCACTGAACATCCTGCTCTCAAATAAACTCTGTTTTTTAGTTGCAATACTTTTTAATTCTGCACTACTGTATATACCCATGATTTTATATCCTTTTAATGACCTTAGCCAAATTATCCCAAGACCAAGTGATTACTTTTTTGCTTCTCAATTCTGGTGGAATGGCACCTTGATTGTTCTTTTTGATATGCATTCCGATTACTGGTAATCCTTCTTCCATTGCACATTTTATTTCCCACCTTGCACCGCTTGAATGCCAAGTGTTTTTACTCAAAAGGACTATCATTCCGTCACAGGACTTGATTTTGGAACGGCATTTCTGTTTCCAAATTTTCTCTTCCCAAGGCTGCTTTACAGACATATCTACAAATGTGAAAGGCGACCGTTCGCTTTTGGCTTGTTTCACCAAATAATCTCTGTATTGCTCATCTTCAATAGCAAAGCTGATAAAGATGCGTTTCTTTATCTCCCTGCTTGTATCTTCTTCATTTCCAAAAAGTGATTTTAGAAGAAGAGCAACTGCACCCGCTCCAATGATTACAGGCCACATATTCGACTTTTTTGTATTGTTCTCATTCATTTTAATTCTTATCAGCGTTTGCAAAAAATAGCTCTTTTGGTTTTTTCAACGTTTGTCTTTGTGTCGGCAAAAACCAAATGTGCTATTTGTGCGGTCGGCTTTTTCAGCATGGCATACAACGGTTTGCGTGTATGTGCAGTAGCGGATTAGAAGCACTTTCCTTTCCGCTTGCCACAAAGTTTCTTAGAAGCACTGACCTTCGATACACCACTTCACCCGCTATTGCCACATACACGCTGTTACCTGCTGTGTTTTAATCTACATCATTAAAAATAGGCTCGTCATCTTCTTCAATTACATCTACTATTGGTTCTTGGTAATGTTTATCAATACCCCAGTTTTTAATGACCCAATTTGTTAATTCCTCTCTTCTCTTTTTACAAGTATCAGGAGTCCAATCGTCATATTCCGCAATTTTTCTTTCTTGTCTTATATCTGAATTTGAATATGAAAAACCAGAACCAGCTATACCCTTTTTTCTATCAAATTCAAAGTTACTATATCGTGAATTATCTTTGGTAAGAACTAAATTGGAAATGTCGTGCAAATATTTTTTTCGCTCTTCATCAGTCCATTTAATCAGCCAATTAGAATTACTATCTGGATTTTGAGGTAAAATATGTTCAATTGTTGAGTCAGTTAAATCTTCCCAGTTTAATTTTGGTTTATTTTTTCCTTTTAAGAGGAAAAGTTCATACTCAAATAAAGTGTATTTCAGTAGTCTTCTGTAATGATACCAACCAAAAAAGTCTTCAGTAAGGGATTTCCTAAAGCCATTTTCAGGTGAATACCAGTTTATTGTTCCATAAATCCAATCGGTAACAGATTTCAATGAGTGTTTTGAACTAAATACATCATCAGCCCAACGATAGAATTTTGATAAACCTGCATTACTTCTTTTTCCTTCCCACAGAAACACTCTGTACGAAAAGATTTCAAGTGATTTCAACAAATCAAAATAATCATCTTTAGTTACTTCGTTTGTTTCTTTTTTAATTCTTGATGCAACCATTAAGGGAAGGTAATTAGCAATATTACCAGCATTTCTAATTTTAGTAAGCAGATTTAACTCGTTTTCGTCAAAAGAATTGTTATTGGGTTTGATGATTGCTGAATAATGTTTTGAAATTAGAGCAAGTCCGTCCACAAATTTTAATAAAAACTCTTTTACATCTTCTTTACTCTTTGAGTTGAAATTTCTCAATGGAATTACTTCATCAGATTTAAAACCACTGTATCCATTCCAGTTTTTTGGTGTATAATTCACAAATAATGTCCAAGCTATCCGTAAACATTGGCTTTCACTTCCATTACATTTGGCAATATTTACATAAACTTCTTTCCAAGTCTTATTAATTTTGCTCGTAAAATCTTCCTTTTCTGAATTATCAAGGATATTCCTGTAAACCCAATACATCAGATAGTTTTTGAGTAATTCCATAGAGGATAGATTTTTTCCTCTTGAATTCATTAACTCAAAGGTCATTCCTATTTCACTTTCTACTTCAATTGGATAAAAAGAAAAATTAAGTTTTCGAATTATAGCATCAAATAAATCTCTTAAATAATCTTCGCCTTTATCAACTCTTTTTGTCAATTGTTCTTCAATATGTTTTTTCAAAAAGCAGTATGCATCATAAATTCTTTTTTGATGAACAGAGTTTGCCTCTATATTACTAACACCTTTGGAAATTAAATCTAAATAAAAGTCCGCAGTGTCGTTGTTTAGTCTTAACTTGCTCTTACTTCCAGAATAAAGATATATGGGGATTTCAGCATTAAAATCTTCTTGACTGATTTTTATAAGTTCTTTAATTATGATTGATAAGTAAAGACTACAAGTTGTTAGTCTCTGTTGTCCGTCAACAACATCTACAATTTCAAGTCTTTTTGTTCCGTAATTTTCCGTTGGCTTTTTGCTTGGTTGGTAAATTACAATAGTCCCCGTGTAATGGCTGATAATTTCATCATCTATCAGTGCATCAATATCTTGTACAAAATCTTTCCATTGTTTTTCTTCCCAAGCATAACCTCTTTGGTAGTCTGGTATTTGAAAGATTTTCCCTTCCAAAATGTTCGATAATGTTTTCTTTTCCATAAAAAATTCCTTAAGTTATTAAATTATTGACTACAAATTTATTATTTCATTTCCGCAAAGTTAAAATGCCATTACGTCAAAATGTGTCGTTGTTATTTTGCACAGTCGTTTTTCTAACATAGCAGGTAACTTGTTTATAGATGTACAAAAGTTAAGGTTAGCTCCAGAAATTTGGTTGGCTAACCAAACGTTTGTGGGGGTTTATATTATTCTCAAACTTATTCCGGCCTCTAAAAGATGGGTTGCGTAACTGTGTCTTAGACTATGCAACGTAAAATTATGAATTTTATACACTTTACTCAAATATTTGTAGAAAAATTTTTTCAAGACTCGTTTCGCTGCATCTTCGGCTTTCCAGCCATACCTTAAAATAGGCAATCTGATCATGATTCTCCTTCTTCATATCTCGCACCACCTCAATTTGTGCCAATTTAGCAATATTAACTCCCATAGGGTCGGGGCCGACAGTAAATTTTGGATTGATGCTTTTTCTCAGTCTGTAAAGTTGTCTCCCGATGTTGCTACCCCAAATATGAATGGTTTGTTTTCCATAATGATTTGAATTTTTGGTTCAGTAAAGATCCACAATAAATTTATTAGTAATAACATTACTTGTATCGTTTCCAGCACACCCCCGGAAGCACCTCTCATCTTTTTTCACATATTCTTGAAGAAGTGGTTGTTAAACAAGACAACTTTGCACAAAATAATATTTTCCTATTGTAGAAAACATGAAACCTGCAAAGTTGGCGCGATTAAATATCTTGCAAACAGCAAGATGTGAAAAATCCAACGAACACATTACGAAAAAGCATTTAAGGAAAATGCAGTATAATTAAGCTCAGAGCGCAAAAAATAATGGAATTGAATAAAAGCTATGAATGTCCAGCAAAGAATGATTCGTAAAGGAAACTGTTGAGATAATACAGTAGCCGAAAGCTTCTTTAAAACATTTAAAACCGAAATGATTTACGGCTCCAAGCTCGTTACAAGAGAACAGATGCATTTGTGGGTTTTTGAATATATCGAATCGTGGTATAATCATAAAGGAAGATTCTCGATATTGAATAATCTAACTATTGATGAATTTTGGGAGCTGTATGAAATTAAAATTGTAGTTATTAAAAATATAGCTTAACTTTATGTTTAATATTAGTATGCAATTCCATAAAAGATATGAAAACTAATATAAAACTATTTTTATTGTGTATATCACTATTGCTCAGCTACGTTACCTACGCTCAAAATAACACGAATGCAAGTGCTTCAAATGTAGATTTAACTCTACTTACTGGTTTGGGCAAGCATAATGGAGATACACAAATTACTTTTGGCATTAATGCTGCTATATTGAAAGCTGTATCAAAGACCCTTTCATTTGGAATTGGAACCGGTTACTTATGTAATATTGATTATGGGGTTGAAGGAGCTTCTTCTCAAACAGACTCATATATTCCAATATTTGCAAGAGTAAAATTTAAGACTCCGCTATCTCACAAAAGTAACTTTGTATTTGATTGTGATGGAGGTTGTGCGATTGGAGATAATGCCCATGCGCTTATTTCACCACAAACCGGTTTTGATTTTAAACTAAAAAAATCCAAGACATCAATTGCCACCAAACTTATGTACAACAACATCATTGGCGTCAATAGTGGAATTTGGGGAATTGCTGTAAGCTTATCTCTTTAACCGGAAGCACCTCTCACCTTTTTTCACATATTCTTGAAGAAGTGGTTGTTAAACAAGACAACTTTGCACAAAATAATATTTTCCTATCGTAGAAAACATGAAAACTGCAAAGTTGACGTACTTATATATCTCACAACCTGCAACATGTGAAAAAAGGTGAGAGGTGCTTCCGTGACCCCCTCAGGATTGCCGCGGGGCGGCATCCTGGAACGGTCGGCAATACAGCCCAAGAGTTGTGAACCCCGCGGGCTGCGCCCTGCGTGGTTTTTTTGTTTTCCGTCCGCTTTCAAGCGAGCTTGAGCGTCCTTCAAACAAAAAACCCCACTGCGTTGCAGCGGGGTTCTCTTGTAGCGCGACCCAGGATTGAACTGGGGACCTCATGATTATGAATCATGCGCTCTAACCATCTGAGCTATCGCGCCGGGAATTGGAGTGCAAAAGTAATACTTTTTTCGTTATTGGCAAATTCTTGTACCATTTTTCGTTGCTACCGTTCCAGCAGTACTGTGGCCCAGGATTCTATGCCCTCTTCTCGGCCTACAAAGCCAAGCTTTTCGGTTGTTGTTGCTTTCACAGATATATCACTAATCTCACATCCAAGCACAGAGGCAACTGCACCTCTCATCTCATCTATTAGCAACCCAATTTTGGGTCTCTGCAATGCAATTGTAATATCGGCATTCACAAGATGGTAACCCTCTTCCAGCACCAAACTGTAAACCCTGGACAACAAAACTTTGCTGTCAATACCCTTGAACTGGTCAGATGTATCGGGAAAATGTTTTCCTATATCGCCTAAAGCAAGAGCCCCCAAAAGAGCATCACACAACGCATGCAACGGGGCATCACCATCGGAATGGGCGACACAGCCAAGGGAATGTTCTACCCTCACCCCGCACACCCACAAAGGCAGCCCGGGTGCAAAAGCATGGACATCATATCCGTTTCCTATCCTAAACCTAGAAGTACTCATAATAACAAAAATAGCAGTAGTACAAAGCTACAACAATTTTCCTGCAATTATTGTTATCTTTGTACATATAAACACAAACAAGATGGGTCTTAAACTAAGCTTTTTCAAAACGCCAAAACACCGGGTATTCAACTACCAGCCGCTCTATTACGACGAGCGCAAGGAAGATTTGCAAGAGCGTGTAACCAGGGCAAGGGAGCAGGCTCAGGAAGAAGAACGCATCAAAAAAGGACTTCCAAAGCAAGAAGCAAAAACAAACCCAAACTACGTCCCCGGGAAAAACATAAGGACAAATTTCCGGAAGACATTTTACGAAAGCCGCCGCAGGCCAAACTCTCCATTCATCATGAGAATCATTGTATTACTCTCGATGGTCGGGCTCATGGTAGCCCTCTATTACATAGCCCAAGCCTTCGGTTTACTTTTTGTATAGCACAGGTAAATGATTAAAGTACTACCCGGTCATATCGCAAACCTGATTGCCGCAGGAGAGGTCGTGCAAAGACCCTCATCTGTGGTAAAGGAGCTTATTGAAAATGCCGTGGATGCAGGTGCTCAAAACATCCAGGTAATAATCAAAGACTCCGGGCGCACACTCATACAAATAATTGACGACGGCTGCGGCATGTCGCCGGAAGATGCCAAAACAGCATTCCTCAGGCACGCTACCTCAAAGATAGCGACAAAAGAAGACCTTAATTCAATCCACACATTCGGTTTCCGAGGAGAAGCGCTGGCCTCCATCTGTTCCGTTGCAGAGGTCACACTCCGCACAAAAAGAGCAGAAGACCAAACCGGGTCAGAAATAAGATATGCAGAGTCACAACTAATAAGCCAAGAACCCGTCGCCACACCCAACGGCTCCAATTTCTTGGTCAGGAACATCTTTTACAACGTTCCGGCACGCAGGAAGTTCCTGAAAAGCGACGCCACGGAATTCCGCCAAATCACACAGGAATTCACAAGGATAGCACTCACCCGCCCCAACCTGTCCTTCAGGCTCACCCACAACAACAACCAGGTTTTCCACCTGGATCCCGCACCACTCAAAAAAAGGATACAAGAAGTAGCCGGCAAAGAGATGATAAAAGAACTGGTGGAACTATCAGTAGAAACATCCATAGTAAATATAAGCGGATACATCGGCAAGCCCGAAGACGCCCGCAAGACAGCCGGCAACCAGTACCTGTTTGTAAACAACAGGTATTTCAGGAGTCCATACTTCCAAAAAGCAATCCTGAAAGCATACGAAGGACTCATCCCGGACGGATACCTCCCTTCATTTTTCATCTTCTTCCAAACCGACCCCCAAAAGATAGATGTAAATATCCACCCATCCAAAACAGAGGTTAAGTTCCAAGATGACTACGCAATTTTCGATTTCCTCACAAGCACTGTAAAAGAATCACTGGGCAAAAACTCCTTTATGCCAAGCATAGAATTCGACATGGAAGGAGCACCCGAAATACCCAAAGTCCAAACCGGACACTATGTACCCCCTCCAAAGATAGATTACGACCCACTGTTCAATCCATTCAAAGATGAAAACAACAGGATTTCAAGCAACAATGTGATTGACATAGACAGGCAGTTCCACAATTTCCCTCAAGACAACTTCCTTAACTCGAACGGGCAAAGGATCTACAACATCTCCGAAGAACCCGGCGTAATATTCAGTGAATCCGGAAGCCACAACCAAAAACCAATCCTCCAGATAGCAGGCAAATACATTGCAACCACAATAAAATCTGGAATTGTACTGGTAGACATATCAAGGTCAAGGGAAAGGATACTTTACGAAAGGTTCCTTGCAACCCTCTCCACAGGACACAACCTCTCACAACAAACACTCTTTCCGCAAGAGGTAGAGGTAGGCTCAACAAGCCTCTCCATCCTCTCAGAAAACCTGCAAACCATCAGGCAAATGGGGTTTGACATGACAATCCACGAAAACAAAATAATCCTGAACGGCCTTCCGGAAGGATTC
>Ga0334900_1002327_pt1 | contig 17044 bp, 15 predicted proteins | sample GraSluR3_MG_2_FD_207231 | JGI IMG/M metagenome (GOLD analysis project Ga0334900, IMG submission 207231) | Sludge microbial communities from methane-producing bioreactor in Wageningen University, Netherlands - Granular Sludge_31_08-R3 | ecosystem: Engineered > Bioreactor > Anaerobic >...
GCTATATTAAATTTCCTTGAATGGGATGCAGCATATGAAGATAAGTTTGCAGAAGATGTAAGAATAATATTGGTATCTGCGGACTTTTCAAAGGAAGTCACTAGTTCTGTTTTATGGTTATTGGATACTATCAAGTCAAGTTAAGAGAAAAGGTAGCTGAGCAGAGACAGTCCAGGAGAGAAAGCAGCCGAGACTTTTCGAGGTTTGACATCACCGTTAATGGTAAAAGCGGGGAAAATCTTAACAAACGTCAAACTATACACTTTGTTATTAATGAATGTGTTAGATTTGGCATAAGCCCGCAAGAATTACTGAAGGTGACAGGAGAAAAAAGATGGATTTGGGTTGATAAAGAATGTCTCACTAAACAAGAGTTTGAATCAGCGGACATTAAAAACGTGAGAACCTACGACCATTCAAGGTGGTTTAATGCAGATAATGAGCTCATTAGATTTGATGGAAAAACATACGCATTTAGCAACCAACATGGTAAAGACACTTACGAATTAGTGAGAAACATTTTTAAGCAGTACCCCGGGTTGCAAGGTGAGATACGGTTTGCATCCCTTGGTTAAATTGACAACGATAGAAAGAGCAAGGGCTAATAACATTTGAAAAAAAACTTAAATGAATAATTGGTTTACAATAGATCAGATTGACAAAACAACATACATTATCAGTGAATACCGCCATTGGGAAGAGACTCATTGTTACTTGCTTAACGGGTCGGAACGTAGTTTGCTGATTGACACTGGTCTTGGAATTTGCAATATTTATCAGGAAATCACCAGGTTAACGAATAAGCCGGTCTCTGCTATGGCAACTCATATCCATTGGGATCATATCGGAGGACATGAATTATTCCCTGATTTTTATGCTCATGAAGCCGAACTCAACTGGCTTAATGGGGAGTTCCCGTTAACAATGGACCAAATAAAAGAGATGGTTGTGGATCGTTGTGACCTTCCCAAGGGGTATGATGTAAATGACTATAGGTTTTTTCAGGGTAACCCTACAAGAGTATTGAAAGATAATGATGCAATTGACCTCGGCAATCGCTCCGTTCACATCATTCATACACCTGGCCACTCTCCCGGACATATGTGTTTCTGGGAAAAGGATCGTGGTTATCTTTTCACCGGAGATCTGGTTTATAAAGACACATTATTTGCCTACTATCCATCAACCGATCCCGAAGCCTATCTAAACTCCCTTGAAAAGATATCAGCCCTGCCAGTAAAAAAAGTATTTCCGGCACATCACTCCCTCGATATCCACCCCGAAATCTTATCGAGAATGAGTAACGCCTTTCGTCAACTAAAGAAAGACAACAAATTGAAGCACGGCAGCGGCACATTCGATTACGGCGACTGGGCCGTATGGCTGTAGCAACTTGCAAGCGACAAGACGCACCTTTGCCAGGAAGCACCTCTCACCTTTTTTCACATGTGCTTGGCTGCATGGCTTTTAAATGAGAGAAGTTTGCACTGAGCGACAAGACGCAGGTCTCATCTTTTTTCACATACTACTGATTTACTTTGGGTTGAACATAACGACTCTGCACTTAAAAGGTTCTTTAAAAAAACAACATAGTATGCCTATTTATAAACTTGAAAATGACAAGATAATGGAACTTCACAAGACAACTTTTTCCAATGAAAAAATTGATGAAGTTCGAAGTTTGCAAAAGATGTAAGAATGATATTGATATCTGCGGACTTTTCCAGACATGCAGGTGTTATAAAGGCTGGGGATTTTCTTTGAAATTCCATGATTTAAGTGAGTGATGTGAGGCCACATCAAGTAATATCTTGTCTTAAAATAGCTGCAATTTCAATTTAATAATTATATTTGTAATATTCTTACATAATTTAAGGTTAAAATGGTACTAGAAATACGACTTAGTAATTTTTTCTCAATTAAAGATGAGGTTGTTTTAGATTTTAGAGCAGCTAATATAAAATCTACAAATGCAATAGCATTAAAAGATAATTTTTTTATTGAGAATAAATCTGAAATACTAAAAACACTGATTATATACGGGGCCAATGCATCTGGCAAAAGTAATATCATAAAAGCAATCCGGTTTTGTAATGCTATGGTTTTCGAATCTCATAATCATAATGAGAATACAATCTATAATTTTGTACCCTTTAAGTTTGATAATTACGATAAAAAACCTAGTAAGTACTTCATTAGATTTGTATTGAATGATATAGAATTTGAATACTCTTTTTCAATGTTCCGAACTTCAATTATTACTGAAAGTTTACATTACTATCCTAAAGGACGTATCAAGGAAATCTTTACTCGAGATGAAAGGCAGGGAAAGAGTAAAAGAGAAAAATACACATTTACAGACGTTATAAAAAGACCGTTTGATGTGGCCGAAAACACTTCTGACAAAACATTGTATATTTCTCGAGCTAGCCAAATGGATAGAGATATTGCCAAGGAAATATTTAATTATTTTAATAAAACTTTCATTTTAAATTATGTTGGCTTTGGATTTTCTACCATAGAGAATATAATACATAACAATAAAGAACAGTTAATTGAGGCACTTAAGATAGCCGACAGTGATATTGAAGATGTAAAAATAAAAGTCCTAAAGAAGCCGGGAAAGAATATACATGCAGATTTATCTAATATGACATTAAAAGTAGAAGATGTAGTACAAGATCATCTGCAGATTAAAACAACTCACAAGACTAACCCTAAGGTAACTTTCGATTTTCTAACTCAGGAATCTCAAGGTACAATAAAATTATTCTTTATTATGCTTACACTTTTAGATGTAATAAAGAATAATAAGGTATTACTGATTGATGAGATAGAGGAAAGTTTGCATCCGAAGATCATCAATTATATTTTCAATTTATTTAAAGCGGGAGATAAGGCACAGTTATTATGTACAACACATAATACTCAATTTTTAGACCTTAAAAAATTCCGCAAAGACCAGATTTATTTTATTAATAAATGTTCTAATGGTGCGTCTGACCTATATTCATTATATGATTATAGCGATTTTAGAGACACAATGAATCTGGAAAAAGCATATATGCAAGGTCGTTTCGATGCAATCCCAATAATTAATGATTCTTATGTACAACTCAAAACACTTTTGAATGAAAAGTAATCGTCGTATATCTAAGAACAAAAAAATCAATCCACATTTTTGGGTTTTTTGTGAAGGAGAAACTGAAGAAGCATATGTTAGTTTTTTACGAGCAGAGTATAGATTGCCCGTAGAAATAATCACTAAAATTTCGGGATCTCGTATAGATACTCGCTTTATTAATTCATTTAAAAAGGGGAAGCCGACTGTAAAAAAAGATAGGGATTTCTTAATATATGATGCTGATGTTCCTGAGATAATTACTAGGCTTAAACAGATAGAGAGTGCTATTCTTATTGCTTCAATGCCTGCCATTGAATTGTGGTTTTTGCTACACTATAAAAATCAAACATCGTATTTAACTGAATCTACTTGCATAAGAGAGTTGGAAAACAGAAATAGAAACACTTATAAAAAAGGGGTGCTTGATCCTTCTTTAAAAAGCAAACTAAAGGAGAAATACAATGATGCATGCATTCGTGCAAAACAACTCCAACTATTTGATAATCCTTCAACTAATATGTATGTTTTTATTGAAGCACTTGAAAAAGTAAAACAAGAAAAACTTGCATCCAATGGATAAACTCACAACTATTTATTTAACAGTTTATAACTGAACCATTATGATCATTCGTGCTACTGCAAAGACATTGAACATTGCCAGGATTGCTCCTGTGAAGAATTTGTCTGCCATTGAGGGTCCTCTGCCCGGGGAATGGTATGTATCGCTGGTTCCTACTGGCCGCAAGGGGGTCTCTGCAATCCATTTTGTGCATAACCCTACGATGTTGTCTGTATTTTTTATGGGGTAATCGCACAACTAGACTAAGAATTATAAAATATAAAGCATATGCACAAATGGGTTATAGACGATAACGGCAATAGTTTTGTACACAGTACACTTGATGATGGCTATGATTTTTTCATTACTGACAAATGGAATGTAAAGCTTCATTTCAAAATTTCTACATTTATGGTACCTTCTGGTTTGGCCTCAGAAGCTATAGAAGTGATTGATGATCCTGTATTCCATGAACCTAGGGTCTATATGATTCTCTCTAATTTTGGATCTGATATTGAGGAGGCCGAGAATCAACTCAAAGAAAAATTAAAAAAGGGGATTAATAAGAAATACCTGGAATATTCTGATGAATGCTACTCTATAAAGGGCAACAAAATCAAAGGCAGGTTTATGGGAGAATATTTTGAAGTTGATGGGTTAAAGTTGTCACCTGAAGAATTTCTGCAGACATGCAGGTGTTATGAAGGCTGGGGATTTTCTTTGAAATTCCATGATCTTAGTGAATGACATGACGCATCCCTCGGATAAATTAACACACTACTGGATAGACAGGATGCTTGTCTAATTTTAAAATCAGGTATTTATAATAGATATTTAGATAATTTTCTATTTTGGTATTGAGCACTCTTCTTTGATTTGCTATCTTTACAACATTAAACCACAATTATGTCATACTCAGCACATCAGTTAAGAGATTTTTCTTACATCTTTTCCAGGAGCAACGCAATTCGCTGGTTAAAAGGAGACTTTAGCTATTTTGATGCGTTGTTGGAGAGGCATAATATGCTCAAACGGTATAAAAGTAAGTCTTACTATAAAGTTTTAAGGGATACTTACAAAGTATTGAAAACTCATTATCCAAATGAGTATTTATTGAAGAATGAATTTTTAAACAAATGGTTAATTAACCAGTTGGGCAATTGTGACAGCAAGATATTTAGTGAGTTCCGGATTGGCAATGCAATTGCCGACCTTGCAATGTTTAACGGTAGTTCTAAGGCATTTGAGATAAAAACAATACTAGATAACGACTCCCGGCTAAAAAATCAACTTAATCAATACAAAAAAATCTTTAACGAAGTGTATTTAATTATTCCTTCTGAATGTTTGGATAAGTATATTGATTATGATAAAGATGTAGGGGTTATTTCCTACGATTGTAAGTTGGGGAGCTTTGCACTAATTGTTAAAGCAACAAATGATATTTCGATCGATGTTAATGTCCTAATGCAGGTACTACGCACAAAAGAGTATTTGTGGATAGTGAATCAGCATTGTGATGTTGTTCCTTCTATGAATGCTTTTAACCAGTTTGAAATATCTAAAGAGATCATCTCTGGCATCCCAAGTGAAAAATTAAATGCCTTGTTTCTAGATGTCATCAAAAAAAGGAATTCCACTGAATCATTTCTAAAGAACAAGTACAAATTCCTGAATCAGTTGAGTTTATCACTTAACATGGATGAAAAAGAAATTGAAACAATGATTATGCAATTAGAAACTCAAACTTTGTAAGTTATGTATTTTCCATTTTTAAGAGCTAGGCAATTTGAACTAATTGCTCTTCGAGAGTTAGTTAAAGAAGGAGGAATACTCAAGGATTCAATTATGCCGGTACTTGAACCTGTAAGAAAGGGCCTAAATAATCTAGATTTAGTGAATAAGGTTTTTGTTGATAATCAATTTAACGCTTTTATCGTTGTCAATCCTATGACAGGAGATATAACTGGGGATACAGACTATTTTTTAGACTACTATTCATCTATTCAAAATTCTACCGGTCTTATTCCAGCTTTCCATTTTGCAAACAATAGCAATTACATTAAAGAATCATTGCATAAATATTCGTTATCGGGTTGTCTTTTGATTTATGCAAACGATTTTTCAGATGAAACAGCATTCAAAGAAATGAGTTGTGATAACAGAATAACCCATGTTATGATAAAAGATGCTTCTAGATTTCGGAGTTTGGATCGATATTTTAAATCAAGCAATAAAATCTACATTAAGCTTGACGATCTTTTTGAAAAACAAAAAAGAAATGAAGATTATCTAGGTATTTCTGCCCATAAATTTTCTGAAGAACATTTATACTATAAATCAGAACGATATAATGGATTTTCTGATTATACTGTCTTGCCTTCTGAGTTTACTGATGGTGGTAGTGTTCCCAGAGCAGTGGTTATCCATATTTCTTATTTGAACAAAGATGATGATAACAGTATTTGGATAAGACATTTCACATCTGAAACTAATGGGATGATCTCTAATGTACAAGGTAAATTTGCAGAAGCTGTACAAAAGGCTGTTAATTTTCTAGACTCTCATAATATTGATAATATTGCAATTAGTGAACTTAAACAAAATTTCTCTGAACGGAAATACCCTGGGTTGGGCATTGTAAAAAAGATATCAATAAAAAACCACCTTATAGTAGTAAACAGTTTCTTGAACAATCAATGATGTTTGTATGCAAAAAATGCTTTAATGATCTGGAACTGATTGGCTTCATTCAGTCATACAAGCATTTTGGGAAATGTGATTTTTGCAAACATCAACATATAGAAATAATTGATATAGCTGAACTTTATGAGTTTTTCAGACAATTACTTGATAACTTTAAAATTGATAAATCAGGTAAGGACATTGTATCCATCATCCAAAAGAATTGGAGATTCTTCAAAAACGAGAGAATTGGAAAGCAAATTTTGGATTACGTCATAAAGCAAGTAAAAACACCTATAAGCCAAATCTACGATAAAGTGACTTTCAGCAATGATATTATCGAAAACATAAATCATTGGGATGTACTTAAAAACCAATTAAAGTGGGAACGTAGGTACATTACTAATATTGACTACTTGATTGAAGACCTTGGATGGGATGGCTTTTTTAATAGCAAGACGAATATTGCATCCGAAGCAATTTTATTTCGGGCCCGTTTGCATAATAATGCGAATGAAGAGGTACACAATAAATCAAATATGTTTGCTCCTCCAAAAGAAAAAGCGACTCCCGGTAGGGCCAATCCAGCAGGCATCCCATATTTGTATTTATGTGACAATGAACAAACCGTTCTTTATGAAGTAAGAGCAGCTTATCTTGACGAGATTACAATCGCTAAATTCAAATTAAAAAAAACACATATAGGTCCCGTTTTCATTTCTGATTTTACAGAGATCCCTTCCTTATTTTTTTCTGAAAATAAAGATAATCAAATTACTAATCAAATTAAATCTACGCTGTTAAAGCAAAAAATAAGCATTGATTTATCTAAACCATTAAGAAGGTATGATTCTGAATTAGATTATATTCCAACACAGTTTATTTGTGAATTTATACGAATAATTACCCATGTTGGAGGGATAAAATTCAAAAGTTCTTTGCACGAATCAGGTAATAACATAGTCATTTTCGACCAAAATATAATGGAATGTATAGATATACAGAAGGTAAAAATTTCTGAAGTTAATATCAAATATAAATCTACATAGCATTTGTCTGGCTATGAACATAAAGCCACAACAAACTCTTCCTCTGCTAGTTGTAAATTTATCCGAGAGATCAGTCTTTTTGCTGTAACTCGCATAGTCTCTGCAAGTTGTAAATTTATCCGAGAGATGAATCCACAACCACCTGGAAATGAACTGAAAGCCGCAACGCGCACTGCCTCTGCAAGTTGTTAATTTATCCGAGGGATGCTGCGGTTTATTTATTATCTTAGCACTCAATTTTTAACGGCAATCAAAAATTTAAATATATGTCATCACAATCTAAAATCTGGCTATCGTTGGCTCGCATGGGTGGGCAGGAGCAAAAGTTTATTCAAGAGGCGTTTGATACTAACTGGGTGGTTCCGCTGGGGCCCAATGTGGATGGGTTCGAGAGGGACTTGGAGGGGTACCTGGGTCTGCCGGGGGGGCATGTGGTGGCGCTGAGTTCGGGCACTGCGGCTCTGCATTTGGCTTTGGTACAGCTGGGGGTTGGCCCTGGAGACGAGGTTCTCTGCCAGTCGTTTACTTTCTCTGCAAGTGCAAATCCTATCAAATATTTGGGTGCCGATCCGGTGTTTATTGACAGCGAGATGGATACGTGGAACATGGATCCGGAGTTGCTGGAGGTGGCTATCAAGGACAGGATTGCGGTGAGGGGGAAGAAGCCTAAGGCGATCATTCCGGTGCATTTGTACGGGATGCCGGCCAAGATGGATGAGATCATGGCTGTTGCAGAGCGTTACGGGATTCCGGTGCTGGAGGATGCTGCTGAGGCTATCGGTGCGCGTTACAAGGGGCGGTGTTGTGGTACTTTTGGCGATTTTGCCTGTTTGTCTTTCAATGGTAACAAGATGATCACTACGTCGGGTGGTGGTGCTTTGGTGTGTTCTTCGGCCGATGAGGCGGGGGTGACCAAGTTCCTGGCTACTCAGGCGAGGGATAATGCGCCGCACTACCAGCATTCGCATGTGGGGTATAATTACAGGCTGAGCAATATTTGCGCTGGAATAGGGCGTGGGCAGATGCTGGTGCTGGATGAGAACATTGCTGCGCGGCGTGCTATTAATGCGCGTTATAAGGAGTTGTTGGGGGATATTGAGGGGGTTTGGTTCCTGGAGAATCCTTCGGCCGATTTTGAATCCAATATGTGGTTGACTTGTGTGGTGGTGATGCCGAGGGTGGCCGGTTTTACGCGGGAAGATTTGCGGTTGGCAATGGAGGCGGCAAACATTGAGACGCGGCCTTTGTGGAAGCCGATGCATCTGCAGCCTGTGTTCCAGGAGTGTGCTTTTTACAGTCATAACGACAGTAGCAGCTATACAAGCTTTGATTTTGATGAGGCTGGCGGGTGTAACTGTTCTTGTGGGGATTGCGGTGATGGCTCCGGTGCGGGCGGTGCTGGTGTTGCGGGCGGTGCCGGAGTTGCGGGCGGTACTGTTGCTGCGGGTGCTACGGCCGGTGCCGGAGTTGCGGGCGGTGCCGGAGTTGCGGGCGGTGCCGGAGTTGCGGGCGGTACTGTTGCTACGGGTGCTACGGGCGGTGCCGGAGTTGCGGGCGGTGCCGGTGAATGCTTTTGCTCAAGCGGCGATTGCGGATACTGTGAAGATAGCCCGGTTGGGAGCGACAGTGGCGCTGATTGCGGGAGTTACTGTGGCGCAGACAACAGCATTTGCGGACAACTCTTCGAGAATGGCCTCTGCCTGCCCTCCCACCCCGGCCTGAGCGAAGCAGACCTGCAGCGCATCGTGGCAGTTTTCAAGCAAGTCGCAGCCAGGTAACACGAGAGCACCTCTCACCTTTTTTCACATGTGCTTGGTTGCCTGGCATTTAAACGAGAGAAGTTTGCACTGAGCGACAAGAAGCACAGGAAGCACCTCTCACCTTTTTTCACATATGCTTGGTTGCCTGGCATTTAAACGAGAGATGTTTGCACTGAGCGACAAGAAGCACAGGAAGCACCTCTCACCTTTTTTCACATGTGCTTGGTTGCCTGGCATTTAAACGAGAGATGTTTGCACACGAAGCACACAACATAAAGACGCAGGTCTCATCTTTTTTCACATGTGCTTGGTTGCCTGGTATTTAAACGAGAGATGTTTGCACTTTGCGACAAGACGCACAGGAAGCACCTCTCACCTTTTTTCACATGTGCTTGGTTGCCTGGCATTTAAACGAGAGATGTTTGCACTGAGCGACAAGAAGTAGGTCTCATCTTTTTTCACATATTACTGATTTACTTGGGGTTGAGTATGACTCTTCTGCACTTTTGAAAAACTCTGCACAGATAATAAAATTCCCTTTTTTTTTGCAACTCTTTGAGTATTTTTTATCATATATTTGCTTTCTACTATATTTATATTGAAGGTTTTACAGTTTGTACTTCTTTAAATCTGTAAATAAATGGGCCCAAATAAGGATTCAGACGTTTTATTACTCAATTACACCGATATCCTCCAAAGGATAAGTGGCAATGAAAATAATCTATTAATTGGAAATGGTTTTAACTACCGACTAGGCATTTGGACTAGCTATAAATCAATATTTGAAAGAATGTCTCAAAACAATATGGAAATATACAAGGAAGCAATTCAACAGGGATTTCGACATACCCACATTCCATTAAGTTAGTATTATATTATTTATAAAGATCCAATCAAAAATATATGAGTAAGCGAATAATTATCTTAACAGGAGCGGGAGCTGTAATTCCTTGGGGAGCCCCAAGTACTGATGACCTAACACAAATAATTAGAGAGGATAATGTATTTATCAATGAAAAGGGTTACAAAATTGGTGAATATATTTACTCACTTTTAAATGATGCAACAAAAAAAGAAAATAGACTGTCCCCTATTAATTTTGAAACAATATTGTATTTCATTGAATTACTCCATGAGTATAAAAGTAAAATAAATTCAAGGTCTGGTAGTTTCTTTACAAGAAATGATCTTTTTACTCTTAAACCTACAATAATTGATGAATTAGATCACTTTGAAAAATTAAATCCAAACTTTAAACCATATCCAAAAACCTCAAATCAAAAAAAATGTACAATAGATACATCGTTTGGAGTTAATCGGCTAATTTTGAATGAATTCTTCTACTCCGAATTGTATTACCATTACATTACTCTAATAAAAGACAAACTTACAAAATATGAAAGTGAATATAAAAATTTCACAAATCTAAATAACAATTTTAATTTCTACCTTAAGGCATTAAAAGGTGAGAATAACACCCTAAAAATTTACACGCTAAATTACGACTCATTATTCTCTAAAATCTCTGATATCCAATTTTTTGATGGATACAATGATAAATCCTCAGAAATTGATTCTAAAAAGATAATTGAGTCTGATCAGTTAGATTGCTTTTATCATTTACATGGGTCATTTGAACTGAACTTACAAGGGCAAAAGTCTGATAACTTTACTAATGCAAGTATTCAAAGAAATTTTATACAAAGCGACCTTATTCCTTCAAATATAATTGCTGGTTACAACAAGCCTGAGCGTATTTTAAACAAGCACTTTTACGACTATTATCAGAAATTTGTAGAAGATGTTTCCTCTGCCGATGAATTAGCAATAATTGGGTACTCCTTCAGTGATCTTCATGTGAACTCTGCAATTAAAAGAGCTATAAACAAAGGGGTAATAAAAATCAGCCTCATTGATAAATGTAGCCAGAAAGATATGGAATATAAATTTGCTAAAGTAAGTAAAGCAAACCCATCCAAAGAACAAATGCATCTTGATGGATTTGAACAATATCTTAGTGATTTAGCTCATAACAAAGAGATTAGACGAGTAATAATCAATGAATCCGAGCAAATTAAAGAGATCATTAAACAAACAATAATCAAATTTATTACTGACTCTAAGATAGAAGACTTTTTAACTGAAGATGATTTAAGATGCCGTCTTTACTCTTCTTTACAAATAGCACTTCAGCAGTATTCTCGAGTAGGGGTCCATTCAGAAGTTCGTTGGTATGGGCATGAAGGATCAAATCAAAAAAAGTTAAAATATAGAACTGACTTGGTTGTTATTGATTTAGACACATTAGACAACCCAATAGGACAAATATCTAGTTTGATAATACCTTCAAAAGGATATGCATTTAAGGATTGTTATGCAATCATCGAACTTAAACTGAGACGGCCAAATGACACTAAATCTGATAGTTCTTACAGACAGATTATAGATAATGATTGTAGAAAAATCAAACAAATCAAACAAAGAACCTCTACAAACAACTCCCCTATTGCATTTGTAATCTCAATCGACAAACGTAGAATGATAAAAGAGGTATGGGAGATTTCTAAAAATAAAAGATGTATACTTTTGATCCAAAAGTAAATAACAGTTACATCATATACATATATTCTTACCCACTAAGATTTAATATTAATTAACCTCATGCATCAAATAGTAAAAAACACTCCATATCAAGACATACTCACAATGATACCACAGGAAGCACATCTCACCTTTTTTCACATATGCTTGGTTGCCTGGCATTTAAACGAGAGATGTTTGCACTTTGCGACAAGACGCAGGTCTCATCTTTTTTCACATATTACTGATTTACTTGGGGTTGAATAAGGCACCTCTGCACTTTAGAAAAACTCTGCACAGATAATAAAATTCCCTTTTTTTTGCATACCTTTGTGTATTTTTCATATTTTAAGGCAAACGGGACGCATCCCTCTAATGGAAAATAGAAAGACGATTAAAAGAGTTAATAATTTTATTATCTTTGGATTAGACTTAAGGAATATGAGCATGGAATATAACTTGTCAACCATAATAGATTTGGAGACACTAAAGTCTTTCTGCAACTCCAATTTTGAAGAAATTGCTAATGGAAATGTTAGCAATTATAAGCCTAAGTTAAAAGTAAGGGTTATCGGGCCTGATGGAAAGTTTGGATACACAAGTTTGGGGTATGTATTTTTTCTTGATGACTGTATGTATATGGTTACTAATGATAAAAAATATGAACAAGATCACAATCCTCATATTTTTGATATTGAGAAAATTGTATTGACGGCTCAACACTTTTTTAACAAATATATTGTAAGAGTAATTTTTGCAGGGATTTGTACAGGGTTAAAGGATAGAAATGGTACAAGTATTTTCACCGGTGATGTTGTTGAGGCTGTAGCATCAGATCCTAGATCGGGTAATTGTTTTAAATGTGAAGGTGGTGTAGAAGATATGTATGGCCAATTTGCAGTAATTATGGATAATGTGCATGTGTTTTTATCCTGGTTAAAGGATGTGTATGTTGTAGGAAGTCTCTTTTATAATTTGGAAAAAGGCGAAACAGAGTTGGATATTAGAGATTTATGTAATGAATATGCTCAATCGCGCTTAGATAAAAAGGAACTGAGAAAATTAATTAAAAAATCACCCTACTTTCCTCCTACTACATGGCAAGAGAGGGCTCTGGAATTATGGGGAGTTAATGATGAATAATATGAATAACACTAATATGGAACTAGGAACTCTAAAAACAATCTCTGCAAGATGCAAATGGCAATACGAGGCAAGGGACTTTACTCCTTGGTTGGCAGATAACATTAAGGAACTTAATGCAGCAATAGGCATCGAATTAGAGGTAGAAAATACTGAAGTGGCAGCAGGTCCTTACTCTGCAGACATCCTAGCAAAAGATTCTGGAACTAATCAGTTTGTTGTTATTGAAAATCAATTAGAAAAAACGAATCACGACCATTTAGGTAAAGCTTTGACTTATGCATCTGTTCTTGACGCCTCTACTGTTGTTTGGATTGCTACAGAATTTACTGAAGAGCATAAAAAAACATTAGATTGGCTAAATGACCATACAACAGAAGTATTGTCGTTTTATGGTGTTCAATTAGAATTATGGCAGATAGATGATAGTAAAGCAGCACTTAGGTTCAATGTTATCAGCAGACCTAATCAAGCAGTTAGGCAAGCTGCACGAACAAAAGGATATGAAGACTTATCTGATAAACGGAAGTTTCAATATGAATTCGGGAATAAATTCCGTGAAAAATTAGCACAAACAAAGAAATTTTCTTCATTACAAACACCCCGTCCACAATATTGGTTTGACATAAACTTGGGAAAGTCTTATATTAATCTTTCAAACACATGTAATACAGAAGAAAATACTGTTGGAGTTAGGGTTTATATCGGTAATAAAATTGCTCACGATATGCTGCCTTATTTAGAAAAGCGAAAAGTTGAGATAGAAAATGCTATCGGGGCAAATTTAGTCTGGAATCCTAATCCGAATAATAGAGATAAAGTTATTTTACTTTTGCATTCAACTGATTTTGAGAACGAACAAAAAGTGGATGAGGCAATGAATTGGTTAGTGGATAACACAATTAAATTTAGGGATGTTTTTTCTCGAATAATTAAACAAGCTCCAAAATTTTCTGATACAAAATATTTGTAAACTATGAAAAGCAACAAGATTCTTTGGGCGGTTATTGGATTCCTGGCATTAATACAAACAAATCTGAATTATGATTGATTACAATTTTAGGATTCTTCAATACAATGAATTTGAAAACCTTACACGTGACCTTCTTCAGGCGGAGTTCAATATCTATATTGAGAGTTTTAAAGATGGAAAAGATAGTGGCATTGACTTTCGTTATGGAACTGTTAAAGGAGATAATAATGTTATCGTTCAAGTAAAGAGATACAATGATTGGAATGAACTTAAGCGTCAACTTGAAAAAGAAGTCATTAAGGTAAAAAAATTAAACCCTAGAAGATATATATTGTCAACATCTGCTGGATTATCCCCGGTTAATAAGTCAACCATTTTGACAATGTTCAGGCCTTATATAATAAATACTGAGGATATTTATGGTCGAGATGATCTTAACAATCTTGTAGGTAAGCACAAAAACATTGAGGAAAAATATTATAAACTTTGGCTGGCAAGTACGACTGTTCTTCAAGAGATTATTAACAAAGATGTACGTAACTGGTCAAGATTTGAACTTGATTCTATCAAAGAACAAATTAGTACATATGTCACAAATGACAGTTACCATCAAGCATTTAAGATACTTAAAGAGCATCGCTATGTCATTATATCAGGTATTCCAGGTATCGGAAAGACAACATTAGCTAGGATGCTGGTATACAATATTCTTGCTGATGGATATGAAGAATTTGTATGTATTCAAGATAACCTGAATGATGGGGCTAAATTGTTTCAAAAAGGGAGAAAACAGGTTTTCTTCTTTGATGACTTTCTTGGTTCCAACGTATTTGAACCTTTTGAAAAAGATTTTGACAAAAATCTAATCTCTTTTATAGATGCTATAAAGAGGGAAAAAGACAAGATTTTTATTCTGACAACCCGTGAGTATATTCTATCCGAGGCAAAGATTAGGTATGAGAAGTTTCAGACGAATAACATAGAAATTGCCAAATGTACTGTTGACCTTGGTGTTTATACGAGGTATATCAGGGCAAATATTTTGTATAATCACTTGGCAGAGGCGGATCTCCCGAATCAGTACATTGAACAAATTTTGCATGACAAAAGATATAAGAACCTAATAGATCACCCTCACTTCAATCCTCGAATTATTGAGACATACATTGATAGAAAATTGTGGCAGAATTTTCCTGCCGAAGAGTTTATGCTTCGTTTCGAAGAATTCTTTTACAAACCCATGATGGTGTGGCAGCTTGCTTTTGAAAATCTTGATATCAAGGCTCGTTACTCTTTGTTAGTTTTGGTATCCATGGGGAAAGAGGTATATATTGAAAACTGGTATGATGCTTTTCAATATTTTTGCCGGTCAACTCACTCAACACTTGGATTAAAATGTGATGAACAAGAATGGAAGAAAATCCTGAAAGTCCTGCAAGATTGCTTTATTAAAATAAATATAAGTGATGACAATACTATTGTTTATCATTTTAACCCCTCTATTCTTGGATTTGTTGTTGCGTATTTGAATGAATCAAAAGAAACTCAAAAACTGATTTTACAAAATGCTTATTATGTAGAGCAATTATGTGTGATTTTCAGAGATAGTCCTAGATCAATTTTTGGTGGTGTTGCTTATGTCTGCATTAATGAAAACTTATTTCAATGTGTTGTTAAACGATTCGAAGAAATCATGTCAAAAGAGCCTAAATCGTGTGAGTTATCTTATTATCAAGGAAAACTACATGGCCAGAGAGGTTTTAATGAGGTCCTATTCTTTACTAAATTTATAGAAAGTTATCCAATACTCCTTCGCAGGTCAGTAGGGCTTATAGAAAGAATAATAGATCCGAATATATTCACATATCATAGTACTCCATTTTCAGCAAGAGCAGATTTATTACCAAAAATGGATTGGAATAAAATTTCTGTGAACTTAGATCCAATTATTGAATCAATGACTAGTGAAGATCTTCAAATTCACGAATACCGTGATTTGCTGGAAATGCTCGACGCAATGGAGATGTCCGAAAGAAAAGAAGAAAAAAGTTTGGTGACAAGAATAGAAGATGATATTTATCATGCTTTAGAGTACACTATCACTGATGAGAAAGAAGTGGAGGAATTATCAGGTCTTGTTGATGAAATTTTAGAACTAATCCCTTATGACCTGTTTAAAAATGATTTCTTAAGAGATATTGAAGAAAAAATGAATAGCTTTGAAGAACCTGAAAATGTTTATAATGAAGATTTTTATAGAGAATTAGGAGGTGGTTTTAAAAGGGATGAAGCAAACATTGATGAAATGATGACAAGCTTGCGAAAATTCTCAGATTTTATCTAAAATAAAAATTCAGCCAGTGCATCACACTACTGTTACTGAGCATAAGGTATCTTTTGCTGTTTTTAAACTCACATGATGTTGTAGGGAGCTGACAGAAGAACAGGTAATTGAAATCGAACACTACTGCCGAGATCACAATGTTTCCCGAAAAAGTCGTCTGAAGGAGTTGAACATAGATCCGAACCATTTCTACCGGCTTAAAAGGAAGTTGCTTTCCGATAACAGCGACCTGTCGAACGGGAAGTTTCTCCAGTTAAATGCGAATGGAAAATTCGCCTCTCCTGTGCAACAGTTTCCTCTGAAACGAAAGAAGGGGTCAGAGGTCGGCATCCGCACGAGTTTTCTGACCATAGAGCTTCGCAACGAGCGCAGAACAGCGATGCGTATCCAGGGCGAGATGAGTGCCGAACAGTTGAGGGAGATAATGGCAATAATGTAGGGATATGTTCAGTCTGAATGACAGTATGAGGTACTGGCATTACAGCGAGCCGACAGATATGCGCAAGAGTTTCTTTAGCCTCCAGCTTCCGGAGTTGAGCCAAGGGAATGGCTCGAGAATGTACTCGAAAGGATGCCTTATTACGATACTGGCAAAAGAGACATTACTGAACTCTTGCCCAGAAACTGGAAAAACAATCAGACAAATCGTAAACTTTTTTGATTAATCGCTAAGTTCTATGAACTTCGTTAAACTTCGTGAACTTTGCTGAACTTCTGGATATTCCGTCCCATAGTATACCACCATTCCGCTGCATAGTATACCACTATTCCGGACCATACCGGACCACATAGTGTAAAAAAGGAGGAGAGCAAGCCCTCCTCCCGTT
>Ga0334900_1002328_pt1 | contig 17037 bp, 17 predicted proteins | sample GraSluR3_MG_2_FD_207231 | JGI IMG/M metagenome (GOLD analysis project Ga0334900, IMG submission 207231) | Sludge microbial communities from methane-producing bioreactor in Wageningen University, Netherlands - Granular Sludge_31_08-R3 | ecosystem: Engineered > Bioreactor > Anaerobic >...
GTAAAAATTGATAAGCATAGGATAACTATGTCTATTCATTAAAAACTCAAGATTTTCATTAAAATACCATGTTTTTATTCATGGAAATGCAATAATTTGTAAATATTATCACTAACATTTTCAAATTATGAAGCTGTTCTGTCAAATGCAAATTTTATTAATTTAAAATTGTTGTGCATGAATAATACGGGTTAAAACTGGTTAAAGCAAATTTGAACTTTTAATAAAAAAAAGAGGCTGTCCACTTTTTAGACAGCCTCTTTTTTTTATAGAATTATAAAAGTAAATTCTTGACCGATTAAGTATTCATAATCTTTACCTGCTTCTAAAATATCTTCATCATCGTTTTGATAATACCAAAAAATATCTATACTAAATTCCTTGATAGAAGCTTGTAAATATTCAAGAAGATGTTTCGCCGATGCAGTATTAAAATAGTCTAATACTATGTGTAATTGAGGATTATTGCACTTTTTAAAAATCTCAAATGTTTTTTGTTTTAATTCGTTGAATATTTGAACAGGATTTTCAGGAATAAAAATTCCATTTATTTCAATCTTACAATTATTGCTATCAAATTTTACTTCTGCTGTTGTTTCCGTTTTATTTAAAATAGTACTTACCATAATAAATAATTAAAATGTAATTGGTGGGGGAATTGTTATTTGTTTAATTGCTTCAAGAGCAAATAAATCTGTCATACCGGCAATGTAATCAGTAATAACTACGTGAGATTTTGTTTCACTATAATTATAGAAATCCGACATGTTTTTTAAGTATTTACCAAAATGTTTATCAAGTTCAATTCCTGAATTTTTATAAGCATCAAAATCATTAGAATATTTATCCCAAAGGTTTTGTAAATGGTCGAAAAGATTGAATATAATATTTTTGCAAAACTCATCGTAGCGAATTAAATCAGGATGATTATATATTTTTTTATAATTAAAATTTTTGAGAGCTATAACCAATTCTGAAGTTTCGTCGCTAAAGGCAATCAAATTCTTTTTAGAACTGTTTTCTATTACATCAATTACGAGTTTATTAATAATATCCCCATTTCGTTTACCGAGTTCTTTTCTTACAATTGGAGGAATATCGTTTTCGGTAATGTATTTAGCAACCATTGCGTCTTCAATATCTCTGCCTAAATATGCAATTTTGTCAGATAGGCGTACAATACAGCCCTCGAATGAGCCCGGCATTATTCTTCGATTAATTATTTTATCAAAATCTTTTATAATAGGATCCGGACTTAGCTCATGTAAATCTTGTTCTCCATTATGAGATATAATTCCATCTTTTACTCCATAAGTTAAATTTAAGCCTTTACCATTATTTGCAAGGTATTCGACCACTCGATAACTGTTGATTTCATGAATAAAAAATAGGTCGGGATTTATTTGTTTTAGTTTATCGTCTAATGCTTTCTCGCCTGCATGTCCAAATGGAGTATGACCTAGATCGTGTCCTAAACCTATTGCGTAAGCCATATCAGAGTCAAGTTCCCAAGATTGTCTAGTTAATCCTTTACAAATAGAATGTGATATTGTGGCTACATGCAATACGTGTTCTATCCTTGTGCAAATATGGTCGTTGTCGGGTGCAAAAAATACCTGAGTTTTATGCTTTAATCTCCTAAAAGGGTTACTGTGAATTATTGCTGTTTGATCTCTAAAGAAATCTCCACGAATATCTGGTATTCTTGGAAAAGTCCTTTTTTTATATTGTTCAACACTTAAAGGGTTTTTCATGTCTAAAACTATTTATTCCCGAAAATACTGAAAAGATTACAAATAAAAACTATTTGCGCAGATATTTATCGTAAATGTTCTTATGTTGATAATTTAATATATACTCAATAGCCATGTCAATGTCCTCTGTAATATAAAAAAGTTTATTGTAGTTAGGATTAGCAAAGCCTTGATTAAAAAACACTTCGAATTGTTTAATTAAAGCATCATAAAACTTGTGTTGGTTTATGATTACAATTGGCTTGCTATGGTACTTTAATTGTTTTAAAGTAATAACTTCTAAAAGTTCTTCTAAAGTTCCAAATCCACCGGGTAAAGCAATAAAGGCATCTGCTAATTCTCTCATTTTTTCTTTGCGTGTTTTCATGTCTGGAGTAATAATCAACTCGGTGTGATTGTTCCATACTATGCCGGGTTTATTCAATAATTCAGGAATTACACCTATTACTTTTCCGTTTTGTTTAATTGATGCTTCCGACAATCGTTTCATTAAGCCTATACCACCTGCGCCATGTACCATGGTCAAATTTAATTTTCCGATCTTATTCCCAAGATTATTTGCCAAATTATAATATGAATCATCTAAATCTTCGCTTGATGAACAAAATATACATATTGTTTTAATCATAGAATTTTACTTTATTAGCTTTCAAAGGTAAAATTTTGTTTAATAATTTGATTATAAAAATTAACTGGAATTATTTCTTTTCATGAATTTTCATCTGTATTTTATTATGCTAATTTAGATTAGACTATATGTAATGGATGACTTTGGGTTGTTGGATGATTTAATGATTTTGATAATGAATTACTTACAGAAATACTAAATGCTGACAAAAAAGTATAAAACTGTAAAATGAATACTACAATACACCAATAGTTTAAAAAAACAAGGTTTAGCATCGAATCGATAAAAAAATGTCGTTTTATAACTTATTACTTAAGATTGAGCATATTATTATTGCAGTAATTGTAGTAAAAAGTGATTATTTGCCTAAATATGAGAGGAAAATTACTTATATCAAGTACCTGAAAATGAATATTATCTGAAATTTACTTGGAAAAAGTAAAAAAATATTTAAAAAAAAGTACTCAAGTGTTTTTTTAGCCGTAATTTATTTCTATTTTTAAGGTCTGAGAGGAAAGTGAGATTATTTATTAATTGTATTTTAGTAGCGAAATGCTAAGTTGTTAAAGAAGTGCAACTTATAGGGATAATGTGCTGTTTGCGTTAAAATATTTTTAATATAAAACAATAAAAAAATATTTTTTTACGAATTATTTTTTTACAATCTTGCGTTCCCTTTTTAAGAAAAAGTAAAATGTTAAATAATTTGGAGTAAGATTCATGCCTAAAAGTTATGTAGAAGTATGGAGTAAATGTTTGCAGATTATACGGGATAATGTGCCAAAAATTAGTTTTCGCACATGGTTTGAGCCTATTGTTCCTATAAAGCTTGAAGAAAGTGTACTTACTTTACAAGTGCCAAGTACTTTCTTTTATGAGTTTTTAGAAGAGCAATATCTCGATCTGCTTCGAAAAACTCTCCAAAAAGTAATTGGAACAAATGCGAGGTTGGAATATCATGTTATTATGGATAACAGTTCCGAGAATCGAAAACCTTATACTGTAAAAATTCCTGCAAACGATAAGTCAAAACTTGTCAATAAACCGGTGCAGGTGCCATTAGATATGGAAGCAGGTGCAATTAAAAATCCATTTGTTATTCCCGGAATAAAAAAATTGCATGTTGATCCACAATTAAATCCCGAATCGAATTTTAAAAACTTTGTTGAAGGTGAATGTAATAGGCTAGCTAGAGCTGCAGGTTATGCTGTTGCCGAAAATCCTGGTAAAACTGCTTTTAACCCATTGTTTATATATGGAGCATCGGGGCTTGGTAAAACACATCTTTCGCAAGCAATTGGCGTAGAAGTTAAAAACCGATTCCCTGAGAAAATTGTACTTTACGTAAATGCCAACAAATTTGTAACACAGTACATGGAGGCAACACGTAATAATAACAGAAATGATTTTATCCATTTTTATCAAATGATGGATGTTTTAATTGTAGATGATGTCCATTATTTTGCAAAAAAAGAGGGAACACAAGAAATATTCTTCCAGATATTTAATCATTTGCACCAAATGGGTAAGCAGTTGGTACTTACCTCAGATAAACCTCCTGTTGAATTAAATGGAATGGAACAACGATTGTTGTCAAGGTTTAAATGGGGATTATCAGCCGAATTACAAGAGCCTGATTTCGAAACACGCATTAAGATACTTAAAACTAAAACCTATAAAGACGGAATTGAAATTGCTGAAGAAGTCCTTGAGTATATAGCATCGCATATTACCAGTAGCGTTAGAGAATTAGAAGGCGCATTGATTTCATTATTGGCTCAAGCTACTCTTAATCGTAAAGATATTACAATAGGATTGGCTAAGGATATGATTGATAAACTTGTTAAGAGTACAAAACGAGAAATTTCTATCGATTATATTCAGAAGGTTGTATGCAACTATTTTAATATGCCTGTTGAGCTAATTGGTAGTAAAACACGTAAACGAGAGATAGTACAAGCCCGTCAGATTGCTATGTATTTTGCTAAGCACATGACTAAAGCTTCTTTAGCTTCTATTGGCTCATCTATTGGAGGAAAAGACCACGCTACTGTATTGCATGCTTGTAAAACAGTTAATAACCTAATGGATACCGACAAGCATTTTAAAACAGATGTTGAAGAAATAGAAAAGAGACTTAAAATGTAAATCTATTTAGTTTATAATATTTTTAAATTAGGCTGAGTAATCAGCCTTTTTTTGTATTTTCACAACTTTATTAAATAAATTCTATGATTTGGTTAATACTTACAATAATATCTGCCACCGGTATATTCTTGACATTTAAACTGTTAGGGAAATTTAAAATTCCAATACTTATTGTTATTGTAATAAATTATTTGATTGCTGCATTGTTAGGTTTTATTGTTTATGGAGATATTAATCTCATTGAAATTGTTAAAGCAGTTTGGTTTCCTGTAAGCTTTATTATCGGATTCTTATTCATTGTTAATTTCTTTTTAATCGGGCTTTCGAGCAATAAGGTTGGTATTTCTATTACAACTGTGGCTAGCAAAATGAGTGTTGCTATACCTATGGCGTTTTCGATTATTTATTATAACGAACCTATTCAATTCCTAAAAATATTTGGTTTGGTTTTGGCTCTTGTTGCTGTTGCAATGGCTGTGTTGCAGAGAGGAAAAACTAATGTTAAGTCCCTATCAAAAACACTTTTGCCAGCTGTATTGTTTATTGGAATGGGTATTACAGATTCTTCAGTAAAATTTGCTCAAGATGCCTATGTGCCTGACAGCGAAGCTTCGGTTTTTTCGGCAGCTCTTTTTGGAAGTGCTTTTGTACTAGGAGTTATAAGTTTGTTTTTTAAAAAAGGGAATTTTAAACCTTTGCGGAAAACAAATACTTATATAGCCGGAATAGGTTTGGGGGTAGTAAATTTCGGTAGTATTTATTTTCTGATTCGCTGTTTGAATAGTGGAGCTTTTCAGAGTAGTGTAGTATTTGGAATGGCTAATATTTCTGTTGTAACGATTTCGGTTATTATTGGAACTGTGTTTTTTAAAGAAAAGCTTTCAAAATTGAATTTTATTGGAATTATATTAGCAATTTTTGCAATAGTTATTCTTTCGTTAACCAGGTAAGTATGTGTGATAAATTTAAAACAATAGCTTATAAATCTAAAGGAGAGTTTAAAGAAAAGGGAAGTAAGTTTTATGCTTTTGCATTCCCTGTAAGTAACGAAGAAGAAGTTAAGGAATATCAGTCTGCCTTACGTAAAGAATATTATGACGCAAGACATCACGTTTATGCATTTATTATTGGTGCAGACTCATCATTTTACAGAGCCTCAGACGATGGAGAGCCTGCAAATAGTTCCGGAATGCCGGTTCTTGGACAAATTCGTTCACACGAATTAACAAACATTTTAATTGTAGTAATTAGATACTTCGGAGGAGTAAAGCTTGGAATTCCCGGATTAATTAATGCTTATAAAACTGCTGCCGCTCAAGCAATCGCAAATAATAAAATTATTGAAAAAGTTGTTAGAAAAATAATGCAGTTGTCTTTTGAATATTCTGAACTTAACAATGTTATGCGTATTGCAAGCGAAAATCAATTACAACAGATAAACCAGCATTACGATACCGCTTGTAAAATTGATTTTTTGGTTGATAAAAGTGATGTTGAAAAGCTAGTGTCATGTTTCGATTTAATTAGCAATATAAAAATAGAAATAATAGATGAGTAAAATTATTGCCTCACTAATCCTAAAAATATTTGGTTGGCATACAACCGATTTTCCAAATATTGACAAGTGCGTTGTAGGAGTAGCGCCGCATACAAGCATGTGGGACTTTTTGTGGGGACGTGTGTTTTTAGTATCCAAATCGATTAAACCTAAGATTTTAATTAAGAAAGAAATGTTTACTTTTCCTTTAGGTACAATACTTAAAGGTTTAGGTGGGGTGCCGGTAGATAGAAGCAAACCCAAAGGTTTAACCGATATGGTTGTTAATAAAATGAAATCATCAGATAAATTTGTTGTAGCAATTACACCCGAAGGTACTCGTGCTAAAACAAATAATTGGAAAAAGGGTTTTATTCATATCGCAAGAGCTGCTGATGTACCAATTGTTGTTGGTTTTATCGATTATAAAAATAAAAAATTAGGCGTGCTAGATATAATGAGTGCTGACGGAGATGTTGAAGATATAATGTGTAAGTTTAAAGCTTATTATAAAAATATAAAAGGTAAACACCCTGAACGATTTGATTATGGACACAACCGAAAAGAAACTCAGAATAAGTTTAGTGCAGAATAATCCTGTATGGGAAAACAAAAAAGCTAACTTAGCTAAACTTGATACAATAATATCTGAAATATCAGATACTGATATAATTGTTCTTCCCGAAATGTTTACCACAGGATTTACTATGAGAACACGACTTCTTGCCGAAGATATGCAAGGTAATAGTGTAAAATGGATGCAGAATCATGCTAGGGAACGAAATATCGCAATTTGTGGTTCTATTATTATAAGCGATGGGACTAAGTATTATAATAGGTTTTTATTTGTTACCCCTCAAGAAGTTTATTATTACGACAAACGCCATTTATTTAGAATGGGCGAAGAAGAACTATCATATAATGCAGGTAACAGTAGGATAATAATTAATTTTAGGGGTTGGCGTATCCTTTTACAAGTATGTTACGATTTGCGATTCCCTGTATGGAGCAGAAACCGTAATGATTACGATTTATTAATAAATACAGCAAATTGGCCATCTGCTCGTAGAAAGGTTTGGGACACCTTATTGAAAGCTAGAGCAATAGAAAATCAGTGTGTTGTAGCTGCATGTAACCGTGTTGGTGTAGATGGAAGGTATATTGAGTACAACGGTGGTTCAGGATTTATTAATGAAAGAGGTGAGCTTATAAAACAAGCTCAAGATAATAAGGAAGAGGTTTTGCAATGTAAATTGTCTTTAAGTAAGTTGCAAGATTTTAGAAATGTGTTTCCTGCTTGGAAAGATGCTGATAATTTTAGAATTATAACGGATTAAATAGCGAATCTCTTTCAATCGGGATAAAACCTTCATTAATGATAAGTTGTTCCATCTCAGTTTTTGAAATTGTTGGTTTTGTATCTTGTGCACCAGCCATTGAATATATCTTTGTGCTATCATTTATAGTCCCGTCCATGTCGTTGGCGCCAAAATTAAGTGCTAATAACGAAGATTCTTTACCCATCATTGGCCAATATGCTTTTAGGTGTTTTATGTTATCAAGAAACAATCTTGCAATAGCATAATTTTTTAAATCTTCGCTTAAACTAACTTCTTTTTTTAGTCCTAATTTGTTGTTGGCATATTTGTATTTAAGTGGTATAAAGCAATTAAAACCGCCGGTTTCGTCCTGTAATGTTCGCAAGCGATTCATATGATCTACCCTGTTTTCGTAAGATTCAATATGCCCGTAAAGCATTGTACAATTACTGGTAATGTTTTTATTATGAAGTTTACGATGAATGTTTAGCCAATCAGATGAAGCAGTTTTTTCCGGACATATTTGTTTTCTTATATTTTCATCGAAAATTTCTGCACCACCACCTGCAACCGAATCTAAGCCTACTGATTTAAGTTCGTCGATACAATTGCTTATGCTCAACCCCGATAACATTGCGATATGCTCTATTTCAACGGCTGTAAATGCTTTAATGTGCAAATTCGACCACTTTATTTTTATTTGTTTAAACAATTCTGTAAAGAAATCTATTCCACGTGTTGGGTGTAATGAGCCTACAATATGCACTTCGGTTATACCCGATTTATAATTCTGTTGAATTTTTTCAATGATTTCAGGTATCGAATATTCCCAAGAATCTTTACAGACAGAATCTCTGTAGAATGAACAAAACTTACATTTATTAACACAAATATTACTAGTTTCTACATGAATATTTCTATTGAAAAAAACTCGCTTCCCATGAAGATTCTGTTTTATATTGTTTGCTAAAACACCCAATTTTTGAACAGGCATTTCGTAATACATACGTAATGCATCATCAAAACTTAATCTTTCTCTTTTTAATAATTTATTTTCTATATCTCGAAACTTTTCCACATCAATATTTTAGGCAAAATTAAGTTTTATATTCATATTTTTAAATCAAATATGTATCTTGTAAACTTTTGCAAAAATCATATTGTTTTTAAAAATAGAAGTTTTATGAAACCTCCTAGTTTAAAGTACTTTATTGCTTCGCTTATAAGTTTTTTAGTAATAATATGCTTTAATATTATAGTTTCTTATATAGGAAACGAGGGGTTTAATCCGAGCGACGATGGTGTAGTTTTAGCACAGTCGTATAGATTGTTGAATGGCGAAATACCACATAAAGATTTTATTTCAATCAGACCTGCCGGTAGCGGATATTTACATATTTTACACTTTTTCTTTCCTATAGCTTTAATGCAGTCAGCTCGTTGGTTTGTTATCATTCAATATTTTTTAATTGCACTTTTGTTTACATCAATAATTAAAGTATTAATAGAAGATGACTTAAAAGTGAAAATGACTGTTGCGCAATTTGTTATCTTACTTATATTGGCTTATACTCTTAGTGTTTTAGATTATAATTTGTTTTTATGGACTACCATTGATGCAATAATGTTTAGTGTTTTAGCTTTTTTGCTATTAATAAGTAAACCTAAGCCCCCATTGCTAAATCAGATATTTGCTCTAATATTTATTAGTTATGCGGCTTTGTGTCGTCAAACTTTTCTTCTACCTGCTGCTGTATTGTTTCTTGCAGTATTTATTTATAATATTAAGCAACACAGTTTTATTAAAGGCATATTTGTAGTGATAATCGGATTTGCCCCAATCGGTTTTTATTTAGTAATGTTGGTTTTGTCATGTGGATTTCAAGACTTTTTGTCGCAAATGACAGGCAGAACAGAATTGTTACAAACAGGATTTGTGCAATATGTAAAGTATTTGCTAAAATCGTATGGTTTAATTCTGCATTTGCTCGTTTTTGGGTTGTTTATAGGTAATACAATTGATAGAACTGCTAATTCACGATTAAAGGTATTTCTTAGAAATAATTCGTATTTCTTAGCAAGATTAATTATGCTATATATGTTTGTATTAATCTTTTACCACTTTTTAGACGGTAAACAAAATATTTATTTGCTCCCATTTGAATTATTTTGGCTTTGCATAGATATTTTCCTATTAAGTTGGATAAGTATTAAAATATCGCAAAGAACATTTTATACAGCATTATTCGTATTATTTATTGCATGGACATCTTCAATTTCATTAGGTGATAATAGTCCGATATTCGCTTCAGGTTTACTTGCAGTTATGGTTTTGTATTTATCAATGTTGATAAGTAGAGTTCAGTATTTGAAACAGCAAGAAGAAAGTAAAATTAGATTAGTATTTGGTATAGTCTTAGTTTTATGTGTTTTTGTTGCAGGTTTTATAGGTCAGCGAAAATGGAATTACCGCGATTTATCTGCAAAGGATTTGGATTATCAATTATCAAGTGTACACTCAAATTTTGGCAATATTAAAACAAACTCCACAACAGGGAATTACTACCAAGAATTAAAAACCATTTTTGATAGTTTGCCTAATAGCAAAAACAGGACTTTTGTATTGCCTAATAATGCAATATTTTATCCTATTTTTAAAACAAAAAACTCTTTGCCGCTTGATTGGATGCAGCCCGCTGAATATGTTGGGCAAGAAGAACGAGTAAATAATTCGGTTGCAAAACTATGTAGTATCCCCGGTTTTTACTTTGTAATCGATAAAATAGAAAGTAAAAAGATGCATGAAGAACTTAAAGATTTAGATTTTGGTAATTATGATTATTTGAGAATAATATTTGACAAATGTGAAATAGTTAGTACTGATTATGAATACTTTATTGTTTACAAGTCGATTTAGTTTTGATAAGAGTCTAAAAATAGAGTTGCATTTATTAATCGAAGTTAAGGATTAATTAATTTTGACAAATATTGTATATTATATATATATAAAATTTCTTATCTTTGTTTACTTGAATTATAAATAATAACTTATTATTAAAAACTTAATATCATGAGTATTCCAAAAGATTTAAAGTACACTAAAACACATGAATGGATTAAGCTTGAAGGCGATGAAGCATTTGTAGGCATAACTGAATTTGCTGCTTCACAATTAGGTGATGTAGTATTTGTAGAAGTAGAAACAATAGGTGAGTCATTAAGTCAGGGCGAAGCATATGGTTCAATTGAAGCTGTTAAAACAGTATCAGATACCTATATGCCCGTTGATGGCGAAGTATTAGAGCTTAATCCTGCAGTAGAAGACGATCCTTCGGTAGTAAATAAAGATTGCTACGGCGATGGTTGGTTAATAAAAATTAAAGTATCAGATGCTTCACAACTTGATAGTTTGTTAAGTGCTGATGAATATTCTGAAATTGCAAACGATTAAGAGAATATTTTTTGTATATTTGAAACCATCAACAAATAGTTGGTGGTTTTTTTTATGTTAAATAAAGCTGTAGCCATAATAGTTTCAGGGGGTTCAGGTAAACGACTTGGAGCAGATATCCCAAAACAGTATATTTATGTTGAGGGAAAGCCTATACTTCAATATACTTTAGAAAAATTTATTCTCAGTGAATATATTTCAGAGATTGTTGTAGTTGCTAATGTTGATTATATACAACTTGCAAGCGAAATTGCAAAAGGGGTAAATTCAGAAAAAGAAATACATATAGTAGAGGGTGGAACAGAAAGATATCTTTCTGTTTATAATGGTGTTAAGTATGTTTTTGAAAAATATCCAGAATCGTTTGTTCTTATTCACGATGCTGTAAGACCAAATATTTCTGATTATATTATAAAAGAAGTTGTATTGGCATTAAATACATATAATGCTGTTGCTACTGCTATACCTGTAAAAGACACACTGTATTTAATCAGTAAATTGGGTATTGAGGTTAAGGATAGAGAATCATATTATGCAGCACAAACTCCACAAGGGTTTAAGGCAAAGATGATTTTAGCTGCTTATAATATGTGGCTGAAGCAAAAATGCTTTATCCCAACAGATGATATCAGTGTTTACTGCTATGCTTATAATTCAAAAGATGTATATATCGTTAATGGTTCAATTCACAACAATAAAATTACATACAAAGAAGATATAGTGTGGTTCGAATCTTTAATAAAAGCTGCTAATAATTATTAGGCTTATTCCAGTTATTTTATTACTTAATTAATTATTTACAATCAGCAAATATTTATAAAGTATTAAATATGTAACTAATTGTATGATATTTAAGCGACAATTTTGTATATGTCGAAAAAAATATGTATATTATTGGTTTTAAGTTAAATACGATGTTTAAATTAGTTCAGTTACATAAAAATTATTAAAGATTAACAGTATATGAAAAATCAAGCACTTGACAAAATTGCTATAAGTGTAAAATCGCACAAACTATTAGAAAAGTTATTAGATGAGAATCCACGTTTAAAAGAGATTATGTACGGTTCTCGAAATGAAACCGAGGCTCTTATTGGAGTTAAGCAATGGGTATTGCGTGAATTGCAAAATAGTAATGTTGCCTATTCTTATTATAAGAGAGAGCGTACCGATAGAGAAACATTCGAAAAACTAAAATGGAAAGATTATGCTGCTATTAGATTGCTCGACTATATTGACAATGCAGGTAAGGAGTTTGTGGATTTAAATATACATGGCGAGGCTGCTGTGAATAACCCAATAAAGATGATATGGTTGGGTGTACACAAGGGTACCGGCGGTGCTAAACCATATTTTTTTGAAGATATGTTGCATCTTTTCAGATAGTTTACAGGCAAAAGCAAAAGATTTATACCTGCAAAATCCTGCGTATTAGAATGGATGGAGCGTTGGCCTAGTGGTACAGATCCTCGGATTGTAAAATTGCGTCAAGAAAACAGAGATAGGATAATCAATATTCTTATTAAAAAAATGGAAGATGGATTAATAAGTGATTCAAAATATAAATTTGAGCCTAATCTTACGCAGGAACAGAAGTTTATGCAAATGATTGAATGGTGGAACGATAGTCTTTTTCATTTGCGATTTGCAGTAAAGTCCCCTGATTTGCTTAACGAATTGCTTGATTATTCTCTCGATCCTGACACTATGAATATACTATATGATGCAGAGAAACAGGGAATACCTTTTTTTGTTAATCCTTACTATTTGTCGTTGTTACATGTTCGAGTACCATATTTTGCTATTGGAGCCGATTTGGCAATACGACATTATGTTGTATATAGTAAAGAACTGGTAGATGAGTTTGGAAGTATAGTGGCATGGGAAAAAGAAGATAAAGTTGAACAAGGAAAACCTAATGCTGCAGGTTGGATTTTGCCCGCAGTGCATAGTGTACATAGGCGCTATCCCGAAGTGGCAATTTTAATTCCGGCAACAATGGGTAGAGCTTGTGGTGGTTTATGTTCTAGTTGTCAACGAATGTATGATTTTCAGAATGGGCACTTGAATTTTAATTTAGACAAATTGCGACCCGACGAAACCTGGGCAGAACGCTTAGAAAGGTACTTAGACTATTTCGAGAACGACTCACAATTGCGGGATATCCTTATTACAGGAGGAGATGCATTAATGAGTTCCGATAGTTCCTTACAACAAATACTCAATTCAGTATGCAAAATGGCAGAACGAAAGAAAGAAGCTAATATTGAAAGAGCAGAAGGCGAGAAATATGCTGAAATTAAAAGAGTTAGATTGGGTACACGTTTGCCGGTATATTTGCCACAACGAATAACTAATAATCTGGTTAAAGTTTTGTCTGATTTTAGAGAAAAAGCTATTAAAGTAGGGATTCAACAGTTTTTTATCCAAACTCACTTTGAATCGCCAATGGAAGTTACACCTGAGTCAAAAACAGCAATCCAAAAACTCATTTCGGCAGGTTGGATAATTACAAACCAATTGGTATTTACTGCAGCGGCTTCCCGAAGAGGGCATACTGCAAGATTAAGACAGGTTCTTAATGATATAGGTGTGCTTACATATTATACTTTTAGTGTGAAAGGTTATATGGAAAATCAATTCAATTTTGCTACTAATGCCAGAGCTGTTCAGGAACAAATTGAAGAAAAAATGATTGGTAAAATACCCGAAAAATATCATAATCGTATTAGAGAGTTTGCATTAGATGCTCCAAATATAAATCGTCATATTACTACATTACGAAAAGATTCAGGTTTACCGTTTTTAGCTACAGACCGCAATGTGTTAAATATGCCGGGAGTTGGGAAAAGTCTTACTTTTAGGTGTATCGGAATTACCCGCTATGGTCGTAGAATTTTAGAATTTGAGCATGACGAAACCAGAACCCACAGTCCGATAATTGAAAAAATGGATAAAATAATTATTGTAGAATCTAAGTCGATGAGTGAATACATAAGACAGTTAGAAGACTTGGGTGAAAAAAGTGAAGACTACGAAAATGTTTGGGGTTATTCGCTAGGCGAAACAGAACCACGTATGTCGATTTATGATTATCCTGATCCCGATTTTGAAATAACTAAAGAAATTACAAATCTTCAAGTTTAGATTAGTCCTATTAATTGTTCTGAATTATTTCAGTTCAAGTTTAACTACATTTTCAACATGTTGGGTGTGAGGGAACATATCAACAGGTTGTACTTTCGTAATACTATATTTTGAAGATAAAATAGTCAAATCTCTGGCTTGAGTGGCTGCATTGCAACTAACATAAACTATTTTTTGTGGGGAGATTTTGAGAATTTGTTTAGCAACATCTTCGTGTATTCCTGCTCTTGGTGGATCTAATACTATAGTCTGGGGTTTGCAGTGTTTGTCAACAAATTCCTCATTTAGCACATCTTTGATATCTCCGGCAAAAAACATAGTATTTGTAATTTCGTTTAACTCAGCATTATAAATGGCATCGCTAATTGCTTCGGGTATATATTCAATGCCGACAACTTTTTTGCTTTCTAAGGCTAAATAATTTGCAATAGTTCCAGTTCCTGTGTATAAATCGTAAATTATATCATCTGAATTTGGTAATACAAAATCTTTAACAATTCTATACAGTTTTTCGGCTTGTTTAGTATTTGTTTGAAAAAATGATTTAGGCCCAATTTTAAATTTTAACCCATTTAAATTTTCAATGATAAAGTCTTGACCACTATACAAAACCGGATTTAGGTCGTTAATGCTATCGTTAAGTTTTGTATTAATTACATACATTAAAGACGTAATATTATAATTTTGATTTAAGCTGTCGAGCAATTTCTTACAATCATTATTGAGTTCGCCGGCAATACTGAGTAATACCATTACTTCGCCTGTTTGAGCAGTTCTGATTGTAAGATTACGTAGATATCCTGTGTGTTTTTTTATATCGTAATAGCTTAAATTTAATTCTAAACTTTTATCTCTTACAAAATTTCGGATATCATTGCTAGGTGTGTCCTGTAGATAACAGTTTTTAATATTTAAAACTTTATCAAATCTACCGGGGATATGAAACCCAAGAGCATAAAGCTCTTTTTCGTTTCGTTCAATTTTTGGTTCACTATTCTCGATCCATCTATAATTACTAAAAGTATATTCAAGTTTATTACGGTAGAACTCTTTTTCTTGGGAGGGTAGGATATCAGAAATTGATGGTAAATTTAGATGTCCTATTCGTTTTAATTGATTTTCGACTTGTTGTTGTTTATGATACAATTGTCGGCTATATTTCATGTCTTGCCATTTGCATCCTCCACATAAATCAAAGTGTTCACAGAATGGCGTTTCACGATGTTCAGAAAGTTTATGGATATAAATTAGTTTGGCTTCTAAATATTTTTTACGCTTTCTAATTACCTGAACATCAACAATATCACCCGGTACAGCATGGTCTATTATAATAACCTGTTCGTTAATACGAGCTATGGCTTTACCTTTATCGGCAATATCAATAACCTCGATATTTTCGTATCGGGGATAATTTTTGTTTCGTGCCAAATCTTTAATTATTTAATACTTTTAGCTATAGCGTAAAGTAAATTTATTGTTTCAAAATCATATTCAGAGAAAGAATCAGTATAAACTAAATAAGAAGCATCTTTTTTATTTATTTTGTATGCCAAGTGGTGAACCATGTTGCCTTCAGAATTTTCAGCTTTATAAACAATAATGTTGTCTTTTTCAATGATATAGCTATCAAATTTATTAAACATATCATCTTCGGCTTTTGATTTTATTTCACTAAAATCTGAATTAAAATTACGAATGAAAAGTTTAATATTTGAGCCGGGGTCTAACTGTACAACAAGTAAATCTTCGGTTCCTTTGTCGGTCATTAGAATTGAAGTATAAATTTCGGCTTCTGCAGGTGCTTGCATTTCTAGGTTGAAACCAAATTCGTTGGAACTGAAAGTTTCATATCCGTCAGGTATTGTGGCGTCTAAACTTTCAACATTCTCAGTAGAGGCGTCATTTGCTTGATCATCTTCTTTTGATTTGTCATTAGATTTGTTCCCGCATGCACCTAGTAATAAAACAATTAAAAAAAGGCTTAATAATTTTAGTGTTTTCATAAATTCTACAAGTTTGATTATTTCGACAAATTTAATAAAAACTTGTAAGGATTTTTATCTTTGCAAAAACAATTTTTTATGCCTATAATAGGACGACAAATTCCACATTTCGATCGCGTTGATTTAAGTAGTATTAGTGCAGTATTTAGTGATGATAAGTTTTATCGTTATGTGTTAACAATGAATTATTTGCCTGATTTGATGCAGCAAGAAAGAAGTGAATCGCTTGCTGTAATACTTAAAAATCCAAGTTCTGCCGACGAAAAAGCATCTGATGCAACAATTCGTAAAGTAGAAACATTTGTATTTCATCGTTTCCCTAAAGTAAAAACTCTCATTATTTTAAATTTGTTTGCTATTAGAGCTACTTTTGCCAAAGAAGTTCAGCAAAATTTAAAGCAGTTTAATGCTGAGCATATTACAGGAATTGAAAACCAAGATTGGTTCAAAAAGATATTGAATAATTCAAATCATGTGATATGTGCCTGGGGAGGACCAAGTGGCATTGACAAAAATGTTTATGCAGAAAGAATAGCACAGGTTAAAGAAATCATTGAGAAAGATGATTTTACTGCTAAAGTATGGCAAGTTTGCGGGAAGCTAAAAACAGCAGAGCCGTTGCATGGTTTGATGTGGGGGTACGATTACAGGTTGCAGGTTTTAGGTTGTTAAATTTACAATTAAAATATTGCAGAAAATAACCCTTAACAATAATTTATCCGTTATTAACCGTTAGTAACGGCTTACCGTTTGTAAACGGATGTTAAAACCTGACTAAACACGTTGATTAATAGCGAATTGTGAGAATCGTCAATTCTACTGTTTCAGAATTTATCCGTTATTAACCGTTAGTAACGGCTTACCGTTTGTAAACGGATGTTAAAACCTGACTAAACACGTTGATTAATAGCGAATTGTGAGATTCGTCAATTCTACTGTTTCAGAATTTATCCGTTATTAACCGTTAGTAACGGCTTACCGTTTGTAAACGGATGTTAAAACCTGACTAAACACGTTGATTAATAGCGAATTGTGAGATTCGTCAATTCT
>Ga0334900_1002334_pt1 | contig 17012 bp, 21 predicted proteins | sample GraSluR3_MG_2_FD_207231 | JGI IMG/M metagenome (GOLD analysis project Ga0334900, IMG submission 207231) | Sludge microbial communities from methane-producing bioreactor in Wageningen University, Netherlands - Granular Sludge_31_08-R3 | ecosystem: Engineered > Bioreactor > Anaerobic >...
ATCTTTTGTTTGACAAGATATGCCATAGCTAAGAGTAATAACCATGAAGATAGATAAACATTTCGGTGAATTCGTGAGCAGGTAAGCTCAATCGGAAAAATGGTTATTGCATGGGCCGGAGTTTAGGATGGGTTACTCAAGGTGCTTGATTATCCATTCATACCGATCCATAATAATGCGGCCGAGATTGCTATTCGCGAAGGAGTCATCAAGAGGAAGATAAGCTATGGAACCAGATCTGAGCTGGGCAAGAGGGCATGGGAGAACATGTTCTCTATAATGGATACATGCCGTAAGCAAGAAGTAAACTTCTTCCACTATCTTAATGGAATGTTTTCATCGCGGGATGATATCCCGAAGCTGGCCAATTTAATTTATAACACGGGATGATATAATATTTTATTGAGCTTGTTCGATGATGGGCTGAGGTTCAGGAATTTCCTCGATAATCTTTGACTCTATTCTTACTGGATCGCCGAGCTCAGTTCCACAGTCTGGGCATCGATCTGTGGTGACTTCAACTTGTTTATCTGGATTTGCATGAGGTCTTGATACCCCTTTATGACCCACTTTTTGGCCTGGTTTCCCTTTATCTCCTTCGTTATACTCTTTTTTGCGTTTGCGACCACGTCTCAAGCTCGGCGGAGTATGAGCATTCTCATATTTGGCTAATCGGGCTTCAAGTTTCGCGATCTGATCTTTAAGCAACTCATTCTCGCGCTTTAATCGTTCCATCTCATCTTTAAGTTGCTTGATAATCTCTTCGTCGTGCATACTCCCAATAAGGTGTTATTGATAACAAATTATATAACTCTTCTGGTCGATGTGGATTCTAGGTCAATTCGCATGGATTTAGAAAGGAGCTAAACACATACCATATCGTTAATGCCAAAGTTCACCTTGACCAGGTCGGGGCTGAAGGTCACCGTCCGGCGGGGCGAGGAGAATAGACCTACCCCGGGCCGCCATCGAGCCCTTCGGGAAGGCCTTCCTCCCCCCCCTCGACTGCCTCATCGGCTGGATCGCGATGCCGGGTTCGGGGCAGCGGCTCTTCAACCGGCTCTCGGAGACGATCGTCATCGTCGACGACGGATCGGAGCCGGAGGGGGTGCGGTACGTGAAGGAGGGATGACCCATCGGCTGGGGCTATCGTCCTTCGACGGAGTAGACGAGGAGGGCGGCATAGCTGGCGTCTCCCGGAAACCGGGCCGCCACACTGGCGTCTTTCGCCGATAGGGTCACCTCGCCCCGGAACGTCTCCCCCTCCCGGGCCATGATGGTCCGGTTACCGTCGTTTATTATTGCCACCGTCTCTGCTCCCGGTACCATCAGCTCGAACCGTTGGGGGGTTCCGGCAGGAAGCCTCCCCTCCAGGGGGCGGATGAGCCTGCATCCGGCCTCGGCGAAGGTTCCGAGGGTCCGGGGGTACCCCGCCGCCTCTGACCCGGATTCGGCCAGAACGGCGTACTCGATCGCCGACGCGTACTCGCCCCCGAGATCGCCCTTCTCCTTCGCGTAGATCCTGAGGGCGTACTCTCCGGGTTTCGGGAAGGCCGCCCTGACGGTGTATCCCTCCACTTCCCTCTGGGCGAGGGTCCGGTCTTCGGAGAGGGCACGCCCCTCTCCGTCCAGGAGCCGCGCCAGGAGGAGGATATCACCGGGGGCGGAGAGGGTCACCTTCAACTCCGACCCCGAGTCGATGAGCCCTTCGGGATGGCTCGCCGTTTCGAGGCCCATATCCCAGAAGGCGTCCCAGACGACCGGAAGCCCCTTCTCTGTCCGGGAGTTGGGCCCCGCCACGATCCGGTAGTCTAAAGTCCAGTCGTACGCATCTCTCTCATGATCTTCCTCTTGGCCCACCCTCCTGGAGTAGATCCGCAAGGTGTATTCTCCGGGGCCGGGAGGGGCCGCCCTGACCACGACCCCGCCGTTGGACCATTGGACCTGGGCGAACCTCGCCGGAAGCTTCCTCTCCGCCCCATCGAAGAAATGGGCCGCGACCCTCACGTCTTGGGGGACGGAGAGGGAGACCGTCGCCCCATCGTCGGAGGCGATGGTGCCCCCTTCGGGTCCCAAGATCTTCATATCGTTATTGAAGAAGGCGGGCTTTGCGTAAACGAGCCGCTCGAACTCATCCCTTGATATCGGCGGATCCAGAAGCTGCCAGGCCGGATCTTCGGGGAGGTGGGTCCAGATGAGCTCCTCGGGAGGGGTGAAGAAGTAGAACTCCTCGAACCGTTCGACGAACCCCTCTTCGGGGTCCAGGTGGCCAGCGCCCCAGGTCGCGTCGACGAGCTTCCACTCACCATCGATCCTGACGGCGTTCCAGGCGTGGTTGATCGACTCCGGTATCTTGGAGCCGACGGTGTAGCCGCTCCCCTTCCCGCGCCCTATGATCGCCACCGCATCGAGCCCCGAGATTTCAGAGAGGCTCGAGAAGAGGGCGGCATAATCGCTGCATACCCCTTTCCTCTCTTCCAGCACCTCCTCCGGCGTCCGGACCCGACAGCCGCTTCCGACGCAGCCGCCTGTAAAACCCACGACGTCGTAATCGATGTTGGCGGTGATCCACCGGTAGATCGCCCGGGCCAGCTCCTCGTCGTCCCTGGCCCCGGTGCCGAGGTAACGGGCGAGATCTTCGAGGGAGGACTCCGCCTCCGCCGGAGCGTTCAGGGCGAGTTCGTCGATCCGACGAAAAGCGTCCAGCTCTTGGGAAGAGGAAGCCTCCGCCGCCAGAAGGAGGGCGAGGAGGAACCCCACCAAAAGCCGCCTCATATCCTCCCCCGAGATCTCAAAACGGCTCAGAGGTCCTCTATCCTCTCCACCCGGAGGGTGGAAAGGAGCCTCTCCGTCGGATCCCACCGAAGGCCCGACTCCACCAGGCACCTGGTCATTCCCACGGTCTGACCCTCATCCGTCACGACCTGGTCCGGCCAGAAGATAGCCACGTAAAGGATCTGGTGTTCTCTGTCCTCCCCAACCCCCAGAACTGCCGGACTTTCACCGACTGTCCATTCCGAGACGTTATTGTCGACGTATCCTTTCGTCCGGAGGTGAGCCTCGGCTAGGAGCTTCTCAGTGCCCAGGTTCACCATCCTCAAGCCGTCGTAGCCGGTGATCTCGATGGTCGCAGCCCTCGTTGCCTCGTCGAGGACGATCCTGTAATTCTCAAGGCCAATATCCCCATCCTCCTGGTGGGCAGGGCTCCCAGTGAAGGTGTAGTTGAGATCTCCCAGGTCGAAGGAGACGGCATAGCGGCCCGCCGTCACCGTCTCCATTGTCGACGGCCTATCGGCCCCTTCTGCCTTCTTTGCCAGTTGGAAGGTATCGAAGAGCTCTTTTGTCGCCGGCGAGGGGAGGCTTGAGGATATGACGCAGGAGGTCTTCCCAAGATAGTCCCCGGGGGCCAGATACCTGTCGAGCCAGTAGGCGACCTGATGGACCTCTCCCCCCGAAACCTGTTGGAAGGTCGAATGAAGGCCCGTCTGTCGATCCACGAGCTTCTCCTTCGTCTCGACGTTCATGTAAGCCATCGTCCAGGGCGCCTTTCGGCTGAGGGCCCTGGTCTCCCGGTCTCCGGCCGGGACCGGATCGCTATAGCTCGTCACCTTCATCAAGACCCGGCCGCAGTCGCAGTCCAGCCGGACCGACCTTTCGACGTAATCTATCCCTCCGGCCGTCTTTCGTCCGACCTCTTCCGTCGGATCGATGGAGCAGCCCAGGTCGGAAGGGAGGCTGAAGGTGGCGGCGTAGGGTCCGAGGTCTGCAGTCATCTCTGCTGCCGAGCCGGCCGGGCCAAAGAGCAGAGCTATCGATACAATCAGAAATAATTTTGATTTCATGATGCTGACACTCCCCAGTGTGGCGTCTTTTCTGCAGCAATCAAAACAGTCGGCTTCGTTATTAAAGCCTCCGCGGTTCAGAGGGCTCTGGGCGGAGGGGGCGGATCGAGAGGGGAGGGGCGGACGAGACGACAGATTCTTTATTTAGGAGCGAAATACAGAAGGCCAAAAGATTTTGTGGGGCGAGAGGGACGAAGGGGGCGATGATAGTTGCGTTCCTCCTCGTCGCCATCCTGGCGACGGGGGAGGGATCAGCGAGCCCGGCCATCTCCGAGCCAGCCCAGAGCGAGGACTTCTACAACAGGGTCCGGGCGTCGGGGACCGGGTACTTCGAGGTGGGCACCTCCGTGGTGGACAGGAGGATGGGGCTTGAGTACTACAGCTTCGTCTACGGAGACGGCACCCTCCAGATGGACTCCAAAAGCGCTGTCTCCAACAGGGCCGGGGACGTCCGGGGGACGATCGACGGCTCCACCGTCCCCCTGAACCTCCTCGAAGACCTCAAGATCAGCTACTCCGGCGAGACGCCGATGGTGGGGGTGAAGAGCATCAACTCCAGGGCATTCTACGGCGGCATCGGCGTCCAGGTCCAGGAGGCGTTCGAGGTGACGGAGATGGAGCGGGTCCAGACCACCTACTTCGCATCCACCGATCCGGGATCAAGGGTCAGCGACCCCGCGGAGGCGGAAGCTCTGAGGAGGGCCAGCCCCGTCCAGATGGTGGGGATGGACGTTGCGACCAGCTTCAACGGGACGTGGGATAGCGACTACAGGTGGCACAAGATCTTCTACAAGGATATGTCAGAGCGCCAGACCTTCTCCGGCACCTTCGAAGTCGAGAGGACCCTCAGGTTCCACGAGAACCCCACAGGCCAGGGGATCGAAGGGCTCTTCTGAAAATTCCGAGGCGGCAGCCGGCGAGATCCGCCCGATCTGCCGGCGCCCGTCTCGTGCAGTCGGTGACGCACGTTTCCGGCCGTCGGTCCGAATATGCTCCCAGAGACAAACAGAGCGAAAATAGTGTGGCCTCGGCGATTTCGCCATCGGTCGCAGAACCACCAGCTCCTCAGCATCGCCGCGGAGAACCTGGAGGTCTAGCCTCCGGCGACCTGATCGCCGCGCCTCCGAATTTTGCGACTTCTCTTCTGGATATTTGAGACGGAATCTCCCGATATCTATCCTCTTCGAAAACTCTAGCCTACCACCAATGAATACCTGAATTCAGAGAAGTACCCAGCGGGGTAGCTGTAGTAGCATGGGTACTGGCAGTATGGGTACTGGCAGTTGTACGGGTAGCAATACCAGGTGTAATAGCGGCTGCTGGGGTAGTAATAGTCGTAGTAATAGCTGCCTGGATAAAAACCGTAGGGATAACTCGGTCGGCTGTAAAATGATTCGTAGTTCCAGGGAGTGAGCCAGTCTTTGGAGGGATGCGTCCATTGTGAATATTTCTTTGAATGATCCCAATCTTTGTACCCCGAAGCCTCTGCGGCCGCCATTGTGCAGAGCAATCCGACTGCTAGCAGAGGAAGTACCATTATCGCCCTAATAACTAACACCCCAAATAACAGGGGCCACCGAAGTATTTAAGCATATTGCTCCTGTTAATCTCTTTTGGGAGTGAGAGGGGCCGGCTCCCCATCCCAGGGGAGGGGCGAGAGCTCCGGTCGAGCTGGAGGCTGCGTCTGCAATCAGGACTAACGAGGGGAAACTAAGGGGAACGATGGGAAACTATGGGTCACGAGGCGAAGAAGGCAAAGAAGAAGAAGAAGAAGAAGACATGGAAAGGGAAACAAAATAGTCAAGGATATTCATAGGCCTCCGGGAGCGGCGTCAATGAATCTATAAAACGACTTCGACCGCGAGAATATGGTGGGGCCACGGCGATTTGAACGCCGGTTACAGGACCCCCAGTCCTGTGGGATACCAGGCTACCCTATGGCCCCGCTGCGGATTCCTGGACGCTGATCACCCATATAAAGGTTATCGCCAGGATCCGGGGGTCCTGGCGCCGACGTCCACCATCCATAGGCCGCATAAGACCATAAGGCCGTTGAAGAAGAGGGCCATGGGGTCCAGGGCGTTCGGGACGATGGTGAATAGGAAGATCCCCGTCGAAACGGTGCCAAGTCCCATGAGGACGACCCCCGCCCGGGCGGATACGAGGGTGTATAGGATCCCCGCAGAGATCAGGACAATCCCCACCAGGATCAGAGGGTTGGGGGGCAAAGCAGAGGGAAACATGGCTCGAAATTTCGCGGCCGTTTACTTATAAGTTATCGTCGTCGCTGCCGTGGCTGGCCACCGTTTCGCGTCTATGTGGCGCACCCGGAGTCACTCCTCTTCCTGGCCGGACCTGACGATCACCGCTGGACCCCGGCGCAGCTCCATCATCTCCTCCGGCGAGAGGACGGCTTTTCCGGTGGCGATGAGCCTTCCGTCCTCGTCGACGACCAGCACCTCCTCCCCCGCCCTGATATCGGGGTCGACGCCGACGACGTGCTTTGCAAAGGCGGTCCCGCCACGGGCAACGTAAGGGGCGACGTCGTTCATGACGACGACCCGTTGTCTTGGGGCAGGGAGAAAGTCGTAGAGGAGCTTCGCCCCCGAGGCGCTCAAGGTGAGGAGACCGTCCCTCGCCCTCACCGTTGCCGTCCTCTCGCCATCAAGGTAAAGGTGCCTCAGCCTTCCGGTATTCGATAGCATGAAGGTCGTATCGTCCCCGAAGAGGGCGCGACCGCAGCCGCGGCCGAACTGGAGGTCGGCTATCATCCTCGCCCGTTTTAGCATTGGCTCCGACTCTGGCCTCATGGATTAAAAAGGCTGCCGGAGCGGCTGCGGTCCCGGTAACTGCGCCAAGACCACCATAACCTATTTTGCCCCCGAGGAAGTCCTCTCTCGAAGATCGTTTACCGGTGATTTGATTGAGATTCCTGGATGATGCTGATCCCGAGATCGCCTCCGCCATAAATGACGAGCTGGAGCGACAGAGAAACGGCCTGGAGCTGATCGCCGCCGAGAACTTCACCAGCCTCGCGGTGATGGAGGCCTACAACAACGTGATGACGAATAAATATGCCGAGGGCTACCCCGGCAAAAGGTACTACGGCGGCTGCACCTTCGTCGACGTCGCCGAGAACCTGGCCAGAGACCGGTGCCGCGCTCTATTCGGCGCAGAGCACGTCAACGTCCAGCCCCACAGCGGCTCCCAGGCGAACATGGCCGTCTACCTCGCCCTCCTCAAGCCCGGGGATACCGTCATGGGGATGGCCCTCGACCACGGCGGCCACCTCTCCCACGGAAGCCCCGTCAACTTCTCCGGCAAGATATACAACGTCGTCCACTACGGCGTCAATAAGGAGACGGAGATGCTCGACTACGCCGAGATCCTTGAGATCGCAAGAGATTGCTCCCCCAAGATGATCGTCACCGGCGCCTCCGCGTACCCCCGGACCATCGACTTCGGTGCCCTCCGGGAGATCGCCGACGAGGTGGGAGCATATCTGATGGCCGACATCGCCCACATCGCGGGGCTCGTCGCCGCCGGCGTTCATCCGTCGCCGATCCCCTACGCCGACGTCGTCACCACCACCACACACAAGACCCTCCGGGGCCCCCGAGGCGGCGTCGTCATGTGCAGGCAGGAGATCGCTCCCGCCATCGACAGGGCGGTCTTTCCGGGGGTCCAGGGCGGCCCCCTGATGCACGTCATCGCCGCAAAGGCCGTCGGCTTCAAGGAGGCATTAACCCCCCAGTTCAAGAGCTACCAGGAGCAGATCGTCAAGAACGCCGCCGTCATCGCGAAGACCCTCCTCGATCAGAACTTCGAGCTCGTATCGGGGGGAACCGACAACCACCTAATGCTCGTCAAGCTCCTGAATATGCCGTACTCGGGAAAAGACGCCGAGGCCGCCCTGGAGCGGGCGAGGATCACCCTCAACAAGAACACCATACCCTTCGATCCCACCTCCCCCTTCATCACCAGCGGGATCAGGATAGGTACCCCCGCGGTCACCACCCGGGGGATGAAGGAGAAGGAGATGGTCCAGATCGCGAACATGATCGGATCTGTCCTCAGGAATATCGACGACGAGAACGTCATCGCCAGAGTAAGAGACGAGGTGGCCGAGCTTTGTCGCGGTTTCCCCCTATATCCGGAACTGGGATGATCATAGACGGCAAAGCCTTCGCCTCGGAGATGGAGGCGGAGACGATTGCCTGCGTCGAGAAGCTCGCAGCCATAGGGAGGAGGCCCTGCCTTGCGACGATCATCGTCGGCGAGAACCCCGCCTCTGCGATGTACGTCAGGATCAAGCACTCCGCATGCGACCGGGTCGGGATAAGGTCCCAGACCGTCCGTCTCCCGGAAGAGGCGAGGATCGAGGAGATCCTCGAGACTATTAAGGGGCTGAACGAGAAAGACGACGTAAACGGCATCCTCCTCCAGCTCCCCCTCCCCCGAGGGAGGGACCCCGCACCGGCGATGGCGGCCATCGATCCCGCAAAGGACGTCGACGGCTTCCACCCCCTTAACATGGGAGCCCTGTTGGCCGGGGCGGAGCGGCTCGTCCCCTGCACCCCCAAGGGGATCATCTGGGCCCTCGAACGGATGGGCGTCGACTTGGAGGGGAAAGAAGCGGTGATCGTCGGCCACAGCAACGTCGTCGGAAAGCCTCTCGCGGCGATGATGCTCAACAGGAACGCCACCGTCTCCGTCTGCCACGTCTTTACAAAAGACCTGGCAGCCCACACCCGGAACGCCGAGGTCCTGGTGGTGGCGGCGGGGGTCCCCGGCCTCATAAGGGGAGATATGGTCCGGACCGGAGCCTACGTCTTCGACGTCGGGATAAACCGGGTCGGCGACAGGACCGTGGGGGACGTGGAGTTCGACGAGGTCATGTTGGTGGCGGCGGCGGTCACCCCCGTCCCCGGAGGAGTGGGTCCCCTCACCGTCTCGATGCTGATGAGCCAGACGGCTACGGCGGCCGAGATGCAGATGAGTTCTGAAGAGAGATGAAAAGAGGATGAGAGGGGGAGGTCCGGATATCTCTGGTGGTGGCCTATTCGGGGAAGGATAGGGCGGTGATGGGGGGCGACCGGCGGAGCATCTCCTTCTTCGGGGAGGCGGGGGCCCTGGAGGAAGAGCTCTACGGCGGCAAGATCAGGACCGACGAGGATCTGCGGAAGAGGGCCGAGGAGCTCGGCTCAAAGATCGCGATCAACGACGGCCACGAGAAGGTCTGGAAGAGGGGGGATCTCCTGGCAGGGGAGGTGACGGAGCTCTCCTTCGATAGGCAGAGGCGCAGGAGGATCTACGCCGTCCCCGGAGGGTATATCCTCGTCGAGATCGATGGCCAGAAGGCCGAGATCACGAAGAGGGGTAAGTCCACTCTGGTCATCCTCGGCAACAGGTTCACAAGAGACCTGGCATTCAAGCGGCTCGGATCTGGAAAGCCGCCTGACGAGGAGTCTTTTAAGGCCCTCTTCGAGGAGGCGGGGAGGGCGACCGCCTCCGCCAGCCCCGACTTCACCATCCTCACCACCGACGGGAAAAAGCTGGACCCAAAGGCGGCCCTCCTCCGGGCTCTAAAAGAGGACTGCCGGGAGGGAGGATGGGAGCTCTGCGGTCTTCTGTGATCCTCGCCGGAGGCGCCGGAAGGAGGATAGGCTACCAGAAGGCGTTCCTCGAATTTTTCGGCGTGACCATGATCGAGAGGACCGTCGAAGTCGTCGTCGAGGTGGCGGACGAGGTGGTGGTGGTGGCAAGGGATGACGATCAGGCCGGAAGGCTCAGAGATGTCGTCCCCAAGGCGAGGGTCGTCGCCGACCCCGTCCGGGGCTTCGGCCCCGTGGCGGGGCTCGCCGCCGGGATGGAGGCGGCCGGAAGCGAGCTCGCCCTGGCGGTAGGCTGCGACCTCCCCTTCCTGAACCCCAGGGTTATGGAGCTTCTATTCGACCTCGCCGAAGGGCACGAAGCCGCGGTCCCGGTCCGGGAGGGGGGGCTCATCGAGCCGCTCCACGCCGTCTATCGGACCGGCCCCATGGCCCGGGCCTGCCGCGAGGCTCTCGCCGCGGGAGAGCGGCGAATCCGGGCGCCCCTGGGAGCGCTTTCGGTCAGAAAGGTACCCGTGGAGCTCTTTCGCCCCCTCGACCCGGAGCTATTGAGCCTCTATAACCTCAACACCGAAGAAGACCTCGCCGAGGCCCGCCGGATCGAGGAGGTCAGATGTGGCGGCGGAGGACGAGGTAGACGACGTAGACGACCAGGGCGAAGATCACAACCCCTGCAAGAAAGCCTATGACGTTCCAGAGGAGGACGGCGACTATGAAGGCCAGGACGAGTAGGAGGGCGTTCTTTGCAAGGGAGCCGCTCCCCCCGGACCGGCCCGGAATATGATGGGTCATGGGTCAAAATCGGCCATTTTAGATGATAACGGTTTCTCTCAAGAGCTCTCTACCGGCCCTCCACCTGCTCTCCGGACTTCTCTAGTTGCAGCTCTAGGTATAGCTCTGGAGGAGGCGGTATACGAGGTAGACGACGACGGCGAAGAGGGCGACCCTCAAGATCATTCCGATGAAGTTCCAGAGGAGGGCGACGATCACCACCGCCAAGACGAGAAGTATGATATTCTGCTCGCGGCTGCGGATCCTGCCGGACCTGCCCGGCGTTCTGCATCTCATGACGGTATGGTGGGCCCTGCCTTCTGATAACCCTTTCTCTTCCATATCCGCCAAAATCAAGATCGGGACTTTACGGCGAGATAGACGACGTAGGCGATGACGAATAGGAGCATGAACTTGGAGAGGAACCAGAACGCATCCCAGAAGATGATGGCGAAGAGGAGGGCGAGGAAGAGGAGGCCTGCCGTCTTCTCCCGGTTCATATCCGCCTCCCCTGGCGGCGGGGGAGCCTTCGATCCGCGCTTTCCCTTCTCCCCTCTCTCTTTCTTCCCTCCACTCTCTTCCCACTCTCCCCCCACTTTCTTCTCTGCCTTCTCTTTCATCATCGACCCCTCGCCCCTGGTCGGCAATAACCCTTCCGCCGGATAGACCCCGCCCCTCCGACGGCGCCCCGACCTCCTAAAAAGCCCCCTCGCCAGAAGGAACCAAAAGCGTTATACATCCCCACTCCTCTGGGGGGGGTGGTGATATCCGTTGGAGAGGCTTGAGCTGGTGGTCAGGAATGCAGAGGAGGTCGTAACCCTCGACGAGCTGAAGGCGTTGATGGAGACGAAGGAGAGGCCGAGGGCTTACGTCGGGTACGAGCCGAGCGGGAAGGTACACATGGGCCACATGCTCACGGCAAACAAGCTCATCGACCTCCAGGCGGCGGGCTTTCAGGTCGTCGTCCTCCTGGCGGACCTTCACGCCTACCTCAACGAGAAGGGGACCCTCGAAGAGGTGAGGGCGACGGCAGACTACAACCGCGACTGCTTCATAGCCTTGGGCCTCGACCCCGAAGAGACGGAGTTCGTATACGGGACCGACTACCAGCTGGAGCCGGAGTACGTCAAGAACGTCCTGAAGATGGCGAGGAACACCACCCTCAACCGGGCCCGCCGGTCGATGGACGAGGTGGGCCGGAACATGGACAACCCCCACGTCTCCCAGATGATCTACCCCCTGATGCAGGCGGTGGACATAGCGGCCCTGAGAGTCGACCTCGCCGTCGGGGGGATCGACCAGAGGAAGATCCACATGCTGGCTAGAGAAGAGATGCCCAAGCTCGGCCTGCAGCCCCCCGTCTGCCTCCACACCCCCATAATATCCGGCCTAAACGGCGGGAAGATGTCCTCCTCGAAGGGCAACTACATCTCCGTCGACGACTCCGCCGAGGACCTGGACAAGAAGATAATCTCCGCCTACTGCCCGGCAAAAGATATCGAAGGAAACCCCGTCACCGAGCTCTTCAAGTATCACATCCTCCCCCGCCTGGGGGAGGTCACTATAAGAAGGCCCGAGAAGTTCGGCGGCGACGTCACATACACAAACTACGAGGCCCTGGAGATGGACTTCCTGGTCGGGAAGATGCACCCCCTCGACCTCAAGAAGAGCGCCGTGGAGCACCTCAACGCGATACTGGAGCCGGTGAGGGAGAAGATGGGGTAGAAGTGGGCGGGCTTTTCAGATCGGGCTGTTTTGAGCACACCTGAAAAAAGGGATTCTTTAGGTCAAGATGTAGAGCTGAAGGGCATATCAAAGCAAGCGGCCTTCATGAATCAGGAATAATGACCAGAGCCAGATATGCGATCATCATCGAGAAGGGCGAAAGAAATCGCTCTGCATACTGCCCGGACCTTCCCGGCGTAGTCGCGGCAGGCGAGACCGAGGAGGAGACGGCAGAGCTGATGAGAGAAGCGATAGAGTTTCATCTGGAAGGCCTGAAAGAAGACAGCCTCCCCATACCCGAGCCGACCACCACCGCGAGATGCGTCGAAATTTCTGATTAAGACGACTTGCTCACACCACGCCCCGATAGAACGCGAGCCTCCTCGCGTACGGCCGGAAGATACCGAGCAAATTCTCCTCCTCCTCGGATGACAGCGGCTCCAGATTCCGCCCTGCCCGGGCGAGGAGGCGCACCTCTTCGGGGGTCGAGCAGCCGACGATGATGACGGATACCTCCTGAGTTAAAGCGTACCGGAGGAGAAGGTCGGGGCCGACCCCACCCCCGGGATCTCGGCGACGGGAACGCCCCCGGGGCCCTCACCGTCGACGGCTATGCCCCGCTTCCTTCGCCTCCGGAAGCGTCCCGCCGGGAAAGACGAGCCGAGCGCTTCTGGCGCTCCCGATCCATGAGGGGAACGGCCGGGTTATGGGGACGGTCACCGGCGACGCTATAAGCAGGGTGATCGAAACGCTGTCGATGAGGACCCCGTCCCTCGGGGCGGAAGGTCGATATAAGTATAACTGGAGGTTAAATATGAAGGTACACGTCAGGGCCTTCGCCAGCTTCAGGGAGATTCTGGGAAGGGACCTGGATCTGGATGTGAAGGACGGATCGACGGTGGGAGACCTCCTCCAGCGGTTGGCCTCATCTCACCAGGCTCTGGGACCCGCCCTCTTCGACGATGATGGGAATTTGAGAGAGTACGTCATCATCATGAAGAACAGAGAGAGGATCGACTCCTCGGAGAGGCGTTCTGTCCCCCTCGCCGACGGCGATGAGGTGGCGATCCTTCCGCCGGTGGCGGGGGGTTGATGGGTCGGATGGATGATGGATGGGATGCGGGGGCGGATGATGGATGGTCGGGATCCATCAGAAGTCGATACCCCGATAGACCGATGAGGCCCTAGGTAGGATCGATAGCGGGTCCGTTAAAAAAGAGGTAGATCGATGAACGTCGAAAGGTTCCTGGATAGGTACGACCGGCAGATCCGCCTATTCGGAGTCGAGGGGCAGGAGAAGATAGCCAAATCGAAGGTCTTCATAGCCGGGGCAGGAGGGCTGGGCTCTCCGATATCCTTCTACCTTGCGGCCGCCGGGGTCGGGAAGATCGTGATCGCCGACGACGACGAGGTGGAGATCTCCAACCTCAACCGCCAGATCCTCCACTGGGAGAGGGACATAGGCAAGAAGAAAGCGCTATCGGCCAAAGAGAAGCTCTCCGAGATGAACTCGGATATCGTCATCGATACGACGGCAGAGACGATCTCCGAAGAGAACGTCTCCCGGCTCGTCGGCGACGCCGACCTGGTCATCGACGCCGTGGACAACTTTCCCGTACGGTACCTCCTCAACGAGACGGCGATAAAAAAAGCGATCCCTTTCATCCACGGGGCGATCTGCGGCTTCCACGGCCAGGCGACGACGGTGATTCCGGGGGAGTCGGCGTGCCTCCGGTGCATCTTTCCGGAGGCTCCCCCTTCCGCTCCGTCCCCGGTGGTGGGTACAACCCCCGGGATCATAGGGCTCGTCCAGGCGACGGAGGCCATCAAGTACATCACGGGGACCGGGGAGCTTCTCAGCGGTCGGCTCCTCATCTGGGACGGGCTTTTGCCTTCCCTTGAGACGATAGAGGTCTCGAGAGATCCCCGCTGCCCGGACTGCGCAGGCCCCGGTCAGATCATACCTCCCCGGATAGATCGATTAAGACGGAGGAAGACCTAAAATCCTCGGGGGATAAATACTCTGTGAATATATAGTTCCTCGACGGATCAGTTCGATTGAGGAGAGATCGAGATGAAACGGATATACATGGATCACGCCGCCACGACGCCCCTCGCCCCCGAGGTCCTCGAGGCGATGATCCCTTACTTCTCGCAGCGGTACGGAAATCCTTCCAGCCTCCATAGCTTCGGAAGGGAGGCTCGGGCTGCGGTGGAGGAGGCTCGGGCCGAGGTGGCGGCTCTCTTGAACGCCGAACCGTCTGAGATATACTTCACCAGCGGCGGGACAGAGTCGGACAACCTCGCCATCAAGGGGATCGCCCGGAGGAACAGAAAGAAGGGGCGCCACATCATCACCTCTTCGATCGAGCACCCCGCCGTCCTGGAGGTCTGCAAAGCCCTGACGAGAGAAGGGTTTGAGGTGACTTACCTTCCGGTGACCCGGGAGGGGCTCGTAGAGGTCGGGGCGGTGGAGGAGGCGGTCTGCGAGGATACCATCCTGATCTCGATCATGCACGCGAACAACGAGATCGGGACGATACAGCCCCTGGAAGAGATCGGGAGGCTGGCTGGCGAGAGGGGGATCTACTTCCACACCGACGGGGTCCAGACCGCAGGAAAGATCCCCGTGGACGTGAGATCCCTCGGCCTCGACGCCTTCTCCATCTCGGCCCACAAGCTCTACGGCCCCAAGGGGGCAGGAGCCCTCTTCATCAGGAAGGGCGTCAGGATCGAGAGCATCCAGCAGGGAGGAGGCCACGAGAGAGGGATGAGGTCGGGGACGGAGAACGTCCCGGGGATCGCAGGACTGGGGGCGGCCGCCAGAATCGCAAAAGAGAATATGGCAGAAGAGTCGGAAAGGATGAGGTCTCTGCGGGACCGGATGAGCGGCTGGGTCCTCAAGAAGATCGAAGACTCCTGGCTCAACGGCCACCCCGATAAGAGGCTTCCTTCAAACCTCAACTTCGGCTTCAGGTACATCGAAGGGGAGTCCCTCCTCCTCTACCTCGATTCTAAAGGGATCGCCGCCTCCACGGGATCGGCATGCTCGTCGAAGAAGCTTGCGGCAAGCCACGTCCTCTCCGCCATCGGCCTATCTCCCGTCGACTCTCACGGGTCTCTTCGGATAACCCTCGGGATGAGCAATACCGAAGAGGATGTCGACTATGCCTGCCGGGCCATCTTTGACTCGGTGGAGAGGCTCAGGGATATGTCGGCCATGAGGCCGGAGTGAGCCGTCTATAGACGAAGGCGAAAAAATAAGAGGCGTCGAGATGATAAGAGGGGCCATATGTCACAGCCAGAATACAACGAGAAGGTGATGGACCACTTCATGAACCCGAGGAACGTCGGGATGATCGAAGATCCCGACGGGCACGGGAAGGTGGGAAATCCGACCTGTGGGGACGTAATGGAGATCTTCATCCGGGTGAAGGACGACAGGATAGAGGAGATCAAGTTTCGGACCTTCGGGTGCGGCGCGGCGATAGCGACGAGCAGCATGACCACGGAGATGGCTTTGGGCAAGACGATCGAGGAGGGGATGAAGATCACCAGGGAGGACGTCGCCGGAGAGCTGGGGGGTCTTCCGCCAAACAAGATGCACTGCTCGAACCTGGCCGCCGACGCCCTCCACATGGCCCTCGAGGATTACAGGAGAAAGATCGCCGACAAGAAGACGTGATCGGCGTTCTTCCGGACGGCGAAGGATGGCGCCATCATCTCGTCGGTCTTCCGCACCTCCCGCCGCTGAGACCGCCGGTACTTTGGGAACCGATCCCAGTCCCTCATCGCCCCGGCGACCTGGCGAGTATGCTCCGATGAGACGCCCTCGGAAGAGGGATGGAGGGTTCTATACTCCTAATCGCCTTATGAGGCATTACGATCGTATCATCGTCAGCATCATCTTGAAGGGGGTCGCAGCCGAAAGGGCGTGGGGCTCTCCTGCGGGCATGATCACCATCTCACCACCAGAAACCGTCATGGCTTCTCCAGAGATGGCTATCTCAGCCTCACCTTCGATGACGTTTACGACGGCGTCGAAGGGGGCGGTGTGCTCGCTCAACCCCTGCCCCTCGTCGAAGGCGAAGAGGGTTACAGTCCCTGTCCTCTTGTCTACGAGGGTCCTGCTCACTACAGCCCCCTCCTGATAGTCCACAAGTTCGGCTACCTTCAGAGGGCGGCCAGCGATATCCTCGGCAGAGCCCTTATCTTTATCCGGATTCATTAGTCTTCCCTCTCAATTATTCGTAACCCTGCAAACTGTTCCGGATAGGAATATCTAATGACTCTTGAACTTTCCGGACCACGCCACCCCTCCGCGTCTGAAAGGCCGCGGATCATCTGAGGGGGTGGCACCGCCCCGCCTTCTACGACGACGGGCCGTCGGGAGCGGCGATAGATCCGTCGTTCCGCACTAACGGTCTAATTTCCAAACATTTTCCCTATAATTTATAGCAAAGATTTATTAAATATCCCGTTATATGCGGTTTTTTAGGGGTAGCATCTATGGAGATAAGGACTCTTCGAACATGCTCAATAAAGTGTTGCGAAAAGACAATATGGCAAATGGGTAGATAATTATAAATAGAAATAACTAAACATACATTTTTGTGAAGGAGGAAATAGAACAGGAAATTATAAATCTCGATGTCGAGAAGATCGACTTCGATGACAAAGAGCTACTTAAGAGGCTATTCCTGCTGCTTCTCAATAGAATAGAGTTGCAGGCTCAGCAGATCCAGCATCAACGTGAAGAAATTCAGCTATTAAAAGATGAGATCGCCCATCTCAAGGGAGAAAAGGGAAAACCAAAGATACCTCCTAATGTGCCTCCTAGAGAAAAATCGCCGAAAACTGTTAAACCGAAGGTATGTGTTTAGCTCCTTTCTAAATCCATGCGAATTGACTTAGAATCCACATCGACCAGAAGAATTATATAATTTGTTATCAATAACACCTTATTGGGAGTATGCACGACGAAGAGATTATCAAGCAACTTAAAGATGAGATGGAACGATTAAAGCGCGAGAATGAGTTGCTTAAAGATCAGATCGCGAAA
>Ga0334900_1002337_pt1 | contig 16996 bp, 24 predicted proteins | sample GraSluR3_MG_2_FD_207231 | JGI IMG/M metagenome (GOLD analysis project Ga0334900, IMG submission 207231) | Sludge microbial communities from methane-producing bioreactor in Wageningen University, Netherlands - Granular Sludge_31_08-R3 | ecosystem: Engineered > Bioreactor > Anaerobic >...
TGCAAAGATTATGGCAGAAGGAATTGTTGTTTCCCTGCAAAGGTTCGGCCCGAATGGGTTCAAGTCAGCAATGCATAAAACCATTGATAAGATTATGAGAGCCGGCGCCCGCGGGGTTGAAGTAGTTCTGTCAGGCAAGATCCCTGGTGCAAGGGCAAGAACCTGGAGAGTTTCAAAAGGATACCTGAAGAAGTGCGGCAACCCGGCACAGACACTGGTGCGAAAAAACATCAGCGTTGCAAGCCTTAAGGCAGGCTCTGTAGGGGTTGTTGTTAAAATATTGCCGCCAGGAGTAACTCTCCCAGATGATGTTTCCATTAAGCAGAAAGCAGAAGGTGAAGCGAAATGAGCAAGCGCTCAAGAAAGTTTGATGACATGAGTGTGGATGAGCTTAAGAAAGCACTAAACAGCCTCAGGCAGGAGCTGGTTAAGCTTAACAACCAGAGAGCTTCATCAACAAACTCGAAGGTTGCATCAGAAATTAGGAACTCAAAAAGAGATATAGCAAGGATAAAAAGCCTGCTTAATGCGAAAGTTGAACAAAAAAGCAAATGAGTGAGATATGCACGACATGCGGGCTCCCAAAAGAGCTCTGCGTTTGCGGAACAATAGCAAAGGAAAACCTCGAGATTCGGATCTCCACAGAAAAGAGGAGGTTCGGAAAGATCTGCACAGTAATCAAAGGGATTGAGGCAGACAACATAGATGTCAAGGAGCTGGCGAAGGTGCTTAAAAACAAGCTTGCTTGTGGCGGAACCTTTAGCAAAAACGAAATTGAGCTTCAGGGCCACCATGTAAAAAAGGCTTACGACATCTTAATGGAGCAGGGCTTCCCGCCAAGCTCAATCAAGGTAAGGTAAGCCTAAGGCTTGCCGAAAAGATTGCGAGGTTGAAAATGTTCCTGATAGGCTGCAGAATCGAGGTGCTGGAATCACCGAACCCGCTTGAAAAAGGGATAAGCGGAAAACCAGTGCTTGACCTTAAGAATTCCTTGGTGCTGCGGGAAGGAAAAAAATTCAAGGTTATCCTGAAGAAAAACAGGATTTTCAGGATAGAAAAAAAGGGAAACCTTTTTATAATCAATGGGAATGCCCTTCAAGGTAAGTTGTATTCAAGAACAAACAAAAAAGGTCGCATAAAAAATGGCAAAAAAAACCACAGAAAAGCCAAAGGAATCACAAAGTGAGTGCAAAGACCCACTATGCCCTGTGCATGGGCACCTTAAGACAAGAGGAAGGGCTTTTGAAGGCCTTGTTACTTCAGACAAGATGACAAAGACCGTTACTGTGAAAAAGGAGAGGCTTTACTATTTTCCAAAATATAACAGGTACTCAAAAAGGTTCACAACGTACAAGGCTCACAATCCCATCTGCATAAGTGCTAAAGTTGGGGATTTTGTCAAAATAGGAGAGACAAGGCCATTAAGCAAAACCAAAAGCTTTGTGGTGCTTGAGATTGTAAAGAAAAAAGAGGACTTGTCATGAAAGGCATATCATCAAGCGTAACAAGAGGGCTGCCATTGGGCGCATTCCTTAATGTAGCTGACAATTCGGGAGCCAAGATTATCAAGATAATCTCGGTAAAGAAAATCGGCACAACAAAAGGAAGGCTTCAGGCAGCAGGAGTAGGCGATATTATACTTGCCAGCGTAATCAAAGGCAATCCCGAAATGAGAAAAAAGGTGATTGAGGCTGTTTTAATAAGGCAGAAAAAAGAGTACAGAAGGCCATCCGGGCTAAGGGTTAAGTTTGAAGACAATTCAGCTGTTGTAATCAAGGATGAGCTTGGAAACCTCAAAGGCACGGTTATCAAAGGCCCGGTTGCAAAAGAGGCATGCGACAGGTGGCCTGCAATAGCAAGGCTGGCGTCGATAATTTACTGAGAGTGATTGTGATGAAGGTTTTTTCAAAAAAATGGGTGTCAAGCACAAAGCCAAGGAAGCAGAGGAAGTACCTCTTCAATGCTCCGCTTCATATTAAGCAGGGCTTTTTAAATTCGCATCTATCAAAAGAGCTAAGAGACAAGTACAAAACAAGGAGCGTAAGGGCGTCAACAGGAGACAAAGTAAAGGTTATGCGCGGCACAGGCAAGGGCAAGCAAGGAAAGATTTCCCGCGTGGACACAAAAGCTTCTGTGGTTTATATTGAAGGCTTCGAAACAAAAAAGAAGGACGGAAGCAAGGCTGCAATCCCGTTCAGGGCTTCAAGCCTTCAGGTTGTGGAGCTGAATCTCAAAGACCCGAGAAGGCTAAAGAACATTAAGCCGGAAAAGCCGGCAAAGGCAAAGAAAAAGGCAGAAAAGCCTAAAGCAGAAGAGCTCAAGGAAAAAAAGGGCAAGGAAGAAAAAGAAAAGGTAGGTTCAAATGGTAAAGTATCATCTTAAAAGGGTGGCAGCGCCCAGGACATGGAAAATCACAAGGAAGTCGTCAGTGTTTATTGCAAGGCCGCTTCCGGGTAGGGGCAGCCTAAGGCTTGGCATGCCGCTTTCGACCTGGCTTAAGGAAAAGCTTGGCATCTGCTCTACAACAAGCGAGGTAAGCTACCTTATACGCAATAACAAGGTGCTTGTTAACCAGAAAGCCCCAAAAAGCCACAAGGTTCCTGTTTCTCTCTTTGATGTTATATCCATCCCTGAAGCAAAGCAGCATTTCAGGGTAGTTCTTACCAAAGGAGGCTACTTAGGCAGCATTCCTATAACTGAAAAGGAAAGCACCAAAAAGATTGTCAAGCTTATATCTAAATCCACACTTAAGGCAGGGAAAGTGCATCTTAACTTTAGTGACGGCACAAACCTTCTTCATGATGGAAAGCTGGAAATTTCAACAGGAGACAGTGCTGTGCTGGACTTCAAGGAAAACAAAATATTGGAAACCTTTAAGCTTGACAAGGGCAGTGTTGTGTTTTTTGCTTCAGGAAGCCACATAGCTGAGCTTGGCATAGTGGATTCAGTATCAGGCAAGAAAGCTGTTGTTAAAATAGGTGACTATTCAAAAGAAGTCGAGGTTAAAAGCTTGCTTGTAGTTGGAAAAAAAGAGCCAGCATTAACAATACGGAGGGATTCAAATGGCAGCTGAAGCAGTCCAGAAGGAAGCAAAAGGCAAGAAGCCGGAAGCCAAAGAGCCAAAGGCTAAGGGCAAAGCTAAGCCAAAATCCCAGAACCCGCACAGGGCTGTGAAGATAGAGAAGGTAACGCTTAATATTGGCGCAGGAAGGGATGCAGCCAGGCTTGATGCAGGCCTGGTGCTGCTTGAAAGGCTAACAGGAATGAAGCCAGTAAAAACCTTTACAACAAAAAGGATTCCGACCTGGGACATAAGGCCGGGCCTCCCGTTGGGAGTTAAGGTAACTTTAAGAGGACCAAAGGCAAAGGAGGTTCTCAAGAGGCTCTTGGCAGCAGTTAACCTGTCTTTGAAAGAGTCGTGCTTTGATGATGCAGGAAACTTCTCCTTTGGCATACCTGAGTACATTGATGTTCCTGAACTGAAATATGACCCAAAGCTAGGAATCTTCGGGTTTGAGGCAGCAGTAACCCTTAGGAGAGACGGGTTCAGGCTGAGAAGAAGAAAGCTTCTGAAGAAGCCAATCAGGAGTAAGGTTGCAATCTCAAAGCAGGATGCAATGGAATTCGCAAAGAAAGAGCTTGGAGCGAGCATAATATCGTGAGGTGCCTGACAGAATGACCGCAACAGACTATAGAAAAGGGGCAGAGCAGCTTAAGCCAAAGCCGGCAAAGCTTAACAAGTTTCTTAAGCACGGCAAGAAGCAGGATAGGAGCTGCGGAAAGACAAAATACAAGTGCGCGAACTGCGGAAGGCATGGCGCACACATACAGAAATACGGGCTTCACCTGTGCAGGCAGTGCTTTAGGGATATAGCCACAGAGCTGGGGTTCAAAAAATACTCATAAAGGTGTTAATGATGACAGACTTAGTTTCAAACGCATTATCAAAATTGTACACATACGAGAAAGAAAACAAGAAAGAGTGTGAGATTCAGTATGTTTCAAACATGCTGCTTAAGGTACTTGAGCTCCTCCAGGATAACAAGTACATTGGAGGCTTTGGCATCGAGCAGACCTCTAAAGGCAGGCATATAAGAGTGAGCCTGCTCGGGCACATTAACAAGTGCGCATCCATCAGGCCAAGAATATCTGTCAGAAGCACAGACTACACGAATGTTGAGAAAAGATACCTTCCTGCGCATGGCTTTGGAATCATTGTTGTTTCAACACCCCAGGGCATTATGACACACAAGGAGGCACTGGAAAAGAACACCGGAGGAAGGCTGATAGCTTACTGCTACTGACTGCTTTAAACAAACCAAAATGAAAATAGAAAACCTGGCACAGGAAGTAGAAATACCTGAAGGCATCCAGCTGTCAGTAGAGGGCAAGTCAATATTAGTAAAAGGCCCTCTTGGGGAAGCCAGGAAAGCCTTTAGCTATCCTAAGGTTAAGATTGAGTCAGACGGAAAGAAAGTTTTGCTCTCAGCGAAGAATGCTACAAAAAGGGAAAAAAGGATGATGCTGACCTATGCAGCGCACATTAGAAACCTTTTCAAAGGCGTGTCAGAAGGCTTTGTTTACAGGCTTAAGGTATGCCACAGCCACTTTCCAGTTTCGGTGTCTGTTCAGAAAGGAGAGATTTCAGTAAAAAACCTTTTTGGAGAGAACATCCCAAGAAAGCTTGCCCTGCCTTCGGATGTTGAGGTCAAGCTTAACGGGGATATCATCGATGTAAAAGGCATAGACATTGAAAAAGTGGGGAACTGCGCCACGAGGCTGGAGCAGCTCACAAGAATCTCGAACAGGGACAGGAGAGTCTTCCAGGACGGGATATACATAATCGAAAAAAACGGAAAGCAGCTATCATAAGGAGATAATCATGGGAATCAAAGAAAGCCTTGAGCTAAGGAAAAAAATAAAGGGGAAAAAGCCTGATTACAAGTTCCCGGGCTCAAAACGGAGAGTAAGAAACCAGGGCAAGTGGAGAAAGCCGAAAGGCCACCAGTCAAAAATCCGGAGGAAGTTCAGGGGGTATGCAAAGATGGCACAGGTTGGCTATTCCAGCCCAGGCGAGGTTAAGGGCTATCACCCATCAGGGCTTTTGCCTGTTGTTATTATGTCCCCAGCACAGCTTTCAAAGCTAAATCCGGAGAAGCATTGTATTTTCATAGGCTCAACAGTTGGGCTCAGAAAAAGGCTTTCTATCCTTGAGGAAGCCAGGAAGCTCAGGCTTCTGGTTGTAAATGCAACACTTGAGGAAGCAAAGTCAAAGATTTACGGGAAGAAGAAAGCCAAGGAAGAAAAGGCAAAGAAAAAGAAGAAGTCAATGGAAAAGATAGTTGAAGAAAAAGAGAAAGAAGATAAGGAGAAAGAGAAGAAGGAAAAAGAGGCAAAGGCAGCGAAGCCAGAAGAAAAGAAAGAAGCCGGCAAAGAAGATAAAGAAGCAGGGAAGCAGAAGGAAAAAGAGCTCTCTCCGGAAGAGAAGGAAAAGCAGAAAAGAAGGGAGTATGAAAAGATACTTACGAAAAGAAGCTAAAAGCAGGTAATGTGATTTAAATGAATCTCAAAATCAAAAAACGGATTGCGGCAGACATTATGAAGTGCTCTCCGAGCAGGGTTTCGCTGGATGAGGCTTCCCTGGATGAGATTAAAGAGGCAATCACAAGAGAAGACATCAAGATACTTATTCATAAGGGAGCGATTATCAAGCTACCGGCCAGGGGAATCTCAAATTCAAGGTCAAAAGAGCTCCAGGAAAAAAAGAAAAAAGGCCACAGGAAAGGCCATGGCTCTAGAAAAGGCACAGCAGGCGCCAGGCAGTCAAAGAAGGAAACTTGGATGTCAAAAATAAGGAAGCAAAGGCAGTTCCTTAAAGAAGTTAAGCTGAAAAAGCTTGTTTCAGATAGCAATTATCGAGAGCTGTACAGAAGGGCAAAAAGCGGGTTTTTCAGGAGCCTGAGGCACTTGAAGTACTTCATGTCCGAGAAGGAGCTTTTTGAAAAAAAAGAGAAAGCAGATAAGAAAGGTTAAAATGGCAATAGTTTTACCGTTTAGAAGGAAAAGGGAAGGCAAGACTGACTACAGGAAGAGGCTAAACCTCCTTAAGTCAGGAAAAGCTAGGATTGTTTTTAAGAGAGGAAGCAAGAGCCTTAGTGCACAGGTAGTAAGGTTTGATGCAAAGGGAGATAAGGTTCTTTATGGCATGAGCTCAAAAGTCCTGCCTAAGCTTGGCTGGGATTACTCGAAGAACAGCATTCCAGCAGCCTATCTCTTCGGCTTGTTTTTTGGAAAGAAGCTAAAGCAGGCAAAAGACTTCAACCAGTTTAAGGACGGGTTCATTTTAGACTTTGGCATTAGGCCATTCTTCAAGGGCTCTGTTGAGTCAGCGTTTCTGAAAGGCCTGGTTGATGCAGAGCTTTCAGTTTCGCACGGAGAAGGCGTTTACCCTCCTGAGGACAGGCTTTCAGGAAAGCACATAGAAAGCTATGCACAGAAGCTCGAGAAGGAAAGCCCGGAGCAGTACAAAAAGCAGTTCTCAGGATATCTTTCAAAGAAGATTTCCCCTTTAGACATCACAAAAGGCTTTGAAAAAGCCAAAAACTCAATCTTAAAAGGTGATCTTTAATGTTAGCAAAAAAGCCTGCAGAGGCCAAGAAGGAGCAGCCAGAGGCAGCAGCAGGGCAGGAACCGGTTGCTGCTGAAGAGCCGAAATCCCAGCAGAAAGCTGCAGAGGCTCAAAAGCAAGAGAAAGCGGAGAAGGCAAAGAAAGTGGAAAAAGAAAACAAGGCAGCCAAGCCCAAAGCGCAGAAGCAGGAAAAAGGCTCGGAGCCTGAGAAAAAGCCGGAACAGAAGCCTGAGGCAGAGCCCAAGCCTGAAGAAGCAAAAGAAGAAAAGAAAAAAAAGGGAAACAAAGCTGAGCCTGAGGAAGAGACAGCAGAAAAAACTGATGATGAGACAGATGACAATGCTGATGAAAACGCAAGCCCGCTCCCAAAAGAAGTCCTCGATGAATTTAAGGAAGACGAAGAAACAGTGACAAAGCCGGAAAAAGCCAAGCCACGGGACAGGCTTGCTTCTTTTGATGACTGGACACCCAGGACAACCCTTGGGAAAAAGGTAAAGAGCAAGGAGATAACCAATCTTGATGATATCCTTTCAAAAGGCCTGAGAATCCTTGAACCTGAGATAGTGGAAATCCTGCTGCCGGAGCTGGATTCTGAGCTTCTGCTTACAGGGCAGGCAAAGGGAAAGTTCGGTGGCGGAAAGAGAAGGGTTTTCAAGCAGACACAGAAAAAGACTGCTGAAGGAAACAAGCCGAGGTTTGCCACGGTTGCGGTTGTAGGTGACAGCGACGGCCATGTCGGCATAGGATTCGGCAAGTCAAAAGATACAGTGCCTGCAAGGGAAAAGGCAACAAAGCAGGCCAAGGTTAATGTTATTAAAATTAAGAGGGGCTGCGGCTCATGGGAATGCGGCTGCAAGGAGCCCCACTCGATTCCGTTTAAGGTGTACGGAAAGAGCAGCTCTGTAGAGGTAACGCTTCTGCCAGCGCCAAAAGGCAATGGAATTGTTGCAGAGAAAGAGGTGAAGAAAATACTCGATAAGGCCGGGATAAAAGACATCTGGGTTAATGCATCTGGCCTTGCCAGGAACAAGTTTAACCTTGTTAAGGCAGTTGAGAAAGCGCTTTACCAGCTCTCTGCAATCAAGGTTAATGATTATGCTTATGTCAGTTCGCTCGGCATAATAGATGGCTCGGTGCCAAAAGAAAAGCCCGAGCAGCCCGAGCTTGAAGAAGCAGGGCAGGCAGAAGAAGCAGCGAAGGCTGAGTAAAATGGAAAGAATAGCAGTTGTTTTAATCAGGTCAAGGATAGGGGCAGATATCAGGATAAAGGATACCTTGGATAAGCTAAACCTTAGGAAGAAGATGGCATGCTCCGTTTTTGAGAAGACTCCTTCTGTGATGGGAATGCTCGAAAGGGTTAAGGATTACGCGACTTTTGGCGAGATCAGCGAAGAGACCTTTAAGCTTCTCTCAGAAAAGAGAAAAGACAGGAATGCCGGCTCAGGAAGCAAGAGCAGCGTGTTTTTCCTTTCCCCGCCGGTAAAGGGATTTGAGAGAAAAGGAGTCAAGAAGCCGTTCAGCAGGGGCGGAGCCCTTGGCTACAGGAAAGACAAGATGAACGAGCTGGTCAAGAGGATGGTTTAGATGGTTGTCAACAAGAGAAAAAAAGCAGGAAGGCAGAGAGGCAATAGGTGGAGCGGCTCAGGCCACAGGTACGGCAGGAGAGCCGGTCACAGGGGCGGCAGAGGCATGGCAGGCACAGGCAAGAAGGCAGACCAGAAAAAGCCAAGCATCTGGAAGGACAAAAAATACTTCTCAAGCAGGAAGTTCAGGCCCCCAAAGCAGAACAAGTACAAAGCGATAAATGTCTTCCAGCTTGAGGCTCTCGCGCTTTCTTCAGGCATTGAACCTAAGAAAGGCCAGAGCATTCCTGTTGACTTAGCTGAGAAAGGCTACCAGAAGCTCCTTGGAAAAGGCATGGTTGCTGCGGCATTTAAGGTTAAAGTCGCATTTGCAACAGAAAAGGCAATAGCCAAGGTCAAGGCAGCAGGCGGGGATGTGGAGCTGGCTCAGGCAAAGCCTAAGAAAAAGCCAGGGCAGGAAAGCAAGCCAGGGAAGCCCGCAGAAGCGCCACCTGATAATTCTCCAGAAGCAGGAGCAGCAAAATAAGCAAAAACACGCTCATGTTTTTTTAATGATTTTTAACTTTTTCTTTTTTATTTGCTTTTTTTTCGTCTTCAAAATCTTCTTTTTTTATTGATGTCAGCACACCGTCTCCTCTTCTTCTATAGTACTCTTCGTAAATGCCCTCGCACCTGTTTAGAAAGAAGCATTCCCTGCATTTTTGTGTATGCATCTTGCCGCTTGAATAGTATTTTTTGTTTCCTGCAGGATGGTGTAAGTCAGATATCCTAGGCATAACCTTTTTTAGAGGCAGGTGTCCTGAAAAAAGGCATATTGGAAAATTCTCAAAACTAAGCCCTTTATAATTAAGGTATTCAGAGAGCCGGATTGCTTTCACAGCATAGGGCAAGATTTCATTGTAATCAACAAAAAGATTATCGAAATTATCTCTAAAAAACCCAACAATATTAGCAAAGCTGAACTGTATTAAAGAGGCTTCAAGTGATGCAAGATATACAACAATGTTGTTGAGTTCTCTATAATTCATTCTTGAGATGACACAATTAATGCAAAGTTTCTTTTTTTTCTCTCTTGAAATCTTAAGAAGAGCCTTACTCACATCTGAGAAAGCTCCTTTTACTCCGGCGATAGTGTCAAAAGTGTAAGGGTCAGCCGAGAAAAATGATATAAGGTAAACATCAATATAGCTGTTAACATCTGCGAAAAAATCATCTTCTGAAAGCTTTCTTCCATTTGTTGTTAGGCTAATGCTCTCAAAGCCAAGCTCTTTTCCTTTCTTAATAGCAGGTAAAAGGTGCGGGGATATGGTTGGCTCCCCTCCTGTTATAAGAAGCTTGATTGCACCCTCATCTTTTTCTTTTTTAATTATGGAAAGAATTTCATTTAATTCTATTTCCTCCTCAGCCTTAATCTTGAGAGAGTCGGCACAAAAGTTGCATATGTAGTTGCACTTGTTGTTTATTTTCAGGATGCAGTACTCTTTTTGCATATAAATAGTGAGGTTGCCGGATTTAAAAATATTGCCTATTTAAGGGCAAGGCAAATATTTTTAAACGAAAAGACTTTTTTCTTTTTTTATGAAAGAAGACAAGTTTGGGAGCATTCTCATCAATCCGCGTTGCTCTAATAACTGCGTGTTTTGTAAGCCGGACAAGAGTTTACATAACGACGACCTAGGCCTTGAAGAAGAGAAGAAGCTTCTCAAAGATGCGCTTTACTTCAGAAAAAACGGATTTAAAAGGATTGATGTTTCTGGCTCTGAGCCTTTGAAATACTCTAAAATCATAGAATTTCTTTCCTGGTTATCTAAAAGTTTTGATGATATAAGTCTTCTTGACCCGGGAAACAGGCTTGCTGACAAGAGTTTTGCCAGCAGGTTTGCTAAGACCGGCATCTCGAGGGTTTTTATACCTATTTATGGCTCAGAAGCAAAATACCACGATGCTGCAGTTGGAAATCCGGGCGCCTTTAATCAGGTTGTCAAGGGAATTAAGAATCTTCTTGAGCTGGATTCGGGCATTGAAATTAGGCTGACTTCTGTTTTTCTTAAGCAGAACATCGAGAACTTTTATGATATGTTTGTTTTCTGCAGGAAAGAGTTTGGGATATATCCCTGGCGGCTCACAATGCCTTATCTTCATAACGATAATAAGAACATAAGGTTTCAGGATTTTTTGGTTTCTTTTTCTGATATCAGAAGGGCCGTCCTTAAGATTAGCAGGTTAGATGCTGAAGATATAAGAATCGAATATGTTCCCCTGTGCATTTTCTCTGAAGAAGATCTTCTTGGGTTTAATTCGATAAGATTTTTTAATGTTTTCTACCTTTACAACCTTTCAGATGATGAGATTAACAAAAGAATAAAGGATATTGTAAAAGACTACAGGAATCAGGAATATCTTTGGCAATGTGAAAAGTGCTTTCTGAAAAAAGATGGTATTTGCGGTGGTATTCTGAGAGAGCATTTGCTGAATAATAAAGATTATCACTTTAACCCACTTTCAGAAGACCTTTATAACAGGGTTAAGAAAAACATAGCTTTCTCAAAGGTAAATCCTGGCGTATCTAAGTAATTTTATTAAAAAGAAAAATTTATAATAAAACCGGTTTACTTGTGCCTATGTTCCTGTCTTTTCTTGAACCGGGCTTATCAGCATTGGGCAGGCTCGAGTATCCTTTTGTAATAATTATATTCTCTTTGCTTTTCTGTTTTTTGCTTTATTTTTTTTTAAAGCACCTTAGTGGAATTAAGCTTGGCTGGAAAGACGCATTTTTCTTGGTAGCTTTCATTATTGCCTTTGTTTTTTTGTATTCTGCTTTCTCTTTCAGGCACGAGCCGTTTTTTGGGCATGACGCCCAAGTTTGGACATATCTGAATCATGTTGATATAATGCGGGACCCTGAGATTCCCTTCTCTGAAAAAATGATTCTGCTCCCTTTTGTTCACCCATCTCACCCTATGGGTTACTCTTTTGTGCTGTACCTTTTTTCTCTTTTTTCTGGCTTCGCCAGAAAAATCAGCCTGTTAAATCCCCTGGTTTTTGTTTCTGCCGGGATTTTGCTTTACTTTCTCTTAAAGACTACAAAATTGAGCAGGCTTGCTTCTTTTGCATTATTGTGCTTTATTTTCTTTAATCCAATAACATTGTATGGTTCGCTATATTCAGTTGCGGAATTTTTCTCTCTTTTCCTGATCGTGGCGCTGGTGCCTGTTTTTTGCAGCCTCGAAGGAAATAGAAAGCTTTTTATGCCTAAGCCTAAACGCTATTTTCTTGTCTCGCTTTTTCTTCTAATTCTTCTTGCTATGGCATATATCAAGTTTGAACACGGAGCGATTTTTTTTCTTATTCCTTTTGTTTTCTCGTATAAATTTCTTAAAAAGAATAAGGCTTTTTCTGCAGTTGCCCTGTCTGCTTTCTTTATTTTGGCTGCCCCATTTGTCTATCACGTTCTGTTCTTTAATGTGAATCGCGGCTTCTCTCTTTATTATTTCTTTATGAATGTCAGTGAGAGCTTGCTGTCGTATTTTCCGTCTTTTTTTATCTTTCTTGGTTTTTCTGTCTTCACAGCTTTTTATGTGTTTTATTTTAAGAAATGGTGGGCACTGCTTCCCTTCTTTTTCCTTATTCTGTTTTCATCTTTTGAAACATCCACTTTTGTAAATCAGAAATATTTTTTTTCCTATCTTTTGTTCTTCTTTTTTGTTCTGCTCGCATGCTTTTTTGAATCAGGCTCGATTGAGCTTATCAAAAGAAAATCCTTGATAAAGATGGCATTCATTTCACTTTTGGTATTTTTGGCAGGAGCAAGCTTGTTTTTCGGCTTTTATGCATACCCTTCGATTTATGGGCATGTAAGTACGCAAAAAAGCCATGGCCTGGATTTTATTAGCAAGGCTGCAAACTGCTCTTACCTAGAGAGCGTGGCTGATATTGGTTCAGCAAGATTCACTCTTTATAATATCCCGTTTTCCGATATGCTTTCTGATAATCTAATGGCTTTCTATTCTGATGAAAGATGTATAAAACGGTTTGACCATACTATTTCTTTTGAAGATTACAGGCCTGAAGCTGGGGAAACCCTGATTGTGTTTGCAGAGAGGGCGGATTTTGATGTTAGAGATGAGCTGGCTAGCCTTAACATCTCCTTTGAGCTTGTTTATAATGAAAGCCCGGAGTTCATAATCCTTAGAATTCCTGGCTAATCGGAAAGAAGCAGCCTTCTTTGAGAAACCCCGGTAAACCTAACAAAAAGCTTATAAATCCTGTTTTTTGCCTTTAGCCATGCACTCCGAATGCTTGAAATTGCAGGTTTCTGAGGCCTGCAACAATAATTGCTGGTTTTGCAAAAACCCGTCAATCGAGATAAAGCAAATTCAGGAGGCCTTGGATGCTGAGGGCCTGGCAAAGGGGCAAAGGCTAGTTATTTCTGCAAGGGAGCCAACTCTGTACAAAGGCTTGCCGATTTTGGTGAAGAAGGCTTTTTCTCTCTTTGAAATGATAGAGGTTAATACAAACGGTAGGATGCTTGCAGTGCCTGCCTTCTTGAAGGAGTTTAAGCCTTTTCAGAAAAAGCTTGTGTTCAATGTTTCCCTGCATGCCTCGAGAAGGGACATCCACGACTTCCTTACTCGTACAGAGGATTCATGGATTCAGTCTGTGAAGGGGCTTTTAGACCTTGCCTCTGCCGGCTTTGATACCAAAGTGAGCACTGTGCTGACGAAATGCAATGATTCCAACCTGAAAAGCATGCCTTTTTTGCTTAAGAGGCTTAAGGCATCTAAATGGAAAATCATGCTTTTTGAGCCTGCAGGCTTGGGAAAAGATAACTTTTTTATGCTTATGCCGCATCATTTAATACTGCAGGATGCTTTAACGGAAATAATTGAGAGTGCCAGCAAGACAGGAATGGCTCTGGAGTTAAGAAACATTCCCTTCTGCTTTCTGGCTGAAGGCCAGCTTGGCAAGGCGTTAGTTAAAAATCCTGTTGGCATTGTGCCCAGGATAAAAGCAGAATCCTGCAGCACGTGCTGTTTTAATGAAAAATGTGCGGGTTTTTATGAAAGATATTTTAAGGAGTTCAGGATTGAGCCGGGCCATGCACTCAGCCCACTTAAGGAAGGAGGCGAGGAGTGATGGATGGCTATATTGTTGTTACCCTTGACTGTAATCACAAGTGCATTTTCTGCTCAGTAGAAAAGACAGAAGATTATATCTCAAAAGAGCTTTTTGAGAAGAAGGTTGATGAGTTTATTTCAAAGGGTGCAGACATGTTCGTGCTTACTGGTGGGGAGCCAGCTATGCACCCTGAAATTGTTGAGCTTGCTCAGATGCTCAGAGCAAAGGCCCCAAAAGCCCAGGTAAGAATGATAACTAATGGCACAAAGCTTACTGAAGAGCTTATTCTTAAGCTTAAAGGGTATGTTGATAAGTTTGTCTTTTCTATACATCATTACGATGCTGAAGCCGAGATGGAGATAAACGGTGCTGATGAGATTGAGCTTCCCACAGTATTCCAAAACATGGCTTTTGCACACAAGCACGGCTTTGAGGTTAACATGAACACAACCATTATTGAAAAGAATTATATGGTTCTGCCACAAATTATAAAAGAGGCTTCAAAGCACTCAAAAATAAACACCTGGACAATGAATTTTGTTGATCCTGCTTCAAATGACCCGGAAATTATGAAGTCCATAAGAAAGAATGTTGTTCCCAGGTATTCCCTTGCAGAGCCTTACTTGTATAATGCCGCAAAGGAAGCTGAGAGACATGAGACAACCCTTAGGATAGAAAGGGTGCCTCTTTGCTACCTTAAAGATTTCGAGTATTACTCTTCTGAGGCTCTCAGGGCGTCTGGAGTAGAGTATTATGAGACGAAGTTTCTTGATAGAGAGCAGTCTTACGGTGAGTTTGAGTATGTCAAAAACCCCGAGATTTGTGAAAATTGCTTCTTTACCTCATTATGCCCCGGGGTAAAGCAAAGCTACCTGAATGTTTATGATGTAAAAGAGCTAAACCCGGTATTTAGCGACCCTCTTGCTGCTTCAGTGAGAATCAAAGAAAAGAGCAATTTTGTGGATGACGGCTTTCTTGTTAATGTTAACCCCAAAGATACCTATTCCTCTGTGCTTAAGCTGGTTAATCAATTCGGGGGAAATAAGAGGTTTTTTAACAATAAAAAGATATTCTTTCTTGCGGATGAGAGCGAATTCTCAAAGGATACCCGGGCATGCATTACGCGCGATTATCCTAAGCTTGTTTTTGATTTTTCGAATAAGAAAGAGCACTTTTACAGGCCATTTAATAGGGCTGTTAAGGACATGTTCTTTAATTCTGGCTTAAAAAGCTCCTTTGTGGCAATAAACCTTTCAATTATTCAGGGCTCACCCAGATTTCTTTATACCTTAGACCATCTTGTTAAGGCTAACCCCTTTAAGGAGGTTTTTGATGAGTTTGCCAATAAGCCAGGGATTGACCTGGATGAGCTTTTTCTGGACCTGCTTTCGTTTGTTTCGCCAAAGTTCAGGCTAAGTTTTGTTTATGACCCCTCGGCAAGACAGATGTTTGGCTGTTTGGACCCTTTTGTGGTTGAGCTGGCTTTGTTCCAGGAAGGGTATAAAGAGAACCAGAAAGTGCTTGAAAAAGCCCAAAAAAGAGGCTTTTTTAACACCCGATTTAAGATAATAGGCATTTAGAAAAGGGAAATGTTTAAGAATCCTCAACAACTTAATGATTGAAATGCTCCCTAAAGTTAAAAAGAGGATTGCTTTTTTTCTGGATGATTAAAGAGGCAGTGTCAGTTCTTTTAGCCTAGTTAACAACGGGATAATTCTCGCGGGCATAGCCTTTTCTGCATATTCCCTAGGCTGATGAAATACAACCCTTACTTTATCAATGGCTCAGGAGAAGATGACAAAATGCACATAAAAACCGAGAAATGCAAGCCCTGCATTTACAAGGATTCCTGTCCCGGAATAGCAATCACATATAAAGAAGTTTATGGTGATGGCGAGCTCAAGCCTTTGTTAGAGTAATAATGTTAGTTGTGTTTCAGGCATTTGCTTTGGTTAATTCCGAATGGTCTTTTTTAGCTCAGAAAAATCAAAATAAATAAAAACCCCTTTATACTTGCTGTTTTATGCGGCAAAAGCCTAGAATAGCCTTTGTTGATCTGAACCAGGGTTTAAAAACAGGCCATGTGAACGCTGGCTTGCTTGAACTAATCTCTTACCTTAAGAAAGAGCAGGATTTTTCTTTTTGTTACTTTGACAGACTCTCCAAAGAGATTCTCTCTAAAAAGTTCCAGATCGTAGCTTTCTCTGCAAATAGTTTTTCTATGGAATACCATCTAAACAAAAACAGGCATTTTTTCTCAAAAATCAGTGCTTTAAGAATAATAGGGGGCCCAGGCCCAACAATACAGCCAGAAAAATCCCTCAACATCGCGGACATTGCGGTTTTGGGCGAGGGAGAGTTAACATTAAAGAGCATAATTGAACTCTTTGCAGATTCAGGCTCTATTTCAGCCCTTTTTCAAAATCGAAGGCTTGAGCTCGCCCTCAAGCCCCTCTGTCTTCTCAAGGTCAACCTTCTGCTTCGCAAAGCAGTAAGGGCACGACCGATTGCAGTAGTTTGTGAGCAATAGGTTTGGCATCTTTCTGTGAAGTAAGGTTTATGTTTTATATCTTTCCATTAATAAACTGTTTTTAATCCAAAGGCTTTATAAATAATAAAGCAAGACTAACAATAGTGATTTCATGGGCAGATTATCCATAAACTTTGAGCAGGCGTGCGAGATAGATTGCATTTACTGCGAGAGAAACCAGTACCTAAAGGAGTTTAATGGCCATGTGAAAACCTATGAAGAGATTATTCTGGAGATTAAAAAGGGTATTGAAGAGAATCCCGGTTTGAGAGAATTATTCTTTTTAGGCGGAGGCGAGCCAACTCAGCTTCCAGAATTTATCAAAGTTTGCGAGTTTGCTCATGATAAAGGCATTAGGTTTTCAGTTGAGACAAACAGCCTTAAATTCAGTGATGAGGAATACTGCAGAAAACTCGTTGGGCTAGGCCTGCAGTCCGTTTTCCTTACATTTAATTCTCACCAGAAAGAAGCATACAATATGATAGCCCAAAAAGACTGCTACCAGCAGGCGCTTCTCGCGCTGAAAAACCTTGAGAAGCATAAAGTTCCTATAACCATGTTAATTGTGATAATGAAGCAGAACCTTGCTCACTTTTACAAGATTCCCTTTTTTGTAAGAAAAATTTTTCCAGGACTTTCCGTCAACCAGTTTTGTTTTGCCTTGGCTAGGATAAACTCACCTGCCAGCAAATTCAAGCATGTTTCTTTTAGGCTGAGTTCTCATGCAGGCTTTATCGAAAGTGCTTTCAGGCTCTTTGCAAAGAAGGATGTTCCTTTTGGTCTCACCGAAGGTGCGGGCTCTTTTCCCTTCTGCATATTCCCTGGGCTGATGAAATACAACCCCTACTTTATCAATGGCTCAGGAGAAGATGATAAAATGCACATAAAAACCGAGAAATGCAAGCCCTGCATTTACAAGGATTCCTGTCCTGGAATAGCAATCACATATAAAGAAGTTTATGGCGATGGCGAGCTCAAGCCTTTGTTAGAGTAATAATGTTAGCTGTGTTTCAGGCATTTGCTTTGGTTAATTCCGAATGTCTTTTTTAGCTCAGAAAAATCAAAATAAATAAAAACCCCTTTATACTTGCTGTTTTATGCGGCAAAAGCTCAGAATAGCCTTTGTTGATCTGAACC
>Ga0334900_1002345_pt1:0-7500 | contig 16930 bp, 12 predicted proteins | sample GraSluR3_MG_2_FD_207231 | JGI IMG/M metagenome (GOLD analysis project Ga0334900, IMG submission 207231) | Sludge microbial communities from methane-producing bioreactor in Wageningen University, Netherlands - Granular Sludge_31_08-R3 | ecosystem: Engineered > Bioreactor > Anaerobic >...
CGTCCATTATCATTTTGGTCGGAGTTGCCCTCGATACGCTTCAGCAGATCGAATCGCATCTGATCTCCCGCCATTATGACGGCTTCATGAAAAAAGGCAAGATCAAAGGCAGAAGACGCTTCTGAGTTTATTGAAAAGAAGGAAACGATGATTTACTATAAAACGGCCGAACAGATCGAATTGATACGCGCTGCCGGTAAGATCGTTCATGGTACACTGCGTATGCTGGAGTCCATGATCAAACCCGGTGTGAGCACATATCAACTTGATGAACTGGCCGAAAGGTATATACGCGACCATCATGCGGAACCCTCGTTCAAAGGGTACAACGGTTTTCCGGCAACTCTCTGTATCTCACGCAATGAAGAGGTTGTACACGGAATACCAAGCAAGAAGGTGTTCCTGCAGGACGGTGATATCGTCAGTATCGATTGCGGCGCGTTTATACATGGTTATCACGGCGATCATGCCCGCAGTTACGCAGTAGGAAATGTATCGCCGGACAAACAGAAGCTGATGGATGCAACACGGCAATGTTTGGATCTGGGAATACGTAAAGCGTATCCCGGTAATCATCTTTCCGATATTGGCCATGCCATTCAGACCTATGCCGAATCACAGGGTTATTCCGTGGTGCGCGAACTGGTCGGACATGGTATCGGTCAGCGGCTGCATGAGGATCCCCAGGTTCCGAATTACGGTAAAAAGGGACACGGGATCATATTGAAAGAAGGACTGGTGATCGCTATCGAACCGATGGTGAATATGGGCAAAGCCGGTGTACGTACGCTATCCGATGGATGGACCATTGTGACGCGTGACGGTATGCCCTCTGCGCATTTTGAACATACGATAGCAATCACAAGCAAAGGTCCGGTCATTTTAACAGGCGACGAGTGATATGGCAAAACAGAAATCGATAAAAGTCGACGGTAAAATACTGGAGACGCTGCCCAATGCTTCCTTCCGGGTTGAACTCGAGAACGGACATGAAGTATTGGCGCATATTTCCGGTAAAATGCGGATGCATTACATCAAGATTTTACCCGGCGATAAAGTATCACTGGAATTGTCGCCCTACGATTTGTCCCGCGGACGGATCGTTTACCGTTACAAGTAAATGATACATGAGACAATGGATAAAGAAAGGATAATATCGTGAAAGTAAGAGCATCGGTAAAAAAGATGTGTGATAAATGCAAGATCATTCGCCGGAAAGGCGTTGTCCGGGTAATTTGTCCAAACAGTAAACATAAACAACGACAAGGTTGATCAGGAGGTAAACATTGGCTCGTATAGCAGGTGTAGATTTACCAAAGGATAAGAAAGTCAAAGTTGGCTTAACCTATATTTTTGGTATCGGACGTACAGTCGCGATGCAGATCTTGAATGATGCCAAGGTTGATCCGGAGATCAGAGTAAAAGATTTATCCGATGATCAGGTTGCTTCAATTCGAAAAGTTATCGCTGATGAATTTAAGGTTGAAGGTGCGTTGCGTACAGAAACGACCATGAACATCAAACGTTTGATGGATATCGGTTGTTACCGTGGTTTTCGGCATCGTCGCGGATTACCGGTTCGCGGTCAGAACACAAAGAACAATGCACGCACGCGTAAAGGCAAGAAAAAAGCCGCTGTAAAGAAAAAACGTAAATCATAAGAGCTAAGTCCCGGGAGGTTGAATTGGCTAAAAAACAACAAGTTAAACGTAAGAAAAGAAAGGTCAAAGTAGATCCTGACGGGATCGCTTTTATCAAGGCAACTTACAATAATACAGTGATCACACTCGCGGATCAATACGGAAATACCATCGCATGGGCAACTGCAGGCCGGGTCGGTTTTAAAGGTTCCCGTAAAAGCACACCTTTTGCGGCCGGACAAGCTGCCGAAATTGCAGCACGTGAAGCGATGGATGCCGGTTTAGCTCGTGTCGAAGTCAGAGTAAAAGGTCCGGGCGGCGGTCGCGAAATGGCGATACGCTCCCTCGCACTGGCCGGGCTTCAGGTAACGGCAATTAAAGATGTAACACCGATTCCGCATAACGGGTGCAGACCACCCAAGCGTCGTAGAGTTTAGGAGAATATTCATGGCAAGATTTAAAGGCCCCAGAGGCAAAGTCTGTCGTCGTTTGGACTATCCGTGTTTCGAATCTCCGAAATTCACACGGATGAACAATAATTATCCGCCGGGTGAACACGGTCCCTCATCCCACCGGCGTTTATCAGACTACGGTATTCAGATGCGTGAGAAACAACGCATAAAATATACTTATGGTATCCTGGAAAGACAATTCAGGAACTATTTCAAAAAAGCAGACCTTAAGGAAGGCATTACAGGACATATTCTGATCCAAATGCTGGAATCACGTCTGGATAATGTTGTGTATCGCATGGGCTTTGCCCCGACCCGCCGCGCGGCCCGTCAGTTGGTGACCCATGGTCACTTTCTGGTCAATAACCGCAAAGTAAATATCCCGTCATTCCTGTTAAAGAATGATACCGAGATAAAGGTACGCGAAAAAAGCAAACGGATCCCCCTCATTCTGGATTCCGTAAAACGTATTAAAGGAGACCACACGCTACCATGGCTTTCGATCGATAAAGCGAAACTGGTAGGTGTGTTCATGCGAACCCCCGAACGGAACGAAGTTCCGGAAGAGTTCAATGAACAGCTGGTCGTTGAGTTGTATTCAAAATAATTTAAAGAAAAGGAATTGAAATAATGCCTAACTTTCAAATTCCGGATAAGATCAAAGTCGATCGGGATTCCTATTCCGATAATTACGGGAAGTTTACCATTGAACCGCTGGAACGGGGTTTCGGTACCACTCTGGGGAACTCCTTACGTCGAATTTTGCTGTCAGCTATTCCGGGCTGTGCAATAACGGCAATTCGAATTGAAGGTGTCCTGCATGAATTTTCCGCCATCGAAGGTATCCTGGAAGACGTGACAAGTATCATTTTGAATCTGAAGCAGGTCAAACTGGACCTGGTCGATTCGAAACCGGTAAAGGTCAATGTCAAGCTTCAGGGCCCGAAAGAGATTAAAGCAAAGGATCTGAATGCCGATAATCCCAATGTCAAGATCATGAACCCGAATTTTCATATTATGAATATTCAGGAAGAAAAAGAGATCAATATGACCATCTGGTTTGGACGCGGACGTGGATATTCGCCCGCTGAGAAGAATCGGACACCCGATGCTCCGGTCGATACCATTCCGGTCGATTCGATCTTTTCACCTATCCTGAAAGTCAAATTCGATGTTGAAAAACTTCAGTCGGGCGTCAAGGAAGATCTCGAGAAATTAATGATCGAGGTCGTTACGGACAGTTCCATGACACCGGATAACGCGCTGTCTTATGCTGCGGACATGATGGTAAACCATTTGAAACCTTTCTCGGAACTCAAATCCAAGAATATCATTGAACCGGAAGAACAGATCGATGAAGAAATTCTCCGGGTCCGCAAACAACTCCAGCGCAGTATTGATGAACTCGAGCTTTCCGTACGTTCTTATAACTGTTTACAGGCTGCAGACATCCGCACGATCTCAGATCTGGTGGTCAAAGAAGAGCAGGAGATGCTGCGTTATAAGAATTTCGGACGCAAATCTCTTAATGAACTGGTAGCAAAACTGGATGATCTGGGTTTGCGCTTTGGAATGGATATTACACCTTTCATGAAAGATACGAAATAAATAAGGAATGCTGATAAATGAGACATCAAAAACGAGGTAAGAAACTCGGCCGCTCCGCCAGCCACCGCAAGGCGATGTTATCCAACATGGCTGCATCGCTTCTTATCCATAAGCAGATCAAAACAACCGAAGCAAAAGCAAAAGAAGCACGTCGTCTCGTAGAACGTTTGATCACTTACGGGAAAAAGGATACGACCCACGCACGACGTCTTGCATTTGCAATTCTCCGGGATAAAAAAGCAACAAAGATCCTGTTTGAAGAAGTTGCACCGGTCTATGCAAATCGCCAGGGCGGTTATACGCGACTGATCAAACTGGGTTTTCGTCCGAACGATACCGCAAAGGTCGTTTTACTGCAACTGGTCGATTTCTTCAGTGAAGAAACAAAAAAAGACAAAAAGAAATCCACGGATAAAAAAGCGGCTGTCAAACCGGCACCGAAAAAAAACGAACCCGAAGCCGTAAGCGAAGAACCTGTAGAAGAAGCGGCAGAAGATGCTGTTGACACCGGGGAAACAGTTGAAACACCAACTGAAGCGGTGCCTGAAGTGAAGGAAGTTGCAAGCGAAGAAACGCTAACAGAAGCAGCAGTTCCGGATGCAAGCGGTGAAGCGAAAAAAGCGGATGAACCCGCGGAAGAAAAATAATAATACGCTCAAGTAGCGAACTATCAATAAAGATCCTCTTTGTCATTGCAGAGAGGATTTTTTAATTGAAAGAATTATCAGTGTTGGAACGTGTTATTTTTACAGAAAAACATCGGAAGCTATTTTCTTGAACATCGGGATTTTTATCTCTATATTCATGTATTATATAATGTGCTAATTAACCATGATTTCAAAAAGCAAAAGAGATAATATTTTTAATAAGATCATCCGGTTCTTCTTTGTGCGCGACCTCGGGAAAACGACACCCTTCCGGCGATTTCTTCAAAAAAGCGGATGGTTAATGTTCCTTACATTGAAGGATTTTTCAAAGAATATGTGCTTTGTCCATTCCGGCAGCCTGGCCTATATTACGATCCTGTCCCTGATCCCCATGCTGGTACTGATCGTAAGTATTGCCGGTCTGTACGGGCTGGGTGAATTGGTCATTGATTTTGTCGAGAACAATGTCTTTCCCTATCTTATTCCGGAATTTCACGAACAGCTGGCCGACTGGCTTGATACAAATATTTCCCGTGATGCTTTTCGCGCACTTGGAACCACGGGGGTTGTCAATCTTGTTGCTATCGGGGGACTCTTAATGGCCGGAACCGCCATTCTTGTTATCTCCGAACGTGTTTTCAATGTGATCTGGCGTGTAAAAAAAGGCGGTAATTATTTCCGCAAATTAACCGGATTCTGGATCTTTTTTACCATCACGCCGCTACTGATACTTGGGAATACCTATGTTAAGAACTTTCTGATGCCGCCGGGCGGTTTTCTGGATATGATGATCCAGAAAAATGCCTTTATGAGCTTTACCTATAACCGTCTGATCCCTTTTCTTATCACCCTGTTCATTATGGTAATGATCAATATCATTATGCCCCGGGCAAAAGTCTTGTTCAAAAGCGCTTTATTCGGCGGTATCTTCTCGGCCTTATTATGGGAGATTTCAAAGAATTTCTTCTACCTGTATATTATGCGTATGACAAGGGTCACAAGTTTTTACGGTTCTCTCTCAACCGTTCCGATGTTCATGATCTGGATGTATTTAACATGGGTCATCATTCTGTTGGGTGCGGAACTCGCATATTCGTTTCAAAACCGGCGATTGCTGACAAATTTATATCGCGGCTACGTCTATACCGGAACACACTATACCCATGCCTATTTGGGCGTATCCGTTCTGATATGGATGTATTCCTTTTACCGTCGCGGGAAAACGATCCCGACACTGGATAAATTCTGTGATTATTTCGGTGTGCGTCTTAACACTATGAGCGACGTATGTGAAGAACTCGTTGCCCTGGATATCCTCGATCCGGTACGTAGTGATATTCCACGCTTCGTTTTTGCCCAGAATCCGGAATATATACAATTGAATAATGTGATCGAAGCTTTGCTCAAGATCGAATTTTCTTCCGAATATAACATTCGGGACAGTAAGGCCCCTACAGAAAGGCATTACAGTACGGAGGCATTGTTCATCGAAGCACAGCGTGCCTATCTCAAGCCGTTTAAAAATAAAACAGTTTCCGATTTTAAAAATCTTTGATCGGTATGAAGATCCTTTACATCTCACCCGAAAATACCGTTGGGACATTTCAGTACTACAAACAAATCCATGATCAACACGGCAATACATCGCGTTATGTAACATTTTATCATTCACCCAAAGGTTTTAAAGAGGACATTTGTCTTCATCTCCCCTTTAATTTTACGCGTCCCCTGCTGAAAAAAATGCGGCACCGTATCTATAGAATGTATCGTGGCGAGAAGGGATACCACCGGGAGCGCGAAGGGTATCCCCCCGTATGGAAGCCGGAAGGACGTTTTGATTCCTGGTTTATAAACTGGAAAGAAAAACTGGCCGACGGACGCATACGTCAAGCTATCCAAAGGTATGATTTGTATGATGCGGATGTGGTTCATTTTGAATCCGGTATGGATCTTTATAAAGACGCCCGTTTTGCCAGAGAAATGAAAGCACGGGGTGCAAAGATCATTTGTCACTATCATGGAGAAGATCTGCGCAGCAGGGGAGTACTTAAACCCCTGGATCTCATCAGCGATCTGAATCTGACGAACGAACTTGATCTCATGAAAAAGCATCCGTCAATACACTATATTTTTCTTCCATTTGATGTGGACGACTTTATTCTGCGTTATCCGGCACGTAAAGAACAACATCCCCTTCCGGTCGTAACCCATGCACCGACCAACCGTTATTATAAAGGAAGTGAGATCATTATCCCCGTTTGCCGGAAGCTTGAACGGGAAGGGAAGATACGTTTTGTTCTCATTGAGAACCTGCCGCATCATGAAGCAATCCAAAAAAAGATTCACAGCGATATCTTTATCGATCAGATCGGTGACAGGGGCGGCTGGGGGTATGGCATGAATTCGATCGAGGCCCTCGCATCGGGTGTTTGTACACTGACCGAAATGAATGCGGAATACAATGCATTTCTTCCCGATCACCCTTTCATTTATGTCAATGCCGGTACATTGTATGAGACATTGCTGAAAACCGCGCAAGATCCGGCCTTACGGGCCCGTCAGGCTGCGGACGGACTGCTTTGGCTACGCAGATACCATGACATTCCGGCCGTCGGAGAACGCCTGTATGAGTATTATAAAGCGATCGGTCTTTAAATGAACTATTATGAACAACAAATACTGACCCCTTACAAACTTTTTCTTGCAAGATCCTTCAGTCGCATGACGGGCACTTTTCGTCCGCGCAGAAATGTCAATTGTCCGGTCGACCCCCAAAATGTAAAGAAAATACTGGTATTGGAACATCAATGTATCGGAGATGTGCTGATGCTTGAACCGGTTTTGTCTTCCCTTAGATCCCATTATGTTCATGCCGAATTACATTTACTTTGCGTAGCGTCCGTTAAAGAGCTTGCGGAACGTGCCGGAATGGCGGACAAGGTATTCGCTGTCGGGACGGAAACTCCTTTTGACATCTCATATGATATGATTTTTAACTTTCACGGTGATGTCAGGCACATACATTTCATGCGCAGATTCAGGACCCGCTATCGCTGTGGATTCAGTTTCAGTGGCGGAGCACGTTATCTGACCCATGTCACCGATTATCCCTATCTGAAGCACCAGGTAGAACGGCCGTTTGCCCTTCTGTCT
>Ga0334900_1002345_pt1:15000-16930 | contig 16930 bp, 12 predicted proteins | sample GraSluR3_MG_2_FD_207231 | JGI IMG/M metagenome (GOLD analysis project Ga0334900, IMG submission 207231) | Sludge microbial communities from methane-producing bioreactor in Wageningen University, Netherlands - Granular Sludge_31_08-R3 | ecosystem: Engineered > Bioreactor > Anaerobic >...
CGGAAGTCGGAAAAATTAAAAATCATATTGAAGAAGCCATCCTTGAGGGTGAGATCTTGAATAACCTGGATGCGGCACAGGAATATGCAGAAAAAAATAAAGAAAAACTCATAGACTTATATCTGAGAAATGATTAGATTATAAATTGTAAATAAGAAGGGACCATTCGATGGATCATACAAGCGAAAACATGAGTAAGAACATTATTCAAAACTTCTCGATGAAAGATGAGAACGAGCTGAATCTGCGTTATTTGGTGCAAGTCGTAATGCAGCGTGTACATGTCGTTATCATCCTTTTCCTGCTCATTTTTATAGGTACTATCCTTTTCACACTCAATCAATCCAAGGTCTATAAGTCGGAAACACAGATACTGATTGAGAACAGCATTGCTGCCGGCGGTGTTTTTGAGCGTATGACCCCTTTTATCAATAACCAAATGGTTATAAACAATGAGATCCAGATCATCAGTTCGCGAACAATTGCCGAACGAACGATCAATAGCCTGATGATCAATTATCCATTGGATTCATTGTATCTTTTTGACCGCGGTCTGCTTGAAGAAAATCAATCTTTTTCAACAAAATTCAGGAAACAACTTAAACGGATGTTCAGCCGGGAAGAAGAAAGGATCTTAACCCTGGATGAGAAACGCAAGATGTATATTCGTCGCCTAATGGATAAAATGGAAATTTCCCCCGTACGTGAGACACAGACCATCAAGATATCGATCGAAAGTTATGATCCCGACGAGGCGGCACTGATCCTGAATGAACTTGTGACGCAGTACTATGCAAACGATCTTGAACGTGTGAGCATTTCCGCGGGGAAGGTCCGGATATTTCTTGAAAAACAACTGCATGAGGTTGAGCCACAGTTAGCTGCGATTGAGCAGAGATTGAGTGAATTTCTGGAACGGGAAGGAATCATTGATCTGAGCGAAAATGCCAAACAGCTCATTCAGAAATCTTCCGAATTTGAAGCTCAATTGTTTGCGGCAAGAGCCGAACTGAATATTACTGAGGATGAACTGCAATTTTTAAAGAAACAGTTTGATGAAAAACAGCTCCACGTGTTGGATAACCGCCTGCAAGTGGCAAATCCACTTATTATGGCTTTACGTGAAGAGATCGCTACTAATGAAAGAAGTCTGATCGGTGCGGATCCAAGGTCATCCAGTGTTCAGGACATTAAGAGTAAAATTGAAATACTCAAAAAACGCCTTGAAAGTGAAACGGCATACCTGATCAAGTCAGGCTATCTGCCCGGAGGTCTCGATCCCCTGGCGATCAATCAAAGGATCCTTGAACAGATTCTTAGCCTTGAATCGCAAAAGGTAAGTCTCGAAGCAAAAGAGGAAGAGTATAGAAAACTGAATGAATATTATAAAGGACTTATTGAGGAAATACCATCAACGAACATATCCTTTATCCGCCTTGAACGGGATCGTCAGACCCATGAACGTATTTATCTTCTGATGAAGGAACGTTATGAAGAAGCACGTATCCAGGAAGCTTCACAGATTTCCAATGTTTACGTGATCGATCAGGCAGTACCCAATTACCAGCCGATCAAGCCCAAAACGAAGCTCAATATTCTGCTTGGTTTTGTGTTTGGACTTGCAGCCGGTATCGGTGTTATCCTTCTCCGTGAATTCATGGATAATTCCATCCGCAGCAAGGAAGATCTGGAACGACTGGGTCTCACGACACTCGGTATTATCCCATCTATGTCCGTTGACCGTGCCAAAAAGGTCCTGGATAAAAAATACTCCAGTCACGATGATTTCCGCAACCGCCTTATCTCGCATTTTAAACCGCGTTCCCCGATCTCGGAATCGTTCCGCTCGCTGCGAACAAATCTTGAACTTGCCGCTCCGGCCGATAAACCCATATCCTCATTTGTGGTGACTTCTGCCGGTGCATCTGAA
>Ga0334900_1002350_pt1 | contig 16870 bp, 14 predicted proteins | sample GraSluR3_MG_2_FD_207231 | JGI IMG/M metagenome (GOLD analysis project Ga0334900, IMG submission 207231) | Sludge microbial communities from methane-producing bioreactor in Wageningen University, Netherlands - Granular Sludge_31_08-R3 | ecosystem: Engineered > Bioreactor > Anaerobic >...
CGGCCAACTAACAACACAAACCACCAACAACACAGAAAAACAAAAACTCATACAACAAGCCCAACAACAAGAACAACAAGAAAAAGAACAAATCAAACAGAAACTCAAACAAAGAAGGAAAAATGTAACTACAGAAACTTTAACTACAGAAACTCCTCCTGAAACGGATGATCTTTATAAAAAAGCTTTAGGTATAGATGTAGCTGATGATGAGGACATTTGGGATCGTTATCTTATACAAAAGCATGATCAGGACGTTGAAAGTTTAAATCAAGTCAAAGAAGTATATGATGATGAGTTTGAGATTGATGAGTTTGAAAGTGAAGATCTGAAGATGGAAGAGCTTGAAAGTGAAGATTGGGAGATAGGGGAGCCCGAAAATGATGATTTAGAAATTGCTGAACTTGAAAGTGATGATTTAGATATAAATAATTTTGAAAATAATTATTCAGATACAAGTGAGTTTGAAAGTGATTATGGGAATTTTGTGGAAATTGAGAGTGATGATTTAGAGATAGATAAACTTGAAGGAGAAGGTGAAGAATTAAAAACAGTTGAAACAGTTGATAGATCTGATTTATTGGCAAAGTACAATATACAGGATGTTCAAGTGGATGATGTTGATCATCTTCTGGAAAATTTCGATAGATCCCTAACTGATGAGAATGTTGAAAAAGTAGAAAGAAACATAGTGGAAAAGATTACAAATTCTGCCTTGTCTCATCCTAAAATTGAATGGGTTAATGTGTTGGTGTTTTTAGATGAAGAAACAGGGAAAGGAAGTATAAAGATATTTGCAGAATATGTGGATAGAGGTTTACTGAAGCGCCTAATATCTGATGCTAATACACAATTAGAAGTAGAATTAATGCAAACCGCATTATATGAAGTTTGGGATGTTTTTACCACATTAGGAGTCAACACAGATTATCTTGAATCAAAAATAGAGGTTGAGGTTGAATTAGATCGGGCGTAGACCTGAACTTGAAATTATCTTTTAACTGAGTCTAAATCAACCTGATTCTTTTAAAAATTATTACTCACTGTTTTGTCGCTTTGCTATTATTCCTACAAGTACCGCTACGATTATCAGCACCATAGAAAATACAAATAGAATTATTGCCCCTGAATCTTCTGTAGCTGCTGTTTTTGTGGTCAGACTTTGAATGTATACTGCAGCTATTACCAATGCAATTCCAGCTATTGCCGCTACATATGTTACTTTTCTACCAACACTCTGGTTTTCAGATACAGGCCCAATATAAGCATTGTTCCATATAATCCTGATCAGATAATATGACATGCAAAATAACATGATTACGAAAACGTTGAGAGGATAATCTAACCATCTGAATCCAAATCCATATATACCTATACTGATTAACAGGAGATAAAATAATAGCATAAATGTCTGGTTTCCAATCCTGTTCCTGGTCTGTAGTTGCATTTCATCCAATTCATTTCTCTGCATCTTCATCAGCTTCCCAAAAGATTTCATCTAGTGTTTTTCCAAGTACTTTACAAATATTTATACACAAATTAATGGAGGGGTTGTAGTTTCCATTTTCAATGGCGTTTACAGTTTGTCTGGTAACCCCCACTGCATCGGCAAGTTGCTTTTGTGACATATCCCTGGCTGCCCTTGCTGACTTTAACCTCAGATTCTTCCCCACAACATCACCTCTTGCACTTCTAGAGTATAACTAAAGTGTCATATATATTTTACTTATTGTCAAATATTCAAGACATGTGTAATAGATATGCACCCAGAGGAAACCAGTTTTAAAATAAATAATTACACGACGAGATTGATACTAAATTAGATTCAAAGTCACACACTGGTTTACATTTAGGTTTAAGTTTACAGTTAATCCTGAAACCAGTCATGATATGCTTCAATCATCATTCCACACAAACATGATGATATCCCCCATGAGAAACATGAAAAAATTGTATGATCCGTATGTTTTGTATGTCTGAGTAGGTCAGGGCGTGTTAGTATATGTCCCATGGTCTTAAGTTTTTACGGAATGAATGGTAATATGATATATAAATACTAAGTGAACGTGATATACGTAAAATAACCATTAAATAATTTTAAGTGAAAATTAACCTTTGTGATTTTTATGTTTGATGAATTAAGGAAAATAAATGAAATCCCAGAGCCATTTGAGTTTTATACTGCAAGAAATCTGTGGACTGATGAACATACTTCTCAGAAAATGTTGGAATACCATTTAGATGAATCCATTGATGCTTCTTCAAGAAATATTAAATTTATCGAAGAATCTGTTTCATGGATTGTAAATTACCTGGATTTATATTCTGGTTCTAAGTTAATAGACTTTGGTTGTGGTCCGGGGCTTTATACCAACCGGTTTGCTGAAAAAGGCATTAAAGTCACAGGAGTTGATTTTTCCAGAAGATCCCTTGATTATGCCAAACAAACAGCAGCGAAATCCAATTTAGATGTGGATTATGTTCACCAGAATTATCTTGATTTTACCACTGAAGGGAAGTTTGATGCAATTACCATGATTATGTGTGATTATTGCGCCCTGAGCCCGGAACAGAGGAATATTGTGCTCAGTAAATTCAGGAGCTTGCTTAAACCTCATGGTAAAATCGTTCTGGACGTTTATTCTTTGAATTATTTTAATCAAAAAGAAGAATTTGCTACCTATGAATTAAATCACATGGATCACTTCTGGTCGTCTGAAGACTACTACTGTTTCATTAATTGTTTCAAATATAACCCTGAAAAGGTAACTCTCGATAAATATACAGTTATAGAAGCCAATAGAAGAAAAAGGGTTGTGTACAACTGGTTAGAGTACTTCAGTGTAGATTCTTTAAAGGGTGAATTTGAAAAAAATGGTCTTAAAATAGATAATGTGTATGGTGATGTTGCAGGTAACGATTATGATCCTGAATCATTTGAATTTGCAGTTGTGGCAAGTAAAAAATAATTCAATCACGAAATAATTATCTAAAACTTAATTAAAATTATGTCATGTAGTGATTTGAACCTAATGATAGAGGCTCCACGGAATCTCAAGTTCCGTGCCTTACTTAACTAAGCCATCATGTTTAGTTTAGATCTTATTCTATTAAGTTTCTAAAATTAGTTCTCCTTTTCTTTTAGCATTTTCAAAACCAGGGTCAACATTTAAAGCCTTATCAAAGTATTCAACTGCTTTTCGATGCTTCCTTTGTTTAGTAAGGGCAACACCTTTATTATGTAATGCCGCAGAATCATCTGGTTCTAATCCTAAAACTTTATCAAAGTATTCTATTGCCCATCTAATTCTTTTAAGATTCACCAATTCTACCCCTTTATTATTTAGGGATACAATGTCCTCTGGATTTATTTCAAGAGTTTCATCATAAGGCCTTGTTGCTTTTATGATTTTATTCCATTCTCTAAATACAAGTGCAACAACAATTATAACAAAAATAGTTGAAAGTCCTGCGATTCCATAGAATTCCGTACTATTAACCCTAGGGCTAGGTGGTTGATATAAGATTAACCCCCATGTTAGCACTAAGAGAATAGTCATAACTGTTGCAACAACTTTTTTGTTAAAATATGCCATTTCATCACTTAATCCAATTATAATGGACGTAGGCATTCCTATTATAAAAAAAGAAGAGAATGAACTTGAATGTCCCATTAAAAACCATCCAAAATATCCGATAAACATCAAAAGTAAGATAATAATTTGCAATATAAACATCACTCTTAGTTTAAATCTCATCTATTTGACCTCATTTCATTAATCAAAATGGATATTAAATTTTGCAGCATCAAATTACACTATAATCATACATATTATAAAAAATATGTGCAATAGGCTTGGAATCATAGGTTAAAATCATCTTAAAAAGAGAAAACTAAAATAAGTTTATAGTACGCCGGGACAGGGATTTGAACCCTGGAGGAGCAAGCTCCACGGGATCTCAAGTCCCGCGCCTTACCTGGCTAGGCTATCCCGGCATTTGATTACTTTTGATCAACCTTTTTATAAAAGGTTGGGCTTGGCTATCCCGGCATTTGATTACTTTTGATCAACCTTTTTATAAAAGGTTGGGCTTGGCTATACCTGCATTTGATTTATATAGGGATATTATCCCTGTAAAAAAGATATATAAAATTGGGGTAATTTGTTTAAGCTGTTGTTTTCAGCTGTGAGTATTTATAGTTTTACTTATTTTTTTACTGGGCAGTTAAATTTAGATTAACTGATTAACTGCGAAGTTCTATTTCAATGCTCACATTGTCAGGCACGTTAACTTTCATTACCTGTCTCATAGCCCGTTCATCGGCTTCGATTCCCACTAATCTTTTGTGGATTCTTAGTTCCCATTTTTCCCAGGTTGCTTTTCCCTCACCATCTGGTGATTTCCTGGTTGGTACTACTAGTTTCTTGGTGGGTAGTGGTATGGGTCCTGAGAGATCTACACCGGTCCTTTCTGCGATACGCTTGAGTTGATCACATACATAGGCCAGCTTCTCTGGGTCGGTGCCGGTGAGTTTAATTCTAGCTTTGTTCATTAGTCTATTCCTCCATTAAAAACAAAGAGAAGGTAGTGTAAACTAGGATGCTCCCAGTCTACCTTCAATTAAATTCATCCTAAATTTATTTTGCTGGCACCAAGTCAATACACATACCAGCAGCAACAGTCTGACCCATATCACGGATAGCAAACCGTCCCATGTGTGGTATGTCCTTGATCTTCTCGATGACCATAGGTTTGGTAGGTTTCACTACTACAAAGGCAGCATCCCCAGTTTTCAGATAATCTGGGTTTTCTTCTTTAACCTGACCAGTTGCTGGGTCCAGTTTTTTCTGGAGTTCCAGGAAGGTACAGGCTACCTGAGCAGTGTGACAGTGGAATACAGGGGTGTAACCCACGGTGATAACACCAGGGTGCTGTAAGACCACAATCTGAGCTGTGAATTCTTTAGCCACTGTTGGTGCGTTGTCAGTGTGTCCAGCCACGTCTCCACGGCGGATATCGTTCTTACCGACTCCACGGACGTTGAATCCTACGTTGTCACCAGGTTCTGCTTTGTCCAGCATTTCGTGGTGCATTTCGATGGATTTAACTTCTCCGTTTGCTCCTGGTGGTTCAAAGATGACGTTGTCACCTTTTTTCATGACACCGGTTTCTACTCGTCCTACAGGTACGGTTCCCACACCAGTGATGGAGTATACATCCTGGACTGGTACTCGTAATGGTAGGTCGGTTGGTTTTTCTGGTGCAGAGAATTCATCTAGTGCTTCCACTAAGCTAGGTCCTTTGTACCAAGGAGTGTTATCAGATTTTTTGGTTATGTTGTCTCCTTCAAACGCGGATAGTGGTATGAAGTTGATGTCACTGGGTTTGTAAGCCACAGTTTTAATTAAGTCTGATACTTCTTCTTTTAGTTCGTTGAATTTTTCTTCACTGTAGTTCACCAGGTCCATTTTGTTGATACCTACGATGAGTTGGTTGATTCCCAGGGTTCTTGCTAGAAATGCGTGTTCCTTGGTCTGGGGCATTACACCATCATCAACGGCTACCACGAGAACTGCAGCGTCTGCCTGTGAGGCACCAGTGATCATGTTTTTAACGAAGTCACGGTGACCGGGACAGTCCACAATGGTGAACTCGTATTTGGGAGTGTCGAAACGGGCGTGTGCCAGGTCGATGGTCACTCCTCTTTCTCTTTCTTCGGACAGTTTGTCCATAACGAATCGGAATTTGTCTTCTCCGTCCGATAACTGTTGTTCAGCGATAGCTCCGGACTGTAATAAGAGGTGACCCACCATGGTGGATTTACCGTGGTCTACGTGTCCGATAAACGCCAAATTCATGTGTTCTTTTCCTTTAGCCATAAAACATTCCTCCAATAAAATTCTCTTACTATGAATATTTAGAGAGCTTGCTAAGCGTACTGGTTGGATTTATTCATTCCCCTATTTAAAGTAACCAGTTGCATGTGTGATCTAGATGACCATTGTAGTAATGGTTTATGAGTGTATCCAGATTTTGTATGGTATTCCCCCACTTATCAGGGAATACTACCCCAAAAAATTAATGGGTGTCAAATAAGTGGTGGGATAGTTTAAGTATTTTATCCCAGGTAATGCTCAGGACCATAGGGCTGGTCACTGAGACCTTTACGTTGTCTGATCTGCCTTATTATGGTGTTTTGAAGTTCACGTGGTAGTCTTTCGAATCCTGCGTTCTCTGTAGACCAGAGACAGCGGCCTTCTGTAGCGGATCGGATGTCTCCTGCGAATCCGAACATTTCAGCTACAGGTACTTTGGATTCTACTGTGGACATGTCTCCTTCCTGGCCCATGTCCATGATCTGACCACGTCGGTTCTGGATTTCACGGGTGGCTGATCCCATGTAATCTTGTGGTGTGTTGATAAATACTTTTTGGATGGGTTCTAACAGTGCAGGTTCAGCCATCATGATGGCACCGTAAACCGCTTTTCTTATGGCGGGTAAGACCTGTGCTGGTCCTCGGTGCACGGCGTCTTCGTGGATCTTGGCATCCATGAGTTTGATTTTGATTCCCATAACTCTTTCTTTGGCTATGGGCCCATCATCCATGGCACTTTCGAAACCCTCAAGTAGTAATTCTTTGATCTCGTCCAGGTACTGGATACCACGGGTCATGTTGATGAAGATGCTCTTATCATATACATCCCATACTTTTCTGGCTTCTTCTTTGGGTAGTCCATATTCCTGGAATTTTGGTATGAGTTCTTTACCTTTAACTCGGCCTTCTTTGATGTTTCCATCAACTATGGCCTGGTAAACGGTTTCGTCTAATGGTTCGATTTCTATGTAGAAACGGTTGTGTTTGTTGGGGGATTTTCCTTCCACGGGTCCAGCTGTTCCGGCTATGGTTTCCCTGTATACCACGATGGGTTCTGAGGTTTCGATTTCCACACCTTTCTCATTGATACGGTAGGCGATGATCTCCAGGTGGAGTTCACCCATTCCTGCTACCAGGTGTTCACCGGTTTCCTCGTTGATCTGCATCTTAACTGTAGGATCTTCCTTCCCGACTTGTCTTAGTACTTCGATGAGTTTAGGTAAGTCTTTGGTATTTTTGGCTTCCACTGCTACGGTAACCACTGGTTCTGAGATGTGTTCTAAACCTTCGAAGGCGTCGATTTTTCTGTCCACATCACAGATGGTTTCCCCGGCCACGGCGTTTCTTGCTCCGGTGATGGCCACAATGTTACCTGCGGGAACTTTGTCTGTGTTCACTCGTTCTGGGCCGAAGTACACTCCCACTTGCTGGAGTCGTGCTTTTCCATGGCTTCCCACCATGAATATTTCAGTTCCCTTCTCCAGTGTTCCTCCGTATACTCGTCCGGTGGCTATTTCTCCGGCGTGTTTGTCTATACTTACGTCGGTTACCATCACGGCTAGTGGTCCGTCAGGGTCTGTGTTGATCATACCCTGGCCTTCTTCACTTTCAATATCCCCGGACCAGATGCTGGGCACCCTGTATTCCTGGGCTATGTCTGGGCTGGGTAAGTGTTCTACCACCATTCCCAGTAATACATCAGATAGTGGTACTTTTTGGGCTAGTTCTTTTTGTTTTTCATCATTACAGTAATCCAGAATGTCTTTGAAGTTTATCCCGGTTTGCTGCATGATATCAATGTTAATGGCCCAGTTGTGGTATGCGGATCCGAAGGCTACACTTCCGTCTTCCACCTTCACCATCCATTCCTTCTCTTTGCCCTTGGGAGCCATGTTTTTGATGAGTTTGTTAGCATTGGCTATGACTTTGATGAAACGTGCCTGGAGTTCTTCAGGATCCAGTTTCAGTTCGTTGATTAACCTGTCCACTTTGTTGATGAAGAGAACTGGTCGTACGTTTTCTTTAAGTGCCTGTCGGAGTACGGTTTCAGTCTGGGGCATGATTCCTTCCACTGCACATACCACTACTACTGCTCCGTCCACTGCTCTCATGGCACGGGTTACGTCTCCTCCGAAGTCCACATGACCTGGGGTGTCTATAAGGTTGATGAGGTAGTCATCTTCCTTGTATTTATGTACCATGGACACGTTTGCTGCGTCGATGGTGATTCCTCTGGCCTGTTCCTGTTCATCGAAATCCAGGTATAATTGGTCTCCGGCCAGTTCTGAGGATATCATACCGGCTCCTGCCAGTAGGTTATCTGATAATGTGGTTTTCCCGTGGTCGATGTGGGCCACGATACCGATGTTCCGGATGTATTCCGGTTCGTACATCAGTTCCTTGATCTTGTTGATCATTCTTGTACGTCTACTCAAAACAATCACCCTAAAAAATTAGTTTGATGGGGTTATAAGAGTCTGGTTGTAATCCGATTAGTGTGCGGATCTAGCAACTCGCTCTTTTTCCTCCTTTTTACCCACAGAGAAACTTCTAGTGTCAGCTTCAGCTGCCAGCATGAGTTCCTCTGCCAGGCATTCTCCAGCGGATTTTTTCCGTTTGAATGCGGATTGTAATGCTCCTCTGGTTATGAAACCCACAGCCAGATCCACCCGGCGCTGGGGTGCTATGTCTACCGCTACCTGGTATCCTATTCCACCGTACTTAATACGGGTGGTTTCTTCTCGGGGTGCAGCGTTTTCCACGGCTTTTACCAGTATCTGCACTGGGTTTTCCTTGGTACGCTGGTTTATTATGGTGAAGGCCTCTTTCACTATGCTATAAGCCTTGTTTTTCTTACCTGAGTTCCTTTCGGTCCTCATTATTTTATTCATTAATCTTTCCACAATAGATACTCTTGATTTGGCGAACTGTCTTTTGACGTGTCTTCCCATGGTGTGGGGGACCATTATTTCGTCTAGGCAGATATAGTTGGTCAGTCCCAGGTCTTCTACCTTAACTTCTTCCAGTTCCCAACTGTCAAATACTTTGAAGCTCATATCATAACCTCGCTTATCTCACTGGTTTTTCGATTTTACCCTTAACCATTTCTTCTAGGGCTACGTTGTTCACTTTGGTGACTTTCCATCGGACTCCGGGGATGTCTCCCATGGATCTTCCGGATGGTCCACCTATTCCTTCGATGACTACTTCGTCGTGTTCATCGATGAATCCTATGGCACCGTCTCCTGGGGCGAATGCAGTGAGTTGTTTACCGTTTTTGATGAGTTGAACTCTTACACATTTCCTGATAGCGGAGTTGGGCTGTTTAGCTTCGATTCCCACTTTTTCAATGACGATTCCCCGTGCCTGGGGTGCGCCTTCTAGGGGGTCGGCCTTAACATCTAGCCTAAGCGCTTTCCTTTTGTACTCAGTGTCCTTCCACCGAAAGCTCTGTCGGTTCTTTTTAAGCTTTTTTGCTGCGAATAATCCTGGCAAATAAAATTCCTCCTTGTTAACATTAATTACGATGACGATTCCCTGATCGTATGTGAATATGGGTTCCCTTGGATCAGGGATTTGATCAGTATAAATCTGGATCGTTATAGGTTTTTTACTATTTTATAACTATATTATTTATATTGTGCTGCCTTTTAGCTAATACTCGGGCTCTTTCAATATTCTGCCCGCCTTTTCCTATAGCAGTTCTTTTATTTCTTGAATCAGCCTCGAGGGTGGCTATTTTCTCGCCGTTTTCTTTTTGAAGTATTCTTATACTCCTCATTTTGGCGGGGGCCACTAGGTTGGCTATGAATTCTACAGTGTCGTCGGAGTGTTCAATTACTTCCACACCCTTGTCCACTGTTTTCTGCACCTTGGCGACGGTGCTCCCTCTTTTTCCAATGGCAAGACCCATGTCTCCTCTTTTAACCAGGAAGGTGATTTTGCCGTTTTCATCATCTACCAGGCAATCTTTCACCGTGGCCCCGGTCATACTTTCAAAGAGGGCTATGTATCTTATCTCATTGGTGCTGAATTTGATGGTCACAGTCTTACCCCACTATTTCTAGTATGGTAGAATCTCCAGGATCATTTACTACCATGGTGGCCACGGTGAATGGTTTCCCGCAAATGGATCCTAAATCCACACTAGTACCTTGGAAGGTGTAAACTGGGATTTCTGATAATTTGGAGTACTGCATCACGTCTTCTGATACCTCTTGTGGGCAATTTTCTGCCATGATGACTAGTTTTCCTTTTCCAAGCTTCAGGGCCTGGATTGTTTTGCTGGATCCCAGTGTGACATTTCCTGTGTCTACTGCTACTCGAATTCCTCTTTCTACGTCCATCTACTGCCTCCTTATTTCTCTTTCATGATGACGCCAACTGACCCTGTTCCCAGTGGTATTGGCTGCCCGATTATAATGTTTTCAATTATTCCTGTGAGATGGTCCACCTCACCTCTGATACTGGCCCTGAGAAGGTGTTTGCCTGTCTCCTCGAAGGATGCCCTGGCTAGTACACTGGCCTTTTCACCACTGATACCGTGACGTCCTATGGATTTGACTATGCCGTCGGCGGTCATCATATCTGCTACTAACATGATGTGCCTGACATCCACAGTGAGTCCCTGTTCTTCCATGGTGGTCTGGGCCTCGTGGATTATAGAATTACGGGCGGCTTCTATTCCCAGAACCTTTTCCACCTCATGAATATCGTTGGTGGTGGTTCTGACTCGGTCAACACCATCCATTTTCAGGACAGCTCCCAGGTTTGAACCTTCGGTGTGGATAACCCATTCCTGTCCTTCTTTTCGGATCACGACCTTTCCTATGTTCTTAATTCCACTTATCTGGAGATCGCGAACCTTGTCAGCTAAAAGTCGCAGTTCCCTAATGGCATGTTTAGGATCAGTAATCTTAGGTTCAAAACTCAGCAGGTTGTTATTTATTTCTACACTTTTAAAAGCTTTTTCTATCTTGGCCAGCACTTCATCATAGTCCAGACGTTTCTCCTTCACCTGCTCTTCATCTATCTCCACACTCATGTTCATGCTGGCATAGTTGACATTGAAGTCTTTAAGGATGTCATTAAAAGTTATCTTACCTATTCTGTTGGCGATGGTCCTGACAAACTCTTCATCAGCGGCATGATCTTCATCAAAGTATATGGCCATGGTTGGTGTGGATATCTTCTTACGGGCATCCACGATCTCAATCAGTCGAGGTAATCCCAGGGTAACGTTTAGTTCTGCCACCCCTGCATAGTGAAAGGTACGCATGGTCATCTGAGTACCTGGCTCTCCCACTGACTGGGCTGCAACTGTACCCACAGCCTCACCAGACTCTACTTCAGAGCGTATGTATGCCCTTTTAATTTCTTTCACTAATTCATCCAGCTCTTTATCATCCAAGTCATGCCTTTCGGCGGCTTCAGCTATTTCCTGGATAAGTTTCTCCGGGAATTTAGCCCTTTTCTTTTTGACCACCTTTTCAACTTTCTCTATATCCACAAAACCACCTGTATTTTACCTGTGAGTAAATCCATATACTAGTTTTAAATATTGTTACTTGATTAAATCGATTATTTGCCTGCCTTGGCTTTAATACGCATCTCTTCTATTAATCTGTCAATGTCAGCTACTTTTCCGTAGTCACTTTTGGCAGGGTCTATTCCGTCTTCACCATAATGGGTTTGTATAACCACTCCTCGGTTGTCACGGACTGTTCTATCCGTGTTGACTGAAAGATCCTGTAATGCGTTTACCAGTCGGCGTTGCATGTAACCACTCTGGGCTGTACGGATAGCAGTATCCACCAGTCCTTCACGTCCTCCCATGGCGTGGAAGAAGAATTCTAGTGGGTCCAGTCCGGCCTTGTAACTTGAGTGAACGAATCCACTGGCTTTAGCACCTAGTTCACCTTCTTGGAAGTGAGGTAAGGTTCGTTTACTGTAACCCCTTTCAATACGACCACCACGAACAGATTGCTGTCCCACACAGGCGGCGATCTGGGTTAAGTTCAGCATGGATCCACGAGCACCGGTTAATGCCATGATAACTGCATGGTTATCCATTCCAAAGTAGCTTTCTGCTATTTCCCCTGATTTGTCCCTGGCTTCACCTAAAACCTGCATGATCTTCATTTCCAGGGTTTCCCTGAGACTGCGGCCAGGTAAGGCTTCCAGTTCATCATCACGGTAGGCTTCAATGAGCATTTCTACTTTTTCTTCAGCCTTCCTCAGGAGTTCTTCTATACGGTCTTTAGCTTCCTGGGGTATTTCTTCATCCGCAGTACTGGTGGTGAATCCACGTTTCATAATACCTGATATGGACAGTTTGGTGGCTGAGTCCAGGAATTCTCTGGCCCGTTCAGTTCCATATTCTTTGACAACAGAATCTAAAATTTTACCAGAGAATGCTCCGAATGCTTTTTCGTCTATGGCACCGGATCTGAGTTCTCCATTTTCTATTACTACGTAAGCATCGTTTTTGCAGTCTTCACGTAGACATTCATCACATTTACGGCAGATTTCTGCTTTGTAAACCATGTTCAGGTTTTTTGGTAGTAACAGACTGAATACCTCTTTACCAGTCCATTCCTTGTTTCTAGGTTTGGGGATGGGTAACTGTGATTTTTTAAGCATCTGAAACACATCTTCTTCTGAGAAGTTTGATCCTTCCCTTGTTAGGAGGTATGCTCCAGAGATATGATCGTGTATTCCTCCAATAATTGGTCCACCGAAACGTGGTGATAGGATGTGTTCCTGTACTCTCATGAGGGATTTGGCCTCGGCACGTGATTCTTCAGTTTGGAAGACGTGCATGTTCATTTCGTCCCCGTCAAAGTCAGCGTTGTATGGTGGACATACACATAGATTCAACCGGAATGTCTTGTAGGGTAGTACTTTTACTTCGTGGGCCATCATGGACATTCTGTGCAGGGATGGTTGTCGGTTGAAGAGTACTATATCCCCGTCCATGAGATGTCTTTCCACCACGAATCCGGGTTCTAGTTTCTCGATGATGGCTTCTTTAGTTTCATCATAGACTCTTATCTTCCGGGCATCAGGTCTTATAACATAATTAGCTCCAGGATGCTGTTTAGGGCCGTTGAGTATGTATTTCTTCATGTCTTCCATGTTCCATTCAGTGACATAGATGGGTACTGTGACCTCGGTGGCTATCATCTCTGGCACCCCTACTTCATTGATACTGATGTTGGGGTCTGGAGATATAACTGTCCTGGCTGAGAAGTTCACCCTTTTACCGGAGAGGTTACTTCTGAAACGTCCTTCTTTACCTTTCAGACGTTGTGCCAGTGTTTTAAGGGGCCTTCCTGAGCGGTGCCTTGCTGGGGGCACTCCTGATGCTTCATTATCAAAGTAAGTGGTAACGTGGTATTGTAATAATTCCCAGAGATCCTCCACAATGAGTTGTGGTGCTCCTGCTTCCATGTTTTCCTTTAAACGCTGGTTGATACGTAGGATGTCCACCAGTTTGTGGGTGAGGTCATCCTCGGATCTTTCACCGGTTTCCAGGGTTATGGAAGGTCTTACTGTCACTGGTGGTACAGGTAGTACAGTTAGCACCATCCATTCTGGTCGGGCTACTTTGGAGTTGATTCCCAGGAATATGTAGTCTTCTTCAGGGATTTGTTCCAAGCGTTCCCTGACTTCGCTGGGGGTTAATTTATAGTTGCCCTCAACAATGGATACTGGTTTGTCAATTTTAACATCTTCCTGTTCGGTGTCACAGTGGGGGCATTTATCTCTGCGTGCGGTGTTGTAAACCTCTTTAACCAGTGAAGTGATGCTTTCCTCATTTTGTAAGCGGGATTCGATTCTGTTCTGGTAGTCAACCTTTTCTGTGTCAGTTAACAGGACTTTTCCACATTCACTGCAGGTAGAACGTAATATTTTGTGTATGGTATCTGCGAATCCCACATGAACTACTGGTCTGGCCAGGTTTATATGGCCAAAGTGCCCCTGGCAGTCTCCTCCTTTAGAACCACAGGACCGACATCTGAGTCCTGGGTCGATGACTCCCAGTCGGGGGTCCATGAGACCCGCTTCTATGGGGTATCCATCTTCATCGTAGGTGTCGGGGGTCACGATTTTGGTGACGGACATTCTCCGGATATTTTCCGGTGATAGCAGGCCAAAGTTGATCTGGGCGATCTTCTTTAAAATTCCTTTCAAGCTCACTCTCTCCTATTTTTATATTAATTAGACCCTTATTTTTTTAAGACGTATTATCAGGCTTTATCTTCAAGAACCAGTTTGGGGAAGATACACAGACTCTTGAGCTCGTCTAATAATAGTTTGAATGCGTATGATATTTCTACAGGGTAACTTTCTGAGTCTCCACAGATAGGGCAGTATTTTTTATCTCTTATTCGGTCATATATGGCTACCATTCCACACTCACCACAGATTATAGCTTCATATTTATCGGATTCATCCAATAATCTCTCTTTAAGGGCAAGTGCCGCTCCATGGGCTATGAGACAATCTCTTTCCATTTCTCCGAATCGGAGACCTCCTTCTCGGGCTCTTCCCTCGGTGGGTTGTCTGGTTAATACCTGTACCGGTCCCCTTGACCGGGCGTAAACTTTATCTGAGGTCATGTGGTGCAGTTTCTGGTAGTAAGCCACTCCAATAAATATTTCGGCTTCGATTCTTTCACCGGTGATTCCATTGTGTAGGGATTCCCGGCCAGCAGTTTCAAAACCATTGGTTCGTAAAAGATCCATTACTTCGTGTTCATGTGTTCCACTGAATGGTGTTCCATCCATACGGTGTCCTTCCATACATCCGGCTTTACCTGCCAGCATCTCCAGCACCTGTCCAACTGACATCCTGGAAGGGATTGCGTGGGGGTTGACTATTAGATCAGGGACCACTCCTTCAGCAGTGAAGGGCATGTTCTCCTGAGAAACTATAAGGCCGACAACTCCTTTTTGTCCGTGCCTTGATGCGAATTTATCCCCGAATTCTGGTTGTCGTTGGTCTCTTACTCTTATTTTAGCCAGTTTACTTCCTTCAACTGTTTCGGTTAGCATGACTGCATCTACCACTCCGTGTTCTCCGTGTCGTACCGTGACTGAGGTTTCTCTTCTTCGTTCAGCCACTGTTCCGAATTCGTCGATTTCTTCCAAGAACCGGGGTGGTGATGTTTTTCCTATGAGCACATCTCCTGATTTCACGTTAACTTCTGGGTTGACGATTCCATCTTCATCCAGGTTGCGGTACACTTCTTCTGAGCGGTATCCGCGTACCATGTTTTCTGGTACTTCAAATTTGTCCTCTTGTCCTCCTGGATATCGGCGTTCGGAGGCCTCGTAGGATCTGAAAAATGATGATCGAGCCAGTCCACGTTCTAGGGAAGCTTTGTTAAGTATGAGGGCGTCTTCCATGTTGTAACCTTCATAGGACATTACTGCCACTACAAAGTTCTGACCGGATGGTCTTTTATCATAGTGAGTGGCATCCATACTCCTGGTTTTAACAATGGGGACTTGTGGTTGGTGCAGGAGGTGTGCACGGGTGTCTGTTCTTAAGTTATAGTTTGAAACGTAAAGTCCCAGTGCCTGTTTGGTCATCCCTGCTTCCATGGTGTTACGGGGGGATGAGTTGTGGTTGGCGTAGGGTATGATCCCGGCACATATTCCCAGCATAGTGGCTGGGTCTATTTCCATGTGGGTGTGATATTCATTTAGTTCATCAGCGAACATGGCTATGTAAGTGTTTTCTTCTTCCTCGGCATCCAGGTATTCAATGATTCCCTCATTGATCAGGTCTTGCCAGACCATTTCTCCATCAGCCACTTTTTGCATATGTTCATCTGTTAAGAGTGATCCTCCGTTTTCCACTACAATTAGTGGTCTGCGGGTTCTTCCTGGGTCGTTAAATAGGTATATTTCATTGTTTTCTGGGTAGTGGGTGATGTTCATTTCATAGGAAACTTCTCCAGATCTCCTCTTCTGGCGCATTTCCTCCACGAAACCTTCTGGATCATCACAAGTTCCAATAAGCTTCCCGTTAGTATAAATTTTGCATTTTTTCACGAATTGGCCCCCAATAGCTGGCTTTGATAATTAAAATAAATTTTAACTCCTACATTTTTCCTTTTTTATGATTTTTCCCGTTTAGATGGGGTTTACGCCTTTCACTTTTTTGATGACTGCTTCCAGTTCCTCAGGATCAGAACCCTCTGATATCTTGGCCAGTATGGCCAGGTTTTTCACCAGACCACAGTTGGGACCTTCCGGTGTTTCGTTGGGACATATCTTCCCGAACTGAGTGGGGTGCAAATCACGAGCTTCAAAGTGAGGTTGACTCCTTGACAACGGAGATACAACACGTTTAAGGTGGGATAAGGTTCCCATGTAACTGGTTCGGTCCAGTAACTGGCTTACACCTGCCCGTCCTCCAACCCAGTTTCCAGTGGCTATGGCGTGTTTGATGTTCTCGGTGAGTACATCGGAACGCACTGCCTGTTTAACTGATGGTTCTTTACCCCTAGCCAGACTTCTCTCCAGTTGGTAGGTCATGTCTCGGGTTAGGCTGGTGAATGCCACTCTGAAAAGGTCTTCCATGAGATCTCCTGATACTCGGAGTCTTTTGTTGGCGTAGTGGTCCTTATCGTGTGGTTCACGTTCATCAAAAATAACTTGCAGAAGCATCTCTGTCATTTCCGCCAGATATGTGGCTTTTTCAGCTCTCGTATCTGACTCCACACCTATGTGAGGTAATAAATAACGGTCTATGACATCTTCTGCTCTTTTTATCCTGTATTCCTCGGTCATTCCTTTGGCCACTCGATTACCTATGTATTTAATGGCATCATAGGTGGTGGTTATTTCCGAGGTTTGAATGTCATCTATAAGTAAAAATTGCACATCATTTTCTTCTGAAACACTGCTTACCAGATCTACGTCTTTTTCCAGGCCCAGTGCACGTAGTAAAACTACTAGAGGTATTTCTCCAGGTAC
>Ga0334900_1002357_pt1 | contig 16804 bp, 12 predicted proteins | sample GraSluR3_MG_2_FD_207231 | JGI IMG/M metagenome (GOLD analysis project Ga0334900, IMG submission 207231) | Sludge microbial communities from methane-producing bioreactor in Wageningen University, Netherlands - Granular Sludge_31_08-R3 | ecosystem: Engineered > Bioreactor > Anaerobic >...
GATTCTGCCTATTTCAGAGAAGGGGTATTGCAAGTCGCTTCTGGAAATCTCGATGGGTTCGTCATTCTCGCCCGGTGGCACGATATAAAGACAAACAGATTTTATTCTTTGGCAGCAGTGCCTTTGGCGTAGAGCATTATGAACAAAAATCTCTTCACAGATTTCACCAGAGAGGTATAATGGACTCATGAAAAAAGCAATGATTGCACCAATTATTTTTGCAGTTCTCACGATGGTGTGCGTTCTAGGGTATGCGGCTGTGTTCCTCTGGATTCCCTTACCCCTTGTGGTGAAAGTAGGAATTGCGCTGGTCGTGCTGGCTCTGATCGTTGCCATGGCGTATGTCGTGGTTGAGCGCAGCAGGGAAATCGATAAGGAGGAGTACGATGATCTTAGTAAATACTGATTTTATATCTGGAAAGAAGTTCGAAACGTTGAGTGTCGTGAAAGGATCTACTATCCGTGCGAAACATTTGGGCAAGGATATCATGGCCGGGTTGAAAACCATCGTTGGTGGAGAGCTCACCGGATATAGTCAGATGCTCAATGAAGCACGAGCTATCGCGACCAAGCGGATGGTGGAGGAGGCGTCTTCTCTTGGTGCCGATGCTGTGGTAAATATCAGATACGCAACTAGCAACGTGGCAACAGGAGCTGCAGAGATCCTCGTCTACGGAACTGCGGTGAAGTTCATCTAGTCACTGGAATATCTGGATGTGTGTGCTTAGAGGCTCGACTTATTGAGACGCTAGATTGTCGTTTTCCGCTTTTTCAGCCAATTTTTTTCAGAAATCTTGACTCTATGCTATTGAAACAACTGGGTAATGTGCTCTAGGCTTTGCGCCATGATGAAAGCTGATACGCTCCAGATATTGTGTGAGATCAGCAAAATCCTCGATGAGACAGAGGATCTGAAAAAGATCCTGCACCCCATACTCGACTCCTTAGCAGCACATGCTCCCGTTGTAAGAGGAGTGATAACACTCATAAATCGCGATACCAAGGAGATTCTGATCGAGTCTGCATATGGGCTCACGAAAATGCAGAAGAAGTTGGGGCGATATCAATTGGGCGAGGGGATCACCGGACAGGTTGTGGAGACGGGTATGCAGGTGGTGATCCCCGATATCTCCAAAGATTCAAGATACATAAACAAGACTGGAGCTGAGACGGAGTTGATCGAACGAAATGCCAGAATCTCGTTCATCAGTGTGCCGGTTCGAAGTGACAAGAGTATCATTGGTACCTTGAACATCTCATTCATCGATGTCACCGAAGAGGAGCTTCGACTGTACGAGAAACTGCTCGCTGTCATTGCCTCGATGATTGCACGTGCGGTAAAGATTCGACAGGAGCTACGAGAGGAGAAGGAGCGGTTAGTTGCAGAGAACGCCCGTTTGAAACTGGCGTTGGAAGAACGGTCGTTTCCTGAGCGAATCATTGGACGTTCACAGGTGATGCAAGAGTTGTTCGACCTGATAGCTCAGGTAGCGGGCAGTGAGGCGACCGTGCTCATTCGTGGTGAGAGTGGGACCGGAAAGGAGCTGGTAGCCCAGGAGATTCATGACAGTAGCCGTCGGGTGAGGAATCCATTCATAAAAGTGAACTGCGCCGCCCTTCCCGAGAGCATAATCGAGAGCGAGTTGTTCGGTCACGAAAAAGGAGCTTTCACTGGAGCTCATTCGCTTAGAAAAGGACGATTCGAACTGGCAGATCAAGGCACCCTTTTTCTGGATGAGGTTGGAGAGCTTTCACCACAGATGCAGGCAAAGCTACTTCGCGTTGTCCAAGAGCAGAGCTTTGAACGTGTTGGCGGAGTGAAAACCATCCAAGTGAACGTCCGGCTGATTGCCGCCACGAACAGGAATCTTGAAGATGAGATGCGAGCAGGCAGATTCAGAGAAGACCTCTACTACAGATTGAATGTGTTCCCGTTGCATATCCCGCCACTAAGAGAACGGAAATCCGATATTCTGCTGTTGTGCGACCATTTCGTGGAGAAATACAATAAGAAGAACCACGCTGGCATCAAGCGTATCACCAGTAATGCAATCGATCTACTCATGATGTACCATTGGCCAGGTAATGTTCGTGAATTGGAGAACTGTATCGAACGAGCCGTAATTCTCAGTAGAGACGATGTCATTCATGCGTTTCATTTGCCTCCAAGTCTGCAATCTGCCGATTCGTCGAATACTCAATTCCGTTCGACATTGCAGTATGAATTGGATTCGTTGGAGAAGGAGATCATTTCCGATGCCTTGAAGCAGGCACAGGGAAATCGAGCCAAGGCAGCAAGGGTACTGGGAATCACCGAACGGATCATGGGGCTCAGAATCGAAAAGTATGCGTTGAATCCAGATAAGTATAGGACCACATAGGCTACATTCTTGTAGCCTTTTGGTGCGCATCGTCCAGAAATGTAGGATTATGCACTGACCTACAGTTGGTCCTGCGCGGGTGTGCGCAAGTTTCTCTGAAAAATAAGGAATATCCATCTTATTATATTATAACTAGTTAGTATGTTTTTATGTTGATTTTACTCTGTTCGACAGCTGTTGGCACGCCGATTGCACTATTCAGTGCATCATAAAAATTAGGAGAACAGTATGAAGAACAGACGAATAGCCATGGTGCTTCTCGTTGCTGGAATCGGGTTGCAGAGCGTCTTTGCTGCTGAAGGGGATACATCTCTAGCGACCTTGGTACAATCGCTCGATATGGTGTGGATACTGATCGCTGCAATGCTTGTATTTTTCATGCAGGCGGGATTCGCCATGGTGGAGATTGGCCTTACCAGAGCGAAGAATGCAGGGAACATCATCATGAAGAACCTTATGGATTTCAGTGTAGGTTCGATTATGTTCTTCACCATCGGATGGGCACTCATGTATGGATCTTCGGTCGCCGGTTGGTTCGGTAATTCTCAGTATCTCCTGCTTGAGTATGATACGATCCTCCTGAGAGATTGGATGTTTCAGGTCGTGTTCGCAGCGACTGCCGCCACGATTGTCTCTGGAGCCATGGCCGAAAGGACAAAGTTCAAAGCCTACCTCCTGTACAGTGCGGTGATCTCTGGAATCATCTACCCAATTTCCGGGCACTGTATATGGGGAGGAGGGTGGTTGTCGTCTCTCGGGTTTCACGACTTTGCAGGATCGACAGTCGTCCATTCGGTCGGAGGTTGGGCTGCTCTCACCGGAGCGATCATGCTTGGACCCAGAATAGGGAAATATGTATCCCAAGGAAAAAGAACCACCTCGAAAGCGATACCTGGACACAACCTACCGCTTGCAAGCCTTGGCGTATTCATATTGTGGTTCGGCTGGTATGGATTCAATGCCGGCTCGACATTGAGTGGCACCGACGCCACGATGGCAACCGTGGCCGTGACTACGACACTCGCAGCCTCTGCCGGAGCATTGGCGGCAATGACCGTCTCATGGATCAAATTCAAGAAGCCCGATGTGAGCATGTCATTGAATGGAGCACTAGCAGGCTTGGTCGGAATAACTGCTCCTACTGCGGTAGTGTCCCCTCTTGGTGCCATTGCCATTGGAGCCGTAGCAGGTCTGATCGTTGTCTTCTCAGTCACCTTCATTGATACGGTCGCTCATATCGATGATCCGGTGGGTGCCATAAGTGTCCATGGAGTATGTGGGGTCTGGGGAACCCTTGCTGTGGGATTGTTCGGATGCACAGATACTGTAAAGGGGCTCTTCTATGGAGGGGGCTTCAATCAGTTGGGAGTCCAAGCTCTCGGGGCTCTTGCTGTATGTCTCTGGACAGTAGTGACGACTACGGTACTGTTTCTACTGATCCGGCAGACCGTTGGACTTCGTGTCAGTCTCAAAGAGGAGCTGTCCGGGCTGGACCTGTCGGAACACAGCACTGAGTCCTATAGTGGATTTCAGATTTTCACCACCATGTAAAGGAAGGAGCGTTGTATGAAATTGATCATTGCATATATACAGCCCGAGAAACTCACTGCGGTAAAACAGGAGTTGTATAAACGGGAGATCTTCAAGATCTCGGTCACCAATGCGATGGGCTGTGGCCAGCAGAAGGGGTACACCGAGATGTATCGTGGAGTAGATATTGAAGTGAATCTCCTTCGTAAGGTACGTGTCGAGATAGCAGTGAACGATGACTTCGTCGAGGCGACTATCGGTGCGATCGTCGAAGGAGCCGGAACGGACACCATTGGGGATGGCAAGATATTCGTGCTGCCCATCGAACAGTGTGTCAGAATTCGAAATGGCGATACAGGCACCGATGCCATAGGCTAGAACCCTACATACAGGTAGGATAGTGAGGAGTTTCCTACCTAAATGTAGGATGCATCTAGGCAGCGAGCCAGAGCAGATTCCCTCATCTCCTTTCATTGCAGTTAGATGTAAAGTTGGCATCATTTCTGCAATAGCAGTAGAAACGACTGAATGAGGAGATGAGTACATGACCGAATGCATTGACTACACAAAGGTTTCCTTGCCGACCGTATATGGTGAGAACTGTTTCAATGACAGTGTGATGCGGGAGCGACTTCCCGGAAAAGTCTACCACGAGTTGAAAGCTGTTCAAGCAGGAGAGAAGAGACTGGTTTCGGAGACAGCTGAAGTAGTGGCGAATGCCATGAAGGATTGGGCGATCGAGCGTGGAGCCACACACTACACGCACTGGTTTCAGCCCCTTACTGGATTGACAGCGGAGAAGCATGACTCATTCATCTCACCCGTGTCAGATGGTTCCATTCTCTTGGAGTTCTCAGGAAAAGAGCTGATACAGGGGGAGCCCGATGCCTCCTCGTTTCCCAACGGAGGATTACGAGCAACGTTCGAGGCTCGTGGATACACTGCATGGGATACCAGCTCGCCCGCTGTGATCAAGGATATCGGTGGAGTTAAAACGCTGACCATACCAACTGCATTTGTCTCCTATACAGGGGAGGCACTCGACAAGAAGGTTCCGTTGTTGAGATCGATGACTGCCATCAACAAGGAGGCGTTACGGGTCTTGCGCGCATTGGGCAACACCACCTGCAACAGGATAGTCACCCATGTGGGACCGGAGCAGGAGTACTTTCTCATCGATGAGGAGTTCTACAACAGAAGATTGGATCTCCGTCTGTGCGGCAGAACTGTGTTCGGGGCTGCTAGTGCAAAAGGACAGGAGATGGATGATCACTACTTTGGTGCGATCAAGGAGCGGATTGGACTGTTCATGAAGGAGCTCAACTACGAGTTGTGGAGGCTTGGTATCTCTGCCAAGACACAACACAACGAGGTAGCTCCAAACCAGTTTGAGATTGCCACAGTATACGATTCGGCCAACATTTCGACCGATACCAACCAGTTGCTCATGGAGACGATCAAGAACGTGGCGCGGCATCACAAGCTCGTGGCATTGCTTCATGAGAAGCCCTTTGCGGGGGTGAACGGTTCGGGAAAACATAACAACTGGTCAATTGCCACCGACGATGGGCAGAACCTGCTCGGACCTGGTGAGAGTCCAGGAGAGAATGCCCAGTTCCTGCTGTTTCTGACAACAGTCCTGAAGGCTGTCGACACATATGGGACACTGCTTAGGCTCTCGACTGCCACAAGCGGAAACGATCATCGGCTTGGGGCTAATGAAGCACCTCCTGCAGTGATCTCTCTCTATCTTGGACAGGAGTTGACCGAGATTCTTGAAAGCATTGCAGACGACCGACCGTTGGTTCGACGAGACGGCAGGGTCGTGGAGTTGGGCCTTACCACAATCCCCTCATTCCCACTCGATGACACCGATCGCAACAGAACCTCGCCTTTTGCGTTCACGGGAAACAAATTCGAATTCAGGATGGTCGGATCCTCACAGTCGCTAGCGGGTCCAAATGCGATGCTCAACATTGCTGTTGCCGATATCCTGTCCGAGGTTGCAGATAGGCTCGAACAATCCGAGGATACCATACTCGAAGTGAGAAAGATCGTGAAAGAGTTCTATGGTGCACATAAGCGGATTGTGTTCAATGGGAACGGATACGCTCCGGAATGGATCACAGAGGCCGAAAAGCTGGGACTGCCCAACCTTTCGAATACCGTAGAGGCACTCGCCCATCTGGATGATCCGGAGTATCTTGCGCTCTTCGAAAAACATAAGGTCTTCACACCAGCCGAAGCTCGATCTCGGAAGGAGATCTACCTGGAAACCTATGTCGAGCAACTCCATATCGAAGGAAGTGTTATGGTGAAAATGGCCCGACAGATGGCGATTCCAGCTGCACACCGGTATATGACTACGCTTCTCACATCGCTGGAGCCACAGCGAAGTTCGGGCTTGCATACGAAGGCCCAGGATGCCCTGGTCCACCGACTCTGCGAGCACATTGAAGCGGCACTGGAAGCAGTTGATGCTTTGGAGCGGGGCATGTCGGAATCGAAGTCCATGGAAAATGGGATTCTTGAGCAGGCACGATTCGTCCACGATTCCGTACTTCAGCTCATGCAGCGGTTACGTACCCACATCGATGAACTCGAACTGATCACAGATACAGCAATGTGGCCATATCCCTCATATGAGGATATGTTGTTTCGACTGTAAAGGTAGTTATGAGTAGACAGAACAACGTAGTAGGCGATCTTCAAAAACAGGTCATGCGAACCGGATCGTATGGACTCTACAGAACAGATTTCGAGCATGACAGTTGTGGAGTCGCCTTCATTGCGCACCTTGATGGGATTGCTCGGCATTCGATTGTCTCCGATGGGCTTTACATACTGGAACATATGGAACATCGAGGGGCGGTGGGAGGCGATGCGCAAACAGGCGACGGCGCGGGGGTCATGATCCAGATACCGGATGCGTTCTTTAGAGAGATGTTGCAGGACATGCTCCCTGAAAGTCTTGAGTACTATGCAGTCGGTATGGTGTTTCTTCCGAAGCAACAGGAACTTGCGGAACAGTGTTCGTCCATGATCGATCAGGTGTGCGAACAGGAGGGATTCTCTCTTCTGGGGTGGCGAGATGTTCCCGTCGATACAGCAGTTCTAGGAGGTTTTGCAGCGGCGACCGAACCGGTGATCCGACAGTGGTTTCTCTCCCATGACACATACCGCGGCGAGGAGATGCAACGACGGCTGTACGTGCTGAGGCGAAAAATAGAAAAGAGGTTCGCCTCGTCTCAGATCACAGCAGACCAGTGCTATATCTGTAGTCTGTCCGACACGGTGGTCGTGTATAAAGGGATGTTGACCGGTAGACAGGTGTCAGCGTACTACACGGATCTTTCAGATCCCGGGCTCGCAAGCGCCTTCTGCATGGTGCACTCTCGGTTCAGTACCAACACGCTACCGCAATGGCATTTAGCACAACCGTTCAGGTATATCGCCCACAATGGGGAGATAAACACCTTGCGGGGAAATATAAACAGACAGCGAGCCAGAGAGGGGTTCATGTCTTCGGCTCTCATTGGATCAGAACTCGAATGTATCACCCCCATTATCGATGAGGCCGGCAGCGATTCGGCTGTGTTCGATTCTGTCCTTGAGTTGTTCACTATGGCTGGAAGAAGCATTCCTCATGTCATGACCATGATGATTCCAGAGGCATACGGATCTGAGATACTCATGAGTGCAGACAAGCGTGCATTCTATGAATACCACTCGATTCTCATGGAACCGTGGGATGGACCGGCCGCTGTAGTCTTCACCGATGGTCGGTATATCGGAGCGACTCTGGACCGCAATGGTCTCCGTCCAGCCCGCTACACCATCACGCAGGATGGACTGGTGGTGTTAGCGTCAGAAACTGGTGTACTTCCACTTGAGGAGTCGAGCATACGTGTGAAAGGGAGATTGCACCCGGGAAAGATGTTTCTTGTGGATCTGAAACATCATGGTATCGTGCCGGATAATGTGATCAAGGCGAGGCTCTCGCGTCAGTATCCCTACAGACGATGGGTGCGTGACAGCAGAATCGAGTTGCGCGGGTTGTTCGCTCCAGCTGGAGTACCAAAGATCGACAGGCAGGAGCTGTTGGAGAAGCAGATACTGTTTGGATATTCGGATGAAGATGTGCAGACGATCATCAGACCCATGGCAGCACAGGGGCAAGAGGCAATCGGTTCCATGGGCAATGATACTGGACTCGCTGTATTCAACGAGCATACACATCTGCTCTTCTCCTACTTCAAACAGATGTTCGCTCAGGTGACCAACCCTCCCATCGACCCACTTCGAGAACAGATCATGATGTCTCTGGAGAGTTATATCGAGAATGAGAGCAATCCCCTCGATATCGACCAGAGGCAGTATCGGAGTCTGAAGCTGAACCACCCGATACTCAGCTCTCGGGACATGGGACGAATCAGGAACAACACGCATGTCGATCTTCGTACTGCAGACATTGATATCACGTTTCCGGCAGATGCCACCCAAGATGCCATAAAGTGTACCATGACGAGGATTTGCCAAGAGGCCGAAGCGTACGCAGCACAGGGAGTGTCACTCATCATTCTTACCGACACGACAGCCAAGCAGGGGAGGATTCCCATACCATCACTGTTGGCTGTCTCTGGATTGCACCAGCATATGCTCGAAAGGAAGTTGCGAGGACGTATCGGTATCATCATCGAGACAGGAGAGGTGAGAGAAGTCTTCCATTTCGCACTACATCTTGCCTTTGGGTGTGATGCCATGTGTCCCTACCTTGCGTTTGCTACTGTGAGGCAATTGGCGGATCAGGGAGACCTCGGTTCACTCACTGCCGAAGCTGCAGCAGATAACTATGTGAATGCTGTGAAGAAGGGGCTACTGAAGACCTTCAGTCGCATGGGTATTTCTACCTTGCACAGTTTCTTCAACACGCAGATATTTGAGGCGGTGGGATTGGATAACGAAATCATCGACTCCTATTTTCAAGGAACGATCTCCAGAATCGGAGGTATCGGCCTCGATGCCATTACAGCCGACTGCATGTATCGATACCGAACTGCCTATCCCAGTGGTACATCGGCCCCTTTGCTGCGACAGGTCGGAGGTGCCTACCGTTTCAGACGAGATGCCGAGCCGCACTACTGGTCCCCCGATGCGATCAGACTCCTGCAACAGGCGACTAGGGCAGATGACTATGGAATATTCAAACAGTTCTCCGCGCTTATGGATGCATCCTACCGTTCCAATGGCGAACTCAGAGGTTTGCTCGATCTCATCCCCGGGCAGCCTGTTCCGATCGATGAGGTTGAGCCGATCGAAGCGATCACTTGTCGGTTCGTCTCTGCTGCCATGTCGATTGGTTCGATTAGCAAAGAGGCTCATGAGACCGTTGCCATCGCCATGAATCGGATCGGTGCAAAGAGTAATAGTGGGGAGGGAGGCGAGGACCCCGTTCGTGCAGAGCCACTCGAGAACGGCGATTCCATGCGTTCCCGAATCAAGCAGATTGCCTCCGGTCGTTTCGGCGTGACAGCACACTACATCATGAGTGCAGATGAGCTCCAGATCAAGATGGCTCAGGGGGCAAAGCCCGGCGAAGGGGGGCAACTACCTGGAAACAAAGTGTCGGACTATATTGCAAAGATTCGACACACCGTGCCGGGGGTGACACTGATTTCGCCTCCCCCTCACCACGATATCTACTCTATCGAAGATCTAGCCCAGTTGATCTCGGATCTGAGAAAGATCAATCCGAAGGCTGAGATCTCGGTCAAACTCGTTTCTGAAGCCGGCGTGGGGACCATTGCCTCGGGGGTAGCGAAAGCCAAAGCCGATCGTGTCCTCATTTCCGGCCAGAACGGAGGAACGGGAGCCTCTCCTCTCACTGCCATCCGGCATACCGGCCTCCCCTGGGAGCTCGGGTTGGCTGAGACGCAACAGGCTCTGGTGGTCAATAGACTTCGCAGTCGAGTGGTCGTGCAAGTCGATGGGCACCTCAAGACCGGAAGAGATCTTGCTATCGCCACACTGCTAGGAGCTGAAGAGTATGGCTTTGGGACCTCACTGCTGATCACCCTCGGCTGCATGATGATACGAAAATGCCATCTGAACACCTGCCCGTTCGGGGTGGCTTCGCAAGATCCCGAACTGAGAAAGCTGTACCGAGGAAAAGCTGAATTCGTTGTCCGTTTTCTCCGGTTTGTGGCTCAAGAGTTTCGTGAGTACATGGCTCAGCTGGGATTCAGAACGGTTGAGGAGATGGTCGGCCGTGTCGATCGGCTCCAGTTTTCGCCAAATCCGAATAGACGGAGGACTGAGCATATTTCACTCGAACAGATGCTCTGTGCGGATCATGTCGCCATGGATGAACCGCTCTCCTGTCAGAGTCGTAGTGTTTCGAGCGAGCGATCGATGATGGATCGACAGCTGGACAAGCGGCTGCAGCTGTTTTGGACACACCCGAGTCCGAAGGTCATAGATCTTCCGATTGCCAATACGGATCGGACGGTAGGAGCATCGATCAGCGGCGAGATAGTCAAGCGGTATGGAGCCAAAGGATTGCCCGATGGTATGTTGACACTCCAGTTCTCTGGGGCTGCAGGTCAGAGCTTTGGAGCGTTTCTAGCTCCAGGAGTCACGCTGCGACTGAAGGGTGAGGCAAACGACTATGTAGCGAAGGGTCTGAGTGGAGGGACCGTGGTGGTTCTTCCACCCGACAATGCGCGGTTTAGACCTGAACGGAACAGTATCTGTGGGAATGTGACGCTCTACGGTGCCACCAGCGGACAGGTATTCATCTGTGGTATGGCCGGTGAGCGATTCGCAGTGCGAAACAGCGGCGCCACAGCGGTTGTCGAAGGAGTAGGCGATCATGGTTGCGAGTACATGACCGGCGGTACTGTGGTGGTCCTGGGGAAAACCGGGAAGAACTTCGCAGCAGGAATGAGTGGTGGGGTGGCATATGTATACGATCCCGAGGAGTTGTTCGATACCCGCTGCAATCTCGATATGGTGGAGTTGGAGACGGTCTGGGAAAAACGGGACAGTCTGCATCTGCACTCGCTTATCGAACAGCATGCTGCCGTGACCGGAAGTAGAGTCGCTCAGATCATGTTACAGGATTGGGATTCTCAGCTTCCGCTGTTTGTAAAAGTGATACCCACTGAGTACAGAATGGTGCTCGACCGTATGCGGATGAATGAGAATAGAGACGGAGAGACTCTGTCGGCAACTGAGGAGGTGTTCAATGGGTAGTCTATCAGGATTTCGCACCATTGAGCGGAGGGACCCGCCGTATCGCGCAGTCGATCAGCGAATCAAAGATTTTCACGCGGTGAGGCAGGAGCTCTCAGATAGAAGCGTGGTAGAACAGGCACATCGGTGCATGGACTGTGGTGTTCCCTTCTGTCATGCATATGGATGTCCTCTGGGAAACAGGATCCCGGATTACACCGATGCCATCATCCAGGGACACTGGAGAGAGGCTTTGAACATACTTCACGCCACCAACAACTTTCCCGAGATAACCGGGCGAATCTGTCCTGCACTTTGTGAAGCCTCCTGTACCTTGTCTGTCGATTTCTCTGCATCGATATGCCAGCAGATCGAACTGAGTATCGCAGAGATGGGGTGGATGAAGGGTTGGGTTGTTCCTCAGATTCCCCGATACAAAAGCGGCAGACGTATCGCGATCATCGGATCGGGTCCTGCGGGACTTGCTACAGCCCAGCAGCTCTGTAGGGCAGGGCATGAAATGGTGGTCTTCGAGAGATCTCCACGATGTGGGGGGTTGTTACGATACGGTATACCCGAGTTCAAATTGGAAACATGGGTGGTCGAAAGGCGTTTGCGCCAGATGCAGGAGGAAGGGGTGGTGTTTGAAACGAATGTGGAGGTGCCTTCGGACGTCTCCTCACGATACCTCTTGCGAAGATTCGATGCTATCGTGGTGGCGACCGGTAGCCCGGTACCGCGAGATCTTCCCGCCCCGGGAAGAGATTTGCAGGGAATTCATTATGCTTTGGAGTATCTGTCGCAAGCAAACGATGAAGACGGCTACCAGATCGATCCGAACGGTAAGCAGGTCGTGGTCATTGGAGGTGGTGATACCGGTTCAGATTGTGTTGGTACAGCGATACGGCACGGGTGTGCCTCGGTGACTCAGATAGAGTTGCTGCCAAAACCTCCTCTGGTTCGTACCGAGGACAATCCCTGGCCACAATGGCCTCGTGTACTGCGAACCTCTTCGTCGCACGAAGAGGGGGGAACTCGCTTGTGGAGTGTTGGAACGAAGGCCTACATCGGTGAGCGAGGCAAAGTGAAGAAGATCGCTTGTGTGAACTTGTCATGGGGAGATTCGGGGTATGAGGAGATTCCAGGCACCGAATTCACCATCGATGCCGATATCGTCTTGTTGAGCCTGGGTTTTGAACGCCCCGAAACGTTTCCGTTCGATCATGAGTTAGACGAACAATCACGGAGCAAGGTGTTCCTCGCAGGAGATGCTTCTATGGGTCCCTCGCTCGTTGTGCGTGCAATCGATTCTGGACGGATGTGTGCAAAGCTGGTCGATACCTACTGTAAGTCCCTATAGATGCACATAGAGCAGTTCAGGATAGTCGGAGGTGATGAAGTCCACTCCCATCTCCGCGAACTTTCTGATATGACGCGCACTGTTCACAGTCCATGTACCCACGCCGATATCTCGCTTACGGAGCTGATCGAAGAGCGAGCTGGAAAGGAAGGTGTGGGTCACTCCCACATAGTCTACGCCTAAGCGATGCATCTCGTTTGCAATCCACCGGGAACTTCTCGTCAAGGCACGGGTCATATATGCTGATCCAAGCAGTGCGCCGCGTGCAAGACTCGGTTCCAGCTCGCCGATGGTCTCTAGCGTTGGAAAATCGAACGAGATCACGGTGGTTCGGTCAATCAGATCGTATGCACGAAGTAGCTGGATCAGTTGCTCCTCGATTCCCGGGTAGCGCGAACCGTCGGCTGCCAGTTTCAGATCGATATGGTAGTGGACGGGGTAGTGTGAACGTGACTCGACCAGGTCCAATACAGCAACGAGTGTAGGGATAGGTTCAAAATCGTTATTGGGATGGTGAATAGCAGCATTCACAGTCTGCAGAAATGAGGAGTCGAAGTCGTTCACAGCACCTGCAAGACCGGTTGTTCGGTACAGAAGCGGATCATGGATGACCATGAGGGTGCCGTCACTGCTCATGTGAATATCGATTTCAAGTGCGATAGGACCATGATCCAGCGCACGTTCAAACGCAGAGAGTGTGTTCTCTGGAGCGACACCGGCACCGCCTCGGTGTGCAACTGCCAATGGTTTCTCATACTCTTCGATCGATGCACACGAAACAGTTGTCAGTAGGACAATTATCGTGAGAATGAAAAACGTTGGTGGAGACCACCGAAATCGCCTATCACGACTCTGGTGTGTCTGTGAGCAGTTCAAGGTCCTGTCCCTCCTCCTCAACAATATCAATATACAGATCATCCTCTAATTCGGTAACACCGATGATGGTAAACCCGAGTTCATGATCGTGGTAGATCTTATGGATTGCGGCATCGTTGATCCGCTCTCCAGGGATAATCAAGGGGAATCCTGGGGGATAGATGCAGACCATGCTTGCAGAGATCGCATGCTCTGCCTCTGAGAGTGGGAGCTGTCTCTTCGGTGCGTAGAATGCATCTCTCGGAGTCAATTCGAAGATGGGGAGCTCTCGTATGTCCACAAAATCATCTTCCTCCTCGACTTCGGCGAACCCGTCGAGTACCAACTGTTCAATGGTCTTTGCAAAGTAGATGAGATTCTCTCTGGTCTGATCGAGGTCGATGGCATCTGCCATGGTCAACGTGAGCAACAGGTGTTTCTCGCCAGCAAGTTCGATCTCAATGCCATGGGAGTCGGCAAGGATATCCTTTATCCTGATCAGATTGATCTCTTCTCGTTCGGCACTCCGGAAAATGATCTTGCATGGATCGAAGCTGGAAAACCCTCCAGCAGAGAGAATTCCTTCCGGGGGTTCGACTACAATGAACTCACTCGAGTTCAGCTGTCCTCGAATTGCTTCCAACATTTGAAGCAGGTCTGCATAGCGCTGTTCCCCATACTCCTTGGCCTCAGAGAGTGCCGCATCGATACTCATGAGCAGTAGCGCACTAGGAGACGTGCTCTGCAACATTGAGAGCATAAGGTCTATCCGCTCATCGATAGCTTCCGACGTTCCTGCAGAATGGAGGAGCGCACTCTGATAGAGCCCGCCTACGGTCTTGTGCATGGATTGTACAGAGTAGTCAGCCCCAGCTCGGAGTGCCGGTGAGGGGAATTCGGAATAGAACGAGAAGTGGGTACCATGTGCTTCGTCAACGAACAATGGCGCGTTGTGCTCATGGCAGATATCGGCGATTGCTGCGATGTCGAGGTTGATACCGTAGTAGTTCGGAGAGGTGACCATGACGAGTTTAATATCGTGGAGGGTGAGCAGCTCTTCGATCTTCTGCATGTAGACAGAACCGTACGCGTATTCGGGAAGGTTGGGGACAGGCTCGAGATAGATTGGGATTGCACCCGAGAAGACCAGTCCCATGAGTACAGCTTTGTGACACTCCCTATGGACAAGGATCTTCTCACCCGGTTTTACGAGCGCACCGAGGATGGCGTGGATGCCCACCGATGAGCCATTGACCAGAAACCAAGTTCGCTGCGCCCCCATGATGGATGCAGCTCGCTTTTGTGCATGGAGCAGGTTCTTCTTCGGAAATGCCAGCACATCGCTTCCCGATACTTCGGTGAGGTCGTATGCAAAGACTTGATCTCCCCAGATCTTTCTTAGGAAGGCCGGGGCTCCTTTTCCTTGTTTGTGACCCGGCATGCAATAGAAAGTTCTCGAGTCTCTCACGTACTCGCGGATTTCAGAGGCAAATGGGTTGTTCGTTTGTTGCTCTTCGTGCATGGAGCGACCTCCTTATCCCTGAAGGGGAGGGGTTTACTACATGACCGGACTGTCCTCCATACGAGAAATCCCGGGTTTCATCATGTGCCGCCCCACTTTGCCCCATTACACGATAATTTACAAGTTTCACGAGGCTGAAAAGTGTGAAGTTATGATAATTCTCGATTCATGTTCGCATCGGTTGAATCAGTTTGACAGTGTCGAGCACTTTTTCTATAGTGTTGAACATCTAACTAGAGAGAGAACCTTCTATGATGATTCCCAGTATCGCAGTCGTTGTTGGTGTTTTGGTCCTCGTATGGAGTGCTAATCGCTTTGTTGATGGTGCTTCTGCATTGGCATACCACTTTGGTATGTCTCCATTGCTCATAGGCATGGTCGTCGTCGGCTTTGGTACCTCGTCCCCTGAACTCGTCGTCTCAGTACAGGCTGCAATCGATGGGGTACCGGCTATCGCATTGGGAAACGCGTACGGTTCGAATATTGCGAACATCGCACTGATTCTCGGTATCACATCCATCATCATGCCCATCACGGTGCGTTCCAAGATTCTGAAAATGGAGTTGCCTCTTCTTGCCGTCGTTACCGGTGTCTCAGCATATATTGTATCGGATGGATACGTCTCGCGCCTGGAGTCGGTCCTGCTGCTCATGCTTTTTTCGGTACTCATGGGTTGGAGCCTGTATCGAGGTCGCATGAAGACCCCCGACACACTCGGTGATGAGGTCGCTCAGGAGCTCAAAGCTACGAATCGGTCCTTGAAACAGGCTGTTTCTGCTGTGATCGTCGGTCTCGTTCTCCTGGTGCTGAGTTCCCGTTCATTGGTATGGGGTGCAGTGGAGATAGCTCAGTTGTTGGGAATGAGCGATCTCGTGATCGGACTCACCATAGTTGCAATCGGTACGTCGCTACCTGAGTTGGCTTCCGCTGTCGCTGCAACGAAGCGGGGAGAGCACGATTTGGCACTCGGCAATGTGCTGGGTTCGAATCTATTCAACACGCTTGCTGTCGTCGGTCTTTCCGGTGTGATCCATCCGATCCGTGTCGAGTCACAGATATTCACCCGGGACATGATGGTCATGAGTGCACTGACGGTATCTCTGTTCATTATTGGGTATCGATTCCCTCGAGGAAAGGGGCGTATCAATCGGTTCGAAGGTGTGTTCCTCGTTCTCTGTTATGTCGGGTATACGGCTCTGTTGTTTTTGGGCTAGAAATCATGTGCGACCTCCGTGGAGGCCGCACATGTGTGGGTTCAAAGAGATCTCATGGACCTACATGGCCATAAAGAGATCGATGTCGTCCTGTACATCACCGATTCCGGCTATACCGAACTGCTCGACTAGCACGTTCGCGACATTCGGAGAGAGGAATCCCGGAAGTGTCGGCCCGAGATGGATGTTCTTCACGCCGAGGTAGAGGAGTGCGAGCAGTACGATGACTGCCTTCTGCTCGTACCAGGCAATGTTGTAGGCGATGGGAAGCTTGTTCACATCGTCGAGGCCGAAGACCTCCTTGAGTTTCAATGCAATGAGAGCAAGTGAGTAGGAGTCGTTGCACTGTCCAGCATCGAGTACGCGAGGGATTCCCCCGATATCACCGAGATTCAGCTTGTTGTAACGGAATTTTGCGCAGCCTGCTGTTAAGATGACGGTGTCCTTTGGCAGATTCTCGGCAAACTTCGTATAATAGTCACGGGATTTCATGCGTCCATCGCATCCTGCCATCACGAAGAACTTCTTGATTGCACCAGACTTCACTGCATCGACGACCTTGTCGGCAAGAGCGAACACCTGCTCATGAGCGAATCCACCAACAATGGTACCCTTTTCGATTTCAACGGGGGATGAGAGCTTCTTCGCATGCTCAATGATTCGGGAAAAATCCTTCTTTCCCTGAGCGTCGGCAACGATATGCTCACAT
>Ga0334900_1002363_pt1 | contig 16780 bp, 13 predicted proteins | sample GraSluR3_MG_2_FD_207231 | JGI IMG/M metagenome (GOLD analysis project Ga0334900, IMG submission 207231) | Sludge microbial communities from methane-producing bioreactor in Wageningen University, Netherlands - Granular Sludge_31_08-R3 | ecosystem: Engineered > Bioreactor > Anaerobic >...
AGGGAAGCAGCCAAGCTCAACAAAATCTTTGACGAGCTAAAGGAATTCAGGAAAGAAGCCAGCATGCTCTCAGAAAGGATTTCCAGCCTGGACAGCTTTAAGGAACTTAAGCACGCTTCAGAATTCAAAGACTCATTAGATAACCTGACATTTGTGGTAAACCGAGTTTACGAGCTTTTTTCCCAGGCCAGCGATGAGATGTACCAGGAGCACGAGCTCAATTCAGAAAGAATCAACCCCCTGGCATCAAAATTGGACAAGCTGATAGAGTTAAACACAAGGCTTTCTGAAGGGATACTCGGCTTGCTCAAAGAGCTTAAAGAGCTCAAGTCAAACGAAATCAAGATAGAAAAAGAGCTCCAGACAGTAAAGCTCCGCTCAGACGTAATCGCACTAAAGGAAGCAGGCAAAGATGTTATAGAAGGTGCACATGACAAGCAGGAAAAAACCCAGGAACACCCGCAGCAGAAGTCATCAGAAAACCCATATTACCAACAGCAGCCCGAGCAGGAAAACAGCAACAGCTTCCAGGTAACCAACCCTAAGAGGATTCTCCCGAAGTAAATCTACCTTGGCTTAAAATTAGATACAATCTTTCTCATCTCTTCAACATACTCACTGGCTTTCTCCTTTAGGTTATCAATCTCTGCCCCGGAGATGCTTGTAACCTGGTTATGCGCCACCTTTTTGGAAAGCTCATAAATCTCCTTTGCAAAATCCGCATGCTTCTGCTCAATTATTTTGGTCTTAACGAACTTCTCCTCAATCAGCCTTGGCACTTCCTTTGGCGTGGCAGGCATTTCACCGATTCTCATCAGGGCAGCATGCGAGGCATCAATCATAGCCCAGTAAAGCTCAGAAACCATCCTCAGGAATCCATACTCCACAGTCCTTAGGTTCCTTGGCGCCCTCTCATAATAGGCGTAGATAGCTTCCTGGCTCGGCTTTATCCGGCCCTGAAAAAGCAGAATCTGCATCGGCTCAAAAAACCCAGTATCAATCACAGCATAGCCATCACGCAAGATATTAACCAGCACAGGGTCTCCTGTTTTAGAGTGCTCCCAGAAGTTGGTAAGCTTCATTGTTGTGACATGAATCCTTTTCGATATCTTCTCCAGAATCTTAGCAGTCACAGTCCTGTAGGTCTCAGAAATCACATTATCAACGCTAAACTTTGCATCATCTATCACAACCAGCACATCAATATCAGAGTGCGGGTCAAGGTCATTCTTCTTAGCCTGAGAGCCAAAAACAGCAATAACCTTAATCATCTCCCCAAATTCCTTAATCATTTGTTTAGAGAAAGCATACACAATTTCAATAGCATCCTTGTCATAAAGGCTTTTCGTATCAGGCTTCATTTTTTTATCACACTCCTTGTAATTTTTTCCTAAATCTTATATTTATCTTATTATTCATGAATGATTACTCAAGCGGAAGCTCGCTCCAGAACTTCCATTCCTGTGTAGGCGCATAACCTCCAACAATATAGTTAGGCCCTGAAATCTTGTCAAAATAAGAGTGCTCAATATTCGTCCAGGAAGTCGCAGGCTTGTAGCCAGCCCCCCTTATTCCAATAGGCACATCAAACTTCTCCCACACCTTTGTAAGCTGCCTCGCCGGACCTTCATCATGCCCTTCCGAGATTATGTCAAAGTTGACCTTATTTTTCTTAAGAATCTCAATTGCCTCTTTCAAAGGCATACCCCCCTGGCCAGCCGGAAGATGAGAGTGCGCTCTTCCAAAAGAGTCAACAAGGTGCACATGCCCTAAAACACCTTCTTCGGCGAGCTTCTGAATCTGCTTTTTGTACCACTCATTGAATTCTTTTATCCTCTCCTCTTCATTCCTGAATTTCTTCCCTTCAGGGTTAAAGTATCTCATCCACATCCCTAAATGCTGGGTATCCAAAGTTGCTTTTATATGATCTTTGGCTATCTTTTCCGCCTCGGATTCCTTCATTTTGTACTCCTGCTTAAGGCGTTCTTTTAGCTCATTCCTGGAGTCCTTAACTATCTTAATCAGCTCTTCAGGGTGGCTTCCGTAGCCCATCTCAGGAAATACGTTCTCAGGCGCGATATATATCGGTTTCTTCAGCTTCTTCGCAACAGTTTCCCTGTAGGCATAAAGCCCTGCCTCTGCAAGCCCTCGGCTGCTCCTCTTCTGCCCGAACTCATCCACCGGCTTAATCCTGTCAAGCTGCTCTTTTAGCTGCTGGGCGCGCTGAAAATAGCTTGAAGCTGTTTCAGACATGTGCAGGTATTCTTTCTCAAGCTGCTTCTTCCTCTCACTTAGCACCTCTATAATATTTTTCCTGTCCGGCGGAAGCAGGCCAGCAACATCCGGGTCTCTCATAAGCTCTGTGAAATGCTCATTAAACTTTTCCTCTCCTATCTTGCCTTTTAGGCCTTCATATCCTTCCAGCACTTTGTTAATCTTGTCAATCTTCTCCTTAATCTTGTCAATCCCATGTGCATAGTACCTTCCCATTCCCTCAGACTGCCTCACATCCCCCAGCCTGGACTCCTTAAAGATAAAGAGCAGAGGATGCTCTTTTTTCAGCTTCTCATAGTCCTGCTCAATCCTCTGAAGGTAGCCTTTGGTTCCGTCATCCTTAATATCAGAGTTTTTTGTAATGTCCACAACCCTGCCCATCCATTCAAAAAAGTGTTTTCTTTCTTTATCAAGTTGATTAAGGTTCATCATCCTGACCTTAATGTCCCCGCTCTTTCCGTTTTCGTCTACAAACTCAGGTATCCTTTCCTCGGGCGATAATGCAAGGTTATCATTAACATTAAGGTAATCGCCTTTCTTTACCTGGACTTCCCTGTTAAGCCTTTTGTCAAAATAAGAGAAGTCCTCCTTTGCAGTTTTCCATTCAGGTACAGGCACATTCTCATTTGTCTTAAGCACCTGGTGCATAGAGCCGGTTTTTTCATCCACCACATATATAGGAATCTGCTTGCTCTCATCCCTGAACTGCTCAAAAGGCCCTCTTTTTATCCCGGTTTCCCCATCAATGTTAATCGTACCAGGCTCGCTTGGAGGTGACTCAGCCATCGAAATTGGCCTGGAGTACTCACCTGTATGGACCACTATTGGAACGCCTGAGTCGGGCATGCTTTCATCAGAAGAAATATCCGCGGCAAAATCCACAGCCTTCTTAATCTCATTCAGCTCATATTCCTGAAGCTCGTTGCTGAATCCCTGCTTCCCGTCAAAGCCGGAGAGGTTCGGGACAGAATTTGTTGGGGTGTGCACAGTCAACTTGAACTTGTTGAACTTTGCAAGCTGCCTCATGTCTTCTCTTTTTTCATTCCCGTAGCTCTCAGCCCCCACTCCTTTATCTGACCCTTCGGGCATCTGGTTTAGCTCAACTCCTCTCGCCCCACTTCTCATAGCCCTCATCATGCCCTGCCTGAAGTCACCGCCTCCGGCTCTTCCTTCTATAATAGAAGGAGAAATATCACTCGGCTGAATCAAAGGCTCCTCAATCCTGTCACTTGAGCCAATATAGCTTGGGTTTTGGTCATTAGAAATGTAGAAATCCCTTTCCATAGGCCCTTTATAATTATTCCCAAAATCCATTTTTTAATAAAGCACTAAAACATATTGTCCCTTATTTTTTTAATCATCTCATCAAGCGCAGAAAGCGACTCCTCAACATCCTCATTCTTTATCCCATACTGCCTGATTGCCTCTGCTTCCTGCTCAATAGAGTAAAGGTCTTTCTTTGCATTATAATCTAAGCCAGTTTCAGGGCTTGCAAGCTCCTTTGCCTCCCGGTAAAGCTGCTGTGTTCTTGATGATATCTCCTGGTAAAACTTTGCAGGGTTTTGCTCATCTTCCTCCTGTTTCCCTTCACTAACCTCTTCAACAATCTCCGCAAGCTCATCCTCCTCGCTCTTTGGGCTACTTTCAGTTATCCTCCTTTTTAGCGATTCCTCGCTCTCTTTATCCCTTTCAGCCCGCTTTATGCTCTCTTCAATGCTCTTAATTTCCTCTTCTCGTTTATTCCTGAGCTCCTCAAGCCGCTTAATCTTTTCTTCACTGTCCATATTTTCGAATTCATCTACCATGCCAGCATCCCATGAGCTTTCTTGAAGATTTCATAGCTTTTGCAGATAGCAACATCAACAGTGCCATAAGCTTTCTTAATCGAGTTTTGGTCTTTAAATTTCTGCATAGCCTCCTTTTGCGTAAAAGTGTCAATCAGGCTTTTGTGTACAGGCTTGTCTGTTTCAGGAAACAACGGACCGAAAATCTCCTTCATGCCTGAAAACACAGCAGAAATCGGCTCAAGCATACCCTTGCCCTTTGGCTTTTCTTCCTTTTTTTGCTCTTCTGCTTTCTCCTTCTTCTTATCCTCGTCAAACTCAGCAAGGTATTTGGTAAGGTCATCCCCAAGCGACTCAAGAACCTCTTTTACGCTTGCATCATATGAGCCGACCATCTCAAGCTGCTCCTTTCGTCTTACCTTGAGAAACTTTTCAATCTGGTCATTATTCCAGACATAGCCCCTCATAGTAAACTCCATCCTTCCTAAATGGGTAGGACCCCTGTTATATTCATTGGAAAAATTCATATTGGGCCTCGTCCTGTAGCTGAAGTTAACTATGATGATTGGCTTGAAATTTCCCGCGTCGCTCTTTGTTGCAAGAAACTCCATTTCCATCATGGAAGACTCAAACCCAGAAACAACCTCAATATGCCCCTTAAGCTTGTTGCTCATATGCAGCCCCCTTATATTGTCCAGGTAAGGCTTAATCCAGCTGATATAAAGGTTTATTGCATCATGGTATTGCTTAAGGTATTTTATCGTGAATTTTCTCCTTGTCTTAAGCTCTTTGAAAGTGTGGTCTTTCCAGGTGTAGTATGCCTTGAGTTTTCTGGCAAGGACATTAACAAGCTGCATAGAAAAGTCTTCCTTGTCCTTAAGCCTGTTAACCTCTCCTTCCACCTCATCAGCATTCTTAAGGTTAACAGAGAAAAACAGGTCAGGAAGAAGCGAAAACCCAAGCTCATTTGCCATCCCCCAGACTGAAGCAGGGTTTTTAGCGCCTCCCTCAACAAGATCAATCCAGGTACCCTTAAGTGTAACCTCAGACGATTCCTCACCACAGTAGCTTTTATTGTAAAGAGAAAGCCTCTCATCAAGAATTCTCAGCTCCCTTAGAATCTGAAAGAGCTCCTTGACCATCTTTCCAATAGTAGCCATGAACTGGCTTGCCTTGTCCTGCTGGATTCCAAGCCTTTGTGCATTGGATCCGAAGAAGCTTGAGCTTTCAGAAGCAGCAAAGCTGTCCACTATCTTAATCATCCTGTCAAAAGAAAAGTCTGTTTTAAGAAGCTTGACCAGGGAATAGTAAGGCTCTTCCATAGGAAGGTTGTATGACTGAAAAATCAGCCTCTGAAACCTGTCTGTATTAGGGTAGTTGCTCTTAGCAAAAACGCCCCTCTCAACTTCAATAGTATGCGCCCCATCATCTTTAAACTCCTCTTCAATAAACTTAATGCTCTTATCGTAATAATCGTAGTAAAGCTCGACCATGCCCAAATTTATAAAGAGAGTCCTTAATATATTTTTCTCTTAAAAACCCATTATTCTATAGCAAGGTGCTGGTTTTTGTTTTAAGGACTCTCCAGCCATGACAAAAATTTTTAAAAGGCAAAGAAACATTTGCATTCATGGACACAGATTCTGAAGGCCAGAGGCATTTTGACATTATCAGCATAGGCTCAGCAACAATTGACCAGTTTGTCTACACAGACATCCAGCTAATACAGATAAAAAGCAGCACCCTGGCAAAAGAGCTTATTGCATACCCGTTAGGCTCAAAGCTCCTTATAGAGAAGTTCCACCTCTTCACTGGTGGCTCTGCATCAAACACCTCTGTTGGTTTCTCAAGGCTCGGGCTAAATGCAGCCTGTATCTCAAACATAGGCCTGGATTACAACGGCGAGATTATACTTAAAGAGCTAAAGAGGGAAGGAGTTAGCTTCATCGGCTCAACAGACAAAAGCCATCCAACAGGCTTTTCAGTAATACTAGACAGTTTTGCAAAAGACAGGACAATACTCACTTACAAAGGAGCAAATGACCATCTCACATTAAAAGCCATCGCCCTGGAAGGCATAAGCACCAATGCCCTTTACATAGGCTCCCTTGCCGGGAAAGCATTTGATGAAGGAGTAAAGCTTATCAGGCAATTTAGAAAAAACAGGAAAAAAGAACTGGTTGTTTTCTTCAACCCCTCCGCATATGTTGCAGACAAGGGACTTAAATTCTTTTCAAAGTACCTTTCGCTTGTTGACTTTTTAATTCTAAACAAGGAAGAGGCAAGGCTTCTCCTGGAAAACCCTCACCTGTCCAGCCCTGTTGATATCATTACTGCTCTTCACATGAGGACAAAAAAGCCCATTGCAATGACAGACGGCGCAAACGGCGCATTCTATTATGACGGAAAGTCATTCCACCACAAAAAGGCAAGAAACATTAAAGTGGTTGAGTCTACAGGCGCAGGCGATGCATTTTCGGTTGGCTTCTGCTTCGGTGTCCTGTCAGGAAAAAAGCCAATTACCTGCCTTGCATACGGCATAAAAAACTCAGAGTCAGTAATAAAGGAGATTGGTGCGAAAAACACCCTTTTAAAGAGATTAGCGTTTTCCAGGTGATTTCTTTTCAAAAGAAGCAAAGAAATCCTTTATTCTTTCAGCATATTCCCTTGGCTGAACCACAATATTCCAGTCATCAGGAAAGCATTTTTTGTAAAGAGGCCATACATACCTTTCGTCAAGAAAAACAATAATTCCAGTATCCTTCTCGCTCCTGATGCACCGCCCTGCAGCCTGAATAGACCTAATCATAGCAGGATAGACATAGCCGTAAAGCCTCCCTTTGCCAAACTTCTTTTCGTAATAATCAATAAGCTCACGAATCTCAGTATCAGGCCTTTCAAGCGGCAGCCCGACAATCACAACCCCTTTCAGAAAGTCTCCCGGAAGGTCAATGCCCTCGCTAAAAGAGCCAGACGCAGCAGCAAGCAGTACAGCGCCCTTCTCCTTCAGCGACTTGAACCTGTTCAGCAGCTCATCTTTTTCATCTCTTGACAGTGCCCTGTTTTCTGTAAGTATCTCCTTGTCTGTTTCAAGAAACTTAAGCACATTGTTCCGAAAGTCATAGCTGGGAAAAAACAGCGCAATGTTCCCTTTGCAGGATTCAATAATCTCAGAGCAAATCCCAGCAATGCTTCTGTACTGCTGCTCATTCCTCTCCCTGAAAGTGCTTGTAGTCCTTGGGATTACCTGCACCAGCCTGTTCTTCTCCGGAAAAGGGCTTTTGTAAGACTCAAGATAAGAGTTCTCTTTCTTAAAGCCAAGAATATCCCTGTACATTTCAAGAGGGAAAAGCGTAGCAGACATAAGCACAAATGATTTAGTCTCATCAATAACCTCACCCATAAGCAGCCCTGGGTCAAGGCAGTTGTAGAACAACGTAGTGTTGTCTGCCTCATTCTTTATGTACCTCACAAACCCGACATCCTCCTTGGGCCAAAACTCAAGGAACCTCGCAACAGATGAAAGATAAGAGTTTCTGCTCTGCTCACTCACCCTTTCCCCAGCATCGCTCAATTCAGCAACCGCTTTTTCATACTCATCCATGCTTTCCCATAAGAGATTAAGAAAATCCTGTTTCTTTACCTTTTTCTCATTCTCAACATTATGCGATAGGAAGTTCATGGCATCCTGAACCTTTACAAGGTAAGGGATTACCTCATTCTCCTTGTATCTCTTGGCCTGAAGTATAGACCTCTTAATAATTCTCGTAGTTATCCTTGCACTAAGTATATCCCTTAGCCTCTTGGGAAGGTTGTGCGCCTCATCCACTATGATAACACTGTCAGAGAGCGAAATTCCCGATTTTTTCAGAAACCCGGCCCTTATGCCAGGGTTGAAGATGTATTGATAATCACAGATAATTAAGTCCGCGTTTCTTGCAATCTCCATAGCAATCTCATAAGGACAGAGCCTCAGGTCAGACGAAAATTCCCTGATTCTCTCAACATTGCTGAATGTCTTTTCAAGCTGGGAAACCACCATCTTTGCGTTGTTGGTGAACCCAGCATTTTTTCTTGTATTTGTGTAAAATTCACACCGGTCAGACTTTCTCAAAGACTTGCAGAACTCAAAAAAGTCGCTTGACCTCATCTTGTCAGCATTAAGCTGAGAGCACATCCACCTCTTGCCAATAATATCCCCTATTTTAAGCGAGATGTTGTTCTTCTCATTAATCTTCGAGATTGTCTCAATCGCAATCCTGTGCTGGGTATGCCTGGTTGTAAGGAAAATAATTCTTTTTGCTTTTTTTTCAAGAAGGTGTTTTACAGCAGGCACAAGCGCAGCAGCAGTCTTTCCAACTCCGGTTGGCGCACTTACAATACAGTGCTTGCCCTCAGAAATCGCCCTGTAAACAATATCCATAAAGCGTTTTTGCGGCTCTCTTATGTTGTCAAAAGGAAAAAGAGATATCATCACAAATCCAGTTTAGGCTGGTCTTTAAAATGTTTTCTACTCAAAAACCCGGAAGATCATCAAAAAGTTTTTAAAAGGAACCGAAATCCTAGCAATAGAGGCTTGATTCAGATGGCAAAGTTAAGAAAAGCAGTTTGCTACAGGAGGCTAGAAAGGCCATACACCCGAGTATCAAAATTCAGGAAACACTCCTTTGTAAAGGCAAGGCCGCACGTTAAAATCACAAAGTTTGACATGGGCAATGTAAAAGGCAATTTTGCCGTTGCTTTTGACCTGGTTTCCAAGTCAGGCCTTCAGGTAAGGCAGGAGGCCATGGAGGCTTCAAGGCAGATGCTTAACAGGAAACTGGAGCAGAAAATAGGCAACGCAAACTACCATTTCAGGGTCAGGAAGTACCCGCACCACATTCTTAGGCAGAATTCCATAGCATCCGGCGCAGGCGCAGACAGGCTGAGCACAGGGATGCAGCTCGCTTTTGGGAAAGCCATAGGCGTAGCAGCACAGGTAAAGAAAGGAGATACACTTTTCACAATAAAAGTTAACAGGCAGCACAGGAACACAGTCAGGACAATACTTACAGCAGTGCGCTCAAAGCTCCCAAACCAATGGTATATAGTTGAAAAAAATCTAGGTGAGTAAAATGGCAGAAAAGGAAAAAGAGGTCTCAAAGGATGAGCAGGTTGGCTTCCATAAAGGCTCCATCTCAGTATTATCAAAGGAAAGGGCAGAATTGCTTAAGATAGTCTCAGTAGTTGAGCAGCTCATCCAGATGCACCTAAAAGCGCTTTCAGAGCTTGGGGTAAGCCTCACAGAAGACCAGAACCCAATATCAGAAAAAAACAAAGACCTGCCAAAGCAGAAAAAGCCGCCCATTGACGAGCTTCTTCAATGATTAAAATCACTTTCTCAGGTCACGAGAACATTCTGGGAACACACCCCAAAACATTTGAGTTTACCAAGCACAGCCACCTAACCACTAATGGAGACTGCATAATAGGCGTGAATTCTGCCGTTAGTTATCCAGAAGAAATTCACTCTCTTCTCAAAGAAAGGCGCAAAGTAAAAGGGAAAATCTCTGTGGAGCTTGCAGGAAAGAAAGCAGAGGACACCTTTACAGGCATTCTTAACCCGGAGTTCGACATCGGCTCAGAAGAGCTTGTGCTCAGGCGCTCATTCTTCAGCTCACCAAGAACCATAGTTATCGGGTGCGACAGGACAGCAAGTGAGCTCAGCAGGGAACTTATTGAACTGCTGAAGAACAGGGATGCAAGAGGGGTTTGCTCAATAGAACAACATTAATATTTAGCTCCTAACCTTATAAACAGCAACCAGCCACTCATGCCTTGTGCACTCAGCATAATCACACACATCAACAGAAACCTTTTTCCTTCCGATGCTCGTAAACGCAACATCAATGTAGCTGCTGTTTGTCTCTATCTTCTTCATGAAAGGAATTCTCCAGGTGTAAGTAAGCTCATCCCCATCTGGGTCTGTGGCGTTAACGCTGAACCTCAAAGGCTTAAGAACTTCCACAATAGCCCTGTCTTCGGGAGAGAAGTTATGAATCACAGGCGCCCTGTTAACATTAATAACCTCAATCGATAATTCATAAGTAGAGTTCAGCTCGCCATCGCTCGCAGTAAGCAAAACCGGTACAGCAGTATTATGCGTCCTGTTGGAAACACCAAAGCCAGGCTCAAAGAGAATCGTATTGTTCTCCACCCGCACAGGATAGCCAGCAGACTCAGTTATATGCAGCCCAATCGGGTCAAGGTTAGGGTCAAATATCTCAAGCCTATAGCTCAGCAGCTCACCCTCACGCACCCTTAAGTCCCTCACATTAAGCACCTCAGGAGGCAGGTTTGTCTTATTGATAAGCAATTCCTGGTAGAGATAGTCCCCGCTAATCCCGTCAGTATAAAAAATCTCTACAGTATACCTCCCCGCATCGCTAATCTTAGTCTGGTACCAGCTGTCCCAGGGCCAGCTTCTCACAGAGTAAAAAACAAAATCCCCATCTGGGTCGCTTACATCAGGCTTAATCTCAACCACATCAAGCTCATTCACAATAATCGGCTCAGGCTCATCAGCCACAGGCGGCCTGTTCCTGTCAAAAACAAGAATCCTTACAGTCTGTTCTGCCTTTTTGCCATTGCTCTCAGCAACAAAGGTAAGCGTTTCTATCCTAAAGCTCGGTATATTAATTCCCACTACCTGCGCTATTTGTGAAAGCCAGCTTTTGTTAACCAGGCCAAAGCCCGGTGTGAAGTAAAAATAGCCATTCTTGAGCCTAGCCTGCTCAGGCATGCCCCAAATCTCAAGCCTTACATCCTTGCCTTCGGGGTGCCAGTATTCAACAGGAAAGATAAGAGTATCATTCTCATACACATAAAAAAGCCCTGCAACATTAATCACAGGCAGGACAGGCTCATCCTCAACAACAATTTCTTCCTCAGGAGCATAAGCCTCTTCAGCAGGCTCTTCTTCGATAACTTCTTCTTTTTCAGCTGATTCCACAACAACAAGCACTTTTCTCTCAACAACGCTCTCATTCGCTGTCATTACAACATCTATTAGGTACCTGCCAGCATCCCCTTCCCCTGTTTTCCAGTAGCCTTTCTCATCAAGGGGCTCACTAAACCCAATCGAGTCATAGTCAATAAACCTCTCGATTAGCGATATTTCTTCTCCCTCGACAGCATTTATCGTAAAGATAACATCGGGCCCAGCCTCCTCCTCAACTTTAACAGAATCAATCTCCCTGATAAACCTGTCAATAATAGACTCATTGACGAACATATCTCCCTGAGTGCAGGAAGAGATAAAGAAAACAGCTACAGCAAGGGCAACAATCCGGAGTAAGGCTTTCATGCTTGTCATTATTATAAAATGAGAACTCTTATTTAAAATTTGCCATTTCAGGCTCAGCCGACATTAAGAATAATGTTTGTGCCTGAGAAAGTTATTCTTGAAGTGCCGCCGGAATCTTTGATGTTTCCGCCCCTGACTCTGATGTCTCCGTCAACATCTAGCTTGTCTGCGGGGCTTGAGGTTCCTAAGCCAATTCCAACATTCCCGCCCGGATTGAGATTCAAGTGAGTGCTTCCCCCTGTAGTTATCTGCTTAGTTCCTGATGTCGAAGAGAAGCTTAAGATGTGCGATGCTGCTGACAGTGTCGTTGGTGTAGTTGTGAATGTTTTTGCTCCTGCAAAGCTTTGGCTTCCGGTTGTAACGTGTCCGACTTGGGAAGTTGATGCAGCCTGGCTGTTAATTGTAATGCTTCCTGATGTCCCTCCACCTGTTAAGCCAGTCCCCGCAGTAACCCCTGTAATATATCTTGCATCTCCCCAAGTAGTATCAAACGAAACTGATGTTGACCCAACAGAGATTCCTGTTCCAGCTCCTACATTCAAAGTAACGCTTCCTGAGGTTCCTCCACCAGTCAACCCCGAGCCAGCAGTAACTCCTGTAATAGTTCCATCCCCTGTTCCAGCCCCTATATCGCTTCTAAGCTGTGCCGGTGTCCTTGTCACAAGTGTTCTTGTTGTTCCTGACGGGTCTGCAGTAAACACAGGGATCTGTGTTGCCGTTGATGATGTTGATGCCATTCTTGTAGCCAGCGTCTGGTGGTTGTTAGTAATCCCGCCGCTGGACGTAATTGCCCCTGAGCTTAATGTTCCAATCCCAGCCAGGTTTAGTGTCCCGCTGCCTCTATTTATTGCAACTGCTGTAGTTCCGATATACATTGTCTGGTCTGTTTTCGCTGCGTCTAGGTTGCTTCTAGCTCCAGAAGCAGTAGTTGAGCCAGTACCCCCGCTTGCTACTGCTAAAGTTCCCCCAATTGTAATAGTTCCAGATGTTGTGATAGGTCCTCCGGAAGTAGTTAAGCCGGTTGTACCACCGCTTACATCCACGCTGGTAACACTTCCATCCCCGGTTCCTACTGCAATACACTGCACTGCAGATGTAGTAGCATTCATAACAACCTGCCCGGACGGGCATGTCCCGGCTGCAGCAGCACTCAGGCTTGACCTCGCTCCTGAAGCAGTAGTTGAGCCAGTCCCTCCGCTTCCCACAGGCAATGTTCCGGTTACATGCGATGCCAGGTTAACATCCCCTGCAGTAATCTGCTGTCCTGATAACGATAAGTAGTTGTTTCCTGTTAATGTAACTGCATCATGCAGCTGTGCTGTTGTAGCCAACGTACCCGAAGTCGGTAGCGTTACTGATGTTGCTCCTGTGGTCGTTAGTGTTAATGCGTGCGCGCCGCTTCTTGTAAGCGTTGATGAGCCCCTTGTTAATGTGAAAGTGTTTGTTCCAGTTGAGACAGTAAGCCCATTGTATGTTTTTCCTGTCAGTGTTGCCGGGATGTCCGCATTAACTAATGCCCTGAATGTTGGTGCATTATCCCCTCCTGCAGTTGGTCCTGCGAGTATTGCATTTGCAGACTGATCATTCCATGATGCAGTTAGAGTTCCCGCGGTGGTAACCGGGCTTCCAGTCACAGAGAACTGCCCCGGCATGCTTAACCCTACGCTGGTAACACTTCCATCCCCGGTTCCTACTGCAATACACTGCACTGCAGATGTAGTAGCATTCATAACAACCTGCCCGGACGGGCATGTCCCGGCTGCAGCAGCACTCAGGCTTGACCTCGCTCCTGAAGCAGTAGTTGATCCTGTTCCGCCGTAAGCTACAGCAATAGTATCGCCCTGCCACACTCCTGCAGCAGTTATGTTCCCTCCAGCACCGCCAGTCCCGAATCTTATTCCAGATCTGGCTTCAACAGGGCTCTCTACAAGAAGCCCAATTGTCTGGGCAGTTCTGGGAAGGTAAATACCATAACTAGTGAACTGCGCAACATTATTTGTTCCCTCGGACCTGATTATAATCCTGTTATTTCCGGTTCGGTATATCTTTGCGTTAGCGTCTCCAAGCTGAATGTAAGAAGTTGTCCCGCTGCCAACCGTTAATGCAGGGTCAGCAGTAGAAGAAATCAGCACGGCGCTTGTAAATCTTCCAGTTCCTGAAACATCCAGGGTATATAAAGGTGAGTCGTCTCCTATGCCAAGCCTGATGTTTGAGTTGTCCCAGTGAAGATTGGTGTTGAAAGTTAAGGTTGATGAATCCGACCAGTATGCAACCTTGCTAGACTCGCCCAAGCCTCCAAGGCCGCTTCCGGAAACGCTGTCAACGTAAGCCTTTGTAGCAGCATCTGTACCTATAGTAGGTGTGCTAAGGTTTGCTATCGTGAAATTCATCAGGTTAAGTGTTCCGTTTATATGAAGAGGGCTTCCGGAAATAGGAGAGATCGTTTCAATGTTCTGCAAATCCGTGGCCAGGGCAAAATGCACAAGGACAATAGCAATTGCAGCACCTAAAATCCCTTTTGGTATATTCATAAGGTTTTCCCTCGTTTAGGACTTTTTAAATCTTTCTTTTTTAAGCGATTCTTAAGAAGTGCGGCATACAAGAGAAAAGCACTTATAGCTAGAAAGACAAAAAAGAGCCCCAAATAAGCTCTTTTCTTTATTTCTCTTTGTTTTGAGTGGTATAGATACGATGAAACTTCATATTCAAGGTATTTCAGCGCCTCATCTTCAAGATAAGCGACCTTTAAATCCCCTTTTTGGGTTACCTTAAGCGAGTTAAATACTCCTGCTCTCCTCCCGCTAATAAAGATCTGCTCATAAAAAACGCTTGCATCTGTTGTGTTTAGGAGGAAGAGCCCTTCGCCTTGCCTGTTGAATGAGACATATATTGCGTTTTCGTTGGCATCCGTTGAGATTCTTGATTCATGCCCGTTGGCGATTTTTTTCGGTTCATCGTCAAAGAAAGAAAAATAAATGCCCTTATCAAGATAATTAAAAAAAATAGCATAAGGCCTTTCCTTAAATGTGCTTACAGCTATGGTGCTTGCTGTTTCTTCTCTTATTTTTGTTTCCCAATCACCTGTTTCAGTGTTGTATGTGCTTAGCCTTAGTTTCATGTCATCCCTGCCCCTGTGTGCGACATAAATCATATTGCCGATTACAGCAGCATCGGTATTAAGGCCAGACCCCGTTTCAAGTAAGATGGGATCCGCCCCTGGCTTGCTTAGCATGAATCTTCTGCCTTGCTCGACATGGTAAAAAATATAAGGGCCTTCCCCTTTAACAAAAACAATAGATGAGTGCATCCCAGCACCTATTCCGGATTGTGTTATGCTGTCAACAGCCACCTGTTTCCTGCTAGAGCTGTTATAGTAGTACAAAATGTCATTCCCAATGTCATAATTCATGAACGAAAGATGCACAACATCCTTTTCATCAATATCTGCTGAAAGGAAGAAGCCTAATGGGCCATTGCCGCTAAAGTTTTCTTGTTTCCACTCCCTGTCGGAAAAGATGTAGTCTTTTATTGTGTTTTCAGAATAAAAGGCCTTAACCCCCCCTCCAGCATTTTCAGCGTAGTAAATAATGATGGGATTGTTTTCTGAGTCGTAGGCAAGGTCAATAAACCGTGAAGTAGCTTCTTCTTCCAGAGTGTATGTTTTCCATGAAGGTTTTTCAATTTCAACATCACTTGCGTGAAAGTGCAAAAACACACACACAAGAGAGATACAAATCAGAAGACATCCAGTTATGAGATATTTCATATTCATTTTTAGCCAAGCATGACAAGGACTTCAATTATTCCTTTCTCCTGGCTAAGTGACCCCATTGCTTTCCCAACTAATGAGCCCATACATGCATAGGCGCTTTCGCATCTCATTGCGTGGCCAGGAGTAGAAGAAGTTGTAAGAAGGTCTCCCGGTTTGATAAATCCCGTCTCATTTACAACTTTAGTAGGAACTGTTCCTGATAATGCGAGAGGAAGGCCCTTCCTGTCTATAGCGAGAAGATATGCAGGCTTTGTAGAGATTATTCCGGCAACCCTTGTGTCATAAGGAATATTGGATTTTTTAACTAAAAGGTCACCTGAGATTACAACAACATCTCCTGACTCAAGGTTTCCGGAAACAAAAACATTTTCAGCAATATCTGCCCCGCTTCCCTGAATATTTCCTCCAACTCTGATATCATCTTTAACATAGATTGAGTTCCCATCTGGTATTGAAGACTCATCATCCTTTGTATTTGAGATAACAGCTCTTTCAGCATGTAGCAAGTCCACATTGTAGAGCTCATCAATATTGTATAAGTCATATCCTCCCATATCCACATCTCCTGTAATATTTATCCTGCCTAGCGTATTATCCACATAAAGCGTGTTTGCATCGACATCCCTTGTGCTGTGTATCAGCTCAACAACGCTTCCAGTATCATTCCAGCCAGAGGTAACCCCGCCTTCACTGCTTATTTTTGTGTCTACATAATGCCTGGTTGCTGCATCGCTTGATGCACTCGGCTCAGCAAGGTTTGTAATCCTGTTGCTGTTCATGCTCAGAATCCCTCTTATTATTGCAGTCCCGTTGACATCCAGCCTGTCAGATAAGGATGTGGTTCCAATCCCTAAGTTTCCTGAGGCATCAAGCCGCATTCTCTCAATATTGTTTGTGTAAAAGCCCAGGACATTTGTTGTAATCCTCTCAAAGCCAAGCCCGACATCGGTCAGCGACAGTTGCCTAGAAGGGCTGCTTGTTCCTATTCCTACTCTTTTGTCAGTATTATGCACGAAGAGCGTGTTCGCATCCACATTCCTTGAGCTGTATATTAATTCAACAACGCTTCCTGTGTCGTTCCAGCCGGAAGCAGCACCACCAGAGCTTAGCTGCTCACAAACAACGCTTCCATCCTCATTAACCTGCCGGATAACATAGCCAGAAGCACACGCATCAATCATAGAAAAGTTGAATAGGGAAGCATTTGTAAAATATCCTAAGGGAGAATAAAATGCCAGCCGGTTCAGCAGCCCGCCGCTGTTGTCTTCGAAGCTAAGCGGCGTCCCATCAATCTCATAATCCTTGTAGTAAAGCCTTCCAAACTCCAGCTCAAGCCTGTTTGCAGGGTTCTGGCCGAGCATAATATTCCAGGAGCCATTCTTAACAGCATTGGTAAATGTTTCCTGCCAGACAGCGCTTCCTCCGCTTGGCTGTGTGTAAATCATCACAGTAAGGTCTCCATCAATCAATGCCCCAGACTCTTTTGCGCTTGTTCCCTGGTCGGAAAGCTGGATATAGGCAGAATAGGAAAAAGAAGAAAAAAACAAGCCAAGCAAAAGCATGAGCAAAAAACCTCTTTTCATCATACATTTTCAGATTAATTGC
>Ga0334900_1002367_pt1 | contig 16766 bp, 19 predicted proteins | sample GraSluR3_MG_2_FD_207231 | JGI IMG/M metagenome (GOLD analysis project Ga0334900, IMG submission 207231) | Sludge microbial communities from methane-producing bioreactor in Wageningen University, Netherlands - Granular Sludge_31_08-R3 | ecosystem: Engineered > Bioreactor > Anaerobic >...
GCGACGACTTCATTAGCCCTTCATTGGAAAAAATCATGGAATAGTGGTGAAGCAATCATTGATGATCAACATAAGACACTTTTTAGATTAGCCAATGAACTTCTTAATATGTCCTATGAAGGCCCATACAAAGAAGGTTTCATGACAAAACTAGATGCAATCATTGAGCACATTGATCGACACTTTGAATATGAGGAAAAAGTTCTAGAAAAGATAGAGTATCGAGAACAACAAAGACATCTTAAAATACATGTAGATCTTTTGAAACGAGGAAGACACTTGCGAACACTCGTTGAAACTGAAGAAGTCACCCTTCAAAACCTTGTTCATTATATCTTCGATGATGTCATCATAGGCCATTTGCTCAGAGAAGATATTCTTTACTTTCCGTATATAAAGTGATGCCTACCTATAATTAACTATGAATAAACAGTGAATTTATCAAGAAAAATTAACAGTTTTATTGTTATAAATATGCTATAATCCATTATATATAGATGAGGGATTAACAACGACCACATGTGAAAGAAGTTTTTTGGAGGAAGATCAATGACATTAGGTAAAAAATTAGTTATCGCTTTTTTGAGTGTAGTTATGCTAGCAACAGTATCGGTTGCGGCAATCAATCTCTTATCCGCGCGAAGCGCAATTCAAACATTAATTGAAGAACGTGTAAACAAAGAACTAGAATTACTCGTTGAAGACACGGAGCATCAATTTACATCCCACGAAAATGTAGCCCGTTCTGCGGCCGCTACATATGTTGCCATGGATGAAAAATTAACAAAAGCAGAGTATAGAGACATCTTGGAAAATATGCTAAAGATGAACCAAGCCACGCTAGGAGCAGGAATATGGCTTGAACCAAATACTTACGAGAATGAACAGTATTTTGGACCTTACGTGTATAAAGATGGAAGTGAATTGGTGTATACACTCGATTATGAAGATCCGGCTTACGACTATCCCAACACAGATTGGTATCTATTAGGGAAAAATCTCGATGGTCAATCGGGTTGGACAGATCCATATTATGATGAGACGTCCGGTATTACAATGATTACAACGGCAGTTCCCATTATTGAGCAAGATAAAATCATCGGTGTCGTATCGGCAGATTATGACTTGTCGACGATACAAGAACTCATAGAAAACGTGCAAATTGAAAAAAGCGGATTTGCTTTTTTAATCGACAACACAGGCTTGATTATTGCTCATAAAGATCCGGGTATTCGAATGAATATGAGCATTCAAGATGAACCGGAATATGGAGTCTTACTTGAAAAAATGATGACTCAAGACCAAGGTGATGTCCGAATCACTCGAGAGGGCAAAGATTATGTCGCTAACTATACAAGTTTGCCAAGAACCGGTTGGAAGTTAGTAACTATGGCCCCGATCAATGAACTTTTTGCATCAATATACAACATGAGCTACCGTTCGGTTGGGGTTGCTCTTATCGTTATTTTGATTGCTATTGGTATCAGTTACATTATCAGTAAGAAAATAGCGGATAGCATTAAACTTTTTCAAAAAAGTATTGAATATTTAGCCCATGGCGATTTTACCCATGAACATCAAGTGAAAAGTAAGGATGAGATTGGTGATATGGGACGAGGCTACAATAACATATTATCAAGTCTAAAAAATATTATTCAGAAAATAATGGATAGTAGTGATAATGTTGCAGCAACAGCCGAAGAGTTGGCGGTGAGTACAGAAGAGACAAGTAAATCAATTGTGGAAGTTGCATCTAGCATTCAAGAATTAGCTAGTAGCAGTCATGAGCAAAGTCAAGTCATTGGCACAATGAAAGACTCAATGGATCATATATATACGAAGATGGATGGAGTATCCTCACGACTAGGGACAACAAAAGATTCTGTTGAAGAAACTCAGAAATATGTCGGAAAAGGTGAAAATTATGTTCAACAGGCAATTGCCCAAATCGAAGAAATCAATCAACAAGTCACGAAATCTTCAAAAACTATTTTTGCTTTAAACGAAAAATCGAAGCAGATCGAAGAAATTATCGACATCATTTCAGGTATATCTGAACAGACAAATTTATTGGCACTCAATGCATCGATTGAAGCCGCAAGAGCCGGAGAGCAGGGCAGAGGATTTGCGGTTGTCGCCGGAGAAGTTGGAAAATTAGCAGAAGCATCGGCAAAATCATCGGCAAATATTAGCCAACTTATTCATGAGATTCAAAAAGATATTAAGGCATCGACAGATGTCATGGAAGCTAGTCAAACAGCAACAAGCAATGGGATACATGTCATAGAAAAAACAGGCAAAGCATTTAAAACTATTTCAGAATCCATGAATGAAGTGTCTCTAAATACAAGCGGTGCAGTTAAGTCTGGGGATGAGATTCTTGAAGAAATAGAACATATTCGAGATTCGATTTCACGGATTGCAGACAGTGCCAGCCTCAATGATATGAACACGCAAAATGTATCAGCAGCAACTCAGGAACAAACCGCAATTATCGAACAAATTCAAACGGCAACAGAACAACTCGCCGATATTGCTACAGAATTGCAAAATGAAGTCAAGGCATTTAAGATAAATTGATGCCTGCCTATAAAATATTCATGGATTAATTTCGCCAAATGTTTATATGTACTTAAAAAAAGAGTTTGCAAGGGATTCCAAACTCGCTGTCGCTCAGACAGAGGAATCCTTACCTTGCAAACTCTTTTTTATTCGTACATAAACACTAAGGCTCATTAAAAAACTCATATTTTATAGGCAGGCATCCTAGCTATGGTTGAGGAACACTTGACGAAAAACAAGGATTCCACTGTTTGAACGAAGTGAGTTTGGAATCCGTTTCGTCAAGAAAGTTCCCTCAGCCTTAGAACCTGTCGATGCAATGAAGGAGAGAATATTTTCACCTACTGCAAAACCCATTTTGGTTATATCGACATATGGATACGCGACCATATTTTCTATACTTGATGAAAAGAGCAAAGGTCTATACAATAAAAACATGAAAACAAGAATATTGACTAATCAATAAGGAGAACTACATGGTTACACGCAAAGATATTGCCAATAAAGTGGGAGTTTCCGTATCAGTTGTATCAAGGGCTCTCAATAATAGTGGATATGTCAAACAAGAAAAGCGAAAGGAAATCCTTCATATTGCAGAGGAGATGGGCTATCATCCCAACCCTGTGGCCATGTCTTTACAACAAAAAACGGACCAAGCAGATTTTATACTATAGCAAAGACTTAAATAACTTTTATAATATTGAACTATATGAAGGCATGCTAGAAGAAGCAGATAAAAATGGATATGTTGTTTTGATCAACGGACGGTTTAATTTTGACATTATACCTAGTCTGATGATTGATGGGATTATACTACCCAATGACCATATAACCGGTCAATATCTTGATGCCATCGGTAAAAACTACCATTTGCCGGTAGTTACAGCATCTTATGGCGAAGATGTCTATTTTTCCAAGGCAGTACCAAAAATTGAAACCGATTTATATGAAGGGATGAAAAAATCTCTTGAATATTTATGGAGTAAAGGGCATCGAAAAATAGCCATGATTTCATTATATGACATTGGAACCTATCATGCACGTACCCTTGCATGGATTGATTTTATGCAACATGAACTCGAGTCCACATTAGAAGATTATCACTTCGGAATTAATAAAGAAGGTCTTCATAATGATGAACGAGTGATGCGTTTTCTAGAAGAACGGACAACAGATACAACAAATATTTGGGAAAGCTATTATGAAAAAGGAATGCTTGCGGCAGATATTTTCCATGAACGACAGATTGATGCGACAGCGGTTATTGGATTTAATGATGAGATGACCCTTGGCTTTTGCAAACGGATCAAACAGCTCGGGTACGACATTCCCAAGGATTTGTCCTTAATGGGAATTGATGGAATTCCGGCAGGTGAATACAATGAGCCAAGATTAACAACACTTGAGGTTCAAGCGAGAGAAATGGGGAAAAAATGTGTTCAAGAACTCCTGTCAATTCTTAACGGATGCAAAGAAAAATGTATCATTCATGTACCCACACAGATACTTGAAAAAGACAGCGTGAGAGATATTTCAAGGTAACAGCTGCAAAAAAATTGCAGGTTATTATAAATAATAAAAGAGGAGGTACTTTTATGAACAAAGCATTTTGGAAAAAATCAATGGGGATTATTCTTGCATTCGTCCTCGCAATGACAACACTTGCAGGATGTGGTGGTGATTCAGGAAGCAGTTCAGGAACACCAATTACCGAAGAAGAAGCACAAGACATCGCGGCAGCTGTTGACGAGAAACCGACAGAAATCTCCGGTACAATCGAGGTCAGCGGATGGCCATCAGGAGATGATGCCTTTGAAGCGGCTATGGCAGGCTTTAATGAAAAATATCCAAACGTTGACGTTGAACTAGTCTTTACAGATACAACATCACATCATCAAGCCTTACAAAGTGCCCTCGTTGCAGGAAGTGGCGCAACTGATGTTGCCATGGTAGAAGGCGCATATATTTCACAATACAGAGATAGTGTAGCCTTAACCGATCTTCGTTTATTAGGTGCAGACGCATTAGCTGATGATTTTGTTGATTTCAAATGGGAGCAAGCAATATCTTCCGATGGAGAACGATTAGTTGCTATTCCATGGGATTTAGGTCCAATGTTATATTATTATCGTACAGATGTTTTCGAAGAAGTTGGTTTACCGACCGATCCTTATGAAGTGGCTGACTTAATGAGTACGTGGGATGGTGTTTTAGAAGTCGCAGAAAAAGTATCCATACCGGGTGAGCGGTGGTTCTTACCATCAGCAGCATACTTATATCAATGGATGTTTATCAATAGAGATTATTATGATGAAGACCTTAACCTTATTATAGAGCGTGAAGGTGATCTTGAAGCCTTAGAGGCAGCACTTACCGTTCGTGAAAATGGATGGGATATGAATGTGGATATGTGGAGTGGCGAAGCCTATGCAGCATATTCAGCAGGTACATGTGTAACGGTTGCAGCCGGTTCATGGTTTTCCGGATTCTTAAAAACAGACATTGATCCTGAAGGCGCTGGAAATTGGGGGGCAACAGAGTTACCCGGCGATATGCCGGCAACAAACTGGGGCGGATCCTTCCTAGTTATTCCGGAGCAATCCGATAATAAAGAAGCGGCTTGGGCATTTGTCAAGTATATGCTTGCAACAGCAGAAGGACAAAACGATATGTTTAGAGCTGTAGATTATTTTCCGGCATACGAACCTGCATGGGAAGCTGAGCCTGAATTATACACAGCGTCAGATACATACTTCGCAGGACAATCTCCAAACGCTATTGCAACAGAGATTGCATCCCAAGTACCCATTGTTTATAACACAATCATGGACGTAACAGCAGAAGGCTATCTATACAGTTCATTTAATGCCGGAGCAGAAGCCGGAGAGACGCCGGAACAAATCCGTGAACGTTTGAGAACAGATATTGAAGCAGCCACAGCTGAGCTAAAAGAGCAACAAATTCAAACATTAAGAGATGCAGGTTTATGGGAATAGATAATTGAATAAAAAGTGACCGGAGTTATCTGGTCACTTTTTTCGAACGAGAGAGGACGTGATTTTGTTGAAAGTTGCAGGAGTCATGCATGCAATCAAAAAAAATAAAGTTGCCTATGCCTATATTGCACCTTTTTATATTCTGTTCATCATTTTTGGCCTATTTCCCATGGTATCCGGATTTGCCCTAAGTTTCTTCCGGTGGGATGGCCTAGGATCCATGAATTTCCTGGGATTAGGTAACTATATTAATTTATTTAATGATTCCCTATTTTGGAAGGCCTTATATAATACATTATTTATAGGAATTATCGCACATATTCCTATTTTGTTAGGCGGATTGATATTAGCCTATATTCTAAACTCAGATTTAATTCGAGGTCAAAACCTTTTCAAAACTATTTATTTTATGCCCATGGTAACAAGTGCTGTTGCCATTACCATTATTTTTCAAAATCTATTTGGTAATAACTATGGGCTCATCAACTATATCTTCGGTCTTTTCGGCAAAGATCCGGTGAACTGGTTGGGCGGAGACGGTTCATTTATCAAGGTTGCAGTTATTGTCATGTTTGCCTGGAAGTGGATTGGATGGAATATGGTCATCTATTTGGCCGGTATGCAAGGGATCCCTCAAGAGATTTATGAAGCGGCGAAAATCGACGGTGCGTCCCATACCCGTGTCGTCTTTAATATCGTAATTCCATTATTAAAACCGATTATTCTCTTCACCCTTATTCAGTCAACCATAGGAATGTTCAACCTCTTTACAGAACCCTTTGTACTGACGGGCAATAACTGGGGTGGCGGAACCAATGGTGGCGGATTAACACTCATGATGTATCTGTTGAACAAAGCGCCTCAAGGTGGCAATGCTTATGGTTACGCATCAGCGATTGCCTACGTAATGACATTTATGATTGTCTGTGTTGCATTTATTCTCAATAAAGTGATGAATCGTAACGAAGTAAAAGGAGGTATGTAGCATGCATGTATTAAAGAAAACAACATTATACCTCATATTAATCAGTGTAGCCCTCGTCATGCTATTACCTTTTTACATGATGTTTGTTATGTCAACCTTATCCACCAATGAGATCTATTCATTTCCACCGGTCATGACTTTTGGTGGAAATCTGATAACGAATTTTAAAAATATGATTGCAGCCGTAAACCTTCCGAGAGCCTTTCTTAACAGTCTTATTGTAACAAGTTTAAATGCGGTTTTAGTTCTGTTTTTTAGCTCCATCGGTGGTTATGCATTTTCCGTTTATGATTTTCCGGGGAAAAAACAACTCTTTCTTGTTCTCTTAGGAACCATGATGGTGCCTTTTACAGCAGGTATTATCCCATGGTTCATCATGATGAGTAAATTCGGTTGGATTAATAATTTTGCAGCATTAATCATACCGGGAAGCGCCAACGCCTTCGGAATCTTTTGGATGCGCCAGTATTGTCAAAATAATGTTCCACGTTCCCTTATGGAAGCGGCGCGGATTGACGGATGTAGTGAATGGACCATCTTTTTTCGCGTCATTGCACCTATATTAAAACCGGCCTATGCCTCTCTGGGAATCATGCAATTTGTCAATATCTGGAACGAATTTATGCAGGCTCTACTTATCTTAAGAAAAGAAGAATATTACACCTTATCATTATTACTTAAAAGCATGGTCTCTGACCGTGGAACAGACTATGGAGCCATGATGTTAGCCAGTACCTGTGCCGTATTGCCACTACTGATCTGTTTCTTATTCGCATCCAAGTATTTTATGGACGGATTAACAGCAGGAGCCGTTAAAGGCTAGGGGTCAAAGGCTAGGTGTCAGGAACCATGAATAAACTATGAACAAATAATCTGAAAATTTGAGGAGGAAACACGATGGAAAATATATTACAAGGTGACGCGTTAACGTTAGGGACCTGTTATTATCCGGAACATTGGCCCCAAGGCCTATGGGCAAGTGACTTAGAACGTATGAAAAAAAATGGGATTGAAGTTGTTCGAATCGCAGAGTTTGCTTGGAGCAAAGTCGAACCGAGAGAAGGGGAGTTTACCTTTGCTTTTTTCGACGGATTTTTAGAACTAGCCGCAGAGATGGATATGAAAGTGATCTTCTGTACGCCGACTGCGACACCGCCGGCCTGGTTAACTCATAAATATCCGGAAGTACTGAATGCAAGCATGGAAGGGGTCAAATATCGCCATGGAGCTAGACGGCATTATAACTACAATTCACCAAAATACCAAGAACTGACACAGATTATCGTGGAAAAATTCGCATCTCATTACGCCTCCCATCCAAATATAATCGGTTGGCAGATTGATAACGAATTAAATTGTGAATTGAATAATTTTTACTCAGAAAGCGATACTATTGCCTTTAGAGATTTTTTGCAGGAAAAATATAAAGATCTTGAAGGCCTGAATAAAGCTTGGGGAACTGATTTTTGGAATCAAATGTATACCGACTGGGAAGAGGTTTATGTTCCTCAAAAAACCGTTAGTGATTCGACCAATCCCCATCGTGTTTTAGACTATTATCGCTTCATATCCCATAGTGCAAGAAAATATGCCAAGCTACAAGCGGATATTATACGCAAATACATCAAACCGGAGGATTTCGTAACGACAAACGGCATGTTTGGACACTTAGATAATCATCAAATGACCAAAGAAAGCTTGGATTTTTACACTTACGATTCCTATCCAAACTTTGGATATTCACTAGATATGTATGACCCATCGCCCCAAGCCCTTCGTGATCGATGGTGGAGTCATAACCTTACCGAAACCCGGTCCATATCGAACCGATTTGGTATTATGGAGCAGCAGTCCGGTCCCAACGGCTGGAACACGCGAATGGAAGCACCGGCACCGCGACCGGGACAACTGACGCTTTGGACTATGCAATCTATTGCCCACGGTGCCGACTTTATCAGCTATTTTCGATGGCGTACATGTACAATGGGAACGGAAATCTATTGGCACGGGATCTTAGATTATTCCAATCGAGATAACCGCCGATTAAGTGAAGTGAAGGACCTGCGAGAAAAACTGGATCACATGACAGAAGTTGCAGGAGCAAAATATCAAGCCCAGGTTGGCGTCATTAAAGATTATGATAATGTGTGGGACGGCGAACTGGACGCCTGGCATAAGCGTGTGGAAAAAGCCAGTCAACAAGCTCTCTTTGAAGCCGCACAATTAAGCCATACACCCATGGACTACCTTTATCTTCAAGAGGATACGACCCTTGATGATTTAGTACCCTATAAAGTCCTCTTTTATCCCCATGCGACAATCCTAACACCGGAACGTATTGCCTTGCTTGAAGCATACGTTGAACAAGGTGGAAAGCTCGTCTTTGGATGTCGAACAGGATATAAGGACATGACCGGCCAGTGTGTCATGGAAAAACTCCCGGGCTTGGCACGTAACATGACTGGTGCCGATGTGTACGAGTACACATTCATTGCGCCGGATTCAGAAACAGTGACCATTGAATGGGATGGGGACATACTTGAAGCCAATGTCTTCCTTGACCTTGTAGAACCCATCGATGATTCGGCAAAACAAGAAGGGACCATAGTGACAGGGGATTATCCAGGTGCAGGCGCCCTCGTATCGAAAGATTTTGGGCAAGGAAAGGTCTATTACTACGGAACAGCTTTTACAGCGAAATCTGCAGAGACTTTTATGAAAAAACTAGGTGTCCTAAGCCCCTTAGCTGACCTTGTGACAGCGCCTGCAACTTGCGAAATCGCTGTACGTAAAAAAGAGACAGAGTGCTACATTTTCATCCTTAACTTTAAGAAAGAAAAAGCAAGGGTGACTTTCTATCAATCCGTCGTCAATCTCTATACTGGTGAAACCCTTCAAGGTGACGTGGAACTTGAGGGTTATGGAACACTTGTAGTAAAGAATACCTACCTATAAAATATACTCCGATTCAGTTCGCCTAGAGTTTCTAGTCGTGAATCAAAAAAATCATGCAATGGATTCCAAACTCGCTGTCGCTCAGACAGAGGAATCCAACTTTGCATGATTTTTTTGCTTTCACGAAGAAACACTATGACTCGTGAAAAAGAGTCAATTTTATAGGCAGGTATTCATATGGTTTGTTTTATAGAAGTTCTAAAAAATCGTCTAATGTAATATCGGCTTGTTCCAAAATCGATTTTAGAGTACCTTTTGCAATTTCTGTATGCATAGGTATAATTACTGTTTTCTGTGGAGTTGTGTTATTCTTGAACTTAACATGACTTCCACGTTGAGAAATTTTAGAAAATCCAACTTTTTCGAGAACTTTGATTATTTTATTTGGTGGCAGAACAGGATATTTTGAACCCATTATATAGCTACCTCCAATGTTGTTATCAAAGTTTGATGATCCTCGATAGGTGTATTGTCATCCTCGTAATATAGTTGAAGAGCTTCGGTTAAATTGTCTATAGCTTCTTCTATGGTTTTACCTTGAGAAGCAATGTTGTTCTCAACACATTTAGCGACATACCAATTTTCCTCTTTTTGTATAATTACTGTTACTTTTATACTCATTTCAATCACCTCATTAATCTTTGATGACAATATTATACCATGAAACATTACTTTTTAGTAGAATGAAAAAAGCATATAGATATAAAATAATTCTGATATAATAGAATAATACAGCATCAAATCATACCATAAATAACTTTTCAGGAGGCTTAATATGTTAGCTAGTAACACCATGAATCAGATTAAAGAAGTCCTAGACACGGGAATTAAAAAGGGTGAAGTGGCCGGTGCCAATATGCTTGTTATCAAGGATGGACAAGAAGACTTCTATCATGCGGATGGCCATGCCGATATTGCAAGCAATCGCCCCATTCAACGCGACACGATTTTTCGTTTGTATTCAATGACAAAGCCCATAACAGCAGCTTCAGTTATGCTTTTATTGGAGAGCGGTCAGATTGATTTATTTGATCCGGTCTGCCAATATATTCCAGGCTTTATCGGTCAAAAAGTCCATGCATCGGGACGTCTTGTTCCAGTGGTGCGGGATGTGACCATCAAAGATTTGTTATCAATGACGTCAGGGCTAGTGTATCCCAATGATGAAAATCTGGCAGGAGAAGCAACACGTGAACTCTTCCAAGAAATAGACCAAAAACTCTTGGGAAAAAAACCATTAAGTACGCTTGAGATTGCCAATCGCCTGGGTCAATGCCCCTTAGCTTTTCAACCCGGGGATTCATGGCAGTATGGTGCTTCAGCAGATGTTCTTGGTGCCCTTGTTGAAGTGGTCAGTGGTCAGAGATTTGGAAGATTTTTAGAAGAAAACATATTTGAACCCTTGGGAATGCATGATACCGGCTTTTGGATACCCCAAGCAAATAGAAATCGCCTAGCGACAGCTTACGAAATGATAAATAAGAATGACCAATTACCATATGAAGGCAATCATCTTGGAATAATCAACGCAATGGATCGTCAACCGGCATTTGAATCCGGCGGAGCAGGACTAGTATCAACGATCGATGACTATGCACGATTCGCACAAATGCTTATGAATAGAGGAAGCCTCGATAATGTACAAATACTTAAGCCCAAAACGGTTGATTACTTAAGGTCATCAACCTTGCACCCGGCGCAACAAGAAAACTTCGATCTTTGGTATACTTTAAGTGGCCATAGCTATGGAAATTTAATGCGTGTAATGACAGACTATAGTCAAGCCGGACTTCTGGGAAGCAATGGAGAATACGGATGGGATGGATGGCTCGGCGCCTATTTTTGTAACTGCCCGGAAGATCATTTAACCATACTCATCATGATGCAAAAAAAAGATGCAGGAACCACAAGCTTAACGCGAAAATTACGTAACATCGTGCATGCCGGTCTATAGATGTGCAAATAGTTAAGGCAGATGTAGGATACAAACAACATAGATGTTCAGCTATACTAAAAGAAAAAAGCATTGAACAATGTTATCTTATATGATAACATATAGTTAAGTGTAATATGCTGAAAAGAGGTTTGTATTGTATGAAATAGAATTGCTTAAAGAACATGGTCGAGATTTGAAAGAACCGCATGTTAAATCAATTAAAGGTAATAAAAATAAAGATATTTTCGAGTTAAGAGCAAAATTCTCTAGTGATATATCTAGAATTTTTTATTTTCTTTATAACGAAAGTTCTTTTATACTTTTACATGGTTTTATAAAAAAAACAAAAAAAAATTCCTGAACGAGAACTTGAAAAAGCTAGAAAATATAAATTGGATTATGAAAGAAGGTGTCAATAATGCCTAAAAATGGAGTGAAGCTTGAGCTTATCAAACAGCAATTAATGAAAGATGAAGAGTTTAAAAAAGAGTATGAAAAATTAAAACCAAGATATGAAATAATCTCTCAAATTATTGAAGCCAGAAAGGTTATGCACATTACTCAAGAAGAATTAGCACGAAGAGCCGGAACAAAAAATCAAACATATCTAGACTTGAAAGTGGACAATATAATCCTTCGTTAGACTTTCTTATCAAGATTGCCGGATGTTTAGATAAAAATATTCATATTGAAATACGTTAATATACTGAATCTTTATTCCACGGAATTTATAAATGCTCGTGATTTTGCGAATATAAGTAAAGCTTTCACATAAACCGTCCGATACACATAAGTCGAATGAAAACATAATCAAGGAGGATGCCATGAAACTTAGAATGAAATTAAGTCTTACATTTATTATTACCATTTTATTTGCACTGACGGCGCTTGGAGGATTGTCCTTTCTTAAAACCCAAAGCATATTTTTAGAAGAAATCCGTGAAGTGACAGAGTCATTAGTTGATGAGATGTCAGGAAATATATCAAAGGATATGGAAACGTATCGGCACGCACTGAGTGTTATGCGTATTAATGAAAGTTTACAAAAAGCCTATTATGAACGGGATACGCGCGCACTGATGCATGAATTTGCCAATTATATCGACGAGTTTGATAAAGTGAGTAATGTATATGTTGGATACAAGAATAAAGAGTTCTATATCTACCCAGATGCAGACTTGCCAGAGGGATTTGACCCCATGGATCGCCCTTGGTATCAAGATGCTGTGGAGTCAGAAGGGGCTATATGGACAGATCCATATGTAAACGCGTCCGATGGAACCATTATTACCTCGGTTGCCGTGCCAATCTATGGACGAGATGATTCCATTGTCGGTGTCCTTGCAGTAGATATCAATGTCGCATCATTAGCAGAAGAAATGAACGCAATACAAATTCTTGAGTCAGGATATCCCTTTATACTAGACCGTCAAGGAAAAGTGCTTACCCATAAAGATGAAACAATCATTGGTGAAGACGTTCCGATTCCTGAGATAAAAGAGGCGATCACTCAAAGTACTAGCGGTACTGTTTTTTATCGTTATAATAACATGAATCGTTTTGGTATCTATCGCGAAGTCAAGGAAACCGGATGGACAGTGATGGTCGCCCTTGATAACGCAGAATTCTTTAACAAAGCCTTACCGATTTTAATCCAAATTATCATTATCGGATTGATTACTTTTGCCATCGTTATTTTGATTAGCGCAATTTTTTCTAGAATGATTACAAAACCCGTGGAAAAACTGCAAAATGTCATGAATACGGTCAAAGAAGGAGACTTTTCCGCACGTGTACAAATTAAAGGAAAAGATGAAATTGCCCATATGGCCAAGGCCTTTAATGCCATGTTGGATAATGTAAGCCACCTTGTGAGTGAAACCAAACACGCATCGGAAAGTGTTAGTTCGGCTTCGGAGGGCTTATCCAAAGATGCGGAAACTGCCTTGTTGTCAGCAGAAGAAGTGTCAAAAACCGTTCAGGAAATCGCCTTGGGTGCCAGTGACCAGGCAAAAGATTCTGAGATGGGCGTTATTAAAGCCAATGAGTTGAATGTGTCTCTTGATCAATTGCTCACCTATATCCAAGAAATGACGGATAAAGCGGACAATGTAAAAGAACAAAATGAAAAATCAAATACAGTGATCAAAACATTACGTGAACGCTCAATCGAAAGTGATTCAGCAATTTTACGTATAGAAGATGCCGTCAATAACTTAGACAGCAAGAGCCATACCATCGGAACTATTGTCGGAACGATTTATTCGATTGCTGATCAAACCAATCTATTAGCCTTAAATGCGTCCATAGAAGCAGCGCGAGCGGGTGAACACGGACGTGGTTTCGCTGTTGTTGCAGAAGAGATCCGTAAGTTATCCGAAGAGTCGGCCAAAGCGGTCAAAGAAATTCAACAACACATTCAAGAGATTCAGGACCAATCAAGTGAAACCACAGAGATTATGAGTGTGGTTAAAGAAAGCGGCGACTTGCAAAATACATCGGTAAAAGAAGTTGAGGCTTCTTTCCAAGTTATTTTCTCAGTGATTGAAGATATTACACGAATGATTGAGCAAGCCACCAATAAAGTCAACGAAATCTCAGCAAAAAAAGAAGAAGTTGTCGGTTCAATCGAGAATATTTCAGCTGTTTCTGAAGAAACCGCCGCAGCATCTGAAGAAGTTACCGCATCTATGGAAGTACAGGCGGAAACTGTGCGTTCCGTCAGCAGCTCATCCGAAGAACTTCGTGCCTTATCCGGAAAACTCGAAGATCTATTGAAGCGGTTTAAGACCGAGTAAGGGTCATGCCACACATAAAAAACATGCCGATTCACTTCACTTAGATTTTCTAGCCACTTGATCAAGAAATCATGCAAGGGATTCCAAACTCGCTGTCGCTCAGACAGAGGAATCCCAATTTGCATGATTTCTTTCTCTTCGCGAAGAAAATCTACGGCTTGTGACAAAGCATGTTTTTTATGTGTTGGCATTCATAAATGTGCGTGTTTTTGAGTATCGTAAGGTAGTAAGATGTCCAATAATAAAATATACGCTTAGCCAAAAATCCATGATATAATAATGACAGATGAAATGATTAATGAGTTAGTGGGAAGAGAGGATGTGTTTAAGATGGCATATGAAGAATATTCAAAAATATCTGGAGATGATCTCCTACGAGAACGCATCGAAGCCCATGAAAAATATTTGATGGACCAGCGTACGCGAGAACGAATAGCCTACGAAAAAGGAATAGAAGAAGGAATAGAACAAGTCGTGAATAAAACAAAAGTTGAAATGGCACAAAAAGCTTTGAAAATGGGCTTGAGCCCTGAAGATATAGCAGATTTAACCGGTTTATCAGTGGAAGAAATCAAGCAAATAGGTCATGCCCACACAGAGGAATCTCCATTTGCATGATTTCTTTCTCTTCGCGAAGAAAATCTACGGTTTGCAACAAAGCATGTTTTTTATGTGCGGGCATTCATGAATGTGCGTTTTTTTGAATATCGTAAGGTAGCAAGATGTTCAAAATCCATGATATAATAATGATGCAATAAAAAACTTTAACGGAAGTTGGTGTAAGTTTATGGCTAGAAAAGCAAAGATCAGAATAGCCTTAAATGATACAAGGCATATCAAACAATTAAAGAATGAAGAAATTGCTAAGATACTTAGAGCGGCCGATGAAATTATTGGTATAGCCGGAAGAACAATGCTAGTTAAAATTTTAAAAGGCTCTAAGGACAAAAAAGTCTTAGAACACGCATTGGATCAGTGTCCGAGTTATGGTTATTATAGGCAAATGAAAATGGCGGATATTGAAGTGCTTGTGGATTGGATGATTAGACGCAATTATCTGCAAATATCATATAATGGTAGATTGCCGATGATCGTTTTCATGGATTATGGATGGGAAGTTTATAAGCCAATTTTTGCAGAAGAAATGTTAAATAAAATTATTAATGTGCCTAATGATGGTGAAGAAACATTAGTAGAAGAATTCAGGACAGTAAACAGAGAAGTTATCAATTTGATTCTAGATCAGATTATTGAACAAAAGTTGTCTGATACAATATCTTTTTTAGAAAAATGGAAGATAAAAGCCTATAAAAAAGATGCCAGTAAAATAAGTTATACGATAAGAAAGTTGCAAAATTGATGTTTCTAGCATTTAAGATTATGTGTTTCCCCGTTTTACAACATAGTAGCATGCCTGCAAATAAAAAACATGCCGATTTTACTTCGCTTAGATTTCCGATAGCTCCAGAAACACTAGGCCGTGTGAAAAAGTACAAATTTCATGCACAACGTATTATGGGTTACATTATAAAAAGCCCCTAAACCTTAATGAAACCGTAGTGCTATTTTATAAATGTCACGTACTGCTTTAAATCATCGCCATTTTCGCTAATATTAATATATCCTCTATCTTCATAAAACTTACGTACCTTAATAGTATCTTTACATTCAATAAGAATAAGTCTTCCACCAAGAATATCCCGTGCGCTTCCTATTAAATCGTAACAGTCCTGAAGAATCTTATCTCCATCTATAACTGACTTATCATAATCAGTAGATCTACCAAACCTCTTCTGAAGAGTTTTGGACATTGTATTTATTACTGGAACCTTTATTGTTTTTAATGCTAGCGAAAAGAAGGCCACAACCTTAAGTTTTCCTGTCTCTTGCAAATAGTCTTCATCAAAATAAATATAAGTCCTGCTTCTATCACGTTTCTCAAATTCTATAGCTTTATTTCTTATAAAATCGGTAATATCATCATCTTTATCACAACAAAAAAGAGAGAACGTATCTCTCCATAAACTCTCATCAACGTCTGACTCAATTAAGCTTTGGAGCGAAGTATATTCAATAATCTTTCTTCTCTCCTTCTCATGTCAGAAACTGCATCTTTAGAGTTTATATTTAAAGGTTTTAAATCCTTAATCCCTTTTTCAAGTCTTTCAACGGTCTCTCTTTTTGTTATGGCAAACTCCTTGGAGAATGAAACTGTAGCCATAATATCACCTCTTTCAGCTATGTTTTCTTAATATAATTATACACCAGAAAAAAAATCAAAAGTTTTTTCTTTTTCAAGGGGAAAGTACCTCTCTTCCATATGCCTGTTTTTTAAAATCATTTTGCGATATAATAGTAAGGTATTAATGTCACAATCAAGCAAAAAAAGACAGGTACATCTTTTTGTAAAGTGTTAATATAAATCTAGATTAATAAATGGGAGGCCGATATGACGGGTTTAGAAGCGTTTCAGAAAGCATTGAGTTATGTGGAAACTAAGATGCAAGAAGAGATTGAGATGGAGGAAGTGGCAA
>Ga0334900_1002374_pt1 | contig 16728 bp, 12 predicted proteins | sample GraSluR3_MG_2_FD_207231 | JGI IMG/M metagenome (GOLD analysis project Ga0334900, IMG submission 207231) | Sludge microbial communities from methane-producing bioreactor in Wageningen University, Netherlands - Granular Sludge_31_08-R3 | ecosystem: Engineered > Bioreactor > Anaerobic >...
GAGCCGGGCAAAGAAGCGGTTGCCTCAACGCACTAAGCAGCCGCTGTCGATCCCGGCCCAGCCCAATCTGACGTGGTCTGCCGACTTCATGAGCGACTCGCTTTATGCGGGGAAACGATTTCGAACCATCAACGTTATTGACGACTTCAACCGCGAACTGCTGCACGTCGAAATTGACACGTCAGTGCTTGATCTCTATCTCTTCAGGACTCTGAATGAGGTCCGGGAGATCACCCACTGGTGGAAGATTGAATACAACGAACAGCGGCCCTATGACTCTCTCGGGGACCTGACACCCTCCGAGTTTTTATCCAACAACGCTGGGAACTCTATTTTACAACTGTTCTCTTGACGGGGAAGCTTACGCAGGGAGTTCTTGGATATTTGGAGTGGTGCTGTTGAATTCAACAAGCACGACCTTCTTTTCCTGAGTCGCTTCGCCATAGCCCGTCGGGATGGGCGAGCCACAGTAGCGGATGTGCTCCGCGCTACCGACCGCCTGAGGAACATGAAGATGGCCAAGGGCCAGATAATCGATTGGCGAAGAGAACAATTCCTCACCTACATGTGCCAGTGACCCCACATAAAGCTCCCGGACACCATCACCATCAACGGTCTTACCGCTGCCGTAAAGAGGTGGCCCATGGCAACGATGGGGATTCCATCATGCCCGGCGCTTTTGAATTCAGCTCGTTTCTGTTCAGCAATGGTGCAGACATCTGAGTAATGGTTTTTCAGTCCTTCAACGAGCTTGGCGTTTTTATCGTCGATCGTTTCTCCCGGTTCGACTGTGCGGATGTCCTTGTCCCGCGCATAAGGCACAGCGCAGACAACGGCCTCCGGCTTATCCTCCGTTTGCAGAATAAAGACCTCTTCCTCCAATACATCGGTCATGGAGCCGACCACATATACATTCAAGGCACGCAGCAGTTCCTTCGGGGCATTCAGAAATGACGGCGAACGTGGTTCCCGGCAACGACCACAACATGACGGCAACAGGATGCAGCCACACGGCAAAGGAAGCGATAGTAGAGCTCCTGCGCCCGGTTGCTGGGCGTGCTGGTATCAAACACATTACCGGCAACCAGCAGGGCATCGACCTTTTCATCTTCAATGGTCTGAGCCAGCCAGTCCAGAAACGCAGTGAACTCCTCATAGCGTTTCCGGCCGTAAAGTGAGCGGCCTAAATGCCAGTCTGATGTGTGGAGGATTTTCATTCAGAAACCTCGACTTCTTCATCTCCCTTATCGACGTTATTCTCCCATTTGGCACAGATCTTTTCGATATCAGGTGTCTTATTATCTGTGGACCAGCTTTTGAAAAACTGAGGATTTTTGCTTCGAGGAGCCGGATCAACTTCCCTCATTTCAACCAATGCGGGAGCCTGAACACATTCCCCAAGCACAAGAGCGCTTCGTGGAGCCAATGCAGGTAACTGTTCAAGTAATTGCCCATATATCCCAGGGACAATTTCTCGAAAGTATCGAAGGTCTTCAGGATTCTGCAGTCGATGCACCACGAAGGAGTTGCATTGCGAAAGCACCGTTTTAGACATCTCACTTGGTCTTTGAGAGGCAACAACTAATCCTAATCCAAATTTACGTCCTTCACGCGCAATCCGTTCAAATACTTGCTTCGAGATGGAGTCGTCTTCATTCTTTTTTCCTTCTCGAATGTAGTTTTGGGCCTCTTCAAGAACAAGCACAACTGGGAATTCGCCACGGCCTATACCACTTTCTGGGAAGCTCAGGCGTTGCATAAATTCGTGTATCAAACGCCCAATAAGAGCTGTAACGTTTTCCAGAACCTCCGAGGCTAAGAGGCTGAGATCGACAATAACGACATTGGATCTTGAGGAACCATTCCTCTGCCTGTCGTAAAACGGTAGAAGCTTATCTTGAAGGCTCTCTGGACCGGATAAATCTATATCCGGATTGCTTTCCAGGCCAAGCAAATCCCTTAAAAAGGCGGCAAGTGAATGCTTTATTTGGGGCCATTCTTTTGTTGACGGACCGAAAAGAAACTCAAACCTTGAATCCTCAAGAAGCCTGAAAATTCGCATAAGCATCGTTGAGCAATTGTCCCTTGCTCGGCTTGAGCTTCCATCATCTCTGGACATGGCCTCTTCAATATGTCGATAGCGGAAATCGGTGCGGCTAAAATAAGATGGGCAATCAGCGGTAGCCACGGAGAGAGACTCATCACCATCAGGCAGGCGCGACAGAGTAGATAACAGAGGGTTTATAAGGTCTTTGATTCGTTTCTGCTTTCCAATATCAATTATGGCGTAGGACTCAAATGCATCACCTTCTTTTTTAATGCCTTCTCTGGCTATATCGCGAATCTCAGTAAATATTTCCTTCAATTTCTCAAGGGAGACAGAAGGATAGGCTTCGACTATCAATCCAAAAGGGGCTTTATTGGCAGGGTTGTCGAAATAGTCTACAAGACCATCACATAACTGGCGTATTGACCGTCCATTCGTCTTGTCCCCGCCAGTGCAATAGCCCAAAATCTGGTTACACTCTTTGATTAAATCTTCGCGCAATTGAAGCCATGCACTCCCGGTACTGGAGCTGTTACGTGCAGAGGAAAGCGCATTAAGCAAGACTGGCCGTTGCACACCGGGTGAGGCCCGGAAAATCCGGACAAAGTCATCGGAATCCATAAACCAGTATGGGATCGCCAGCTTTTCTTTCTCGTTTGGATCTGTTGGAATGTATAGAGATTTAAACGCAGGTTTGGCATCGCTCCATTGGTTCCCGTTCTCTTTTTGGAAAGCCGACCGATACTCGCCGTTCGTATCCAAGATGACAAATCGTGTTTGCTTTACCTGTGGGTGCTCAATAACGGACTGCAAAATGGTTGCTATAGAGCAGGATTTTCCAGACCCGGTACTCCCAATAATTGCAGCGTGCTTGCCGAAGAACGTGTCGGGGTCAATTTTGATATCATAATCCGGGAAAACCGCAGAGCGCCCAACAGGGATACAATATCCCGGTTCATCAGAATCATATTCGCAGGCAATTTTTTTACCGAAAATAGCATCCAGATCTTCACGCTTTGTGATCAATACCGGTGAGTCCAGTACAGGGAAAAGATTAATCCCTTGCTTAAATTCACTTTCATCAATCGTACCAATCATGGTTGCTTTCATCAGGCGACGAGACGAAGGCAATGACACCATTGTTTTATCAGCCTTGAGCTCACTTTCTTCTGTGAGGACAACGCGTGTCACCATGGCAACAATTCTTCTGGAACCAACAGGTATGATCACATAGGAATTGATCGACCCGACCTCAATGGTTCCTTCATATGTTGAGCGGGTGAGAGCCTTCAGGTCTCGATTCAGCTCTATGGTCACCTGAGCTGTGTCAACAGCAACGACACGCCCGATTTCATGATCATTCGCCATCGTCAACCTCCGGCTGGGTTTCTTTAAAAGCGAGAGCCTTGAAAGTCTTCATGACTTTGGCATCAATTTCCTCTTCCCTGAGATCAGGAAGCAGCTGCTTAACAAAGTTGCCGAATGTACCGATATCCCATCCTGAAACGATCCAAACCCGTTCGTCACCAATTTTCTGTAGTTCCATCACAAAATCACTGCTCGGGTTGGGGTCCACGATGATCAATGTGAAACTTGGTATTGCTAACGCCTGTCGAATAATCGCATTTACATGTTCATCACCAAACCCGTATCCAATGGTGAAGAGAACCGATTGGGGCTGGACGACTGCATTCCCGAATCGGCGGAACAACTCCGAATAAGGTAGACCAAGCGCCTGCCCATATTTTAACGGTGATGGATATATCAATACGTCATCATCTTTGCATTGCTGGTTGAAAAAGGTTGCATACAGACCATACGGATTTTCCCAGCCTTGATCGGTTCTGTGCCATGTGATTGACCCGTGAAGTTTGTATAGGTGTAAAGCTCTGTCAAAACGATGAACTCGACCTTCAGTAGTCTGGGCCGGAAAATAAAAATCAAGGTCGTAGGATTCCGGTCGAAACACTCGCTTCATATTGCCGACAAAGCCATCAACCAACACCGCGCCTTCAGCATCAGCTCCCTGCTCAATCAGGGTGTCATAATTGAGTGTGAAGAGGTTGGCCCGCCGGAGATTCAAAGGTCTGGTCAATATCTTCTTTATGAACTTTCTATGGACATCCAATTCGCCATCATGACCTGCTGCCGGTAGATTAATAAGATCAGTTAGGCATCCTGTAATTTTTCGGATTAGCGCTTCCAGGTTGCCTTTTTCCAGTACCAGATCGTCAGTGCCAGTACGGCTAATTTTGATTGCATCTGTGAAACTCCCGATACCTGAGCGCCACATATGAAGGTGACTCAGGTAATCTTCAAGGTTTATACAAATGGCCTCGGTTTCCTTGTCATCAGCTAATGGGCATTTTGCTTGGCGGTCATCGAAGGAATAACTTTTTCCTGATATGAGGGAGGCTGTTTCATAAAAACAGTGTATCCATGCAGGCGCACCCGATTTTGTTTTTTCGCTTTCAGCCTCTGTGAGCAAAGCGTCTTCAAGAGGCTTCGGGATATTGGCCAAAGAAACACCGCCAGCAGAGATTGATGCGCCAGCGCCAATCAGAAAGGAAACATTGTCCGTTTTTAACAATGTTCCCATGCGCACCCGGGTTTCTTTCAATACCTCGAGCAATTTCTTTTTGGCCTTGGAAAAATCAGCCCCCCCAGCATCCGGGTCTTCAGCGATAAGCGAGAGAACCTTCGATTCAATCAAGTCCTCTGTGCCAATTTGAATTTTATATTCTGAAAACTCGGTCTTATCATTGCTCATAAAATTTCTCCTTATTTATGCCATCATCCGACAACCTCAACCCAGCCTATGAGCTTCGAACTATATGCTTGGTCATCTTTGGCTTTGCCGCGATGCTTGATTTCCCGTTCGAGAAGAGTTTCTGCCAATGACAGCAGATCAATATTGCCCTTGGTTTTCTTGCTCTGTTTCTGAAAAAGGTCATCGGCAAGGCGCTCAAGTGAAACAAGCCGTTCTCCGGTATCGGTCATTCCGATTTTAATGATTGAACGTATGGCATGTCCTTTTTCGTTGTGCGTCTCAATTTCCCAAATCGTAAGAATCCCTTGAGGCAGATCATTTCCGGTAACCGCACAGGCAATTTGTTCTGCCGGAAGCGTTCTGTACTCCCGAAGCCATTTCTCTATGCGAGGATGATCCAAGCCAAGGATCTCAACATTGTCATGTTCCAATGCCTGCTCCCGGTCGGTCGTGAAAACGATCTTATTGGCCGAGGTGTCGGTAAAAACGTATGTTGCCGTATCCTTTACAAAGCTGCCTTTAGCCAGTTCGGCGCAGGCTGATGTAAAGCGGATCAGCTGCTGCATGCTCTTATCAACATCAGATAACGGCTGATATTCATCGAGACTGAACTGATCCAGCTCCTGAAACAACTCCGACACCGCATCACGAGCCTCGGAGGCATTGGTCATGGCTGCATTCAGCTCAAGCTGGGTCCGTTTTAAGGAGGGATCGCTTAAGGCTTCTGCGTAGAGTTTCTGGTAATTGATGGTCTCCTGAAGCTGCCCTAAAATCTGTGAACGCAGGTCTTCAGCAACATTCCCTTTTTCATCGACCTTGCCCAGCGCGAGCGCAATGTCCTTCAGCTTATCATCGAGCAGTAAGAAAATTTTCCCCTCGATCGTATCGCCAAGGACAAGGTTGTAGACCTGCGCCGTATCCTTCTGACCGTAGCGATGAATTCGACCAATGCGCTGCTCCATATCCATCGGATTCCATGGCAAATCGAAATTGAACAGAATTCTGGCATGTTGGAGGTTGATACCTTCACGACCGGCTGCCGTACAAATCATGACCCTTGGGCCTTCCGGCTGCTTAAATCGCTTTTCAGCGGCTGTCTTACTGCCGTGATCACCGCCTTTGAGCACCACGACTCCTTGACCGGGATAGGCTTGGTCAATTTCCTTCCCCAGCATTTCTACGGTGCCGAGATAGGTGGCAAAGATAACGACCCTCTCTTTAGGATTCTGATTCCATAAAACACCGAGCGCAGAGATCAGTTTTTCTACTTTGGTTTCCTGAACGTCCGGGAACTGCTCCAGCAGCTGAACAATGCGCTGCCGTTCTTCCGGCAGAGCATAAGCAACCGCATTCATGGCGGCATCTTCAGCAGCCTGTGTGGTCAGCTCATCGGAAAACGTATCAGAGGCAAGCGCGAGCTCCTCTTCATTGATTTTTTTCAGCTGTTTTCTTTTCAGTTCATTGAGGATACGTTCTGCCTCCAGCATGCTCATCTGATCATTCCCTAGTTGGAATTCACGGCAGATATAGTTTTTGGCCGCATTAAATGCTTCATCACGCAGATCGATATCCAGATTTTCATCATGGATCAAACCTTCATGAACGGTGAGCGCGATCAAACGGCGGCGGAGGGTACGGTGAACTGCTGCGAAGCTCGATGCGGCAATCTTCTGAAAGATGGTCATCACAAAGCCCAGCGCCCGACCTTTGCTCCCTTGTTTTTTGGCCAGCGCGAATCCATCACGGAGGTATTCATTCAGCTGTTGATAGAATTGCCTTTCAACATCTGACATGGAGAAGGCTTCCGTATGCACCCAACGCCGGGCAAAGAGCGTGGAACCATCCGGGCGGCAGGCGTCCGCTTTGGTGCGCCGGAAAATATAAGGATTCAAGCGGTGCCGCTCCTCAACCATTTCCAGCTCGTTTTTAAACAGCGAAGGATCAAGCAGCTGGATCAATTTCCAGAATCGATAGTGGTCACCCTGATGCGGAGTTGCAGAAAGAAGGAGCAAATCGCGGGCATGGTCTCGCAGAGACTCCGCCAGCTTATAATTCTGTGTCTTCTTGGCCTTGCCGCCTTGCTTGTAAGCCGTGCAGTGATGGGCCTCATCAAAGACCACCAGATCCCATTTCGGGGCGGCTAGCAAATTTTTCACACGCGCCGGGCGTTTGAGGGTATCGATACTGGCAATAAGCAGATTGTGTTTTTTAAAGGCGTTCGTCTTACGGTCACTGACATCACCTTCGCTTCCGAAAACCTCAAAGTTCAGGTTAAAGACCTCATTCAGTTCCCGATGCCAGTTATTCACCAGCCCGGCAGGCACAACCATCAAGGCGCGGTTCAGTTCACCTCGGCTGGCCAGTTCCCTTAAGACAAGCGCTGTTTCGATGGTCTTGCCCAATCCAACCTCGTCGGCAATCAGGAACCGTCTTGGCCCGGCGATCGCAATCTTATGCGTCAGGACGACCTGATGCGGCAGCAGATCTATCCGGGCCGCCGTCATCGATGTCGCATTATCCAAAAGCGGAAGCTCATGCGCTTTATAACAGAGCCATGCCTTTTTCAGACGCTCTTCGCCAGCCCCGAGGTTTAGAAGCACCGTCTCGTTCCGGCTCAATGCCGGTAAGAGCTCTGCTAAGGGAATCCGCTTTTCACCAATGGAAAAGAAGACCGTAGCAAACCCTTCCGAGACCGAAAGAACGGCTCCCTGACCAAACTCACGGTGCTGTATCCGTGTACCTGGGAGAATCTTATAGCTCACGTTCAACTTATCCTATCCAAAAACAATCCTATCCATCGCCCGTCGGATTCAATCCTCCGAACACTGAGCTGAGCCCCGTTCCATATACCGCTTCCCAGCTCAATCTCTTTGCCACGATCTTTGCCATCGCAGAGCCAGGTGTAGCGGTTATTTTCCAGATGTTCCTTCCAGCGATCCTGCTTGCTCATCCAGAAGACAAGGGCATACTGGCCCTCGGCCCAATTCTGAAAATCGTAGATGCGCTTATACACCTCCTGAGTGACCCATTCTTCAGCATTTTGTGCTTCAAGGGTATCCAGAGCGGCGTCCAAACCTGCTACTAAAAGCAGGTCATTGTTGATGAAGGGCATCTCATCATCCGGCCAGCTGTTCTCGTAATAGGAAAAGAACTCGCGCAGCGATATAGCCCGGTTATCTTTTACCAGTTTAGCCAGCACGGGGTTGTCCCAGATAACCGAGATCCCTTTGCGCTGCCAGACATCATCAAGCAATATTGGATTCATCGCTTATACCTCCTCCGTAAGATCGAACAGTGAAAGCTGTCTCATCATGACCTGCTGGTTCGCCGCAGACCAGCTGTTGAACAACTGGCGGGCGGTATAGCTGGCATTCCTGAATTCACTGGTCGGCCCGTGCATCCCCAGCCAGTTAAACAGTTCGCCCAGCGCCGGATGAGGTTTGAAGTCGCTGTCGTTCATCTCCTTTTTCACATTGATGCCGCTGCCGGAGTAAGACGCGCCCACAAGGAAAATGGCCTGATCGAGATCCCGACGCAGGTTTTTGAGTGATTTTTTCTCCTTGGCAAATTCAAGGGCATCAACCCAGACAAACGCCTTCGGCCGGTTAATTTCCTTGCACCAGCCGCGAGTAATAAAGTCACTCGGCCCGACACCGGAGCCGCGCAGGAATTTCTGCATCTGGTCCCGTTCAATTTGTTCCTTGTCGGCAAAGATGCGCAGGAACTGACGAGTCAACGGTTCTGCTTTGTCAGGTGCTTTTACGGCATCACTTCCAGACTGGTCCTGAATGATCTCGTTGATACCGGCCAAGGCTTCCTTGACGGTGAATTCGCGACCTTCTTCCACATAGACCTTGCCGTAGTGGCGGGAGAAGTATTCCAGCGCCTTGCCGCGCTTGATAACCTCGATATCCGCCTCCGGCAGACCGGCCTGCTGGTGATGTTCCAGAAGGTTTTGCAGCTGACGGACATCCCGCAGAATCTGGCGGCGCAGTTTCGGCCAGCTGATTTCCGAGGGTTCTTCGGTCCGTTTCCTGCAGACGTGGATGATGTCGTATTCAATGGTCTTTGACCCAAACTCACCCTTGCCCTTGGTTTCATCGGAGCGGATGGGATAGGTTGCTTCGAGGAAATAACCGGAGTTGAAAAGACTCTCCAGAACATCCACCCACGGTTCATCTTCACTGTGGTGGAAGGTGAAAGAGAGAATGCCTCCGGGTTTCAGGATACGATGCGCTTCACGCCAGCAGTCGGTCAGAACCCGTTTGTAAAAGTCATCGGCATCTTCCGGGTTACGGGCCTTGTTGGCAACCGCCTCAAGGGTTTTTGGGGTGTACTCCCCAGAGAAATATTCCGGGTATTTATCCTTCAGCACCAAACGCAGCCAGACATAGAAAAAGTCGGCAAGCTCGGAGTAGTGCAAAAGCCCTCCGAATGGAGGATCGGTTATGACGAGATCGTAGGAGCCAGACTCGAGACCGGTCAATTCTGTAGACGAGCCGCAGGTAACAGAGGTCCCCGGCAGAACAATATCTTTTGTTGAAACCTTTGTACTCTTTCCTGTCAGAACTGACTTTCCCGTTGAATCATTACTAAAATCACCAACATCATTTAGAAAATCATTAGGTACAAGCTCTGCAACGTTGTTCTTCCATCGTAAACCCTCAATAATTGGGCCTTTAACAGATCTCCAAGGCCCATATCCAATTGGTGAAAATGGGCCAACTTCAATAACTGTGTTTTTGGGATGGTAATTATTGTTTGAGAGATGTGGCGCGAAATGGTCGTGTGTTCGATGCCAAAAGCAAAACATATTTTCGTAAGCTAAAAATTGTTCAACTGCTCCAAGTGTCTGGAGTTTTGCTGCTTCTGAAAAACCAACAGCGGTATCAATTGTTTTCAGCAACAATGCGTGAACTAAGAGCTGGCGCGGATTAAACATTGTATGCCAATGAGTGAAACCATAGTTCTTAGGTAGATCACCATTAGCCATATGTGTCATAAAGCCAAATGGCAGCTCACTTTTAGGGAAATATTCTTTTAGATCTGTTTGCGATCGTTTTTCCCACTCTGCAACTACAGCATCACACCGTCGAATATCCTCTGCAGACAGTTTTTTGAAATAGCGACCATTGTAGGTGGCACTGCTCTCGCTCCTATTCGGCGAAAAACATTGCAACGTATACGGGCTAACCGGGCTTGATTTTTCTGTTTGACGAATAGCAGCCATTACATCCTGCTCCCTACCGCAGGTCTCTTCCTGACAGGTGAACGTGGATCTTTTTGGGATTGTTCCATTTTTGGTAGACATCACTTCGCCGCTGTCCGGTAAGGTGATTTCGTCCGGCAGTTTTCCGCGCACCTCAATCAGTTTGAGGGTGCTCTGGCGCAGCTCATTCCAGCGTTTGGTTTCTTCAACTGTGCTGGTTACGGTTCCACCGAGTTCTCCTTGGTCATCGCTTCCGGGAGCACCTTTCATCCAGTCGGGGTGAATCAACAGGGAGAGCGACACCTTCTTGTTTTTGCCTTTCCCATTAATCACGGCGCTGTACTGGTTTTTACCGCAGTGAGGACAATCGAACGACCCGTTGGATTTGAGGGTTGCGAAAGGTTTTTCATCCTCCGTGATGATCAAAGGCTCATCGGGTGCCATGCGCACTTCACCTGCTTCAATATCAAAGACCTCCTTACAGGCTTCGCATTTGTGCTTGGGCCATGATTTTACAGACAGTTCCTTCACGGCAATCACCGGTGAGCTGAAAAGCGGTGTTCGGTGATTACAGCCGGGAGCGCTGCATGGACCATGTTTTGCCCAGAAGGTGTAGATTATTTCCGGGCCTTCATAGCGGTATTTCTTGCGCTCTTCCGGAGCCACCGCAAGCGGATCAAAATCATCCGGCATGGGCTTTCCGGTTTCCACACTGTACCAGACGCCTTTTTCACCACCGGGGCCTTCGCAGGCATAAAAAGGCATAATCTGAGGCTTTACTTCGGATTCGATATAGGCAAAGAGGCGTTTCACCTCCTCGATATCCACATCGGCCAGTTCATTCTTGACCACCAGCCAAGTCACCGGATTCAGGTCGTTGCCGTACATCTGCATGCCGAGGCGGGCACCTTCAACCAGTGTGGTGCCACCGCCCATAAAGATATCAGCCACCTTCAGTTTTTTGAAGGAGGGATTCTTCTGGTGGTTGCAGTAGTAGTTTTCCCAGACCAGCTTTGCCGCTTCAGCCTGATCTTCCGGTGCTTTTGCAGCTGCGGCAATCAAGGTAGAGCGGAACACGGATGAGCGACGCCGAGCCCACCATTTTGACATCTGATAGATCGGTTTTCCTGCGTTGCCTTCGATCTGAGCGATCTGGTTGATCGGCAGGATCGGGAAATCAACCTCCAGACAGGTCTTCGGCCTGTTGGGGTCATTGAAATCGACGGTTTCCAGATGGCGTTCTTCTCCGGCATCCACTGCCGCCGCCACCATTCTTTCTATTTCTTCTGCTTTTGTAAGTCTTGCGCCAGCCATAGTTGTTATCCTTGCCTTTTTTCAATTTCTATAAACGGAACCGCCATCTCTAATAAAGAGAGCCCACCATGTGTCAGCGTGGGATAGCCGCCCTGGCTTTTCCATTTGCGACGGCCGAGGGCCAGTGTGTGGCCTTCCATTTCAATCGTTAAGGGAGGCACCCAGTTGTGATTGGTTTCAGGGGAATTCGTTGTCGAGCGGCCGCTCTTGAACAATTTTTTCATGTAGTCGATCTGTTCTTTATCCACCAGATCTCTGAACAGCCCGGCATTGGCATACCCATGGTCACCGGTAATCACCAGCTTGCGGCCGGTGGCAAGCCGATCGACAAAGCTCCAGAAATCATCTCCGCTCAGGGCTTCGACAGCCGCTTTGGTCAGTTTCTGTGCACCGCTGCCATCATCTGCGAGGTCATGCATATTACTGTCCGGCCAGTGATGCCAGAAGATCACTCCGGTTTCCGGTTTTACCAGATTGCCGCAATCGGCAAAGGGCATGTCAACAGACTCGGTATAGGCTCCGGGGAAGAATTCGCTTTTTCCGCCGTTGTCCGTCAAAGAGGAGCGTTGGCCGAATCCGAGCGCTTTGGCAAACGGTGTGGTGTCGCCCGGAAATTCAGCGAGGGTGGCATAGCTTTTATTCACGGCATAACCACGGGAACTGGCTTGCTCCAGTATCCAGCATGCTTCCCGTAGAGAAAGCGCATCCAGAATGAGTATGGCTTTACCCTTTGATTCCTGTTTCCAGAAATTCTGAAGATGCTGCGACGTCCTTAGCGGTGAATTATTCACCTCATGCCAGAGATCCCAGGCGGCTCCGCTGAGGAGCGTGTCTAATGCCCCGGCTTTCTTATCCCTTTCGGTTGTCAGGGCATCCGCTTTGGCAGGATTAAGAGGGTTCGCAAAAATCTTCCAGACCTCTGCAAGAATCTGTTCCCACCCGGCCTGCGGGCTCGAATTCATAACCGTGTTGAGAAATGACTTTTCCATTAGTCCTCCTTCTCAAGGTTAAGACCGTAGGAAACACCGTCCGGCAGTTTCTTAATCAGATCCTGCAGCTGTGCACCGGTAAGGTTTTCAATTGAGATTTTTACATTCGACACTTTTGCGCCGGGTGTAATCCCCCAAGACTCAAGCTTTCCAAGAAGTGACAGGGATGATGTTGTATCAGAGCTGAAAGGCGTTTTCGGTTTTGTGCCTGTGCCTCCACCAAACAGTCCGCCCGGAGTTATTCCGCCGGATTCTCCTTCATTGACTGCTGAGCCGCCGGTTGCGGTTGTTCCGGTGTAATCACCGGAGGTTGCAGGGTCGGCATCATCTTCCGTTTGCCCGCCACCCGAGCTGACCGTGCTGTCTGGCTCGTGAATCAATGTTTCTTCGAGGGTTCGGCCCGTTCCGATTTTGCCTTTCATGCGGTTCCATGCGGCATCTTCGGTTTCGCCGGGACGACTGCTCAGCAGTTCCCGTCCTGCAATATTGATCTCGATTTTGCCACGGGCACAAAGTCGAACAATGTGCTCTTTGGCTTCGTTTTCACCCAACCATGGGATACAGGGGTTTCCGCCGCCCATTGGCTCTTTCAGCTGATCCAATACGGTGGCAAAGGAATCATTCCGCTTTGCCGCCTCCAACACGAGGTCTTCGAAATCCTCTGCGAGAAACAGGTCCGTCTTAATTTTTTCATGGATGGCAGGAACGATTCGGTCGCCTTCGGCCTTGTGGCTATTGATCTCAAACTCGCATTGGTCGGGATTACCAAAATTCCATGTGTCAAGAACCGCATAGCGATCAAAACGTACTTTTAACTGGTCGCGGAGCTCTTTCTGATACTTCACATGCAGAGCTGAGTAGTTGGCGTCCGCATTCTTCCATTGCTTGGCCAGATAAACCGCCCGGGCAAGGACCAGCAGCCCTTTATCGTAAAAGACCGGCTCCATTGTTTCTTTGGCCAGAATGAATCGTATGGTGTTCCGGTGCTTGGAGACCTTCTCTTTAAGCCATATACCTAACTCTTTGACCTTCACATTCCCTTTAGGGATCACAACGTGGGGAATGCGATTGTCCCAGTTTTCAGGTCGATCTTTTTCATCCACATCGACCCAAGGATTACTCTGCCAACTTTTCTTCAGCACGATCACACGGCCAAGCGAACTGTTGGTTTCGCTGCCGCCAAGGACATATCGAATTTCCTGCGCTAAATGTTCAACATCCTGTCCTTCGTTGAACAGTTTGTCATTTTTAGCATGCGCCATCAGCTTCGCCTGTGGATTCTCTTCATTCAGAAAAACCAGACGATCGCCTTTTTGGTGAATATTGAAGCTGTTCTCTTTGACCGCTTCCAGCTCAACAGAAAACAGGTTGTCATCAATGGGTTTGCTTCGAGTGATGTCCAGCTGGATTTCAGCAGGTCGGGCTCCGGCCATATTTTCCAGCGACAAAGAGCGTATCCACAATGAGCTGAGTATTGTTCCGAGATTCGGCACCTTCTGCGTCGTGCCCTCTACAGCTTCTTTCACCGCCTCGAAATTTCTCAGCGCTTTTGAACGAAGGTCACGATGAAGCTGGTTGGCTACAGAATCGAGAAGAGAGGCGACGCCGCTTTTTTCCTCTGTAATAGAGAAGTCTGCTGCAGTAAGTATTGGGCTGCGTTCACCAGCATCCTTAAAGACATCAACAAGGATTCTCAGCAGGTCCCGTGTTTCTTGGGTCTGGGTCGCAATGAGTACCTGATCATCAAGAAGCTTCATTAGCAAAGGAGAAAATGGCCAGCTATGGACAAACTCATCTTTGTGCCGCTCCTGTTCCGAGCCGGGGATATGATATAGACGGTAAAACTCGTTGAGGTGAGCTGTAATCAAGTTTTCAATGTCGGATTCAGGTATCTGAATCCGATTTTCAAAGATACGGTAAAGCAGAAGCTTCTGGCGGTCTCTTTTTGCCTCCGGCCCTTTGAAGTCAATACGGACTGGATTTATACGATATACCTGCTGTGCGGCATCTGAATCACCTTCGCGCACGGAAAGAACCAGTGTTAAAAGCTCAGGATTTTCTTCCGCGATTTCGGACAGGATCTGGATGAAATTGAAAGCCCAATTCCTGCGTGGGTGTTGTTTTGTATTTGTTAGTCCTTCATACCAAGTTTGAAATTCGTCGAGAATCAGAACCGCTGGCTTTTTCTGAAACATTTCCAGAAATAGCGCTGTTCCCGGAACTTCTGATTTGCTCTCACCCAGACCTTCCCATTTGCCTCTTATGTATTTTCCTTCGGGGTGTTTATCGAACAAAAGATCCCACAGGAAGGTGTAATTGTGTTGGTGCAGGCTTTCTGTGATTACCTCTACATCTCGGTTTAGAGCAAGATTAGTGAGACCATCGCGGTGAAGTTGTCCGGCCCATGATTTCAACCAGTTATCTGTGGCGGAAGGGTCCTTATACATGTGCGCCAATGCCGCCATCAAATGTGATTTACCCTGTCCTCGGGAACCAATGATGACAACAGGGCGAGCCTTCCCCGGTTGCAGCGCCTCAACCAGTTTTAACAGGTCGACAGATGGATAGGTAATGTTCAGAAACTCTTCAGCGCTTTTGTCCAAAGCACCAGTGCCTTGACGGTTGGTGAAGTCAACCATCGTACCTTTCAGTTTCTTCCCACGGAATTCTTCGCGAAGTTTCAAATCAAGCATGTTTTATTTCTCCTTATCACCAGCGCCGCCAGCCTCAACCCAAGCGTCCACCTGTTCTTTTTTAAACTTCCACAGGCGGCCCATGCGATGAGCGGGCATCCCATGCTTATCAATCCACTTGTATACGGTGTCTTTGCTGACACCGAGGTGTTTACATATTTCATCCACTGACAACCAGCGATCATTTGTTTCTGCCATGTCTCATACTCCTCTTGGGGGCTATTGCATTTTGCCATGACCTCAGCAGAGGCAGTTAAAGGAGGGCTGCGAATACAACACTCCCAATTTAATTTACCCTGTAAATATACGGGAATGAATGCTGGATATCAAATGTTTTTTGCCGATTTAACACGATTTCGTTTTGTTTTGCTGGATACCATTGGCCGGAAGCTATCCTCGCTAGATTATGGCCTAGGTTGTAATGGTACAGCCAGGCAGGCCGGATCAAGTCGTTCGACTCTACCGCCACCAGAACCCGTGTATAAACACAGCGGCCATTCGGGTCGAATGCCTCCAGCCGATCAATGGACGGCAGGTCGAAGCCGGGATTGGCGAAGGTCATCAGTTCCCCGTAAACCAGATCCCAGTCGCCTTCAGGTCGTATCATGGCATTTTCAGATAGCTCGATGGTGTTGTGTGTTCGGGTATCAGCCAGCGGATGGCAGTGCCGGTGGCCAGTACTGAACTCTCCAGAACTTCCAAGGCTGGGAATCCGGCGGGCAGCTGGTAGAGCCTGCCCCAAGTGGTGGCGGGTTCAATATTGATGGCTCGGGTGCAGAACCGGTCAAAGTTCTAGAATCCCTTTTTCAGGGTTCCATAGACAAAAAGCCGGAGATGGTTGTCGTTATTCTTCATGCTTTCACTCCTTCGGGCAAGATTCCTTTACGTTCCTGACAGACAAATCTGAAGGGATGGCTCTGCCACTCATTGAGGGATTCATGGCGGAAGGTCAGCATGGTGAGCGGCGGAATTTCCAGTTTGCGCCAGCCACTCAGGTCATCCAGAGCGACTTCGATGTATTCCGGTTCAGAGGTGTAGAGCACTGCCCAGTGTTTGCGGCTGTAACGCCGCGACAGCGGCTTGTTCCCCTTGATGACGGTAATGGCCCCGGGATCGAGCCGTGAGGCCAACACGGCGCTCATTTGGCCTCGACACAGGCGCAGGGCTTTTCGGGAGCTTCTGCCATTGATGGTTCCGTCGGGTGCAAAGCGATCGGCCAGCCGGAAAAGCAGCTCACTGTCCACTTCGGCATAGCGCGGCAGGCCGAGCCTGCGGAACAAGTAACCGGCGTTCTAGATGGTTCCGTTGTGGGGCCGATGATGATACCGGAGCGGATCGGATGGTTGTTGCGGCTGTTGTCTTCACTGCCACGAGTCCGCCAGCGGGTATGGGAGGAAATTTTTATCAAATGATCGTGTAGTGGGGCCTTTGTCATCCATCCCGATTTCACGGTTATATTACCTCTTTGAATACGCTGCTCAGTTGCCCTTATCCGGTGTTTAAACCGGATGAGGGCTTTTTTATGTCTGCTTCAAGGAGGTATTCCCAATGGAAAATCACATACTAACTTGTTCCGAGAGCATCACGGAGCTTGCCAAGGCCATGTTGCAGGTGCAGCAGGGGCTTGTTCCTGTCATGAAGGATACGACGAATCCGTTTGTGGGAAGTCGGTATGCGAGTCTGAACTCTGTTATGGAGGCGTGCCG
>Ga0334900_1002376_pt1 | contig 16727 bp, 20 predicted proteins | sample GraSluR3_MG_2_FD_207231 | JGI IMG/M metagenome (GOLD analysis project Ga0334900, IMG submission 207231) | Sludge microbial communities from methane-producing bioreactor in Wageningen University, Netherlands - Granular Sludge_31_08-R3 | ecosystem: Engineered > Bioreactor > Anaerobic >...
CCACCTCTCAGGGTACCACCTCACCCCCAGGCAGCACCTCACCCCCAGGCCCCACCTCACCCCCAGGCCCCACCTCTCATCTTTTTTCACATGTGCTTCTTAACCAGGCATTTCCACAGGCAGCACCTCTCATCTTTTTTCACATGTGCTTCTTAACCAAGCATTTCACAGGCAGCACCTCTCATCTTTTTTCACATGTGCTTCTTAACCAGGCATTTCAATGCGACACCTCTGCACCAACCTCACTCAAACTAATTATCACAGGCAGCACCTCTCATCTTTTTTTACATGTGCTTCTTAACCAGGCATTTCAATGCGACACCTCTGCACCAACCCCACCACAAACTAACCCGCAAGTGCAAACACCCGACACCAAACCACCACACAACCAATAACATGTGAAAAAAGATGAGACCTGCGGCCCGGCATGCAACCCACCACGGACGAGCACCAAGTGCAAACATCTCTCACCAAACCACCACACAACCAGCAACATGTGAAAAAAGATAAGACCTGCGGCCCGGCATGCAACCCAGCTCGGACGAGCACCAAGTGCAAACATCTCTCACCAAACCGCCACAAAACCAAGCACATGTGAAAAAAGATGAGACCTGCGACCCGTGCGGCCCGCCAGACCTGCAGCCCGTGCACTTTAAATGAGTATCTTTGAACAAAAATATTTCAGTAAAAACCGGAATCTCAAAATCTTTAAGAAAGTCCAAATACGAAAACCCAAATTACCCAGATGCAAACAATAGAAAAAATATTTAAAATCGGATATGGCCCATCCAGCAGCCACACTATGGGGCCGCTCAAAGCAGCCAATGTTTTCCTGGAGAAAAACCCCGATGCCGCCAGGTACCGTGTAACACTTTACGGAAGCCTTGCCGCAACAGGGAAAGGGCACTTAACAGACATGGCCCTTAAGGAAAGAATTGGAGAGCAAAAGCTAGAACTGATATGGGAGTCAGAAATTTTCCTCCCCTTCCACCCCAACGGCATCAAGTTCGAAGCCATCGACCAGCAAAACAACACATTAGACCAATGGACCACCTACAGCGTTGGCGGAGGAGACATTGCCTGCGAAGATTCCCAACAGAGCTGCACCAGCATATACAGCATGACCAAAATGGATGATATACTCCATTGGTGCAATGAAAATGGGCGAACACTCTGGGAGTATGTAGAAATTTGCGAAGGACCCGCCATCTGGGACTACCTGGCAAAAATATGGGACACCATGCAAGATGCAATTCACAGAGGAGTCGACAACGAAGGCGTATTGCCGGGCGAAATAAAACTCCCCCGCAAAGCCTCGTCATATATGGTGAAAGCCAAAAGCTCGCAAGGAACTCTGCAAAACCGCAGCCTGGTATTTGCCTATGCACTAGCCGTCTCAGAAGAAAACGCAGCCGGCGGACTCATAGTCACTGCCCCCACTTGCGGATCCTGCGGCACCCTCCCGGCAGTACTTTACCACATGCAGGAACGTTACGGATTCTCCACTCAAAAGATCCTCAGAGCATTAGCAACCGCAGGCCTAATCGGCAACCTCATAAAAGAGAACGCCTCAATTTCGGGTGCAGAGGTAGGCTGCCAAGGAGAAGTGGGAGCCGCCTGCTCAATGGCATCGGGAGCAGCAGCACAGCTATTCGGAGGCACACCCTACCAAATAGAGTATGCTGCAGAGATGGGTCTTGAGCACCACCTCGGCCTCACCTGCGACCCCGTTGCCGGCTTGGTACAAATCCCCTGCATAGAGCGCAACGCATTTGCAGCAGCCAGAGCACTCGACTCCAGCGCATTTGCCGCCCACTCCGACGGCGTACACCGCGTCAGTTTCGACAAAGTGGTCAGAGTCATGAAACAAACCGGCAAAGACCTCCCCAGCCTCTACCGCGAAACATCCCTCGGCGGCCTCGCCCTCAAGCTAAAACAAAAGTAGGCAGATGGTAAATTTTGTAGCAATAGATTTTGAAACAGCCAACGAACACCGCACCAGCATCTGCAGCGTCGGTGTAGTAGTTGTGCGCAATGCAGAGATCACACAAACCTTTTACAGCCTGGTGCGCCCCGAGCCCGAGTACTACCGCTACGGAAACGTTATGGTACACGGCATCACATACGAACAAACCGCCAACTCCCCGGTATTCCCGCATGTGTGGCGCCAGATAGAACCCCTAATAGAAGGCCTCCCCCTGGTAGCCCACAACAAAACATTTGACCAAAACTGCCTCAAAGCCTGCTACCGGATGTACCAGATGGACTACCCCGACTACGAATTCCACTGCACCCTCCAAAAAGCCAGAAAGCAACTCAAAGGCCTCCCCAACTACCGGCTCGGCACAGTCTCTGCACACTGCGGCTTTATCCTGGACAACCACCACCACGCCCTCGCCGACGCCGAAGCCTGCGCCCACATCGCCCTGCACCTGGAATAATCTCCCACGCAGGCAGCACCCAGGCCCCAACCAGGCACCACCCGGCCCCCCCCAGGAAGCACCTCTCATCTTTTTTCACATCTGCTTCAACAGCAAGCACTTCACCCACGCACCTCTGCACTTACCCCAGGCCCCACCTCTCACCTTATTTCACATCTTCTTCACCAGCAAGCACTTCACCACCCCACCTCTGCACAAACCACCAGGTACCACCTCTCACCTTTTTTCACATCTCCTTCACCAGCAAGCACTTCACCCACGCACCTCTGCACAAACCTGAGGCCTCACGCGGCACCCAGGCAGCTCCTCTCCAGGCATGGCAGCACCCAGGCAGCACCTCTCATCTTTTTTCACAACTTATTAACCATCAAATTATTTACTGCGATAACTTTGCACCAAAATCACAAATCACATTTGTAAGTGCAAACATCTCACACCAAAACACCACACAATCAGTAATATGTGAAAAAAGGTGAGACCTGCAACCTGCCATGCCCTGCAAAAAGCGCAAACATCTCACACCAAAACACCACACAACCAACAACATGTGAAAAAAGATGAGAGCTGCAACGTGCTGCAAACACCCGACACCAAACCACCACACAACCAACAACATGTGAAAAAAGATGAGAGCTGCAACGTGCTGCTTCTTGTTTTTACCACACAAATACACTAAATTTACACATCCTTGTAAACAAAACACTTGCAGAGGCAATTTTATTAACAAAAACAATCAAATTATGAAAGCAATTGCAAAACTATTTTTAAAAACCATCCTGTTTTTTGGTATCCCGTTTGTAATAGTAATGATGCTATTATTCTCTGACAGCTGGAGCGGGATCGAGCCTCAGAATGTTTTGATAAGATATGTAATTGTGGCAATCATAATTTCTACAGGGGTCGTCATAGGGCAGATAAACTCACTAAAATCAAGAGGGATCAAAGAATTTACCGACGAAACCTTTAGCGTTAAAAAGCACAAACTCTTTCAATCTTCAATTACCAAAGAAGAGCTTGTCAAAAAACTCAGGCTAGACCCAGTCTTCGGAAAAATGAAAATGGATGTGATTGAAAATGTTATTTTCCTAAAATCTGGCATCTCATTACAATCCTTTGGCCAAGAGATCAATATCATTGTTAATCAGAGACAGGACTCCAAAAATGATTACAGTATTTCTGTCAAACCAAAAATAGTCACAACAATGTTTGATTTTGGAAAAAGCCTGGACATTCTAGATCGTTTCCAGTACCTTATCTCTGCCTGAAACTTGCAGCAAAAACCACCCCAGGTGGCACCCCAGACCCCACCTCTCACCTTTTTTCACATCTCCTTCACCAGCAGGTACTTCACACCCGCACCTCTGCACTAAACCCATCGCAAACAATTTGCAAGTGCAAACACCTGTCACACAAACACCACACAACCAATAACATGTGAAAAAAGATGAGAGCTGCGGCCCTGCAGCCCCGAACAGCTTAAGGAAAATCTATTTGAGTTCACTCGTCACTTCCCCACAGGTAAGCATTGAACTCCCAAAATATGGATTTCTTATTTCCTTTTCTGTGCTCAGCCAGTCCGCTCCTTTATTATTGTCTGCCATTGGGCAATGTTGCACATAAATAATGTTGCCAAACGAAGAAAAAACAATGGTCATTTTAATCATAGTAGCAGATATAGGTTGAAACACCTTTCTTAAATCCTCAATATCAGAAAAATGCTGTACATGTTCAAGATTTTCACGAAAACTTTCGAAAAAGTCCATCCATTTTTTATGGGCATCTCCTTTAAACAAGTTCATATTGATTTTCAATAATTCAGCCTTCATTAATGCTGCATTCTTTTGTGCTGCCGTAAAATCATCATTCGTCAACGCATCTTTCCATTTTAGATATTTGGAATATAAGGGTTGTAAGGCCTCTTTGGCATTTTTATCTATATCCAAAGCTTTTGAAGCAGAAGTTTCAGTCGACGCCACTGCATGGTCATGACCTGTCATCACTTGGCCATTTTCAGGACTCATCATACTAGGTTTTCCGGCTAACTGTGCAGCAGCATCAATGCTAAATGTACCGTTTACAGCAATCTCCTCGCCTTCCGACAAGCCTTCATCAACTACATAGCTATCCCCTAATGCAGGCCCTAAAGTAACTTCTCGCATAGAAAAGCTCACCCCTTGCTCTGAATTTGTTTTCACATACACCACAGAGCGTTTGCCTGTCCACATCACAGCAGATTTTGGAACAACAACAGAAGCAGAATTATTGGCTAAAGTAGCCTCAACTAAGCCCGTAGCAAACATTTCCGGCTTTAACTTTCCTTTTGAGTTATTTAATTCCACTCTTGCTTTTGCCACCCTTGTTTTTGCATCAATAACCGGATCGAGAAATGAAATACTACCCGTAAATATTTCTCCCGGCAAAGAAGCAATTGAAAATTCCACCTTATCTCCTTTTTTAATCCATTTTATATCAGACTCGTAAACATCAAATAAAACCCATATTTTTGAAAGGTCGGCGATTTGGTATATCGGTTCTCCTTTACTAATATAGTCACCCAGGTTTATTCTTTTGGATATTACATATCCCGACACATTTGCTACCACAGGAAACTCATCATTTGTCACACCCGAGTTTAATACATCTTCAATTTGTTTATCAGAAAGCTTCCAGTTTCTCAGTTTGTTTATTGCAGATTCAAATAATTGAGGTTGACTATCAGATATTTTCTGAGCCTCAAATAGCTCTTCTTGTGCAGTAGCCAACTCAGGCGAATAAATATAAGCTATCGTCTGTCCTCTGTTTACAAACTCACCCGTAAAATCCACCATCAATTTTTCTATCCTCCCTCCAATATGTGATGATTGGGAGTACACTGATCGTTCATCAACCTGCACTTTGCCATTTAGGCGGAGTTGTTTGACCGGAGTCATTTTCCCCACAAGAGCAGTACTCACATTGGCAAGCTGCATTGCAGTGGGAGACATACTTATTGCACCGGGGTCAATATCTGAATTTTGGTCACCCTCCAAAGGTATTAAATCCATACCGCAAATTGGGCAGTCACCCGGATCATTTTGTCTTACCTGAGGATGCATCGAGCAAGTCCACACAATCTCTCCATTAACCTCATTTTCTATATGTTCGTGGTCATTTTTGGATGTGTTTTTGATTCCTCCAAATAGCAACCATCCTGCCAACAAGCCAACAACAAGTGTTACTGTGGCAACTAATATTGTTTTCTTATCTAGTAATTTCATTATAATTTGTATTTGACATTATGTAATTGATATTCTCTATTGCTAAAATTTGCTTTACCAAAGCGGTTGTCTTCATCTTCTGATATTGCAACAATTGTTGTTGCATACGCAACACTTCCTCAAATTCTGTCCCTGAATTTCCATAGGATGCAAAAAGAAGCTCCAACGATTGTTCCGAAGTCATAATTTGTTGCTCGTAGAGGGATATTAGCTTAGATTGTTCTTGTACTTGAAACCAAGCCATTTCGTATTCCGAAATGAGAGTATTCATTGTTTCTTGCTTTTGAAGCGTATAGCTTTCCTGTAATAACCGGGCTTCCTTCACCGAAGCATTGTACTTTGCCCTAAAAAAAGGAATGCTGACACTTACCATTGGCATCAAAACATTTTTGCCATTATCAGGCATAGAAATATCCGTGCGTTCACCTACCAACACATAATCCAACCCAACTCCAAATTTAGGCATCCCCTGCTTAAGGGCAACAAGTTCAGATGTCTGGCTTGCCTGGTATTTTAAATCCAAAGCTTTCAATTTTGGATTGCCCGCTATTAATAACCCCACTTTATTAACCTCCGAAATAATCTCTGCTCTCAATTTATCATTTAATACCACTGAGTCATTCTCAGGCCTGTTTAAGAGTTTATTAAATCTGGTCAACAATGGCTTTTCCTTTTCTTTAAGAATATCAAGATTGGTTAATGCTTCTTTGAGCAAAATATCTACGCGTAGAACATCCACCATAGACCCATTACCAGATTTGAACCTCTGATTTACAATCACCTTATAGGATTGCAAAATATCTATATTTTTCTGCTCAATTCGCACCCAGTCTTTTAATTCAAACAATGGGTAGTAAGCAGAGGCAACCTGTAAATAAAGTTTGTTCCTCTTATCAATAAAGTTTTGAAATTTTGCTTCGGCAATTAAAGTCGCTAAATTGCCTTGTGCTTTTAAAGTCCCAAACCAAGGAAATAACTGTGTAAGAGAAAACCTTGCTTGTTGCGGTCCAACTCTTGTTTCTAGCTGGGAGATGAAAAATCCGAAAGAAAGAATCGGGTCAGACAAGGCACTGACCTGTGGAACCCTTTGCAAAGCTGCCTCGTATTCTTTATAAGCAGAGTGTAACCCAGGGTTATTTTCAGCAGCTATTCCGAAATACTCATCAAGAGTTTGAGCAAAAGTTGCGCTATTAAATAATAGAATTGCTACTATTGATATATATCTTATCATGATTACGATTTTTTAAGTTTATACTCTTCTCGCATGCAGTATAGCGTCGGTACAATATAATAGGTAACGGCTGCCACAATCATACCCCCAAAAGCCGGAATAGCCATAGGAACCATTATATCCGCTCCCCGTCCTGTTGAAGTAAGTACCGGAAGTAATGCAATAATGGTAGTTGTGGTTGTCATCACAGCAGGTCTTATCCTACGCTCTCCTGCTTCAACTACTGCTGTCCGCACCTCCTCTACTGTTTTTGTCCGATTACGTTCAAAACTTTGGTCAAGATAAGTTCCCATGAGAACCCCATCATCCGTTGCTAATCCAAAAAGGGCAATAAACCCTACCCAAACGGCAACGCTCAGGTTAACTGTATTCATTTGAAAAAGCTCACGGATATTTGTTCCAAAAACAATGAAATTTGCAAACCACCCTTGCCCATAAAGCCAAAGCATGATGAAACCACCACTAAATGCCATAGCCACTCCTGTAAAAATCATCAATGAAGTTGTTACCGACTTAAACTGGAAGTACAGTATAAGAAAGATAATCAATAACACAAGGGGAACAATAATGCTTAAACGTTTTTCCGCACGAACTTGATTCTCATAGCTCCCGGAAAACTTGTAGTTGACCCCTGCAGGAACAATTAGGTCGCCACTATCAATTTTCTGTTGAATCATTGCCTGTGCTTCATTTACAACATCTACCTCTGCATACCCTTCCTTTTTATCAAAAAGCACATAGCCTACCAAAAAAGTATTCTCGCTTTTTATAGCTTGAGGTCCCCGAACATACTCTATGTCAACCACTTGCTTTAGTGGAATTTGTGCTCCTGTAGGTGTTGGGATCAAGATACTGCCAAGTGATTCCGGATCATCACGCAACTCTCTAGGATAACGAACCCTAATTGGGAAACGTTCACGTCCTTCTACAGTTGAAGATACTTTCATACCCCCTATTGCTGTTTCAATAGTCTGTTGTATATCATCAACATTCAATCCGTAACGCGAAGTTTGTTCACGGTTAATGTTCAAATGTATATATGGCTTTCCTACAATCCTTTCGGCAAAGGCAGCTTCTGCTTTCACTGATGGTACTTCTTTCAATATCCTTTCCAGATTTAGTCCAAATCCCTCGATGGTTCTTAGGTCTGGTCCAAAGACTTTGATACCCATGGGAGCCCTCATACCTGTTTGCAACATAACCAAACGAGTTTCTATTGGTTGCAGCTTTGGTGCAGAAGTAACACCTGGTATTTTTGAGACTGTAACAATTTCGTTCCATATGTCATCGGAAGATTTAATATGTTTGCGCCAATTTCTAAAATAGGCTCCGTTTTCGTCCGGCACCAGGTCATCCAATGAAATGTCCTTGGTCAACATTTGCTCATTACTAAAACTTCCTCCATTCTTCAAAATAAAATTATCATCTTTATCTTGTTTAAAACGTATGCGATGACCTTTTTCATTGAGAACATATTCTGGTTTATAATTGATAATATTTTCATACATAGAAACAGGCGCAGGGTCAAGTGCTGATTCTACACGGCCTAATTTACCAACACTAAGTTCTATCTCGGGAATATTAGAAATCAACATATCCAACTGTCCAACAACTTTCCTGTTGAACTCAACTCCTGAGTGAGGCATTGAGGTCGGCATAAGCAAGAAACTACCTTCATCCAACGAGGGCATGAATTCTTTACCAATTCCGGGAAATGTATGAGCCAGACCCGACCAAACAGTTGTTGTATGAATATTCCAACCCATTTTGCCGGCACCACTGGCAATGAATCCAAAAACATTTGAGAATCCTAACCAGATATTTATACCTAGTAATATCAAAAAAACCGGAATAAGCAGAAATTTGATTTTATTATTTAAACACCATAACAAAATCCTTTTGTACGAAAACTGCAATAGTGAAAAAGCTCCCAGAACAAAGCCAACCAGGAATGTCACAAATACAAAATTAAGAAATACACTTTTATCTGCTCCAAGAGGCAACCAATATTTTGCCAAAAGCCACACAACTCCAATAACCACTAGGACCAATTCTATGTTTCTTAGTATTGTTTTAGGGATAGCTCTTTTAAGTAGCTTTTTATCCTTTATTTTCAATTTGAAAATGGGGATACTTCCGAACAGAATCAACAAAATGCCAGCCCATACTATATTGTAGACAAGAGCTATAAAACCAACGCCAATAAGTATACTATTCACCCATAAATTTTGACGTGGATTTCTAATTTTATACCCAAAAAACCATTGAGCCAAGGTTGGTAAAAATACAAGAGAAACAACAAGTGCCGCAATCAAAGCAAAGGTTTTTGTAAATGCCAAGGGCCCGAACAACTTGCCTTCGGCTGCTTGCATTGTAAAAACTGGAATAAAACTTACTATTGTTGTCGAAACAGCTGTAAGGATAGCAGGAGCAACCTCTGCAGAACCATTGTAGATGGTGGTTGCCAATTTCCTTCCACGTGGAGCTTCATCTATGTGTTTGACAATATTCTCCGATAAAATAATACCTAAATCTACCATTGTACCAATAGCAATAGCAATACCGGAAAGAGCCACAATATTGGCATCTATACCAAAGTACCGCATTGCAATGAAAACCATTAGCACAGCAATAGGCAACAGGCTTGATATCAAGAAGGATGCTCTGAGGTTATAAATCATTACAATTATGACCAGAATTGTAATAAGAATTTGAAGCGACAAAGCCTCTTCCAGTGTGCCTAGTGTTTCATAAATCAACTCCGATCTGTCATAAAACGGTACAATTGTCAATTGGCTTTCTACTCCATTTGCCAAGGTTTTCTTTGGCAATCCAGGAGAAATCTCACTAATCCTATCTTTTACATTGTTAATTACCTCCAGTGGGTTAGCCCCATAGCGAGCCACCACAACACCGCCAACAACCTCTGCACCATCTTTGTCCAATGCCCCCCTTCGTGTTGCTGGGCCCAATGTAACCACGCCAATGTCTTTAATTCTAATGGGAGTATTATCTTGAACAGAAACCACAGCCTTCTCTATATCTTCCGTTGTTTTTACATAGCCCAGGCCCCTTACAAGATATTCAGCCTGATTTATCTCTATGGTCTTGGCCCCAACATCACGGTTAGATTTCTGGACTGCCTCCATAACCTTATGCAAAGGAATATTATAGGCCTTCAAAGCACTGGGATTCACATCTACCTGATACTCTTGTACATGCCCACCAATGGATGCAACTTCAGACACACCCTCGGTTGCATTAAGACCATACTTTACATAGAAATCCTGGACAGTACGTATTTCGTGCAAATCCCACCCACCAGTCGGGTTCCCATCTTTATCTCGCCCCTCCAGAGTGTACCAATAAACCTGCCCTAAAGCTGTGGCATCGGGGCCTAAAGAAGGCTGTACCCCATCTGGCAACAACCCCGAAGGAATAGAATTTAACTTTTCCAGTATTCGGGAACGAGACCAGTAAAATTCTATCTCTTCATCAAAAATGATGTATATACTGGAAAAACCAAATATAGATGAGCTCCGAATGGTTTTAACTCCGGGAACACCCAAAAGATAGGTTGTTAAGGGATAGGATATTTGATCTTCAATATCTTGAGGCGATCGTCCATTCCATTGAGTAAAAACTATCTGTTGGTTTTCGCCAATATCTGGTATTGCATCCACCGGAACAGGATCCGATGGCAAACCATCAACTTGCCAGCCAAAGGGTGCGGTAACAATACCCCATGCAACAAGTCCTGTTAAAACAAGGAATGTTACCAACTTGTTTCCTAAGAAATATTTTATGATTTTATTTAACATAACTATTTTAATTGGATAAACAAATATTATTAAATGTCACTTCATGTCACTGAATGACAGACTATTCAGTTCTATTGAATAGGGAACATGTTAATAAAACGAGCCTAACAGAGATATGTCTGCAATAGAGCTAGCTGGGGTTGAATTGCAGCCGGTGGGGAAGAATCATAAAAGGCAGTAGCTGCGGATTCTTCTTTACTATCCAAAAAAAAGTTCACGACAAAAAATAAAGGAAGGAATAAATCAATCTCTATGGTTTGAATAGTATTCTCATGAACAGGACTAACAAAATCGTCATCAACAGCAACAACAAACGTTTCGTTTTCACAGCATCCACCTGCTCCATCGCAACAACTTTTTGTCTCTTTATTGATTGACGTTGAAACTAATATCCCTTTGCATAAATGCATAGATATAGAAATCCCAGTAGTAGAAACTAAAAAGATAAGAGTCAAGAAAGTATATGATATATTCCTAATCATCATATTTGTCTTATCTAAACTAAACATTTTTTTACACTAAATGTTCATCATACCAGGGCCCACCTCTCACCTTTTTTCACATCTCATTCACCAGCAAACACTTCACCCACGCACCTCTGCACTTACCCCAGGCCCCACCTCTCATCTTTTTTCACATCTCCTTCACCAGCAAGCACTTCACCCACGCACCTCTGCACAAACCCCAGGCCCCACCTCTCACCAGGTCCCACGTAGGTAGCACCTCTCGCAGGTCCCACCTCTCATCTTTTTTCACATCTCCTTCACCAGCAAGTACTTCACCCACGCACCTCTGCACTAAACCCATCGCAAACAATTTGCAAGTGCAAACACCCGACACCAAACCACCACACAACCAGCAACATGTGAAAAAAGATGAGACCTGCCTCCTGTCCAGCCAGCGAGCCATGTGCAAACATCTCACACCAAACCACCACACAACCAACAACATGTGAAAAAAGATGAGACCTGCCTCCTGTCCTCCCGGATCTCCCCTTTCGTAACCTTGTATTTCGGTTCGAGTTGCTCGAAATTTTCGTCCGACATAAATCTCTCCGACAACAGCATCATTACCTATTTTTTGTGCCAATTTATGTTGCAAGAGCAGTCCCGCCCGCAAGAATATACGGCTTAATGCTCTCCATTTTTGCCACTTTTCGATTAGTTCCTCGTCGGGAATATTCTTTGCCGAAACGTTTGCATACGACCAAAAAGCGTTGGCTCGGAGCAACTGATCTGCCAACTCATTTTTAAGTTGCCGTTTGTAGTTCTGAACGTTGTTTTCTGCCTGCATTTTGAGAAGTTTTCCTTCGGGCAGATTGAAAAACGACTCCAGCTTCAGAGCCAGCGGCAACGACAATTCGCGTCGCCCGGCAACAATGTAGCTCAACAACTGACGCTGCACACCATTTGTCAACATATTTGTTCACAACAATACTTTTTTCTATGGCTCCAGGCACTTAAAGCCCTATCTGATTCAATTTGCTGAGGAATATCTGGAAATATTTCTCCTTGTACTGCTCTGTCAAGAAACTGCGTGCGACCCAATCGCTTACTCCCTCTGCTTGCTTGGAAAAATCTTTGTAGATATTATCCCGAACAATTTCTGCAAGACCTAAGCTCATGGCAAACTGATCAAAATCAGAGCGTTTTATTTTTCTCTTTCGGCCACCCAAGGACAAAGCCAACTCTTCTTTATCATCGGGGTAAATAAGGTTTACATTCAGCAGATCATAGGCTGGTGAAAACAAAACACCTTTATCGGTATGCATCAAAGAGAAGTTTTTCAGGTGCATATCATTATTCCCTGTTAGAAAGGAAAACAAAACCAATCTAAAATATTTTATCGCATCGAGGCCAGAGTTGGTAGCATATTTCTTGATAACTTTACCTGCTCGCTCATATGAGCTTTTATATTTCTGTTCCGTCAGCAATTCAGACAATTGACATAAATCTTCTACATGAATTTTCTTACCTTTTGCTCTGTCAAAGCGCTTGGTGACGTAAGCCAATTCTCCGGTAGTAGTTCGAATTATCGCATGTTGTGCAGTTTCAACTCTAAATAACTTTGCCAAGTGCATCGTCAAATCTTCCACTTCTGGCATATAGGCAAATTGATTTGATTGTGGTTTAAGAATATAATCCCCCCATAAACCAACTAAAGTCAACCGTTTATTCCCTTTATCACCATTCAGGCTTAATGATATTTTGGATTGCACACCCGTCAGAGCCAATCGTTTATTTACAGTGATTTGCGCAAGGTGATTTAATTTTTCCTGATCCAATTCCAGAATAGGAACTGTTTTAGTCCCAAAGAATTTCTTGGAACAAGCAGAGTGACATTCACCTGCTTCGACAGGCTGATAACAAAATAAACAATTAGTCATGATTTTCCTCCTCCATAGGATGTACCGAAACGGCACCAATCGTATCTCTGCATAAATTGATTAACAGTTCAAATCGGTCACGTGGATTTAGCTTCCAGTGTTTTTCGCCAATTTCCAATAACCAGCCTTCGGGGATCAAGCCGTCAAAAAAAGGAAAAAGCACCTTGCTGTGGTAAGGATCATCAGACAGTGGCAATGTCAGACTAATTGGATGACGATTTGACGATTTTAAATATTCTTTCTCATAATAAAAATAATATCCATTATCGCCTTCAACCAAAACGCCTGCAAATTGATCCTGAAAATATATTTTTGCTTTTCTTGCCATTACTCTCGGATTTTATCAATTACACCAACTTCCTTTCCGAACAATGCTAATACATCATTAACTTTGTCCAGGCGAAGTGTTTTCTTGCCTTGTTCCAAATCACGAACAAAGCGGAGTCCTACACCTGCATTTAACGCTAAATCTTCTTGGGTGAGTTTTAGTTCCTTGCGTTTTTGTTTTACAAATAATCGTATCGAATCCATTTCTATACCTTTTCTGGTATAAATATAATAACAAATTTAAATATAATACCATTTCGGGTATAAATATAAATCAATGCGGCTTAATCATACCCGTAAAGGTATATTTTTGTATATCTCCCGGCCTGGAAGCACCTCTCCCGGCCTCTGCAAAAAAAAGAGACCTGAAACAAGAAGTTGTCATCCTCTGCCAGGACAATCAGGTCCAAGCAAATACTCAGTCACCGCCCCCCAATCTGGAAACCGTTCCGATCCAAAAAGAATCAATTCCCCTTCAAAATCCCCAGCTCCGTTCTTTTCCCTGTCGTCCACCAGGTAATCCCCTTTATTCAAATTCTTGTGATGCGAGATTATCAACCGTTTATAAAAAACACTACCCTCATCTTCACCAAAATGCCTCTTTATCCACTCCAATTTGTCACACCATGCGCTAGCATTTTTCCAAGGAGCAGTCGATAGCACATACAGGTCAAACATTTGCGCAAGTCGCTTGACAGACGCCATTGCATTTGGCATCGGATCCATTAATGCAAAAATCCCAGGCACATCGTCCAAACGACCCTCATACTCTGCCCTGACCTCATCACTTAGCTTCTCAATGCCGGTCTTAAAATCAACCAGCACATTATCCATGTCAATGTAAACTCGTTTCTTCATATTATTCAATTAAATGGCTCAAACCGGAATGATCTCTTTATCCGGCACATATGGAGAAAACACATTTGCATCATCATCCCATCCCGGGTCACTGTCATAAATCAAACGTAGGGTTTTGTCGGGCAGAGTATCATCTACTGTAAATATAAGCGACACATTACCCCAGCAGTATTCTGACAAACAGATCTTATCATACGATTCAATCTCTTCTGGCCTGTTTGTAAAATCGTTTATCTTAACAACCCTGCTTGCCTCCCTGGGGTCAATTGAGGTTGTAAAATCGAACTGTGACAATGTATGTTTATTGGCCTGCAGAATATTAGGGTTGTAAATGTACTTAGCTTGAAAGTCTTGAATAAAACCCGGCAACAAACTGCTCCACTTTGTCCACATATCAAACTTATATGTCTTCTCAAAAATCATATCGTATAATTTTTAGTAACTATCGAACTCTTTACCTGTATTTTGAAGAGCTTCCCGCTCCTCTACTGATATTTTTTGGTTTCATATTGCTAAACATTTAACCACCTTCAATCATTCCCTTTTTTCAAGATTATCTCTAAAAATTTCCTCAATCTCTTCTTTTGAAAATACCATATTCTCTAAAAAAAAAGAAGCTATTACGTTTCGCTCATTTATAGGTAGATGGGTTAAATCCACACCCATCTGTTTATAATAATCAATACAGTTCATATTTAAATAATTCAATCACATTAGTTAATTGTTGGTTTTTACAAAACTAAACCAAGAAGTTGTCAACTTGTGTCAATCAATAAAAATCGACAAAAAAAACCACCCTGGTGGCACCAGGCCCCACCTCACCCAGGTACCACCTCTCACCTTTTTTCACATCTCCCTCACCAGCAAGCACTTCACCACCAAGACTCTGCACAAAACCCATCGCAAACAATTTGCAAGTGCAAACATCTCACACCAAAACACCACATAATCAGCAACATGTGAAAAAAGGTGAGACCTGCAGCCTGCCGCTTCTTGTTTTTGCCACACAATTACACTAAATTTACACACCGCTGTAAACGTTATACTTGCAGAGACAATGTAATACCCTAAACGACCTCATAAACGCCAGCATCATATTTGGCGAAAAATGGCTACAGGCAATGATAAAACGACTTTTCTTAAACGATGTTTTTATCTTAGTGTTGATTCTGCTGAACTCGACTATTCTTTTTATCAGCGGCTACTTTCCAAACGAAAACCAAAGATTACTCCTGATAATCGCCGACAACACTATCACAACACTCTTCATAATTGAACTGATTGTAAAATTCAAAGAATTTGGAGCCAAAAGATATTTCAAATCAAATTGGAACAAACTAGATTTTATTCTAATTATCCTGTCAATCCCCGCATTAATAGCATTTACACTAAGAATAAACGTATTAGACTTTAGTTTCCTACTTGTTTTCAGAGTTCTAAGGGTATTTAAATCCTTCCGGTTTTTCAAATTCATCCCTGACATCGTAAATTTGATGAAAGGAGTGCAGAGAGCCCTAAAAACCTCAATATTTATCTTCCTTGGATTTTTCATCTATATTTTCGTAATTGGAATCCTATCATACAACTTATTCCAAAACACGGGTTCAGAGTACTTTAGTTCACCAATGATTTCCCTCTACTCCACTTTCAAAATATTTACAATAGAAGGCTGGTTCGAAATCCCAGAACAAATAACATCAAACTACAGCCAACTAGCATCCTTTTTTACCTATACCTACTTCATATTCGTTGTCCTTACAGGCGGTATCTTTGGACTTTCACTAGTAAACTCAATATTCGTAGACTCCATGGTAAAAGACAACAACGATCAATTGGAAAAGAAAATTGACAAGCTCAACAAAAACATCACCGAAATATTATCAAAACTAAATAACGATGAAACTAGAAAAGATTCTTGACAACGTCAACTCGTTAGAAAAAAACTCCTTCATCAAGATTGTAGATACGCTAAAATCCAGCAATCCCAAAAACAGCAAGGAGATTGACAAAGTCCTGTCCAACAGCAATACCGAGCTGAAAAACGTCGACAGCATCAACATCGTAAAAGTATTCGAGCTTATAAAAGCAGAGTTTGCAGAGACCGTAAAGGCAGAGTTTGTCAATACAACATCGCAGCTGGATATCCTCATTGACATCATAATCAAAGATGGCAACTGCATCCTCAAACAAAACTGGCTGGCAAAGCTCTATGAAAAAGAGCTCGAAACCATAAAAAAAAGAACTCTGCAATTAAAAAACAATCTGGAATCCGAAAAGTCAGAGATTGAAGATAGCCGCAAACGCGACTACGAGATATACAAAGCATGCATCCAAACTGCGTTCACAAACGACCAAAAATGCAACAGGGACAAAAGAATCACCGATGACGAACTAACAATCCTTCTG
>Ga0334900_1002379_pt1 | contig 16717 bp, 17 predicted proteins | sample GraSluR3_MG_2_FD_207231 | JGI IMG/M metagenome (GOLD analysis project Ga0334900, IMG submission 207231) | Sludge microbial communities from methane-producing bioreactor in Wageningen University, Netherlands - Granular Sludge_31_08-R3 | ecosystem: Engineered > Bioreactor > Anaerobic >...
ATACAGCGATCAGCAGATACGGCCGATACGCCGATTCCCGGGGTTCATTGTACCGTACCGACGAGGATCCGAAAACGGTATCGATTTTGCTTATCAGCGCAGGATCATTAAGAGAAAAATACTCTCCCTCTGTTTCCCGGGCCAGATACCGCATATTCTCGGGATTCAGGCGGGTAATCACCCTGTTACCTGCTGAATCATGCAGTTCCCGGTCCTCTTCCAGAGGGATGACTGAGCCTTCCGCCGTACCTGCGCCGATGGATATAATCCGTATACCCTTTTGCCGGGCAGTCTCAACCACGGGGTTTACAGCTCCTCCAAAGTTTTCTCCATCTGAAAAAACGAAGAGAAGCTTTTCGCTCTCCACGTTCCCCGGAAAAGCATCAAGGGCAGCACTAAGCCCGGCTATCAGATCTGAACCACGACGGGAGAGAACCTGAGGTCCGATATTCTGGAACACTGTTTCAAACAGGGTCAGATCTTCGGTTATCGGAATCATCTTTACCCCGATCTCCTGAAAAGCCACCAGGGCAAAACGTGAGGTCCCGCCCCGGGAGTTAAGAATTCCCCGCATCACCTCAACGGAACGTCCGAGCCGTGAGGGAGAGGAGTCCCGGGCCAGCATGCTTAAAGAGACATCCAGGGCAAAGACGATATCCCGGGATTCGATGGTCCGTATTTCCGGACGTCCCTTTCGTTCCGGATCCGCAGCGGCAAATAAGGTAAATACACTAAAGAGTACCAGGGCCAGGGCGGAAAAGAACCATTTTACCGTAAAGATATCCAGGTAGCTTCCTGCCCTCCAGCGGCCGAGACAGTATTCAAGATCCCGTCTGCCTCGCAGGAATTCCAGCCAGAGCAGAATGATGACCGGAACAAGCAACAGGAGTCCAAAAAGGAGGTGAGGATAACGAAACATGGCTAAAGAACCTCCCGCAGCAGATACTTGCGAATGAAAAGGTGCAGCAGTATGGCCATACCTCCCGCAAGAAGGAAGTAGCGATAGGAGGGTTCGGTTTCTGTTCTCACCTTTACCCGTTTTTCCGTAACCGTTACGGAGTCAATGGAGCGAAACACCGTTTCCAGGGCCCCTGGAGTGGAAGCGGAATAGAATCGCCCGCCGGTGGTCTCCGCTATCATCCGCAGCAGATCCTCATCATAACTGCCGGAAAAGACTCCGCGAAAAATCCTGCCCGTCTCGGGGTCGGTGTACTCTCCAGGAACGTCCCCGGGACTTCCGATGCCGATGGCAAAGATTCTGATTCCCAGGGAAGCAGCTACCTCAGCCGCGCTGGCGGGGGTAATTTCACCGGCATTGTTTTCGCCGTCCGTCAGCAGAACGATTATCTTCTCCTCGGCGCTGCTCTGCCGCAGATGAAGGGATGCAACGGCTATTCCCATGCCGATGGCCGTGCCCCGGCCGAGACTCATGAGCTGAAGCTCATCAAGCACGTTGAGGTAAGCCCTGTAATCCAGGGTAGGAGGAACCATGAGGGCCGCTTCATTGGAAAATATCACCAGCCCGACCGGATCATTTTCCCTGGAACGGATAAAGGACCTGATGACCTCTTTGGCCATGGTAAAACGGTTGGAGGGAAAGAAATCCTGGGCCGACATACTGGGAGACTCATCCAGGACAAAGACAATATCTATACCGCGGGTCAAGTAGACCCGCTCCTTGGTAATCCTTCCCGGACCCGCCAGGGCCAGCACCAGCAGTACAAATCCCATCCAGAAAAGAAAATAGGACAAGAAGCTCAGAAAACGCAGACTGAGGGGACTTTCCTGAAAGGTGTCGCCCCGCCATACGGAAAGGGAAAAAGGGATCCTCCCTCCCCGGCCCTTCCAGAAATGGGCGGCGAAAATCCCGGGTAAAAGGAGCCCAAGAAGCAGCAGATAAGCGGGACTCTCAAATATCCACATCGTCATCCTCCTGCTTATCCCTGTCCCGTAATTTGCACTCCTCTTCCACTGCAGATGCAAGTTCTTCAAGGCGCAGGATATCGTCTCCCTTGCGGGCACTTCCCGCTTCGACTCCGGCAAATTTAATCATGTCCGCGTATTCAAGAAAATGGATAAGCCGCATGGCGATATCCCCTTTCGGAAAAAGACTCTGCATCATGGACCGAATCTCGTGAATCGTTGTGGTTATACAGTCCCATCCTGTCCGCCGGCTGATGTAGCTGCGTACTGCGTCGGAGAGACGGTAATAAAAATCCCGGTCCGGCATCATCAAAGCCTGGGAACTCAGTTCCTTCAAGTCCCGTTTGAGCCGCCAGTAGGGACGTTTCCGCGCCAGAAGAGCGGCAGCGGAACGCAGCCGCCGCCGAAGGGCCCCGGAGACGGCGATCAGGGCAAGTGGCCCGACCAGCACAACCATGGCGGTAATAATCAGCAGGGTAAAGGTGCCGGGAAGGTACAACTGGCCCCGGATATCCGCCAGCTCGCCTTCGTTTTCCAGGATGGAGCTGGTATGGATCTTCATTCCCGAAAGAACATAGGAACCGAAATCCAGTTCCGGCAGTGTCCGGGTGCCGGGAGAGAAGGGGGAAAAAAAGATTCGCAGTTCATGATTTTCCCCCCGCTGCTCCACTCTGGCCCCGTGAAAAAAAACCCAGTCAGGCTGGGGCAGCACATCGGGAGGACGGAACAGCTCTCCCCCCTCGGAACGCAGGATAATCCGCAATTCCACCGTGTCTCCCACATAGAACTCCGGGGGAAGCAGGTGGACGGATACAACCCGTGGGGAAGCATACAGAAACGATGCTGCAAGGATGAGAAAAAGGGCTAATAATCTCCGGATACCGGCAGCATTCATGAGACGCGCCTCCGGGTCTTGAAAAATGCCAGCACTTTGGCGACAGGATCGTCACTGGTGTCAACGGAGAGGACCTGGATTCTTCGGCGCCGGCACTCACGGCGAAAGATTACATCCTGGGTATCCCAGAAATCCCTGTAGGCGCTGCGAAAGGAAGGATTGGCACCTCCAGCCAACAGACTGTGCCCCCGTTCGGGGTCCTGGAGTACGAGACTGCCTTTGAGGGGAAGAACCTTATCGCCGGGATCGCTGATCCGTACGGCAATAACATCGTGCTTCCGGGCCAGGAGAGTCATCTCGTTCCAGCCGGTGGCGGTGCGGAAATCAGAGAAGACAACACAGATTCCCCGGGATTTCAGAGATTCGTAAACCGTCTTGAGGGCCAGGCCCAGCTCGGATCCCGCGCCCCGGGGCTTCAGACTTTCCATATCCTGAATGAGACTGGCCACGTGCTTGCGGCCCTTGGAGGGAGGTACCCATTTTTCTATACGATCGGAAAAGAAGACCCCCCCCACCCGGTCGTTGTTGTGGACCGCGGCAAAGGCGAAGATCGCCCCCAGAATCATCGCCATGTCCCGTTTACTCAGATCTCCGACTCCCTGATCCAGGGAAGCCGAGACATCGAATACCAGGGAGAGAACCAGCTCCCGCTCCTCCCTGAAGGTTTTGGCGTAAGGACTCCCCATACGGGACGAAACGTTCCAGTCTATGTTTCGAACATCGTCTCCTTCGGAGTATTCCCGGACTTCGTCGAATTCCAGACCGGGGCCCCGGAAAACGGAACGGTAGTTGCCGGCGAAGAGACCTTCCAGAAGCTTGGCGCTGACAAGAGGCAGGTTACGGATACGTTGAAATAGGCTCTCTTTCTCCATGGATACGGATAATCAGGGAACGGGTACGGCCCGGAGTATCATGGTTATGACATCTTCGCTGCTGAGCTCCTCCGATTCCGCCTCATAGGAGAGGATGATCCGGTGACGAAGCACATCGTAGGCAGTCTCCTTGACATCCTCGGGTATTACGTAGTTCCTGCCGGCGAAAAGGGCTTTTACCTTGGCCGCCCGGTACAGAAAGAGGGTCGCCCGGGTAGATGCTCCGTATTCGATATAGCGGGTGTAGCCGAAGCGGGCCGCGTCATTTTCCCGGGACGCGGTGACAATGGAGACTATATACTCCTCGATCCTCTCATCGACCTTGATCGCAGCGGCGGTCTCCTTGATGATATTCAGGATCCCCGGAGTAAGGACCTTCTGGATGAAGGACTTCTTCTCCACCCCCATGCGCCGCAGAATGGCCAGTTCCTCCTGGGGATCCGGGTAGTTGATCTTGAGCTTCATCATGAAACGGTCCAGCTGGGCTTCGGGCAGGGGATAGGTTCCTTCGCTCTCGATGGGGTTCTGGGTGGCCAGAACGAAGAAGGGCTTGGGAAGATAGTGGGTCTCATCCCCGATGGTTACGTGCCGCTCCTCCATGGCTTCCAGGAGGGCCGACTGGACCTTGGCGGGTGCACGGTTGATCTCGTCGGCCAGGACGATGTTGGCGAAAACCGGTCCCTTTCTGGCCACGAACTCTCCGGTCTGCTGGCGGTAAATCATGGTTCCGATCAGGTCCGCCGGCAGAAGGTCGGGGGTAAACTGGAGCCGCTTGAAGCTTGCATCCAGAACCTCCGCCAGGGTTTTGACAGCCAGGGTCTTCGCCAGTCCCGGGACCCCCTCCAGCAGTACATGCCCGCCGGCAATAAGGCCCATCAGCATGCCGTCGACCATGGACTCCTGGCCCACCAGTCGCTTGGCTATCTCTTTGCGGCAGCGAAGTAACTCGGTACTCGCCCGTTCGACATCAACTTCGGTTCTGTTCGCGGTGCTGCTCATACTAATGATCCTTCACGCTTACCTTATGTTCTTTCAGCTTCGATACTCGGCGTTTTCGCGGATATACTCGTAAGACAGATCACTGCCCCATACCCGGAAGGAACCGGTACCGCTCTGTAAGTCTATCTCAATAAGTACCGTTTCGTCATGTTCCGGATACCCTTTTAGCCCTGGAGAAAAGGATTTTTTCTCCAGGTAGGCGGACAGCTTCGTTTCAAGCTCCGGAGATATCCGGAATTCTCCTTCGGAAAAGATCAGTTCTCCTCCCAGGCGGATGCTCAGAGCCTTTCCGTCCAGGGTTATGCCATTGTTTCCGGCATAATCCCCCAGGGAAGAAACTATACGGCCGATGTTCGGATCATTACCGAAAACCGCCGTCTTGACCAGGGGCGAGTTGACCACAGCCTTGGCAAAGCCCCGGGCCTCCAGCCTGCTCCGGGCACCGGAAACAGCCACCTCGATTACATGGGAGCTACCCTCTCCGTTTCGCACGATATCCCCGGCCAGAGCTGTGCATACCTGCCGCAGGGCTTCGACAAAATCGCTGTATGAAGGAGAAGCCGCCCTGCGGGAAGAGAGGAGGATGCACATGTCGCTGGTACTCTGGTCGCCGTCCACGGAGACGGCATTAAAAGAGTCTTCAACAACCTCCCCCAGGGCGCGGGACATATCCTCCCTTGAAAGGTCGGCATCGGTCATGATGAAGGCCAGCATGGTTGCCATGTTCGGCTCTATCATACCGGCTCCCTTGGCTATTCCCACCACCGTGGTCTCCCCCGCCCGGGCCGAACGGACCTTGGGAAAGCGGTCGGTAGTCATGATTCCCTTTGCCACGGGCAGGGCCGAATCAGACTGAAGACTTCCGGTAAGCTCCGACAGGGAAGCACGGATATCCGGAACCGGAAGCTTCCAGCCGATTACCCCGGTAGAGGCATAGAGCCAATCATCGGGATTTCCTCCCGCTGCCTCTGCCAGACCTGCGGTTATGCTGCAGGCATCATCAAAACCGCCGGGAGCGCAGACGTTGGCAACCTTGTTGTTGACGAGAATTCCCCTGATTGAGTTCCCGTCTATACGCTCACGGCACAGGAGAACCGGCGCGCCGGGAAAAGCGTTCCGGGTAAAGACTCCGGCGGCAAGGCCGTTACCATCTTCGATCGCGATGAGGGAAAGATTCATCGGATAGAGCTTGTGCCCCGGGAGTTCCCGGGGATGAAAGGTCAGGGCTACGCTTCCCGTCCGGAAGCCCCGGGGCAGAACGGAACGAGTCTTGAGAACATCTTCATAATCAACTATGCTTTTATAAGCGGCCATCCGATTGTTATAGTACGTCGGGGATTCGTATTTCAAGGGTTTTTCGACCCAATCTCAGGGAGGTTTTAGGCATGGAGCTTTCTCAACTCGTCAGAAAAAACCGGAGTTACAGGCGCTTCAGGGAAGCGGACCCCATACCGGAAAAACTCATGACGGATATGGTTGACCTGGGACGGATCTGTCCCAGCGGGGCCAACAGGCAGCCCCTGAAATACATGATTGTCTCTGATCGGGAGACACGGGACAAGGTTTTCCCCCTCCTGAGCTGGGCAGCCTATCTCAAGGACTGGAAGGGCCCTGTAGAGGGAGAGCGCCCGACGGGGTACGTAATAATTCTCGGCGATACGGAAATTTCACAGACCCCTTCCGTTGACCTGGGAATCTCCGCCCAGACAATGCTGCTCAAGGCCGCGGAAGAGGGATACGGCGGCTGCATGATCGCCTCGGTAAAGAAAGACTCCCTCAGGGAGCTGCTTGAAATCTCCCCGGGACTCGAAGTCCTGCTGGTTATTGCCCTGGGAAAACCCGGAGAAGAAGTAATTCTGGAGGAAAATGACCCTGACGGGAGCATCTTCTACTACCGGGACAACGAAGACCGCCACCACGTGCCCAAGCGGCCTTTAAAGGAAGTACTCCTCAAGAAATGATTCCCCTTAGCAACTACCACACCCACAACAGCCTGTGCGACGGAGCCGGTGAACTGGAAGAATATCTGGAGGCGGCCCGGCGCAAGGGCTTTACAGCTCTGGGGTTTACGAGTCATGCCCCCCTGCCCTTTTCCAATGATTGGACCCTTGCGGAGGCGGACCTGGAAACCTATTGCAGCCGGGTGCTGGAGCTGAAGAAAACCAGCGATATGGAAATCTACCTGGGTCTCGAGATCGACTACATCCCGGACCGAATGGGCCCCGCTGAGGAACGCTGGAAGCGGTTTGAGCTTGACTACACCATCGGCTCGGTTCACATGATTCCGGCGGAGGGAGAGGCCTGGTCCATTGACGGGCCGGATGATGAGTTTCTGCATGTATACCGGAAGGTCTACAGGCAGGATGGGACAGCCATGGCAGTGGAATACTTTCGCCTCCTTGAGGAGATGATCCTTAAGGGAGGCTTTACAATTCTCGGCCACCTGGATCTGATCAAGAAAAAAAACCTCAAAATGAATTTTCTGGACGAGGAGACGCCCCGGTATATGGATGCGGTACTCCGGGTCCTGGACAGCCTTGCAAAGAGCGGAATATTCATGGAAATCAACTCCGGCGGCCTGTTCCGCGGAGCAACTCAGGAGGTGTATCCCTCTTTCTCCATACTGCAGGAGTCACGACAGCGAAATATACCCCTGGTCATAAATTCCGACGCCCATACGCCGGATGCCCTGGATTTTTACTTTCATGAAGCCTGCGATCTTGCCCGAAAGGCGGGATACCGGACAATCATGATGCTCCTGGATGGAGAGTGGCGAGAGATAGCTCTTGGAGATACCTAGGATGGGAGAGGCCGAAAGCAATATTGAAAGGGAACTTGAGGAGTGCCGCAGGGCATACCTCAAGCGGACCGGGCAATTCAAAAAACTCCTGCAACAGTCGAAGGAGATAACCGCCAACCTACGCATGAACTTTGACGGCATTGTCCACCTTCTGGGCGATATCTCGTCCCAGGCCTCTCCAGGCATGGGAGGCCACACCAGGAGGACTGCCGCCCTTGCCCGCAGCATAGCTTATTCCATGCGGCTGAATCCGGACCGCAGGCGGCTTGTTTTCTACGCTGCCAGTCTCCACGATCTGAGTCTTACAGGAAGGGAGCGGGACTGGCTCGACGAGGAGAACCGGGAATGGCTTGAACATCCCGACCGGAGCGCCGACCTGATTGCCATGGTCAAAAACCTGGGCCGGATCGCGGCAACGGTACGATCTCATCACGAATGTTACAACGGAGAAGGTTTCCCCAGGGGCCTCAAGGGCGAAGAGATCCCTCTGGAAAGCAGGATAATCTTCGCTTCCCTCAGTTATGACCGGAGTATTGCCCTCAGGAAGGCCCCGGTGGACACAACACTGGAGAGCATGGAAGCAGGCGGACGCTTCGATCCGCAGGTACTGGAACATCTTTCGTCCATCATACACAGCGAAGAAGAACGACGCCGCAAGGGAGACCGCTTGATACTGCTGGAGGAGCTGACCCCGGGAATGGAGCTTGCCGACGATCTTGTCCTCGCGAACGGCCTGGTCCTTTACCCCAGGGGAACAATTCTGGATGAAGAGACCCGTACGCGGATCATAAACTTCGGCGACATGTTTCCCAAATCCGGCCTGATTCGGGTTTACGGAGCGGGCCATTAGAGGCGCACTGATGAAAGAGGAAATACTCAGCTCCCTGAAGGACCGGGAAACCTTCAAGCGAATAGAAAAGATTTTTGATGCCGCTCCAATACGGCCCCTCGGCGACGAGGACAAAATCGTTATTTTCTCGGACCTGCACATGGGAAATCGCCGCAGGGTTGACGATTTTCGCGGCAACTCCGAGCTGTTTTACCGGCTCCTGAAGGATTATTACTGGCCCCGGGGCTACACCCTGATTCTGAATGGAGACATAGAAGAGCTCCAGAAGTTCAATATGCCGGTTATCCGGAAACGCTGGAAGGAGGTTTTCAAGCTGCTGGAACACTTCCACAGCGCCGGCCGTCTGATCAAGTTAATCGGCAATCATGACCTCGAGCTCTCCACGGGGCGCTTCGACAGCATTAACGCAGACCTCCTCGAAGCCCTGCGCTACGATTACAAGGGGCAGACAATCTTTCTGCTCCATGGCCACCAGGCGGCGGATATTTTCCACCGTTACAACGACTTTGTGGGTTTCATGGCGAAATACGTGGCCTATCCCCTGGGAATAAAAAACCGGACCGCCGCGCATAACTCCAAGCGAAAGTATACCGTTGAACGGAGGATCTACCGCTTTTCATATCTGAAAAAGATCGTCTCGATCATCGGACATACACATCGCCCCCTCTTTGAAGGCCTCAACAAGCGGGATTCCCTGCGCTTCTCCATCGAACGGCTTCTGAGGGATTACCCTGAAATGGGTGAAGAGGAAAAAACCTTCGCCCGAAGCCAGATCCTGATCCTGAAGGACGAGCTTGAAAATCTTGAACGCAGGGAGATAAATTCACCGGAATCAAGCTTTTACCACAGCGAGGACCTTGTTCTGCCGAACCTTTTCAATTCCGGGGCAGTCATAGGCAAACACGGAGCCACAGGAATCGAGATCGAGCGTGGAAACATCCGGCTGGTCCACTGGTTTGACGAGTTGGTACGGTCCCGGAAGCGCTATATTCGGGACGTCCCGGCGGAGAACCTTCCGGGAACAACCTTTCATCGCCGCATGATCAAACAGGACCACCTTGAGTACATATTCAACCGCATTACCCTGCTGGGCTGGGTGGAATCGATGGAAGAGGAAGAAAAAACCGGGGACTGATGCGCCCAGGGCCAGCGCATTAAAATAGCTCAGGCAGTTGGCTTGAATGCTTCGTCTGGAGCGAATAGCAATTCTTCCAAATAGCGGTTATTCCAACCAGCCGCTTTGCGCCGCCCCTTTAAGCTTCCCTTGCTATTCTTATCACGGCGGACGAGATTCATAGCTATGCGACGTAAAATTGCAAAGTTTTCAGGGGAATAGCCTTTTCGCATGCGACTTTCATCTTCCCGGAAGACCATGTCCAACACCCAGTGAACGGAGTTCTCTACCCCCCAATGGGCTCGTATCGCTGAGTTCAGAAGCTCTGCATTCGCAGGGAGCGAGCTAATGTAGTAGCGAGTTTCCACACTTTCTTTATCACCGATGGTACGCTGTGCTCTGACCATGGCGATACTCTGTACCCCTTTCCAATCTTTGATATGCGGCTTCAGCCAGTCGATCTCATCAGTCGCCACACATTCACGGACTTCACATCGACCGTGTTCCTTGTTGAAGTCCCTGTGATAATCAATCCACTCTTCTGTTTTCTCAGTCCCGGGTTTGATTTCATCGAAGCAAAACTTCAATTCATCGTGCAGATGAGGTCTATTTCCCTTCACCGCAAGCACATAGTTGGCTTGTTTCTCTTTAATGAGGTTGGCGATATCTGTCTGGCAACCCATAGCGTCTATAGTCACGATGCATCCCTTTAGTTCAAGCAGCTTAAGAAGCTCTGGGATAGCGGTGATTTCATTTGATTTCTCGTCAGTCTTCACCTGACCGAGAACCATGCGGTTCTCTGACGCCCAGGCGCTTACCATATGGAGTGCAGACTTCCCGCTATAATGATCATGGCTGCGACGGGCTGTCTTTCCATCAATCGCGACGATTTCTCCTTGGGTTTGTTCACGGATGGCATTCACCCAACTGAGAAAGCATTGCTGGAGTTGTTCAGGATTGAGGCGAATAAACAAGCGCCGAATCGTATCATGAGAAGGAATCCCATTCGGAAGGGCCAGGAACTTCTTAAGCCAGTGCTCCTTCTCCTTTCCGTAGGTCTCAATTTCCTCCCAGGTTTCACAATGGCAAACAACTGCACAGATGGTGATTACTATGATGTCCAGGATGAGATGTCGCTTATGCCGATCTATCCGCGGATCTTCAATTGCTTGAAAATGTTCAATAATATTCATTGACTGACTCTTGCCCATCTTATGCCCTCTCACTAATTGATGCAAAGAGTCTGCTATATCATGGAGAAAAAGTCTAGAACGTATAAAAATTCATGTATGGCTGCATAAAAATTCAATAATCGCTCTTCGAGCCCACTGCTTGTGCATAACTATGTGCGCTGGCCCTGCTGATGCGCCTTGCAGGGAAGCGTCACTTCGGATTACCATACGATTATGAATGACTCTCCCCGGCTTCTCTACCCGGCAAGGATTCTGATGAAGGTTATCATGAGCGCCAAGGAGACGGAAGAAGAGAACCGGCGGCGCATACAGGATTCCCTGGAACCCCTGGGATACCAACCATCGGGATTCAGCTCCCGGCTCAGCAAGAAAGGCCGCTGGATGAGCATAAGCTTTTTTGCCGAAGTAGAGTCAACCAGCGCCCTGCAAAAGCTGTATGAAGCACTATCCCAGGTACCCGGCGCACAGGTTGTGCTTTAATCAGCTGTCCGCGGAAACGGCATCCCGGGAAAGAATGAAAGACTCTGGAATTCCAGGTTCCCTGAACTCCACAAGCCACTGCCGAAAAACAGGTTTACAGAAATCAGGCAGTTTGTTCAGCACCCTTTCCGGGCTCTTCTCCTCTTTAAGGCGCCCGGGCTTTTTCGAGTAGAAACAGTCGGCGTAGCAGATCAGCTTCTCTTCCCAGCTTTCCGGCAGCATGTCGCGATAAGGCAGATCCATAGCTTCACGCACAATGTCTGCCCGGCTTACACCGGTCAGAAAATGGCGTTCACATACCAGGGCATGGCGAAACCATCCCAGGTCTTCCAGAAAACGGCGACCGATAATACCATGGTGAATATACGGAGACCCGCCGAAACAGCCCAAGGAGGGAATATCCGTTTTGATCATGCCGATATCGTGGAGCATGGCGGCTCCATGGAGAAAATTGAAATCCGTCTCTATCTCCGGGAATCGCCGGGCGACTTCCTCGGCCTTGGCCGCAACCGCCTCGCCATGGGCCAGCAGAATCGCTTCCGCTTCTGATCCCGGCGGATAATAGGCACGGACAATCTCTTCAATGTCCATGGCTTCCATGGCTCGCGGATTTTCCTTATTTTCCTTCATTCAGGGCAAAGGCCTCGGGGATAAAACGCCTGATAGCTTCGGCCACTCCATGATCTTCATGAGACGAGGCAGTAACATAGTCGGCGATCCTCTTGACCTCATCATTGCCGTTGGACATTGCTACCCCTACCCCGGCCCAGGAGAGCATACCGTAATCGTTCATTGAATCCCCGACGGCCATCACCTGTCCTGCATCCAGGCCCAGTTCTTCGGCCACATAGGCCAAAGCTGTTCCCTTGTCGGCGTCGGCGCGCAGAACTTCGAGGAAATAGGGTTTGGAGGTAAATATATTGGCCTTGCCGCCCAGAGCTGCTTTCAGGGCGCTTTCCAGCTTCGGGAGAATGGCGGGATCTCCGGGAATGACGAACTTGCTGCGGGGAACCGTCAGAGAGGCGGCGAAGGACTGGACCTGGTGCCAGCGCTGGCCGGTGAGAAGACAATCCCGTTCCGTGTACTCGCTGGGCCCGGAGACGTAGATATCTCCCTCTCCATAGTACTGCATGGTCAACCCGAATCCCTGCACAATCTCCCAGGCCTCCATGCCGACCGCGGGCTCCAGGGGTTTGTCCAGGACCACCTCCTCGTTACGGGTGGAAATCACCGCAGCACCGTTGTTGACGATCATATAGCCGGGACGGCCCCACATGTTTAGTTCCCGGCCGTAGCGGCGCATGGAGAAGAGGGTACGCCCCGATGCGAGCATGACCGTTACACCCGCAGCTTCGGCGGCACATACCGCCCTGCGGTTTTCATCGCTTATAAAAAGATCCTCCGTCAGGAGGGTATCGTCCAAGTCGAGAGCAAGCAACTGTATCATTCTTCTACTGTAGCAAGGGGAAGGAAGTGATTCAAGATCAGGAAACCCCGGGGGAAGCCCATAGCGCTTCCCCCGACAAATCAACTGCTCAGCGGGGATTGAATGAGGGGGTTATTTTGTCCTCAGGGACATCTCCCTCAAGAACCTCGGGATTCACTATTGAATCGGGAAGTCTGCCAGCCACCTGATGGAAAACGGAATCCACGTTCTGCTTCATAACCATCCGGATAGCATCGGTATTGTTCGCAGCCCCGGCGATATGGGGCGTAACGATCGCCGTCGCGCAGCCGAGAAGGGGATTGTCGTCCACATCCGGTTCATCTTCGAAGACATCGACTCCCGCGCCGGCGATAACTCCCTCCTTTAAAATCTCCGCCAGGACAGCATCCGAATAGATTCCGCCCCGGGCGGTGTTGATAAAGAAGGCGGAGGGATTCATCATGCGAAAATGCTCTTCCTTCAGCATACCCCGCGTATCATCCGTCAAGGGCACATGCACGCTCACGTAGTCGGAACTTTTCAAGACATCCTCCAGAGACAGGAGCTCGACACCCAGCTTTTTAACGGCGGTTTTGTCGACAAAGGGATCATAGGCGACAACCTTCATGCTGAAGGGTGTAAGCAGCTTAGCAACAGTCTGGCCGATACCGCCGCAGCCGATCAGCCCCAGGGTGGAGCCCTGGATACAGCGGGTCATATATTTGCCCTTGTCCCGAAACGAGTTCTCCCGTATGTAGTCGTTGAAGAAGGCAAGCCGGGTGGTAAGAGCAAGGATGTAACTGAGAACAAGTTCCGCAACCGGTTCCCGTATGCCGTAGGGAGCATTACTGAGAATGACCCCGTTTTTATTACAGGCGTCGATATCCACATTCTCGAAGCCGGCTCCGAAACGGCCGATCCATTTGAGCCGGTCGTTACCCTCCAGCGAGGCCGGGCCCACATTCCGGTGCCCCATGAGGATGTAGTAATCGACCCCGGAAAGCTCAGCGGACGAAACCATCTCGCTGTGGGGGCTGTCCGGGCCCAGAAGGATCTTTACCTCAAAACGGTCGTCTCTCTTGAGACGCTCGAGTTCTTCCCGGAAACCTTCCGACTTTTTACTGTAATCCATCTCTACTGCAACGGTTATTTTAGTACCCATGCTTACCTCACTATTTTTGCGGGGTTATAACACAAAAACCCCGTTTGGTCTTCATACATATTTTTTCAGAAAATTAAGATTATTCTTATTACTGGCCAATTCCCCCATTTCAATTTTTTCTATCAAATCCACCATAACAGCATTGACAGGGGTCTCAATCCCGACTTCTGCAGCTTTACGCACAATCATACCATTCAGGTAGCGGACCTCCGTCCGCCGACCCTTGGAAACATCCTGTAAAAGTGAAGGACGACCTTCTCCCGTTCCACTGAAGCGTTCCTTCGCGTGATTCTCAAGGGCGGCACAGGCTACATCCAGACCGTCCTGGTCTATCGTCAGCAGCATCTCCTGCGTCATTCCCCCAGGCAGGGGAGCAAGTTTTATTCCATGGGCTCGGGCAACCGAGGCCGTTTCCACAGCAATCCGGACCCCCACCCGCTGGGCCAAAGGATGCAGCCGCCATTCACCGGCACTCATTCCCGTTAATCCGGAAATTGAGTTGGACATGCAGTTAACTGCCAGCTTGGACCAGAGCCTTGCCTGGATATCAGCAACCACCTCGACCCCCCCGACGGGGGAGAGAAGTTCAGCCAGCGAATGGCATCTTGGGGACGATTCCCCGTTGAGTTCTCCTATATATAAGGCGGTGTTTTTGCTGCTGCTGGTACGCATCACATGTCCCGGAGCATTGACTGCCCCACCCATTGTAACCACACAACCGACCGTACGTTCGGGACCCAAGATGGACGAAATCTTTTCTTCATTCAGACCATTTTGAGCAGAGAGTACCGGCGCGTCCGGCTGTACATAGGGCAGCATCAGGCGAAGGGCCCATTCAGTATCATAGGATTTTACCGCCAGGATCAGAATATCAGCAGGCTTATCAAGATGCTCAAGCTCGTCCGGAAGCAGTGCTTTCACAGATGATCGGAACTCTTCGTCTATGCCCTTCACCGAAATCCCCCGGTCCTGTATGGTGCGCACCTGCAGATACCAGGGGTCGATGAGAATCAAATCACGGCCTTCCCGGGATAGATATACCGAAAGAGCGCTGCCTATGGCACCGGCACCGAAAACAATTATTCGGGGAGTCATTAATCAGACCTTTATCAATTTGCGGAAACAGCGCACATCCTGCGGAGGATTCTGCTGGGACCCGAAAAAGGTATGGGAAACCTCCCCCATGTAGATATCTCCCCTGGAATCCATACTGATTCCGTGGGGAGCATACACCTGGTCCGGGGCTTCGTCCCCCGCGTAATCCCCGCCGAAACGCGCCATCTGTCTGCCCTGGAGGTCATGCACGGATATACAGGCCCCGATGCGGGGATAATTCCCGTTGACCCTGAGGGACGTCGGCAGCTGCCCGATTATTGCCAGCTGTTCCGGACCGTCAGTTATAAAGAGGCCACAGGGACGGTGCAGGTTGTTCCACTGAGTTATGAATACCCCTTTGTCGTCGAAAACCTGGATCCGATGGCTCTCCCGGTCTGCAACATACACACGGCCCTCACGGTCGGTACAGACCGAGTGGACCAGATTGAACTCTCCCGGTCCGGTACCAAAGTCTCCCCAGGAAAAGAGCAGCTCCCCGTCTGCGGAGTACTTGTGTACCCGGGCATTGCCGTAGCCGTCGGCGATGTAGAGGGCCCCGGTTTCCGGCTCCAGGGCGACTTTCGTGGGCCGGTTAAAAGGCTTGTTGCTCAGATATTCCGCCGGCCGGTCCGGATCTCCCAGGGTCATCAGGATCTCTCCATCGGGGGTACACTTCCGAACCGTGTGGTCGCCGTCATCCGCGCAATACAGCATGTCGTCCGGTCCGATGGTCAATCCATGGGGACGGGAAAAAACCCCCTCGCCCCAGGAATCGACAAAGTTTCCATCCCTGTCGAAGACGATCATCGGGTGCCCTCCCCGGTTGAAAACATAGACCCGATCCTGTGAATCGACGGCTACGTCCGACGCATCGAGAAATTTCCACCCCTCCGGGAGCTTAGCCCAGTTGAAGTCAGCCCGTAAGTTAAAATCGCCATCTGATAGTGTATTTTTCATGGCAGCTCCCTCATTCCGATTTGTCATCGTCCTGGGCCTCCGCCTTCAGACGCTCAATCTCTTCCAGTTCCTCGACTGTCTCTTCAATGACTTTTTCCTCGTGGGTTTTCTTTTCTTCTTTTAACTCCTGCCATTTCTCGGGGGTATAGGTTAGAAGCTTTTCAATACCAAGAAACATATTGTTCAATACCTGAAGAATCATGAGTACCGCACCTATCGGTACGGCCATGCGCGGCACGATCAAGGTCGTCATTCTCGAAGTAGAAGGAACGCCGGCACCCATTTGGGCGTAAACCCAGCCGGATCGCAATACCAGCGTGAGAAAATAGATAACGACTACGTTGATAAGAAGCAGAAGTATTTCAACCACCTTCGGCGGCAGCTTGTCTGAAAGCATGGTAATACTGATATGTTCACCTTTGTAAAAAAGAATGCTTCCAGCCAGAAAAACTACATATATCAGACCATAACGTGCATATTCAAGTACCCAGCCGTAGGACAAGCGCAGGAAATACCTGCTGATAACCTCCATGACCATAACCCCGAATGACGTAGCTAAAATCAGCGCAGCCACGATGCCGACAACAGTATTTATAACGCTCATTACGGAGCTGTACAGTGTAAGTGCTTGTTTAATCATTGCTCTACTCCTGTCCTGACTATCGAATTACGCCGATGAAACGCGGGAAAAACATAACGAACTCCGGCACAAAGGTTACTATCATGTTTATTACAAGCAAGAGAATAACATAGGGTGGGACCTGCGCTACAATCCGCTCAAACTTTACATTCCCGGCGTAAGCAGTGGTGTACAGCAGCAGACCGAAAGGCGGCGTCAAATGACCGACCCCCAGAGCAAAAATCAAAATCATCGCTATATGCAGCTGGTGCAAACCAATCAAGGCCAGCATGGGAATAAGAATCGGGCCCAAGATTAAAAGAGCAACCGTT
>Ga0334900_1002388_pt1 | contig 16657 bp, 11 predicted proteins | sample GraSluR3_MG_2_FD_207231 | JGI IMG/M metagenome (GOLD analysis project Ga0334900, IMG submission 207231) | Sludge microbial communities from methane-producing bioreactor in Wageningen University, Netherlands - Granular Sludge_31_08-R3 | ecosystem: Engineered > Bioreactor > Anaerobic >...
GACGAATATTGCTACCGTTTTAATAGATGTCACATGAAAGAAACCATTTTCGATAATCTACTTTTACGGATGGTAAAGGCGGAGCCATTTCCTCAAAAATTTTATTCATTAAATGCCTAATACAATATTATTATTAGTTATTAAAAGATTTTTAATTTCAGATTCTGCAACAGCACTAAGATTAATCACATTATATGTAAAATTATTAAACCATATGCCTTCAATATTTAAACTACTGTTGTACGCACTAAAACAAGCCTGTTCTACTAACAAATCGCCATCTATTCTAATTCTTGGATTTCCCTGAGTGTATCCGTCTTGTGAAGTCCCGTCAATTGTTACCGGGTTTATTATTTGTGGTAAATATGAATTTAATACAATTTCGTGTACTCCATTACCTGGTATATTAAATTCAATTACTGATTCACCAGTGTTTGCATTTACTTTGTTTATTGCCCATTGTAAAGTGCCGTACATTTCAGGGGCGCAAAGATTATCATCATTGTTAAAGGGATGTTCAAATGGATCGGGATCGGTGGTTTTTGTTACTGTGTAAACTGTTTGTGCATTAGTAAAAACTGATGCCAAAACTAATGCGATACTTATTATAATATATTTTAAATTTTTCATGACTCTTATTTTAAATTATTTAAAGTCTGTCCATAATATCAGTGTCTGATTCAGAAAGTTCGAGTTCAAGGCTTGCGAAATTTTTAATTATCAGGAGTTTACTGATGTAAATGACTGTGATTAAAAATGAGCATAACGCAGAAATCGGACTTTATGGACAGACACTATTTAACAAAATATAATCTGTTCGACCCCTCTGCCTGATCGTCTTTGACATACAGACTTATGTAGTTGTATGCGTCCTTTTGTGCAGGCGTGAGTTCGATAAACAATTGTGCAGTATAACCGACTATCTCTTCCTGTATTCCGTTAAATACTACATAGTAGGTGCTGTTTTCTTGTACTATGTCGGCTTCTAGGCTTAACACATCACCTGTGTCCTGCGCTGTGCCAAATAAAATATAAACCTTATCGGCATTTTCGGCCGAGTTTAGTTTAAACATGATACTTAGATGTTCGTTTTCTGTTATAAGCGGGAATTCTGTAATAGTATCAGTTTCAAAAGTGGAATTAACAATAATGTCCAGAATTTGAATATCTGTTTGTGAATAAACATTACCAAACAAGAACATACAATTTAAAAAGAAAAATAAAATGGAAGTTTTCATAAGAATAGTGTTTTAATTTATAATTGATTTCGCCTATAAATATACAAAAATAGTTTACACATTTGCATCAACTTGCATATTTTTTCTAAATTAGTGTTAATTAACGGTTAATAAATGCATGTTCTAGTATTTTGTTAAAAATTTTTCTTTACTACATTCAGTATATTTCGATCTTTAAATATAATCTTACATACTTAAAATTTTATACCATTAGTATTTGTAATCTGTTATAAATGCTGTTAATAAGTTTTTGGGGATAAATTTAGAAAATATCATCAAACATTCGGTGTAAGTAGTCAGACAGATTTCTCTTCGTGATATTCCTTTTCGGTATTTACCTCCCAAATATTACTTTTATCCGAACGGTTTTCGATAATATTTTGCACAGCAGTAATTGCAGTAAGCATACTATGGTCAGAGTTATTGTAACGATGCATACCATTTCGACCAATTGGGAATAAGTTTGGAATACTATCGAGGTAATTCTGGACTTTATCAAAATACTGATAAGTGCCAAAATATACAGGATAAGTATGTTCCATTCTAACTACTGTAGCATCAATAAGGTCTTTTCGTGATATTATATCAATACGTTCAAGTTCTTCAGAAGCTATTTCAATTAGTCTATCATCGGGATAATGCCAAAACTCATCATCACTATTACAGAAATATTCCAAACCTAACCATACATTATTTGAATCAGAAATCATAAACGGACTCCAATTATTAAAAACTTGAATACGCCCCATCATTACTTCACTTTCCTGAACATATATCCAATTGTCGGGTATTAAATTATTTAAGGTTTTAATGGCTGTTTTATTTTTAAGCAAAAGCTTGTTGACCAATATACCTACGGTAATAAAATTTCTGTGCATCAAACCTTGTGCAATTTCCGAAACAGGTTTAGGAACACTTGTAATAGACGAAACCAAATGATTTATTGTAGTTGTGCTAAAAACGTAATCAACATCTTTAATTTGAAACTGTTTTTGATTATCATTACAATAACCGACATTGAATTTTCCATTTTCTAGTATTTCCAATTTATTGAACTCAGCCTGCATAATTATTTCTCCTCCTGCTTGCTTTATTATTTCTGCCACATGCTCCCAAAACTGACCAGGTCCATATTTAGGATACAAAAACCAAGCAATTAAGCTCGTTTCAGCATCTTTTTGAGCAATATCCTTTTTCTTAGATTTAAATAAAGTTTTAAGATAATGCCATATCACTTTACTTACCGAAAGCCCCTTTATTCTTTGAGCTCCCCATTCTGGAGAAAGTTCTGTACATGGCTTTCCCCACACTTTTTCGGTATAATCACGAAAGAAAGTTCTATACAATTCTTTACCAAAACGATTAATAAAAAAATCTTCGAGATTTTTTTCATGTCTTATCGGGAAGATCTTATATTTAAAATAGCTTAATCCAATTTTAATAATTCGTAAAAACCCAAGATTTACAATTGTGTTTTTATTTAAGGCAACGGGATAATCGAAAAATTTTCTCAAGTAATAAATCCTAGAAAGGCGTTCACGTTGCAAAAAAACCTCATCAGATTCGGTTTGCCATGGCTCATTTTTAGCAAGGCTTTCGGGGCTGTCGATAAATGGAAAAATATCTTGCCACCATTGCATCACTATATCCGACTTTGAGAAGAATCTGTGTCCACCAATATCTATTCTATTACCTTTATAGTTAATGGTTTTTGAAATTCCACCAATATCCGTTGATTTTTCTATAATTATTGGATGGGTATCGGTTTTTCTTAATAATTCAAGGGCTGCTGTAAGACCTGCCGGACCAGCACCAATTATAAGTGCATTATTTTTATTTTCATTACTCATTGAGGGTAAAAGTACAAAAAATATTGAGGTTATAGAAGCTGACTTTTAATCAGTTTTTCATAAAACAATCCAATCATCATTCATAATATATAGGCTCTCCCCAACTGCTTCCACCCCAATAATCGGGAGCATAAAACCTTAGCGAATCAACCTTTTGCGAAAATGCACCAACAATTCCCACTCCACCTTCTACATTAGAATAAACTATAACAGGTTCAGAAAATGGGTCATCTTTTGCATAAATATGTTCTTCGTGTGAGTTATAATATTTGTAAAGCTCCTCTGTAATCTCTTTAAAATAAAAATATACTGTAATAGTATCTTCACCAGGAAAATAACTATCGGAATTAAGCCTAAGGTTATAGTTTTGTCCATCAAATAGTTCGTCTGTAAAGATAACTCCGTTATCAGACCACAAATTTTGACTTACAATAATATCGTCTGAATTAATCCAGAGTGGTTCGAATCGCATTTTGGGGATTTCGTTTCCCCATGTTGTATCTACAATTACAGTATCCTGATTTTGATATATCGTATCAATCGAAAAAGAATCTGGATCGTATTCGTAATATTTGTATCGTCTCATTGCAAAAAGATGGTAATAATTACGTTCATTTGCTTTATCTTTAAATCTGTAAGTATATTGCATTGTACGATTATTATATTCATCATATATAGAAAGAGTATCAATACCTAAAGAAATTGGTGGATAAGGTACTACACAGGAGGCTTCGGCATCGGGCAAATCTTGACTACTTACCTTAATTGTGTATTTTTTTCCTGTTTGCGGATAAAAACTTCCCTTAAAAACACCCTCTCTCCAATGCTGTAAACTTCCTAACAAATTGTCTTCTTCGTAAACTTCAAGGTTTGCATTAGTAAGTCTTATTACAGGAGAATTATCAAGTATATGCATACTTCTTGTAACGCTAACTGTAATAACAGAATCGGGATTAATAGCCGCATTTACTACAATCATAGGTGCCGTAGCTTCAATATCCATTTCGAGGATTTTTTCACATCCTATAAATAATGCTAAAACAATAATTATTAATAATACTCTTATTTTTTTCATATACATTAAAATTTAAACGAATACCTTACCGAAGGAATCATCGGGAAAAGACTAATCTGCTTTAATACCTTTTTATTGTTAGCGTATCCAAAATATATAAAAAATGGATTTTGTCGGCTATAAGCATTATATAAACCTACGCTCCATGTTCGCACACCATGAGTTTTCTGTTTATGAAAATTTGCACTTACATCTAACCTATGGTATGCAGGTGTACGATACGAATTTCTACTTTTATAATATTCAATTTCGTTCCATCCTCCATATCCATAATAGTCGTAGTAATAGCTATCGTACAGTTGGTAATTTTCGGGTAGGTCGCTATAACGTGCTACACCAAGCGTTAATGCATTTCCGGTTCCATAAACCCAAGTTAAACCTAAGTCGATATTATCACTTACTTCGTATAATATTACTATTGCAATATCGTGTCGTCTATCGTATTTATAAGGGAAAACCTCCCCATTATTAAGGTTCTCAAATTTACGATTCGACCACGATAAAGTGTATCCAATCCACCCAGTAAATTTCCCAATATTTTTGCGTATCAACAATTCGGCTCCATACGAATACCCTTTACCTGTTTCTACTTTCGACTCCCAATTTGTACCTATATCGAAAAAGCTTGCACCTTCTTTGTATTCAATTAAGTTATCCATTGTTTTATAGAAACCTTCGAGGGTAATTTCCCAATTATCGTTGATATTATAAGCTCCGCCAATTGCTGTCTGATAACTATTTTGTGGTAAAATATTTTCGGTAGTTGGTAACCATAAATCTGTAGGTAATCCAATGGTACTATTCGTAAGCAAATGTATATATTGATCCATACGTGTAAAAGCAGCTTTGAACGACAAATTTTCGGAAGCTAAATATCTTAATGCAATTCGAGGTTGTAAGGAGTTATAGTATTTATCTTTTACGGCAAATCCGGAATAATGAATGCCTATATTAGCTTTTAGTCTGCTACCTATATTAATGTCATCTTCGGCATAAATATAGAACTCGTTAGCATAAATTGAGTTATTTCCAAAAGTTTGATTTATAGACGAAGAGTCTTCAAGAATTTTAAAAGTGCTTACACCCGGCTTAAACTGATGATATAAATAATTAGCACCAAACTTAATACTATGACGCGGTGCCGGCATATAATCAAAATCTATTTTAGCTCCATAATTAGAGATACCACTAAAATAATCGTAAGAGAATGAACCTTGTTCTATATCACCCCGTTTACTTGTATAGTCTTCGAAAGTATTAAATTTATAATTTGAATATACCAGAGTAGTGTTAGCAAATATTTTATTTCCAAAAATATGATTCCATCTAATGCTAGTAGTTAAATTTCCCCATAATAATCCTGCATCAGACTTATCAACATTAATAGTATCTGCAAACAGATATTCTTCTTTATTTTTCATGTAAGCTTTGTCTCTACCGGTATAAAAGCTAATAAACAGTCTGTCTTTATCGCTAAACTTATGGTTTAATTTTACATTTGCATCATAAAAATAGTATCCGGCTCTAAGGTTTCCGTTTCCCCCTGCAAGTCTTTCGGCAGCAGCAATAAGCGGAGCGGTTAAAATGTCAATGTAAGTACGTCTGGCACTTACGATAAACGAAGTTTTATCTTTAATAATAGGTCCTTCGACTGTAAACTTAGAAGCCACAGTTCCTATAGAGAACTCGCCTTTATACTCGCGGATATTACCTTCTTTCATACGTATATCTAAAACAGACGAAAGTCTTCCACCATATCGAGCTGGATAACCGCCTTTTATTAGTTTTACGCTCGACAAAGCGTCTGGATTAAACACAGAGAAGAACCCAAACAGATGGTCGGCATTATAAACGGGAACACCATCGAGAAGAATTAGATTTTGGTCGGGACCACCGCCTCTTACGTAAAGTCCGCTACTACCTTCGCTACCTGATTGCACTCCGGGCATTAACTGTAAGGTTTTCATTACATCGGCTTCGCCCATAAAAACAGGCAAGGTTTTAATTTGATGTACAGGCATTTCTATTATCGACATTTGTGTATTTTTAACTGTTTCGTCAGCTTTACGGTCGGTAATAGTAACTTCAGCCAATTGCAAAACCGGATCAAGTTTTATATTCAAATTTATATCTTTATCAAGGAAAAAGTTGTATTGGTAAGTAGTGTATCCCACAAAAGAAACGGCTAATTTAATACTGTCGGATGGCAATGTAATACTAAAAAAACCATATTCGTTTGTACTAGTACCATTCTTAGTATTTAAATCGTAAACATTAGCTGCCATAAGCTTTTCGCCTGAGGCTAAATCTTCTACATATCCCGATATCGTGAATTTATTCTGGCTATGTACACTTATTACAAGCAAATTTACCAGTACAAAAAAGATTGATTTGAATTTCATAAAATATGGTTAATAAAATAGTATTAACTCAAATGATATGGAGCTTATTATAAAGTCTCTAAAATTTTTCTGAAATCTTCGGGACACCTAACAGGTTTAAGAGTATTTTCGTTAACAAAGCATAAATCTACTTCTGCCATATTTTTTAATGAACCATCTTCGCCAATAATCTCTTGTACGAAAGGAAACCTTGCTGTTGGCAATTGTTTAATTTTACTTACAATAGTAATTTCTTCATCGAAAACTACAGGTTTTACATACCTAATTTTTACTTCAATAGCCGGACAAACAATTCCTGATTTCTCGATTAAACTAAACGGGATATTAAAATCTCTCATCATTTGATTTCTACCATATTCGTATAGCCGCAAATAATTACCGTAATAGACCACTCCCATTTTATCGGTATCGGCATATAAAACACGATATTTACATTTATGAGTTTTCATTTTTTAATGCTTTTGCAATTTCAAATAAATTTGGCGTGGTGCCCAAGCATCTGTAGCAGCATACAATATCTGTTTTTCATCGAGCACATCGGCTTCCCAATTACTTAATTGTTGAGTTTTACTAATCCTAATTCCTAATACTATTGCACTTAAACTACGTAAGCCGTTTGCTTCTATACCAAAATCGTTTACGTACTTTTGTAAATCAATAAACGACTGAGCTTTAAATTTTCTGATATTTTCAAGACCTGCAATATCATCTTTTAATGCTAAACCGACTTTTAAAATTTTCTCATCAGAAAATATTTTAACCAATACATCAGGAATTCCAATTTTATTAACTCTAAACAAGAATGCTTTTCGATTCCCGCAGAGTTGAATAAGAGCCGTTTTGTTTTGATTTTGAACACCTTTTTTAAAACATGGTTTGGTTTCGGTGTCGATTCCCCATATATTTTCGAGCATAAGCTCCGGCAAATATTTTTTTAAAACTCTTACAGAATCAATAATTACAATTGTACCCTTAAAAACTGCTATTGGCAAATTATTTATTTCTTCTTTAGATATATTTTCTTTAAAACTAGTCTTCATCCTCTTGCTTAGCAAAAAATACTTTATAATGTAAAACCTCTATAATCTTTATAACTCGATATCCCCAATAATTTTTAAAGTTTTGATGACAAATATGCAAGGCATCGTACATATTTAATTCGTCTCCCATTTGATACGAGCCTATTAAATCACCAACGTCTTGATAAATATCTGCATACAATTCCGATAAACTAACATGTATATAATCGGTTGAGTTCATCATTGCCGAATCCTTAAATTCAATAATGTCATCCCAAGCGCCCAAATTGTTTTCAACATTATTTTTAACGAATGCCCATGCTTCTTCGGTAACGTATTTTTCAATATTTTCAGACTCTTGCAACTCGGTTTCGGGAATCGTAAGTGCTTTTAAATACAATAGACTAATTAGCTTAAGTGATGTATCGGCAAATGATTGTTTCGACACAATTTTTTTTGTCTCACAGAAAGATAAGAACTCTTTAGCCACAGTAATAAACTCTATGGTATTTTTTGAGTATATTACAGATTTATCTACCATTACATTTAGTTTTATAATGCAAAGTTAGTGTTATATTATTCAAAATCACAAAAAAAACTTTTGTTTTGAACTTAATACTTAACAATTTTGAAAGTACTAATTAAACTATCATGTAACACATTAATAAAATATATACCTGAGGGTAAAGATTGTATATCGAAGCTTGTATCTTCGTTGATTGTTTTAGTAAGCACTTTTCTACCGCTAATGTCAATAAATTCAAGCTTAACATCTTCACGAATCTCGCTCAATCCACTAATATGTAGTATATTATTAGCAGGATTTGGATAAATATTAATATTTTTAAACGATTCATCTGCTATATTGGTTGAGCAATCTATGGCATTAATATTTAAAATAGTAGGTTCGTTAAGACAACCCGGTAATTCAATTTCCCAATCATAAAAATAATAGTAATAACTTGTTGGGTCAGAGCTTGCACTACTACCTGTAATACTTACAATATTATCAATTGTAAAAGGATAGCCTAAATAATAAGAATTGTTTGTTCTAAACAAGTCAGGACTACCTAATCCCACAAGTTGAAGGTCCTCCCCAACAGGCACAGTCATATTTAAATTTATACGGCTAACACCCTGCTGACAATATACCTCTACTACATCAATTACATTAAATTCATGGTCTCGTAAAGCAATTGTACGCATTCCACTCGACTCTGCATTTACACTTACCGAAACTAATTCAAAAGGTCGATAAGCATCAAAAATAATATAATGAATATAATCGGGGTTACCGAAATATCCACCTCCATCAGTATTATTAGTAGGTCCTACATTCTCTACTTGAGGATCAGTAAACTGACGAATATAATACTGTATATCAGTTTCAATTGGTTGATGATTAAATACAGAGCCAGTGTTCACAATTTCGTTACAAAACTCATCACTATACCAATTAAGGTTTTCACCATAACTGTCAATTGTAATATCAAACACAGAATCAATACATACTGTAATATCATCAATTTCGATAGCATCATCAAGCTCCACATAAATTTGATAATCTAGGGAATACGTACTACTTCCATTTTGATTAGAAACAGTTAAACTAACACTATAATTACCTGATTGTGTATATACATGCAGTGGATTAGCTTCATCGCTAGTATTTCCGTCTCCGAAATCCCATAAATACTCTTCAGGGTTATTCATGCTTAAATCCTCAAACTGAACTTCGCCGCTGCAAGTATAAGGCACATCAGCTTTAAAAGAAGCTATTGGAGGGTCAGTATTTAACAAACATTGCCAATCAATTTCGAATCCATCAAGGCTAAGCCCGGGATCGCTAAAAAACTTAACTGTAATTGCACCACCTGATGAGATAATAGTTCCAGGACTTCCGGTAGTATTACAATAATATGTATCGTTAATAAGTGGTGCAGAAGTATTTTCGCCATCGTAAAATGCAATATAATCATAGTCGCAAGTAGAACCTGAACCTGGTTCAATATCAAAGTTTATAATATTTAGAACTATTTGCGTTGCATCATCGGGCTTAATGGTATATGTTGAACTTGAATTATTATAATATGGCTCATCGGGACCTCCTATATCAAACAAAGTACCTTCGCAACGGTCGGTTGTAACATTTCCGGTACCGGGCATAAAAGCCATACAAGGATTATCAAAATTAATAGAGATAAATCCTACTTTTGTTTCAGTATGATTTCCACAAGAAGCTCCATCAGCATAAAGCTGCACATCATATTCTCCAAGCATAGTATAAGTGTGTTCTGGGTTAACTTCGGTACTGGTAGTTCCATCGCCAAAATCCCATATAAAATCGCTTCCGTTAATACTATAATTGTAAAACTGAACCGTAAACGGCGGGACACAGTTTTCGGTATAATTAGCAGAAAAATCTGCAATTACTTCGTTTACGTAAGCTCCTCCTACACCGATTGCATAAAAAGCGTTAGTAACTTGTTCTACTTCAGGACTACATGGTCCATAAAAATCTATTGCTGCTTGTATTCCGTAAAAACGAGCATCTAAATATTGTGAGTTATTACTTAAATATACAGTTTGCAATCTAAATGCAATTTCGGCAGCAGCTTCCATTCCTAAACCTGTAATATTGTAAGAATCACCATTATCGTTTGTACCCGAACCTCCTTCGCTAATAAGGTAAAACCAGTAACATAAAGGTCCATTATTGGTATGTACACCGCCATTATCTCCCGATTCGAAATACCAATTTTCTCCTTGATAAGTGTCGGGTAAGCCATAAGATTTGGGGTTACTAACCGACCTAAAAGCATAACCAATATTTTCACCTATAAGCCAATCGGCATATTGAGGTACTGCATAGTGCTCTACTGCTACTGCAAATATATCACTAAAGGCTTCGTTGATAGCACCAGACTCTCCTTGATATGTTAAATTACATGTATAACTAGTTAAACCATGTGTTATCTCGTGAGCACAAATATCTATTGTAGTAAGTGGAGTAACCGACTCGCTACCATCTCCATAGGTCATTACACTTCCATTCCAAAATGCATTTACATTAGAACTATAGCCAAAATCTACCAAGCTAAAATGTATGTAAGAATTAAGCTCATGCCCATTATTATCTATACTGTTTCGGTTATGAAAATTTAAGTAATAATCATAAGTCTTTTCAGTAGCAAAATGAGCATCAGTTGAGTACTGGTCTAACTGCTCATTTACATTGTCCCAATAATTATCATCATCGTAAAAATCGGATGCGTTCTCATATTCTGCAGTATTATTACAATTGTAAGTAGCAATTCCGTTACCTCTGCCAGTTTCTCGCAACCTGTAAAGGTTATCATAATAATCGGCAGTAATTGTTTGTGTACCACTATAAGCAGTAACTGCTGTAGCCTGTGTGTCGGCAGTATAAATCCGTGTTTCTGTATGCAATATTTTTCCATCTAAGGCACTTACGTAAACATACTTGCGACTATATGGCTTTAAGGCAAATACATCAATTTTGTATGCAGGATAAAGTATTGCTGATTCAAGTTTTCCATTTTCGGGTAAATAAACTTTTTCGGGAACCGGAGTTTGATAATTTTCTTTATATGGATTTTGCATTTCGTCAGCTTCAAAAATATACAAATCAGCATTTACATAATTTAAAGCATATTGTAATGCATCTTCTGGATTTATATTAAAACCACCATTGATTTTAGCCGAACTTAAAATATTTCCATTCATACTTGAAACATATCCATCGTACTCATGAATTAACCATGATGCATATTCTACAGGAATCTCGTTAATGGTTTGATAGAGTCTTGTATGGACATAGCCCAATTTATCGCTAGTTGAATTATTGACTAAAAGGCCGGGATTGTCAATCTCAATAAAACTTAATATAAGATTAAGAGCTTTGTCGTATGGAATTAATTCGTCATTCCTAAAAGAAATATAATTAGGGACTTCGGTAAATTCTTTAAATCTAAGCTTTGAAGCACCATTAATTGTTGCATTTGCCTTACTTCCCTCAAGAACCTGAGCACTTGTATTTATTGCAAATAAAATAAATAAGAGTGCATACAATAAATTTCGCATAATAAATCTATAAAATTAGCATAAAAAATTTTTACTAAAATACATAAATTCTCATTTCGATATTATTAAAGAAAACTATATATTATATTAAAATACAAAAAACAAAAAAACGATATAATACTAAAGTGAGTTTTAATTATTAAATTGCACCACAAATTAATCACTTAAATTTTTATAAAAAATGAAAACATTTAGTTTAATCTGTCTATTACTTATTACAAGTATTATTTATTCACAAGACAGAGTCTTAGACCTTGATATCAAAGTTTTCAAACTTGATAATGGATTAACAGTAATACTTAATCCTGACCACACTACCCCAAGTGTATTTGGAGGAATTGTAGTAAGAGCAGGTGGCAAAGATGACCCTAAAGATGCAACAGGAATGGCTCATTATCAGGAGCACATGTTATTTAAAGGTACAGAGGAACTTGGAACTATAAATTGGGAAGCTGAAAAAGTTCATATCGAGCATATTTTTAGATTATATGATAAACTTGGAAAAACACAAGACCCCGAAGAAAGAGCTTTAATACAGAAGAGTATTAATGAGGAATCGATAAAAGCTAATGAGTACGCTATCCCTAACGAATTGGATAAGATAATAAAAGAAATGGGTGGTACAAATGTAAACGCCGGCACAAGCGAAGATATGACAATTTTTTACAACTCATTTCCACCAAACCAGATAGAAAAATGGTTAGATTTATATAGTCATCGCTTTGAAAAACCGGTTTTTAGATCATTTCAAGCAGAACTCGAAGTTGTTTACGAAGAAAAAAACATGTATTCAGATATGTTTATATTTCCACTTCTTGAATCTTTTAATAAAAACTTCTATAAAAATCATCCTTACGGTCAGCAGACATTAATTGGAACCATAGAAGATTTAAAAAATCCTTCATTAACAAAGATGTATGATTTTTATAAAACTTGGTATGTAGCCAACAATATGGCTTTAATAATATCCGGCGATTTTGATGCAGGAGCTGTAATGCCAATAATAAAAGAGAAATTTGGCAAATGGGAATCGGGCAAACTCCCCGAAAGACCGGTTTATAAGGAGGAAGATTTTAATGGACGTGAATTAGTAGAAGTTAAACTTAGCCCTGTAAAACTCTGTTTACTAGGATTTAGAGCACCAAACAACGGACATCCCGACAAATTAAAATTAGAAGTCTGTAATTCAATATTATCGAATCAAAACCAAACAGGATTACTGGATAAACTTATGAATAACAACGAACTACTTGGTGCCGCACCAATGTATATGCCTTATAATGATTACGGGGCTAATATTATATTAATAGTACCAAAAATTGTAGGTCAAAAATTACCGCAAGCCGAGGATTTAGTCCTAAACGAACTTGAAAAACTAAAAACAGGTAATTTCGACACAGAGATACTAGAAAGCATTAAGTTAGAACTATATCGAAACTATATGAAAAGTATGGAAACCGGTATTTATAGAAGCCAAATGCTTGCTTCCGCTTTTGCCGGTAATATTGATATAAATTTTATGCTTAGCTATCCCGAAAGGTTAATGTCGATAACCAAAGACGATATAATTAAAACTGCAAATGAGTATTTTGGAGATAATTATTTAGCATTCCACAGCAAAATGGGATTTGCAAAACCGGAAAAGATAGAAAAACCAGGATTTAAACCAATTGTTAAAAACACCGATGCTGCTTCTTCTTATGCGAAAAAACTCTCTGAGATGCCTGTAACAGAGACTGAACCAAAATTCATTAATTTTAATAATGATGTTAAAACTTTAAGCTTAAATAAAGGCGTTGAGCTACATTATGTAGAGAACCCAATAAATGATATTTTTTCAATGAACTTACAATTTAGAGTTGGAAGCGAAAAAATACCTGAACTAAAATATGCATGCGAAATGATGAATTATGCATATCCTAAAGGAGCTACCTTCGACGATTTTAATAAAAAAATGGGAAGCTTAGGTTGCAGTTTTTACATAAGTGGAAACGAAAGCTACACTACAGTTTATCTCGAAGGTATTGAAAAAAATGTATTTGAAGCAGTTGAATATTTGACAAAACTGATTAAAAACCCTGTACTAGAGCAATCAAAAATTAGTATTTTGTACGAAGCAGAAAAAACGAACAGAAAAATGGAACGTAGCGAACCCGATAATATAGCTGATGCACTTTTTGAATATGTACGTTACGGAGAAAAATCAGATTATCTCGATAGATTAAGTTTAAAAGAAATTAAAAAACTTAAAGCCGATACTCTTACAAATGCTTTTGCTAAAGCAAGCAATTATGAGCTTGAAATTCATTATACAGGGCAAACTAATCTTGATGAATTAACTTCAGTTTTGAAAGAGTCTTTCAGCTTTGCAGGCAATAAGAAAACAGAATGTCCTGTTGTTAAAAAAATAAATCAATATACCGAATCAACAGTATTTTTTACACATAAAAAGAAAGCGTCTCAAAGTAAAATCTATTATTTAGCAAACGGGTTTAAATTCAATCCTAAGGTACATGCCGATATGGATGCTTTTAATATGTATTTTGGAGGTTCTTTTTCAGGTTTAGTATTACAGGAAATCAGAGAATATCGTTCTCTTGCTTATAGTGCCGGTGCAAACTTTAGAACTCCCGCATTACTTCATAACGAAGCTTACTTTTTAGGCTATGTTGGAACACAGGCCGATAAAACTGTAGAGGCAATGCAAGTATTTGACAGTTTAATAAATCATATGCCACTTAAAAAGGAAAGAATCAAAACGATAAAGCCATATTTATTGCAATCATCGGTAAGTTCTCGACCACATTTCAGAAACTTAAGTATTTATATTAGAAATGCAAAACAACAAGGATACGACAACGATCCTGCAAAAGTAAAACGTGAAAGATACGAAAACATTAGTTTTAATAATATCGAAAACTTTTATAAAACAAATTTAAAAAACAAACCACTTGCTATTAGTATAGTAGGCAATAAAAAACGTATTAACCTTGATGAGATTGAAAAATACGGAAAGATTGTAAATATTAAAGAAAAGCATTTGTTTAAAAAATAAATTCATTTTATTTAAACTTAATTATGAAAAAAATAATTCTATTTAGTTTAATCGTACTTCCGATAATTATGCTGTCGCAAAACAAAAAAGCTTTGTTTATAGGCAATAGCTATACAGCAGCAAACAACTCGGTACCTTACTGGGTTAGTAAAATTGCAAGTTCATTTAATGATACATTAGAGTATATTATGATTAGTCCCGGTAGTGCGACATTTGAACAGCATTCCACAAACACTCAAGTACTAGATAGTATCGCATCCTATGATTGGGACTATGTTGTTTTACAAGAGCAAAGCCAATTACCCTCCTTTCCTCCTGCTCAGGTTGAAGCAGAAATGTATCCTTATGCCCAGATACTATGCGATTCAATATATAGCAACAACGAATGTACAATACCCATGTTTTTTATGACATGGGGCAGAGAAAACGGAGATCCTGTCAATTGCCAATACTATGAACCATTATGCACATACGAAGGAATGCAAAACCGTATTCGTGAAAGCTACCTCGAAATCGCTCAACTAAACAATGCGCAAGTAGCACCGGTTGGAATGGTATGGAAACATTTACGTGAATTGTCTCAAAACACATTAGAATTGTATTCCTCTGACGGAAGCCACCCAAGTATTCTAGGCACTTACACAGCTGCTTGTACATTTTATGCTTCTATGTTTCATAAAAGCCCTTTTGGTGCTGCCTATCCTACCGAAATTGAAGTTAGCGATGCCATCTTGGTTCAACAAATAACCAACCAAATAGTTTTTGATAGTTTGGATGTTTGGAAAATAGATACCACCCAAGTATATGCATATTTTACACAAGAATACTTAACAAGAGGTCCTGAAGTATATCTTTTTACACAATGTATAAATGCCGACTCTGCATTTTGGGATTTTGGAGGTATTACAATGTGGCAATACAATGATTTGGAAGATGGTTTTATTAACATTAATTTACCGGAGTACGAAAATTATTATGTGTGCCTAACTGCATATAGCGGTTGCAAACAAGACACTTATTGTGCCGAAGTATTAGGAATTGACAGTAAGTCAGAAATGTATAAATCAGATATAAAAGTATATCCTAATCCTGCAAAACACAGTTTGAATATTGAACATAATGGGAAAAGAATTGAAGATATTCGTATTGTTGATCAACAAGGAAAAACAGTTAAAACCGTATCTACGGATAACTCCTCAATTACTGAAGTAAATGTTCAAAACTTTGCACAGGGTATATATAATCTCATATTACTAATCGAAGAAAAAACAGTTAGTTTTAGATTTGTAGTTGAATAACACATTAAAAGTAATTGCGATTTTTTCGCTAATAAACTATAAAGTACTTAATGCAAATTAATAGGTTTCCTAAGTTTTAGTAATGATATGTTTATCCGTTATTAACCGTTAGTAACGGCTTTCCGTTTGTAAACAGATATTAAACGCCCATAATATATTGTTATTAAGCATTTTATATCGTTTTAAAATTGTAATTAATTTTTCTTAGTCGTTATTAACCGTTAGTAACGGCTTTCCGTTTGTAAACGCATATTTAATCTATCCGTAAGTCTTATAGTTTCGAGGTTTTAAGAGTTTGTTTGCATCACTATTATGATTTTATCCGTTAGTAACCGTTAGTAACGGCTTTCCGTTTGTAAACGCATATTAAAACCTCAACTAAGCTTATCCCCTTTTTTACAGAAGAGTATTGCTTTCTAATCCGAAACCTTACCTCATTTTGATTAAACTTTGCGATACAATGCCCATATTCTTCCTTAGCTGAATTATCCCGTATTATTCATGCACAACAATTTTAAATTAATAAAATTTGCATTTGACAGAACAGTTTCACAATTTGAAAATGTTAGTGATAATATTTACAAATTATTGCATTTCCATGAATAAAAACATGGTA
>Ga0334900_1002390_pt1 | contig 16653 bp, 17 predicted proteins | sample GraSluR3_MG_2_FD_207231 | JGI IMG/M metagenome (GOLD analysis project Ga0334900, IMG submission 207231) | Sludge microbial communities from methane-producing bioreactor in Wageningen University, Netherlands - Granular Sludge_31_08-R3 | ecosystem: Engineered > Bioreactor > Anaerobic >...
AGAAAATGGTGGAGCAACATCTTCTTGTTTGGCATTTTTTGAATCAAATTATCTTGCTTGTAGTATTATTCCAGTGGAAGAAACTTGCTCTGTTTCTCTAGAAAATCAGGACGACCCTTCTGCTAGTGCAGTTAGCATTTTTAATATCTATAGCTTAACAGGTGGTCATGCTGAATTAGCATCTCAAGTAAATTATTCAAATAAAGTTTGTTGCGAAGGATCATCTTTATCAAACGAATGTTCAGGAGGAACAGCTGTTTTGAATTTGTATGATATTACTAACGCTCATGTTGAAAAAAATACTCAAAGTTATTATTCTAATAGTGTTTGTTTGTCAGGATTGTTAAAGAATATAACTTGTAGTTATGCTAGTGATTGCTCAACCCTAGGAGAGGACTATGTTTGTTTGGCATCTATTCCTGATGGAGATACTAATCTTCATGTTGGGGATTGTAGTGCTTACTCAACAAAAGTTTGTTGTGATCTTCAACCAGAATAATCAATTTGTCTTTATTTTCTTTTTAGGATAAAATTAATTTATGAATATTTTAAGTTTCCAGGAAACGGAAAGAATTTTATCCAAATACAAAATACCTTTTTGTAAAACAGAAATTTTCAACTCTAAAGAGAAAGCTTTTTTGTTTGCCAAAAAAATTGGTTTTCCTGTTGCGTTAAAGGTACATGGACAAAAGGTTTTTCATAAATCAGAAATTGGAGGAGTTAAAATTAATATCAAAGAAGAAGATTTTGATTTAGCGTGGGAGGAAATAATTAGTAATGTTGAAGGAAAAATAATTGAAGGGGTATTAGTGCAAGAAATGTTTCATGGAAATGAGGTGGCGATTGGAATGAATAGGGACGATCAATTTGGTCCTACTATAATGTTTGGTTTGGGTGGTATATTTATTGAAATTATTAAAGATGTTTCTTTGCGTGTGGCGCCAATTGATAAAGAAGAAGCAGAAAAAATGATAAAAGAATTAAAGGGCTTTAAAATACTTGATGGCGCTAGGGGCAACCCAAAAGCTAATATTAATAGTTTAGTTAATATGTTAGTGAATATATCTAATCTTGCTTTGAAAGAAGATCAAATTAAATCAATTGATTTTAATCCTGTGATTGTTAATAATTCTAAGGCACTTGTTGCTGATTTTAGAATAATTGTATGAATTATATATTTAATCCTAAAAAAGTTGCATTAATTGGTGCTAGCGAAAAAGAAAATTCTGTTGGCTTGGGCTTAGCTAAAAATATGTTAAGTGATAATGTATTTTTTGTTAATCCTAATAGGGAGAGTGTTTTGGGTGTTAATTGTTATGATAAAATTACGGACATAAAAGAAGATATTGATTTAGCTGTTATCGCCGTTCCATCTAGGATCGTTAAAAGTATAGTTGATGATTGTGTCTTAAAAAAAGTAAAAGGAGTTGTAATAATTTCTGGAGGATTTAAGGAGGTTGGTAATCAAAAAGAGGAAGAAGAAATTAGAGATATCTTAAGAGAAAATAAAATATCTCTAATCGGTCCTAATTGTTTAGGAATTATTTCAGAAAACATTAATGCTTCTTTTTCTTATGCAACGCCTCAGAAAGGTTCAATTGCTTTTTTATCTCAATCGGGAGCGATTATTAATTCTGTAATTGATAGAGCTGGTTTTTCTAAGATTGTTTCATATGGCAACGAAGCGGATTTAGAATTAGTTGATTTTCTAGAATATTTAGATAAAGACAAACAAACAAAAGTTATAGCAATTTATTTAGAGGGAATTAAGGATGGTAGGAGGTTTATGGAGGTGGCAAGAAAAATAAAAAAACCAATAGTTTTAATTAAGGCGGGGAGAAGTAAGCTGGGTTCAATTGCTGTAGGAACTCATACGGGAGCGTTGTCTGGTAATTATGATGTTTTTGTTTCGGCAATGAAACAGATAGGAGTAATTACTGTTGATTCAATTGAAGAATTGATTGATTTTTCAAAAGCATTAGCGAGTTTACCTAAATGTAAAAATGGAGTTGGTATTATAACTAATGGTGGTGGACTGGGTGTTCTAGCGGCAGATTATTGTTTTGAATACAAGATTGATCTGCCCGAACTTAGCAAAGAAACATTAACAAAATTAAAAGAATTGGACGGCGTTGAGAATAAAATTAACCCACTAGATATAATTGGAGATGCAATGCCTCAAAGATATAGAATAGCAATGGATGCATTATTATCACAAAAAGACATAGGCGGACTTATTGTAATTTCTGCACCTCAAACAATGACAGATCATCAAGAAAATGCTAAAATAGTTATTGAAATGAGAAAAAAATATCCACTTAAGCCAATTGTTTGTTGTTTTCACAGCGGGGAATTAGAAGATATTCCTAATTACGGCGATGTTTTAAGAGCAGTTAAAAGTATTAAAAAATTATATGAATAAGGGAAATGTAGTAGTTTTTATTTTAGATATTCTTTTCGTTTTATTGTTTTTAATAATTAGTGTAATCAGCCTTTTCTCAGGATTAGGTTTTTAATAAAATATGTCAAAAAATATAATGTTTTTTTCGGAAATAAGAAAGGGCGATGTTCCTATTGTTGGTGGCAAGAATGCATCGCTGGGTGAAATGTATTCTCAATTGACTCCGAAAGGAATTAATATTCCTAACGGTTTTGCCACTACTGCAGACGCTTACAAGTATTTTTTGGACTATAATGGTATTGATAAAAAAATAGCAAAGATTTTTAGTGAAGTTGATTTAAGCAAACTAGAAGATGTTCAAAAAGCAGGAAAAATTTCTAGGGATTTGACAATGAAGGGAAAATTTCCTGAAGATTTGAAAAAAGAAATTATTGAAGCATATGAAAAACTTTGTGAAGAATATGGAGAAGATACTGATGTTGCGGTTAGAAGTTCAGCCACAGCAGAGGATTTGCCAGACGCTTCTTTTGCGGGACAGCACGAGTCATATTTGAATATAAAAGGAAATAGAGATGTGTTAGAAGCAGTTAAAAGTTGCTACGCTTCTTTGTTTACTGATAGAGCAATTTCTTACAGGAGAGACAAGGGATTTGATCAGCTGTCGGTTTATCTCTCAGCAGTAGTTCAGAAAATGGTTAGAAGTGATATTGCTTCATCGGGCATTATGTTTACACTAGATACTGATACTGGTTTTGATAAGGTCGTTTTAATTAACTCTGTTTGGGGAGTTGGAGAATTAATAGTAAAGGGAAGAATTACTCCCGACAAGTTCTTTATATTTAAACCAACCGAAGCGATTATTAACAAAGAGATGGGAAGAAAAGACAGAAAGATGATTTATAGAGAAAGTGGAGGCGTTAAAGAAATAGACACATCAAAAGAAGAAGAAAGTAATTACTCAATTACTGATGAAGAGGCCTTGACTCTTGCCAAATGGGGCTGTGTAATTGAAGAACACTACCAAGCGCCACAAGATATTGAGTGGGCAAAAGATGGAATTACAGGAGAATTATTTATCGTTCAATCAAGGCCCGAAACAGTGCATTCACTAAAAGATAAAGAAAAAAGAACTTACGAAGAATATACAGTTGATTCTACTGCAAAGCCAATTCTTACAGGAATTAGTATTGGAGATAAGGTTGGTAAGGGTGTTGTTAGAGTAATTACTGATGTTAAAAAAATGAAGGACTTTAAAAGGGGAGAGATATTAGTCACGAAAATGACTGATCCTGATTGGAATGCTATTTTAACAATGTCTTCTGCAGTGATTACTGATGAGGGCGGAAAAACTTGCCACTCTGCTATCATCTCTAGAGAATTGGGCATACCTTGTATAGTGGGAACTAAGTATGCAACTCAAAAATTAAAGACAGGGGACATGGTTACTGTTGATTGTAGTAGTGGGCAAACTGGTAGAATTCTTGAGGGCGATGTTCCTTTTAGTGTCAAGGAATATAATCTAGGAGAAATGCCTGAAATTAATACAAAAATTACTTTAAATATTGGAGCTCCTGATACGGCCTTTAAGGCATCATTTTTGCCAAGTGATGGTGTTGGCTTAGCAAGAGAAGAATTTATCATTGCAGAAAAAGTTAGAATTCACCCAATGGCTTTAATTGACTATGATAATGTTGAACTAACAAAAGAAGAAAGAGAAATTGCTGATGATTTAACAAGAGAATATGCTGATAAAAAAGAATATTTTGTAAATGAATTGGCCGAAGGAATTGCTCAAATTGCTGCTGCATTTTATCCTAAAAAAGTTATTGTGAGGTTTTCTGATTTTAAGACAAATGAATACAGAAACTTAATTGGCGGAAGATTATTTGAAGGAGAGGAATCAAATCCAATGCTTGGATTTAGAGGAGCCTGCAGATACATTGATAAATCATTTCAACCAGCTTTTGAAATGGAGTGCAAAGCAATTAAAAGAGTGCGAGAAGTTTTTGGACTAACAAATGTTTGTGTAATGGTGCCATTTTGTAGAACTGTTGAAGAAGGCAAACAAGTGGTTGAGCTAATTAGAAAGTTTGGATTAAATGATGATATGCCAGTTTATGTAATGTGTGAGATACCATCAAATGTAATTTTAGCCGAACAGTTCTTGGAAGTTTTTGATGGAATGAGTATTGGTTCAAATGATTTAACTCAATTGACTCTAGGGCTAGACAGGGACAATGGCGGACTTGCACATATTGGTAATGAAAACAATGAAGCAGTTAAAGAGCTAATTAGGAGGGTAATTAGAATTTGTAAAGAAAAGAATAAGTACTGTGGAATATGCGGACAGGCACCATCTGATTATCCTGATTTTGCAAAATTTTTAATGGAAGAAGGAATTGAAAGCATTTCTCTTAATGCTGACACTGTAATAAAGACAATAATGGAACTAGGAAAATAATATGCCGGAAATAATAACATTTGGATCAGCGACATGGGATGTATTTTTAAAGATGCCCCAAGGTCAGACAATAAAATCAAAGGACTTTTCTTCAGGGTCTGCGGTTGCTTTTAATTTGGGATCTAAGATTGATCTTGAAGATATGTATTTTAGTTTTGGTGGCGGTGGCGTTAATACGGCCTTTACTTTTATGAATCAAGGGTTAGATGTGGCTTACTGTGGTTCAGTTGGAAATGACATTCCAGGAAAAGAGATTATTAATTTATTAAAAGAATCGGGAATAAATACTGACTTTATTCAAAGAGTTGACAAGCCAACAAACAATTCCGTTATACTAAATACCTCTGAAAGTGAAAGAACAGTTTTAGCTTATCGTGGAGCATCAGAATTGCTTAACATGGAAGATGTTTATTGGTCTGATATGAATGATCCGTCATGGTTTTACATTGCTCCATTATCAGGAGCCCTTAGTAAATCAACAGAGGAGATGGTTTCTTTTGCGAAGAAGAATAAAATAAAAGTGGCGATTAATTTAGGTAACTCTCAAATAATAATGGGAAAAGAAAAGCTAGAAGCGATACTTAAAAAAGTAGATGTTCTTTTGCTTAACTTAGAAGAAGCATCTCTATTGACTCACATTCCAGAAAGTGATGAGATCGGCATAATGAGTGAATTGAACAAGATGCATGGTGGGATAAATGTAATAACAAAAGGATCCGAGGGTGTTTTAGTTTCAGACAAAGATGTTTTGTATAATGCTTTTTCTTGTAAGGTTAAGGTGGCAGATAAAACAGGAGCAGGAGATGCTTTTGGCGCTGGATTTATTTCTGGTCTAATTAAGTCAAATTATGATATTGAATGGGGAATAAGAAGGGGTATTGCTAACGCAACATCTTGTATTAAAGTCCCCGGAGCCATTAATGGATTATTAAAGGAAGATGATAGTTTTGAAGATAGAATAAAGGTAGAGAGGGGAAAGATAGTTTAACTTGACTTTAATTTGTAGTATTGTATTATTAAATTAATATGAAGAATATTATATATTTCTATATTCATAAAGGAGAAGAATACTACATTGCAGAAGGAAGATATTATTAAAATATTTATCAATCTAGGTTTTTTTATAATTGGGCAAAAAGGTAGTCATATAAAACTGAGAAGAATTATAGATAACGAAAAACAGACATTAACAATCCCTCAACACAAAGAGTTAGACAAGGGAACATTAAATGCAATTATTCAACAATCATCAGTGTATATTTCAAAAGAGGAAATAGCAAAATACTTCTATACTAAATAATAGGGTTGCCAAAATAGAAAAAATCCTTTATATATAATACATATGACAAATTTAACAGCAAAAATTAGAAAAGAAAAAGTTTCAGAGGCAGGCCTTATCCCAGCCGTTTTATATGGTCCAGGAATAGAAAATGTTTCTTTAGAAATTGACAAAAAAGTAATAGAAAAGATGTATAAAGAAGTTGGAGAAACCCTAATTGATTTAGATGTTGAGGGGAAAAAATATAATGTTTTAGTTCACGAAACGCAAGTTGATCCAATTACCCTAGAATTGATTCATATTGACTTCTATCAACCTAATTTAGAAGAAGAAACCGAAGCAGATGTTCATTTAGAAATTATTGGAACATCTCCTGCGGTAAAACTTGGTGGAACTATGATTAGTAACATGAGGGAAGTTACCGTCAAAGCATTGCCTAAAAATCTTCCTAGTAAAATTGAAGTAGATGTTTCAGAACTGAAAGAAATGGGAGATGCAATAACAATCGGAAGCATTAAAACTTCAGAAGGGGTAAAAGTAGTTTTTGATGATCCTGAAGAAATTGTGATTCAAATTCTTGAACCGGAGGATGTTGAAAAAGAATTGGCTGAACCAATAGAAGATATTAACAAGGAGCCAGAAAAAGTAGAAACAAAGAAAAAAGAAGAAGTTGAAGAATAATAATGAAAATATTTAGTAAATTATTTTTAATGCTAGTAATGGGGACAATCGTTCCCTTTACTTTTATTTCATCTGAAATTGATTTTGATTTGGTTTGTGAAAAAGAGGGCTGGAGAGATCAATGTAATACAATCTTAGAATCAGAGTGTCAATCATTGCTCAATCAGTGTCAAGTTTACTTTGAAGAAAAAAGAGAAGATATTGATTCTGATTTAACAAAAACAGCCGCAGAAAGAAATACTCTTAAAAATCAAATTAATACATTAAATGCAAGAATTAAGGACCTAAATTATCAAATTTATCAATCTAATTTAACAATTAGAAGTTTAGAATTTCAAGCAAGAGATACTGAAAAATCAATCGCTGAGACGGAGACGGAGATAGAAGCTCAAAAAAGAAAAATGGCTTTAATTTTGAGGCAAGTCAATAATGAAAATCAAAAATCTTTTGTTGAAATTATGATATCTAGCAAAACTATATCTGACTTTTTTGATAATATGGTTTACCTAGAGACACTGAACTTAAAAAATCAAGAACTTCTTGCACATTTTCAAGCATTAGATACTAATTTAAGAGAAAAGAAAATTACATTAGAGATAGAAAAAGGAGATAGGGAAAGCTTACTTGCCTTGCAAGCGCTTCAAAAACAGGCCTCAGCTGTAGCGAAACAAGAAAAGGATGGTTTGTATAACTTAACAGAAGCACAATATCAAGCACAGCTTGAGCAGAGGCAAGCTGTTGAAGCAAAGGCAGCAGAAATAGCAAAGAAGTTAATTTCAATGGTTGGCTTAGTTGAAGATCAAAAACCACCAACTTTTGGAGAGGCGCTTGAGCTTGCAAAAAGTGTTGGTAATTCTGTTGGAGTCAGGCCAGCATTTCTGTTGGGAATTATTAGTCAAGAATCAGCAATAGGAAGAAATGTAGGTCAATGCTATATCACTGATATTAAAACAGGTGGAGGAAAATACAGTAGTGGAAAGCTCTTGTCTAGAATTATTCATCCAACTCGTGACTTACCAGTATTTTTAGAAATAATTAAGGACTCTGGAAGGGTGATGGAAAATACGCCTGTTTCTTGTTGGATTTCTCAGTGCGCCACATCATATAGGGGAAAGTATTATTATTCAGGCGCCAGTGTAAGAGATGATGGTACAATTGTTTGTTCTAAATCAGGATATGTCCCATTTGGCTTTGGTGGAGCTATGGGGCCAGCTCAATTTATACCTAGCACTTGGAGATTAGTTGAAGATAAAGTTAAGGCATCAACTGGAAAGAGCGTCGTTGATCCATGGAATTTACTAGATTCATTTACTGCTTCAGCAACATATCTAAAGCAGTTAGGCGGAGGCACAACTTCAGGAGAGTATAATGCTGCTTCAAGATATTATGGAGGGTCAAGTTCATATGCTAGTCAAGTAAGAACGAGAGCATGGTGTATTCAAGAATATATTGACAAGGGAGAGATGACCACTGCTTGTGAAAAACTAATATTTTAAAACAGGACCTTAGTCCTGTTTTTTTGATAATTGATTTATCATCTTATCAATTTTTCCTTGCATCATTCCTTCAATATCATGCCAGCTTTTTTTAATTCTGTGATCAGTTACTCTGTCTTGAGGGAAATTATATGTTCTAATCTTTTCTTCTCTTGAAGCACTTCCGATTTGAGACCTTCTTGCTCCAGTCATCTGCTTATCTAGTTCTTGTTTTTTTTTATCCATCAATCTTGCTGCTAGAATTGCAAGAGCGGTTTCTTTGTTTTGTCCTAAGCTTCTCTCGTTTTGACAAGTAACAACTTCACCAGTTGGTATGTGCGTTAATCTTATAGCTGACATTCTTTTATTAACATATTGTCCTCCTGCTCCTGATGCCTTATATGTATCTACTCTTACATCTTGTGGTTTAATATCAATTTCTGTTGCTTTTGGTTTGGGTAGTATTGCTACGGTTGCAGTGGAAGTATGTATCCTTCCTGACTTTTCTGTTTCTGGTATTCTTTGCACCCTATGAACCCCAGCTTCATTTTTAAGTAGGGAATAAACATTATCTCCTGATATTTCCATTGTTATTTCTTTTATACCACCAATCTCTGTTTGGCTTGAATCAAGAACCTCTACTTTCATATCTTTGTTTTGAGCATATCTTGTATACATTCTAGATAAATCAGTAGCAAAAAGGGCGGCTTCTCCTCCGCCAACCCCTGCTCTTATCTCCATAATAATTGCGTTGTATTTTACTTCTTCAGGCATAGCAATTACTTCTTTTGTTTAGCTGCTCTTTCTTTAAACTTTTGAACTCTTCCTACTTTGTCAGAACCTCTTTCTTTGCCCGTATAGAAAGGATGACATTGAGAACAGATTTCAACTTCCATGTTTTCAATAGTTGAGCCAACTTCAAACATTGCGCCACAAGCACAACTAATCTTTGTTTTATCAAAATATTTTGGGTGAATTTCTTTTTTCATATGATTAGTTTATACCAAAAAAGAGAATAGAAATCAAGAGCCATTGCTATTTTATGATAATTATTGTATAAATAGTTCATTCTCGGAGGCAAGGACTATGAGTTGTAGAATGCGTATTGCATTATGTATCTTAGCATATACTGCGGGAATGATTCTGGCTCGCATAATGATTAAGATTTTTTTTAATTAACTCTAAGTAATATTTTATTACTTAGATGGTATCGCTCTTTTGATCGCATGCTCATAATTTTTATTATGGGCCCTTTATTTTGTTTTAAGCACACACATTTGGCGGATTAATTATTATTAATTATTCGTCCTTTGAATAGAATAATAGCATCTCATTTGGAGTTTTTCCAGAGAGAGCACAATGTTCTGTATTATTGTATTCTTCGTTCCACGATCCAAGTTTTACCTCTAAATCTTTTCTATTTCTAAATATGTTTTTATCATAAAAGCGTTCCTGATCAGTTCTATGAGATCTTTCTACTTTTCCATTCTGAGCAGGCTTGCCTGGATCGATTAAGTAGTGAATGATGTTTTTCTTTCCGCATAGAATATCAAACTCATGAAGTCGAGGGTTCAAAGGATCATTAGACTTATTATATCCCGTGTATCTATTTGTAAAACAACTTCCATTATCAGTTTTTATTGCTCTAATTCTAAAAGGAGATACTTTTAATAATTCTTCGAGGAAATCAACCGAACAATCATTTCCAAGTCCATTGTACACTTTTAAGTATCTCCATCTTGAAGCACAATCAATAGCTGTATATTGATAGTATGCAAAACCATTTATTGTTCCTGGTACGTATTTAATATCCACCTCTACTAATTCTCCTGGATAAATAGATGCTTTAATATACTTCCATTTTAATTTTTTTGTTCTATATTTACGAACTAGACCTTCTTTTTTAATAATCTTTCCAATCACTCTTTCTTTAATATCGATCCCTTCCTTTCTTAATCTCCAATGAATCTTCTTTGCACAAAGATTAGTTTCATTTCTTACCTCAATCACTCTTTCTTTTATTCTAATAGGAGTCTCGTTAGGTGCTGTTTTAGGTCTAGTTGATTTAGGAACTAATCCTTCTTCACCATACTTCTTGTATACAGAAAGCCATCTTTCTAATGTTCTCTTGCTTCCTGGGAAAAGCAGAGCAGCTTCTTTGATCTTTATTTGTTTTTTAATTATTGGAATAACCCAACGCAAACGCTCTTCTAGGTGATTCTTTGGTATTTGTGTACACATATGTAATGATGTTTTCATATTTCTTCAAAAACCGCCATATGTGTGTGCACATTACCATTTACTATTGCTTTTTTCTTACAATTATTGTATAAGTTAATTATTCTCGGGAGGCGAGAATTATGGAAAAAAAAGCAAAATTAATAATGTATGTTTTTGCATTTATTGTATTTTTGACTTTTTCGGCTTCTTGGTTGTTGTATGAAAATCAAGAAGTTACTGTCAAGATTGAGGGAATCAACGAAAGTATTTTTGTTAATTCCTTTGACGAATGGCTCGTTGAACAACAAAAAGACATTTTCATTTTAAAGATTGAAAATTTTGAAAATTTTAATTCTTTAAAAGTTGAAAATCAAAATTCCTGGTTTTCTTATAAGGAAGAAAGCCGTACTAAAGAACTTATTGATACTTTTACTGTATATCAATGGTTTTATTGGCAATCTCCAGAATATGTCGCTGATGCTTCAGGAAATAATTTAATAATTCCTGGGGAAAAGGTTATAATTTTTTACGAAGAAAACTATGAAATTGGTAAAACAATAATTAACCTTAATCACGATGGGGAAAATATAATTGGTACGATTACTAATATATACCTGATTTTATATATTTTATGTATTGTGTCCATAGGTTTGCTGTTGGTATTAGGATTTTTTGTTTCTTGTGCCGAAAACAAGGGATCACAATGATCCCCTTTTTTTATTCTAACCTCTTGCCATTTGAAAATTGTTATGATATACATTACCTATATGGAAGAAACAAAAACAGACAAAATTTCTAAATATAATATTTCAATTGACGAGATGATCGAAGCTGGTCTTGGTTATGGTCATGACAAATCAAAACTAAATCCTAAGATGAAGGATTACATTGCCAAACAAAAAGACAGAGTTAATCTAATTAATTTAGACAAAACAGCAGAAAGTTTAGCTGAGGCATTAGACTTTATTAAACAATTAAAAAGCGAAGGCAAGTCAATTATTTTTGTTGGAACAAAAGTTGCAACAAGAGATTTAGTAAAAGAAGTTGCTATCAAGTGCGGTGTTCATTATGTAACTGAGAGATGGATTGGTGGATTATTTACTAACTTTAAGGAAATTAGAAAGAGAATAAATTATTATAAAGATTTAGAGCAATCTACAAAAGACGCTGACTTTGAAAAGAAGTATGTTAAAAAAGAAAGATTGCAAATGTTAAAAGAGCTAGAAAGATTAAAAATTAAATTTGAGGGAGTTAAGAACATGGAAGAAATGCCCGGAGCAATCTTTATAGTTGATGTAGAGGAAGATGAAATTGCACTAAAAGAAGCTATTCAATCAGGAGTTAAAATTATTGCTATGGCTGATACTAATATTGATCCAACAAAAATTGATTATCCAATTCCTGGAAATGATGATGCTTATACAGCAATAGAATATATTTTGTATAAAATAGAAGAAGTATTAATTTAAAAAACAATGGCAGTTGAAATAGAAACTATCAAACAATTAAGAGAAGAAACAGGGATTTCTCTGGGTGATTGTAAGAAGGCTCTTGAAGAATCAAATGGAGACATTTCTTTAGCCAAAGAATATTTAAAAAAGAGAGGAGCTGCTGTAGCTCAAAAGAAAAATGAAAGAGAGGTTGGTGCAGGAATTATAGATTCATATGTTCACTTAAATAAGAGATTGGGAGTTTTGCTTGAAATAAATTGTGAGACCGACTTTGTTGCAAGGGGAGAGGATTTTCAAAACTTGTCTCATGAGATTTGTTTACAAATTGCATCAATGAAACCAATGTATTTAAAAGAAGAAGAAGTTCCTGAAGATGTATTAGAAAAAGAAAAGGAAATTATTGCTGAGCAAGTTAGGGAATTAAACAAGCCCTCTGAAATTGCAGAAGGAATTATTAAGGGAAAATTAGAAAAATACAAAAAAGATGTTTGCTTGCTAGATCAGTTGTGGGTGAAAGATGATAGTAAAACAATTCAATCTTTAATCAATGAATATATTGCCAAAACAGGCGAGAATATTATTGTTAAAAGATTTGTAGTTTATGAATTTTGAAACAATTGTTTTGGTTGTCGCAATTACTAGTTTTTTAACTTTAGCATTTTTTATTTTTAAAAAAATACCAAAAGTTAAAGAAGCTCCTGAAGCAGAAGCAATTTTTATTAAGAAAGAATTAAAGGAAAAGATTAAGGTTGAGACAAAGAAAGCGACAAAACAAAGTGCTAATTTTTTAGAGGCACTATTGCATAAATTTTTAAGTAAGGTTAGAATATTATCTCTGAGGGTAGATAAGAAATTGTCTGATTGGATAGTTAAATTAAGAGAGAGATCAAAGAAGAAAAAGATTGACTTGTATTGGTCAGAAATTAAGGAGTCAATTAATAAAAAAAAGTAATTTGCCGGTATAGCTCAGTGGTAGAGCAACTGTTTTGTAAACAGTAGGTCGGGGGTTCAAATCCGTCTACCGGCTCATATTTGACATTTTGAGAAATATTGGGTATTATCCCTATGTTATCTTGTACTTTGATAATTGAATACAGCAAATCATTTTAGTAGGATTTTTTTGAGAACAACTTAGTAAGTTTTTTAGAGTTGTTCCGCTATTTTTTTGAGAGTTTGATCCTAGCTCAGGATGAACGCTGGCGACGTGGATAAGGCATGCAAGTCGAACGGTTGTAGCAATACAGCAGTGGCGAACGGGTTAGTAACACGTAGATATCAACCCTTTACTCGGGCATAACTTGGAGAAATCCAGGCTAATTCCCGATAGTCCGGCAACGGTAAAGATTTTTCGGTAAAGGATGAGTCTGCGTCCTATCAGCTAGTTGGTGAGGTAATGGCTCACCAAGGCAATGACGGGTAGGCGGAGTGAGAGCTTGACCGCCAACAATGGCACTGAGACATGGGCCATACTCCTACGGGAGGCAGCAGTCGAGAATATTTGACAATGGGCGAAAGCCTGATCAAGCGACGTCGCGTGTGGGATTAAGATCTTCGGATTGTAAACCACTTTTCTAGGGGAAGAACTTTGACTGTACCCTAGGAATAAGGGGTGACTAAACTCGTGCCAGCAGTAGCGGTAATACGAGTGCCCCGAGCGTTATCCGGATTTATTGGGCGTAAAGGGTCTGTAGGTGGTTTGTTAAGTTTCTCGTTAAAGCTCCAGGGCTCAACCTTGGAAAAGCGGGAAAAACTGGCAAACTAGAGGATGTTAGAGGCTGATGGAACACTTGGTGAAGGGGTGGAATCCGTTGATATCAAGTGGAACACCGAAAGCGAAGGCAATCAGCTGGGACAGTCCTGACACTGATAGACGAAAGCGTGGGGAGAGAAAAGGATTAGATACCCTTGTATTCCACGCCCTAAACGATGAATACTAGCTATTGCAAGTGTCGACCCTTGCAGTGGCGAAGCTAACGCGTTAAGTATTCCGCCTGGGAAGTACGGCCGCAAGGCTAAAACTCAAAGGAATAGACGGGGACCTACACAAGCGGTGGATCACGTGGCTTAATTCGACAGTAAGCGAGGAACCTTACCAGGGCTTGAAAAGTTAATGAAAGCATTTCGAAAGATTTGCCCACCCACAAGGACATTAACCCAGGCGCTGCATGGTTGTCGTCAGCAGGTGGCTTGAGTTGCTCCCTTAAATGGGGTAACCTGCGCAACCCTTGCTCTATGTTTCATGTGTCATAGAGGACTGCCTGGGACAACCAGGAGGAAGGTGAGGATGACGCCAAATCAGCATGGCCCTTTGATGCCCTGGGCTGCACACGTGATACAATGGGATTGACAACGGGAAGCGAAAGAGTAATCTGGAGCAAATCCTATCAAACAATTCCTCAATTCGGATTGAGGTCTGAAACTCGACCTCATGAAGCCGGAATCGCTAGTAACCGCAGATCAGCCATGCTGCGGTGAATATGTCCCTGGGTCTTGTACTCACCGCCCGTCACGTCAAGCGAGTTGGGGATACCCGAAGTTCCATGCAAATGGGCCTAAGGTAGATTCAATGAGAGGGACGAAGTCGTAACAAGGCACGGGTAGCGGAAGCTGCTCGTGGATCATTTATTTTTTTTAAATGTTTGTCGACCGAGATTAATTCGCGAGTGATCACTGAATTAATCTCGAGGTATTGATCTCTCTACCTAAACAAGAGATTATTTTATACATAGCGGAACAACTCTAAGAAACTAACTAATAATGAAAAGCATAGGACCATCTCAGTATCGTATTTTTCGTAAACTTTACAGAAATGCGGCAAGGGAAATGTGCAAAGATTGCGCAGATTTTGTTTTGCCTAATTCTAAAATACTTGATTTTGGTTGTGGTTCTGGAACGGTAGGAAAAGAGTTTGAAATCTTTTTTAATGGGGAGATATTAGGAGTTGATATTATTGATAATAGAATAGAAGATATGAAATTCATCAAATACAATGGTGAAGATTTATCTTTTTTAGAAAGCAATTATTTTGATATAATTTTAATTAATTTTGTTTTGCACCATTGCAAAAATCCAAAAGAACTGCTAAAAGAAATAATAAGAGTTTCAAATGGCACCATTATTTTGTATGAGAATTTGCCTGAGGGATTGTTAAGTAAAATTATGTGCTTTTTGCACGGGGTTTCTTTTGCAAAATTATTTCAGAAGAATAAAGAAACAGGAAAGTTCTTTACAAAAAAGGAATGGGAAGATATATTTAAAGAGTTAGGATTAGAGTTAATTCATTCAAAAAAGGTTTCTGCCTGGTTTAACCCAATGAAAGAACACCTTTTCATATTAAAGAAGGGTGTGTAGCTCAGCTGGTTAGAGCGCGTCACTGATAATGACGAGGTCCCTGGTTCGAGTCCAGGCATACCCACACAGTATCTTGATAATTAAATAAGGGCCGATGGCTCAATTGGTAGAGCACCTCATTTGCAATGAGGGGGTTCGGGGTTCGAGTCCCCGTCGGTCCACATTTAATCTCCCCGTAGGGAGATTTTTGAATTGTTGAAAAATTACTTGCGCTCTTTTAATGGTGTGGTATAATTTAAATATAATTAACGCCCATTATTTTCTTATCTTTTTTATCTTTATGATTTTATAGATAAAGAAAAAATGGTTAAAAATATGACACAAGATTGGTCATCAATTACAACACAGGCCCTATATGGTGCTTGGGAAAATGTATTGCTTTTCCTTCCTGATTTATTTGGAGCAATAATTATTTTCATAATAGGTTGGATTATAGCAATTTGGTTAGGAAAGCTAGTTGCTGGTATTTTAAGTAAGTTAAAGTTCAACTCTATTTTTGAAAGAACAGGATGGAAAGATGCTTTAGCTAATGCGGATATAAAGGTAGAACCATCTGGTTTCGTGGGAGCAATTTTCAAATGGATACTAGTATTCATATTTCTAATGATTGCTACTGATATAGTTGGCTGGACAGCTTTTGCTGCAACTCTAGCTAGCATTATTGCATGGACACCTAGCTTAATCGTTTCTATTATTATTTTAGTTGTAGCAATAGTTATAGCTGATGTAATAGAAAAGATTGTTAAGGTTTCAGCTAAGAAAATGGGAGTTAACTTTGTTAATTTCCTAGGAACAATTGTTAAGGGTGGAATATATGTTTTCGCTGGACTAGCAGTTTTGTCTCAATTAGGAGTAGCTCCTCAAATTGTAAATGCGCTAGTTATGGGTTTTGTTGGAACTCTAACTATTGCACTAGGGTTAGCATTTGGACTAGGAGGAAAAGATGCAGCAGCTAAATTAATAGAAGAAGCAAAGCGGAAGATATCGGACGATTAGCTGTTCATGAAAGTTGATATTTTCTTAAAGAGAAACAGGGCCACCTATGCGGTGGCTTTTTCTTTTGCTTAAGATTTAATTAAAAACATTGACAAGTTTTTCTAATGAGGTAAAATTAAAATAATAATATATTAAAAAAATAAAATGAACAACAACAAATATCTCATCGTCTCATTATTTTTTATAGCAACTATTTTCACATCTTTTTATTTCGTTTCTGCAGCAACAGTAGGAACACCTAACCCAGGACATTTGTGGTCAGAAATGCAATGTAGCGCTAATAGTGTTTGCATAGACACTTCATTAAATAGAGTAGGAATAGGAACAAACAATCCTAG
>Ga0334900_1002394_pt1 | contig 16615 bp, 11 predicted proteins | sample GraSluR3_MG_2_FD_207231 | JGI IMG/M metagenome (GOLD analysis project Ga0334900, IMG submission 207231) | Sludge microbial communities from methane-producing bioreactor in Wageningen University, Netherlands - Granular Sludge_31_08-R3 | ecosystem: Engineered > Bioreactor > Anaerobic >...
ACACTAGGACTAGGAAAGTTCAGAGCTGAAGACCATTGGGTTGGAGTTGCCATAATTGCCAAGTACAGGCCCAGTTTAAACCTATTCATGGGAACCTCAACGATTGAGACCATCTCGTCGACCCCCTTTTTGCCCAGCTCTACTACAACTACAAATATCGACCCCACGTCAAGCTTTAATCTTGGTGGGGTTGGTTTCGATATTGAGTTCTCAAACTACTATGCCACAATGAGTAAACTAGCTCCCAAGCCAATGCTAAAAGTATCGGCCTTTGTAATTCCCCCGGTGGGCGATTACCCGTTATTTATATCTATTGGGCTAGGGCTATCGATATACAAAAGGTAGTATGCTGTTTTACTCTAAATAGGTATAACCGTACAAACCCGACCTGTAGTTTGACAAGAACTCCTTGCCCTCCTCAGTACTAATGGTTCCGGCTTTTACCGCTCCAGTAACCCAAGTCTCTACGGTACGAACCATTTTCTTTGAGTTGTACTGTACATAATCGAGTACCTCGGCTACGGTTTCTCCATCAATCACCTGATCGATTGTGTAGCCCTTGTCGGTTGCCGAAACATGCACTGCATTGGTATCGCCAAAGAGGTTATGCAAATCACCTAAAATCTCTTGGTATGCCCCAACCAGAAAAACCCCAATGTAGTATGATTCTCGAGCTTTTGGCGTATGCAGTGGCAGGTAGTAGGAGTAGTTTCGTGTGGCAATGAAGTTATCAATTTGCCCATCGGAATCGCAGGTGATATCCTGAATGGTTGCCGACCTGTCGGGCTTCTCATCATGCCTTTGCAGCGGTATAACAGGGAAAATTTGATCGATAGCCCATGCATCGGGTAGCGATTGGAACAGGGAGAAGTTACAGAAATACTTGTCGGACAGAAGTTTGGGCAGCTGTTTAAGTTCCTCAGGCACATGCTTCATAACCGATGTAATGCCGTATATGTCGCGAGCTATGGACCAGAATAGTTTTTCTATTTGGGCACGGGTTTTCAAATCTAAAATCCCCAAGCTAAACCTGTCTAGAGCCTCCTCTCGAATCTGTTGCGCATCATGCCATGTTTCGAGCATACGGGGTTGGTTTAAGGTATCCCATAAGTTGTATAGCTCTTGAACCAGCTCATGAGCCTCCTCACCCACCTCCTCGTTCTCGTCCCACGTAGGAAGGGTTGTGGTTTCAAGCACCTCAAAAACTAACACGGAGTGATGAGCCGTAAGCGACCTTCCAGACTCGGTAATTATATTTGGATGGGGAAGGTCGTTCTTATCGGCAGCATCAACAATGGCCGAAACGGCATCGTTTACATACTCCTGAATGCTATAGTTTACGCTGCTTCCGCTATTGGCTGATCGGGTACCATCGTAGTCGACACCAAGCCCTCCGCCTATATCCACAAACTCAACCTGAAATCCCATTTTGTTTAGCTCAACATAGAACTGCGAGGCTTCACGAAGGGCAATCTTAATCCTGCGGATTTTTGTAACCTGGCTACCTACATGGAAATGGACAAGCTTAAGGCAATCCTCCATCTTATTCTTTTCAAGAAAATCTAGCGCATCCAGAAGCTCACTCGAAGTTAAGCCAAATTTGCTCACATCGCCACCCGAATCTTCCCACTTGCCGCTGCCAGAGCTAGCTAACTTAATTCGGATGCCAATATTAGGTTTAACCCTAAGCCTTTTGGCAATTTTAGTGATAAGCTTTAGCTCGTTTAGTTTCTCAACCACAAGATAGATGCGACGCCCCATTTTTTGGGCTAGAAGGGCTAGCTCTATGTAGTCCTCGTCCTTATAACCATTGCAAACAATTAGCGAATCATTATCGGTGTTAATGGCAATAACCGCATGCAGCTCGGGCTTTGACCCGGCCTCAAGGCCAATGTTAAACTTTTTGCCATGGCTAACTATCTCTTCCACCACGGGGCGCATCTGGTTAACCTTTATGGGGTATATCACAAAGTTTTGGCCAGTGTAGTTGTACTCTTCGGCAGCCACCTTAAAACAGCTCGACATCTTTTCAATCCGGCTGTCCAAAATATCGGGGAATCGAATAAGCATTGGTGTAGCAACATCGCGTAGCTGCAACTCGTCAACCAATTCCTTCATATCAATCTCTACGCCGTCCTTGCGTGGTGTAACCACCACATTGCCCTTATCGTTTAGTGAAAAATAGTTTATGCCCCAACCCTTAATGTTGTAGAGTTCTGCTGAATCCTCAATTCGCCATTTTCTCATGGAAGGATAGTTTTTGAATGTTGATTAATAACTGAGGTGAATATCCACCCAAGAATCTTGGGGCAAAGATAGCAATAATATACATTGCGACTAGTTGATTTAAATCGCTAAAAGAAATTAGATAACACTGTGTTTAAACATATCTCCAACAAAAAATATGGTGAGTGATTCGAACTACTCCATAAGTTCTAGCAGCCAAGGCAATAACCCACCTTATGAAGCAACACTCTCTTATGTATACAAAGAAACAAAAAGCATAAACGATTGGGCACTGCTATTATTGAATAAAGAAAATATTTGTACTTATCAAAACCTTATCAAACAGTTGTTTTGGGAATTACTGGATATCATATTAATCTTTTTCAACAAACATTAATTATGCGAAAATTAGTATCTTGCGCGGCAATAAATCAAATTCAACAAACCAAAACAAAGAATTCAATGAAAGGTCAATTTTCAAAACTATGGTTGCTGACCATTGCAATCATACTAGTTTTAAGCACCAACACCTTCTCACAACCATCTGAGCGAGGAGAGAAAACTGTAAAATACGTGAATGGCTTTAAGGTTGTTAAGGGCGAAAGACCCCCAATTAACCTTGACGAAGTACCAGAAAGTGCATACGAACAAGGGAGAATGCTAATTAAGTTCAGCCCAAATATGAACAAGTTTTTGGAATCACCAATTACCAAAGCGAATGAACTTGAATACATCCAAACGGGAAATGAACGCTTCGATAAGCTAAATAAGAAATATAAGATTGCTCAGTACAAACAAACAATTATCGACCTTTATAGCGTTGATGATAACAGTAAAGGGCACAAAGCACGCCATGAAGCTTGGGGATTTGATTTGTGGTACGAATTGACAATGGAGAAAACTAGTGATATCAAAAATGCTGTTGCAGATTTTGCGGCTCTAGAAGAGGTTGAGATTGCTGAACCAGTTTACAAGAAGCGACGAATTGAGCCAGTTGAGATTAAACCTATAACAACCACTAAAAATTCAAAACTATTCCCAAATGACGAATTATATAGTTTATTGTGGGGTCTAAACAACACCGGGCAAGATATTAGAGACATCCCTGGAGTAGAAGGAATAGATATAAACATTAAGGAGGCTTGGGAAATTGAAAAGGGCAACCCAAGTGTTATCGTATCCGTACATGACGAGGGTGTACAATTCGACCATCCAGATCTAGAAGCCAATATGTGGCCAAATATTGGTCCCGATGGAACAAACACACTTGCTGGTGATCACGGCACACACGTAGCAGGCACAATTGCTGCAGTTACAAATAATGAAATAGGTGTTTCAGGAATAGCAGGTGGAGATGGAAGTGGCAATGGGATTCGCATTATGTCAATAGACATCTTTGATGGAACTATGTCTACACAAGCCGGTTTTGTTTATGCAGCAGATAATGGTGCCGCCATTTCTCAGAACAGCTGGGGCTATACCAATCCAGGCGTATACAGCCAAGCGGTTCATGACGCGATTGATTATTTCAACATGAACGGAGGGGGAGACGCAGTCACTGGAGGAGGCATTGTATTTTTTGCTGCTGGAAACGATAACAATAACGGCAGATGGTATCCTGCATATTATAGTGGAACAATTGCTGTTGCTTCACACGACAACAAAGGGATTAAGTCTGGGTTCTCAAATTATGGTAACTGGATAGATATCTCTGCCCCAGGAACAAATATCGCGAGTACTGCATCAGACAACAAATATGTATGGATGTCGGGCACTTCAATGGCCTGCCCTCATGTATCTGGAGTTGCGGCTCTTGTTGTTTCCAAGTATTTTGGAAGTATCTCTAAACCACAATTAAGAAATGCTATACTAAATGGTGTTGAAGATATTTACAAATATAATCCTTCTTATAATGGAAGTCTTGGATCGGGAATGACCAATGCAAATCAAACCTTACACCTAGCATCATTTCCTATTCTAGAAACAGCAGAAGTCGAAACAATTTATGCAACCGAAGCCATTGGAGGGGGGATTATTATGTATGAAGGTGCGCCTCTTATAGCAAAAGGTTTAGTATGGGGTAAGAACGAAGATCCGACGCTGGAGATTTGTGCAGGTTTTACTAACGAAGGAACTGGTTTTGATTCGTTTATTTCTACAATGACAAATCTTGAGCCAAATACTCAATACTTTGTAAAGGCCTATGTTACTAATACATTCGGCACAATATATAGTTCAAATATTGCTTTCCAAACTTTATCAGAGATTACTTTTGAGGTTGTTGACGAGAATCGAAATTTAATTAAAGATGCAACTGTTGTCTTAGATGGAAATCCTAATGTTGTTGACAACTCAGGGCAAGCAGTTTTTTATATGCCCTCTAATACCTATGGATACAAGGTTAGTGCTGATGGTTATCAGTCAACAGGCGGAACTATTACGGTTGGCTCGGAGGAAAATCTAGTCAAGTTAATTCTATTGAGCGTTAGTTCTACTGATGTTAGTATAGTTGGGGAAACAAACGTGTGTATTAACTCAGAAGTTATCTACCACATTACCGATAACTCAACTACAGGTTCTTGGGAAGTAGAGGGAGGCAGCATCATTAGCAATCCAAATGAAAGCAGTGTTATTATTGGCTGGTCATTTTCAACTGAGGATTGGATAATTAGATATAAGGTTATAACAGAAGACGATTATACAATTTCTTATCAAAAGGAAATTACAGTTGACGAGAATAAAATTATCCACTCTACCGATAAACCTAGAATACACAAAAAGGGGGATATCCCTATTCTAATCTGTACAAACCCAGACCTAGAATACAAATGGTATAAGAATGGTACTCTGGTTGAAGGTGAAACCCAGCAGCACTTTGCTCCTCGCAACCAACCAGGCAGCTACCAGGTGCAAACCACCGACCATAGGCAATGCCCCAATACATCAAGTGCAATGCAGGTTACCGCTGTAATGGAAACAGGCACAATTGCCACATACCCCAACCCAAGCAAAGGAGAATTCACCATCGATTTTGCCAGTAAGAGTATGGGCTCTGGATCAATTACCGTATCAAACTCACACGGGAAAATAGTTTTTCAGGAAACCTTCAGCAAATCCGAACAGCAGCTTAGCCGAAGGCTAAACCTTACGGGCTTACCAAAAGGTATTTACATCGTTAGAGTATATGTTGATAACGATATTCCTGTGAACTCAAAAATTTCCATAAACTAACATAACCCACTAAATATAATGAAACGCACAAAAATACTTTTCACGCTACTAGCAGCCTCTACCCTAATCCTAACTAATCAGAGCTTTGCATCTGGATGGGAAAGGAGTTTGAATCAAGAACCAGCAGTAAACCCCAATACGGAAATTTTCCAGCGTCTATACATTGGCCTCAACGGCGGGCTTAACCTTGCTATGTTTGGAAACCAAGATGCAACCAAGCCAGAATGGCAAGCTGGGAATGTTTTTAATATCATCCCATCGGTTGACGTTACATACCTAGTAACAAAAAACATTGGGGCAGGCATTGGCCTTAGGTTGGGTAGCTACACCTCTAATTACAAAATAACAAACCTTTCAACACAGCTCGAAAGAGAGTTTGTTGATATTGACGAGGACACCTACTTCCCTGTATACGAAAATGCAAATCTTGTAGAAAACACAAAGTACACATCTTTGGATATTCCACTTTTTGTTAGATATCAAAACACCATAAACTCTGGCAAGCTGTCGTACTTTGCCAACCTAGGGATAGTTATGTCTAACTTTATGCCCACTGATTTCAACCTTTCTGGAACTATGACCCGCAAGGGCTACTACCCCGATTTCAATGCTGTGCTTAATGACTACCCTGAGTACAAATTTGATAATCTTGAGTATAGCGAAACCAATTCCCTAGAACTAGGTGCGCCCAAAATGATGGTGTCGGGCTACCTATCTGCCGGAGCAATGTACAGCGTAACCAGCGATATCCTTGTTAAGGTGGGCATTTCTGGAACTTACGGATTCACCAAGGTAGAGCCTGTTGTTGAGGATAGCTTTAGCGATTTCCACAGCAGCCTCATCCTGGGCAGTTCGTCAATTACCTCAGTGGGCCTAGAGATAGGTGTGGTATACAAGCTTTTCAATAAGTAATATCAACAACATCAAAGAACCCCACCAATTCGTGTTGGTGGGGTTTTCTTTTACACTGTGGTTTGAACGAAAGCAAGCCAATGACTCAAAATATTAGGCTAAATTGCTAAATTTGCATTCCAATGCTTACGCTATGATTAGAGTTGAGAAGATAAAAAAATCGTTTGGCCACCTTACAGTTCTTAAGGAGGTTGATGTTGAGATACCTGCCGAAAAGGTAGTAGCCATTGTTGGCCCTAGCGGGGCCGGCAAAACCACGCTACTCCAAATAATGGGAACCCTTGGCAAACCCGACTCGGGCGATGTGTTCATCGACAACACCAACCTATCGAAGCTAAACGACAAGGCCATGGCTGCTTTTCGTAATCAGAACATCGGCTTTGTTTTTCAGTTCCATCACTTGCTGCCAGAGTTTACTGCCTTGGAGAATGTTTGTATCCCAGGGTTCATTGCCAAAGATCCAAAGGAAAAGGTGGAAGCCCGGGCAAAGGAATTACTTACGTTTCTTGGCCTAGCCGACAGGATGGAGCACAAACCTTCGGAGCTATCGGGGGGCGAGCAGCAGCGCGTGGCAGTAGCACGGGCTCTAATTAACAATCCTAAGGTTATCCTAGCCGACGAACCCTCGGGAAACCTCGACTCCAAAAACAAGGAGGAGCTACACAACCTTTTCTTTAAACTCCGCGATGAGTTTAAGCAAACCTTTGTGGTGGTAACCCACGATAAGGAATTAGCGGCCATGGCCGATATCCAGCTCACTATGAACGATGGACGCTTTGTGTAGTGGGCGATATTTGCACCAACGATATAAAACAGTTTCTGGATGAGAAGTACCTGCAGTACGCTTCTCCACAGTTTATAGATACCGACCCAATACAGATTCCTAAAGCATATAGTCGTAAGGAAGATATTGAGATTGCAGGCTTTTTAGCAGCCACCATCTCATGGGGTCAGCGGCCACAAATTATAAAATCGGCCAAGAAACTAATGGAGCAGATGGGCGAATCGCCCTACGAATTTATAATCGACTCCACCAACAACGATATTAAAGCCCTGTCGTCGTTCTACTACCGTACGTTTAACGGAACCGACTGCAGCGTATTTTTAAAATCCTTGAAAAGAATTTATTGTAATGATAAAAGCATCGAGAGCCTTTTCACCAATGGATACAAAGCAACCTTAACAATCAAGGGGGCAATCAACCATTTCCGATCCAGCTTTATTGACGACTCCTTCCCTAACCGATCGACCAAACATCTCTCCAATCCTATGGCGGGTTCAGCGGCCAAGCGTATCAATATGTTTTTACGCTGGATGGTGCGCCCACCCAAGGAGAATGTAGATTTTGGCCTGTGGCCATCAATTCCACCCTCAGCCCTCATGCTGCCACTCGATGTGCATTCGGGGCGAGTGGCTCGTAGGCTAGGGTTACTTAATCGGAAGCAGAGCGATTGGAAGGCAGTGGAGGAGGTTACAGCAAATCTTCGTACATTCGACCCCAGCGATCCCATTAAATACGATTTTGCTCTATTTGGACTAGGGGTTTTCGAAAAATTTTAGCCAGCATGCCCAACCAGTACTTTAGATTTAAACAATTTGCTATTCGTCAAGAGAAATCGGCCATGAAGGTAGGCACCGATGGGGTAATGCTGGGTGCTTGGGCAACCATAGGTAACGCCAAAACAATCCTCGATGTAGGTACAGGAACAGGGCTAATCGCCCTTATGCTGGCACAACGCAGCAGCGCAACCATTGATGCCGTGGAGATAGATAACCCATCGGCACAGCAAGCCATCGAGAATGTGAATAGCTCTCGCTGGCAAAACAGGGTAGCTGTTCACTGTAAGCCCTTTCAGCAGTTTGCCAAGGAGGCAAGCTTGCAATACGATCTTATCGTTTCAAACCCACCCTACTTCATCAAATCATTAAAATCCGAAGAGGCTGCCCGAACAGTTGCCAGACATAACGAGCTTCTCCCCCACGCCGAGTTACTCGAAGGTATCAACAAATTACTTAATAAGAATGGCCGATTTGCAGGTATTTTCCCATACGTTGAGGGCAATGTATTTGTGGCATTAGCCTCAGCTTACAACCTATACTGCTCCAAGCGGGTTAGCGTTTATGGAAAGATAAATGGCCCAGTGAAACGACTTATGCTTGAGTTTAGCCGAGAAAAACTGCCACTGGACGAAACCTCAATTACCGTTAGAGGAGTGGACGGTGAGTACACACCCGAATATGTAAGCCTTACCAAAGATTTTTATCTGGCTTTCTAAAAGAAAAACGCCAAGCAAACTGCTCGGCGTTTCTTTATATTCAGTAATCTTTTGCTAGATTGTTCTCCCGGGGTACTGCTTAAGCGCAGCCTCAAGGGTTTCCATAGCATTCTTCAGATCTTCAATTTTTAGCACGTAGGCAATGCGCACCTCATCCTTACCCAACCCGGGGGTTGCATAAAAACCTGAGGCAGGAGCCAACATTACCGTTTGATTATTGTACTCAAAGCTCTCGAGCAACCACTGAGCAAACTTATCGGCATCATCAACGGGTAGTTTCACCACGGTGTAAAAAGCACCTTTAGGCATTGGGCATACCACGCCTTCCATCTTGTTAAGCGCCTCAACCATAAAGTCTCTGCGCTTGATGTACTCATCGTACACCTCGGCGAAATACTCCTTGGGCGTGCTAAGTGCTGCCTCGGCAGCAATTTGTCCGTACGATGGTGGGCAAAGCCTTGCCTGAGCAAACTTCATAGCGGCTGCCATAACCTCGCAGTTGCGGGAGATAAGCGCACCAACCCTTACACCACACATACTGTAACGCTTCGATACGGAGTCCATAAGCACCACGTTATTCTCCAACCCCTCAAGCTGCATGGTGGAGAAATGGGTGTGGCCATCGTAGCAGAACTCGCGATACACCTCATCGGCAAAAAGGTACATATCGTACTTCTTCACCAGCTCGGCAAGCTGCTCAAGCTCCTCCTTCGAGTAAAGGTAACCGGTGGGGTTATTGGGATTACAAATAACTACGCCTCTAGTTTTGGGGGTGATAAGCTTCTCTATCTGGGCCATTGGGGGTAGTGCAAAGCCATCCTCAATCGATGAGGTTACAGGAACAACCTTTACACCTGCCGATGTGGCAAAGCCATTGTAGTTTGCATAGAATGGCTCGGGGATTATCACCTCGTCGCCGGGGTTAAGGCAGCTCATAAAACCAATGGTAATAGCCTCCGACCCCCCTGTTGTAATGATGATTTGGGTATGATCGATATCGATACCCACGCTGCGGTAGTACTCGGCCAAACCACGACGGTAGCTCTCGTTACCAGCCGAATGGCTATACTCAACCACTTTCAGTGAATTTTCTTTGATTGCCTTAAGAGCCACCTCGGGAGTAGCGATATCGGGCTGACCAATGTTTAGGTGATACACTTTTCTTCCCTTCTGCTTGGCCCCTTCGGCGTATGGAACCAACTTACGTATAGGCGAAGCGGGCATTGCCTTACCTTTTTCTGAAATTTGTGGCATGACGATTTTTTTTAATATGATTAATACATTCGCTTTGGTTTACAACAATATACTAACACAATCCCTAATGAATAAAAAGAACCAAGGGGTGTGCAACAGGGTCAAAGTTAATGGAAAAATTCAGGAATATAGATGAGAAAAATCGCTTCTAAATGCTTTGATGCTATTAAACATCTTTCTGATTAAAAACCATTTATCGTTTGGCTACAGCCTCCTGTATCTCTCTAAAGAATGTGCTCTCGAGCCTTCGGCGAGCATCGCGAAAAGCATCCTCGCCCGCTTGCCTGTAATCGAAATGTCTGCCAATAAAACCCTCTAGCGATCGTTGGTAGATCTTAACGCCCTTATCGTTCTCAACCGAGAGCTGCCCAGCTATGGCAACATTCTTGATCTGCCCACTATCGTCGCGGGGACTAGCAACAGCAGTAATGCGAACGGTAAAATCTACAGCTGAACCGTCGGTTACAACAACATACCCTGCCTCTACAGCTTTTTGCCTGAAGCTAGCTTCGAGTATCCCTGGTTTCTGTGGCTCTCCAAGCATAATCTCGTTTGATACGACGGCGAATTTCGGCCTCTCTATGTTTACGCGAATTGCACCCTGCGACAGCACAAAGCGATTAACCAACCTGCGAATCAAAGGATCGGCCCCAGCCTCGGCAAGCATATCGTCCATATCAATGGTAACGGTGAAAACCTCGCTGGTTTTGCTCGACCTAACCACATCAACCTCAAACTGAGCCTGCCCCTGTGCACTCGACCTTAGCTTATTGTTGCGTATGGGTTTCTCGCTATACTGTGCCACCAAAGGGATATCCGACACTGCCCCAAACGAAGGAAAGCGTGTTTCGAATAGCAGCTGGTCGGTTGTTAGCGCCTGCCCCGTTTTAATGGAAACTTCACGGTTTATTGGCACAACCTGCAGCTGGCTGATGGTTGTAGACAGCTCCTTAAAAATCTCGTTACCAAGGAATATTTGCTGCCCATTGAGCTCAACCGGTAACGGCTCGCTAAAGTATGGTTTAATGGGTTCAAGGGCTTTTACAAGCTGCACTATGCCCATTCGGATATTACCCCGATCGCGCTGACCGAGTCCACTGGTGAAGTAGTCGAACGAGCGCGATACGGCATCATGCTTTCGCTGCTCCTTTAGCTCCTGGTAACGCGCTTTGGAAAGGCGGTAGTACACCCAGTAGTTCTCGAGGTCCTCCCAGGAGTCAACCAGCTCGTAACCCTCAAGATCCTGCTGTGTTTGCGCCCTAATGGTTGATGTAAAATCCTCGCGAAAGCCAAGGTTCGACTCAAAGGCATGGAGTACAGAGTTGCTCGAAATTGTGGTTGATATCTCCCCCGCCATATCGGCCAAAGCATTCTGGCGGGCAGCCTGTTGGTACTGGCTAACATCCATCGACTTGCGAACCGCTCCTATTCCATAGTAATATGTGGGCGATGAGGGTCTCATCTTAACCCATTCGGGCTGCGGGGCCACCTGAGCCTGCTGCGCCTTTTTGCCTCCGCTACATCCAGTGAGCATTAGCAGCAGAGTTGAAGCTAAAAGTATCCTTATGTTCATATGCTCTTATTGTTCGGGATTGTAACTACTAATCTTTTGAGCTACCCTTCTCTCAATCTCTGCAAGGGCACTATTTCTTAAATCTTCAGCAGACATAATGGTTTGCTTGCCCCCAAAAAGTTGCTGTAGATTTCGAACCGCCATGGTATTATCATCAATACGATCCTTAGGTGAATCTTTATCGCTGAACTCCCAGTGCCCTGGCACAAGCTTCTTGTGATCGCCTTTGAATGAGGCGTAGTTCATATCATCGCTTTGGTTAATGTTTAGCACATCCGATAGGAGTACGGCACCTGTTTCGGTAGAGCTTAGCTGGTACTGCACCGAAACTGATGCAGCGTTTGATTTTTGAGTTACAGTGTACGAAACCTTATGGTACTTTGTCACCCTTCGCTCCTCGTTTGTATTCTTATCTTTATACGTTACTATCTCCTTTAGATACCCCCTTTTGGTTTCGGTTTGCAAGCGTCCCTCAACCATATCGAAACGAATAACGGAACCGTTTAGCATAGCTCTTGCGGCAAGAATTTGCCCCACCCTAATCTCTGAACCCAATGCGCTTCCCTTAACCTGCTGGTTGAGAAACTGCTCGGTGTTTCTAATATCAACCAGCTTTACGAATGGATCGTTGATGCTGCTTATGGCTTTGCTAAGTGAACTCTCAACCAAAAGGTGTGCAGACCTAAAATGCGTTTTGTTTTCTATCTCACCAATGGCAATGGTAAGCTGCCCTTTAGCTAGAGCCTCATCCATTAAATCCTTGGAGTCCTTATAGAGCCCTGCTTTGGATATGATATTGTTGAAATTGGCATAAGCCTTGCGATACAGCCCCGCATCCAAAAACTCTTTACCCTGCCTATATAAAGGCTCGCTTTGCGATACCTTCATGAATTCATCTACACCCTCGTAAGCTGGGTCAATACGCTTTATCTCAGCAAACTTGGCCTCGGAGTCTCTGAATTTCTCCTCATCGAGGAGCAGTCGGGCCTCATAAAACAATGATTCGAGGTAACGAGGCTTGACCTCCTCGTAGTACGAGCGAGTGCCTTCCGAAAGCATTAAAGAAACCCCCGTGGCATTAACCTTTTCGAGATACTTCTGGGCATCCAAATAGCTGTACACTGTCTCTCGATCGTTATTGTTGAAGTAGGCCTTATGCACTTGTAGCGATTTCTCATCGAGTAATCGTTGCCCGTTTTTCTTTAGACCAACCACTGCGTCAACATTTTTTGCATTGGCCACAACGGCTTGGTAGTAGAGATCGGCAGCCATTTCGTACATTCCAGCCTGTTCAAACTTTAATCCACGCTTGGCTAGTCGTTTTGAGGCACAACCCGAGAAAATTATAGCTAAAATTAGAAGCGAAAGGGGTAAAAATCTTTTCATATAATACTTATTTGGGTAGATAACAGGCGCAATTTAGTAATAATTAGGCTTATTCGTTTTCATAAGACCATAAAACCTATACAATTCTTGCATATAATAAAGTTAGTGGCTTAGTAAATGCATTATTATCAACAACAATACCAAAAACCAAACAGATTTCTTAGATTTGTGAAATTCTATATTTATTTAGTATCAAAAATACTCTAATTATGAAAAAGTTATTTCTTATCACCCTAACAGCGATTGTGCTAGCATCGTGTTCCACTGTCACAAAGGATGCAATGGAAACCAGCCCAATTGATCAAAAAACCATTGATTTGGTTATTGATAAGCTGATGGAAAAGCACGGTTCCGATTTCGAGTTTCGTATTACCCGTGGCATAAACCAAACCGCTTCGTTGTGGCGCGAGTCTGATGGCACAGCTGCCGATTTTGAAAATTTCTGTATGCAACGCTTTATTGCCGATGCCAAGGAGCTGGATTTGGTGTTCGACAGATTGGCTAACAACTTTGAGTACCTTTACGGTTACCTCGGGCGGATTAGCTTTGAGTTTAACCGTCAAATCCACGAGGATCGGGGCCCAATTCACCCCATCGACCAAATATTTGGGGCGTATAGCCCTGGTGCTCACGTTCAGCAAGACTTTTACGCCAACAAGTTGGCCTTTATCATCACGCTAAACTTCCCCAACTACTCGCTTGAGGAGAAAAATTCGCTTGGTAAGGACTGGACCGATAGACAGTGGGGTTATGCTCGCCTTGGCGATATGTACACCGCACGGATTCCTGCCAAAATTCTTCAGGAGAACAGCAAGGTTTACAGCGAGGGTAGGCTATACATATCAGAATACAACATCTTTGCCGATCAGCTCCGTAACAACGATGGCCAAAAGCTATTCCCCGATGGCATGAAGCTACTTTCGCACTGGAATATCCGCGACGAGATTAAATCGAACTACGACTACGACAATGGCTTGGAGAAGCAGGAGATGCTTTACAACGTTATGCTTCGCATTATAGGTCAGGATATTCCTAAGCAGGTGATTAACAACCCTGCCTACCAGTGGAACCCGCTAACCAACCAGCTGATGCAGGATGGGAAAGAGGTTGCCGCAGAGCCCGAGGGAACCATTAGGTACGAACATTTGTTGGGCAATTTCAATGCAATGCAGAAGCTTGACCCCTACTACCCTACCCTCGATACCTATATCAAGCGCCGATTCGAGAGCAGCATGGAGATTCCCTTAGAGGAGGTGGAAAGCTTATTCCGAGAGTACGCCGCATCGCCACTTATCCGCGAAGCGGGTAAACTCATCAGCCAGCGCTTGGGTCGCGAGCTACGCCCCTTCGACCTTTGGTACAATGGTTTTGTGGGCAGGGCTGGGATTTCGGAAGATCAACTCGACAAAATCACCAAAAGCAAGTACCCCACTGCCGAAGCTATGAATAAGGATCTGCCCAGAATACTTAAAGTTTTGGGTTACGATAGTAAAACCGCCGAGTTTATTGCCTCTAAAGTTGAGGTTGATGCAGCCCGTGGCTCGGGACACGCCATGCGAGCCTCGATGCGCGATATGACCTCGCACCTGCGTACCCGCGTTGCCGCCGATGGAATGGACTACAAAGGGTATAATATTGCTGTGCATGAGTTTGGGCATAACGTGGAGCAAACCATTAGCCTGCATATGGTGGATAACCACTTTATCAACGGCATACCCAACACCGCCTTTACCGAGGCGCTGGCCTTTATGTTCCAGAAACGCGACCTTGAGCTGCTTGGCATCAAGCAGAGCGACCCCATGATGGAGCATTTGGATGTTCTCGACATTTTCTGGGATAACTACGAGATGATGGGCGTTTCGCTGGTTGACATGAAGGTTTGGGAATGGCTTTATGCAAATCCGAACGCCAATGCTGAAGATCTTAAAGCGGCAGTTATAAGCATAGCCAAGGATATTTGGAACGAATACTACGCCGATGTGTTTGGCGAGAAGGATGTGCCACTGCTTGCAATCTACTCGCATATGATACAATCGCCCTTGTACCTAATGAACTACCCCTACGGCAGGCTAATCATGTACCAGCTGGAGGATTACATTGCCGATAAGAATTTTGCCGAAGAAACTCTCAGAATATTCTCCATTGGCAGCATCACCCCACAGCACTGGATGCAGAAGGCCGTGGGAAGCCAAATCAGCAATGAGCCAATTTTTAATGCGGTTGAAAAGGCATTGAAGGTTGTTAAGTAGCTTAACGCCAAAACTAAACAACGAAAGGGTGGAGCTAAGCTCCACCCTATTTATTTATAACTGTTACGTCATTACTTCTTAATTCCAGTCAGTCGCTCCTCAATAACCCTAATTTTCTCCTCGGCATCGGCCTGCTTTTTGCGCTCAACCTCAACCACCTGGGCGGGTGCGCCATTTACAAACTTCTCGTTGCTTAGCTTCTTCATCACGCTGGCCAGGAATCCTCTGGTGTAGTTCAACTCCTCGGTAAGTTTAGCAATCTCCTCCTCGTTTACAAATCCCTCAAGAGGAACAAAAAACTCCGATGATTTTACCATAAAGCTTGCGCTGGCATCAACCTTATCGTCGGTGTACTCCAACTTATCTAGTCCAGCCAGCTTAACGATTACACTCTCTATCTCGGGATTAAGCTTTTGGGTAGATTTTACAAATAGCGAAAGGGCCTCCTTGTTGGGGATATTCTTCTCCTGCCTAATATTACGGATACCAGCCACAATCTCCTTCATCTCATCGAAACGGGCAAGCAGCTCGGCATCGAACTCGTTGGCCTCTGGTTGCGGAGCAACCATAATGCTATCGCCGGCTTTGCGCTCATCGAGCAGCTGCCAAAGCTCCTCGGTAATAAAGGGCATAAACGGATGCAACAACCTAAGCATCTTATCGAAAATGGCAAGCACCTCCAATTGCGTTTTGGCGTCGATGGGCTTTTGGTAGGCCGGCTTCACTATCTCGAGGAACCACGATGAGAACTCGTCCCAGAATAGCTTGTACACCTCCATCAGCGCCTCCGATAGGCGATACTTGTCGAAATGATCGTTGAGCGTTGCCACCTCACGGCTTATCAAACTGTTAAGCCACTCCACCGCAACTGCAGAATGCTTGGGTTGCGCTATATTTGCATCAACCTCCCACCCTTTTACCAAGCGGAATGCATTCCATATCTTATTGCAGAAGTTACGCCCCTGCTCGGGTAAGTTCTCATCAAACAGCAAATCGTTACCGGCGGCAGAGCACAATAGCATTCCCATACGCATACCATCGGCACCGTACTTCTTCACCAAATCGAGTGGATCGGGGCTATTACCCAACGATTTGCTCATCTTTCTACGCTGTCCATCGCGTACGATTCCATGAAGGTAAACGGCGCTGAAAGGTTTTTGTCCACGATACTCGTAACCCGCAATAATCATACGAGCCACCCAAAAGAAAAGGATTTCGGGAGCCGTAACAAGAATATTTGTTGGATAGTAGTACTTGATATCCTCATTATCGGGGTATCGAATACCATCGAACACCGATATGGGCCAGAGCCACGAGCTGAACCATGTGTCGAGCACATCCTCGTCCTGACGTAAATCGGCAATGGTAAGGTTTTGGTTGCCCGATTTCTCCTTGGCAAGGGCCAAGGCCTGTTCCTCTGTTTCGGCCACCACGTAACCACCCTCGGGTAGGTACCAAGCGGGAATGCGATGTCCCCACCATAGCTGACGCGACAGGCACCAATCCTT
>Ga0334900_1002397_pt1 | contig 16586 bp, 18 predicted proteins | sample GraSluR3_MG_2_FD_207231 | JGI IMG/M metagenome (GOLD analysis project Ga0334900, IMG submission 207231) | Sludge microbial communities from methane-producing bioreactor in Wageningen University, Netherlands - Granular Sludge_31_08-R3 | ecosystem: Engineered > Bioreactor > Anaerobic >...
GTCTCTCCGTTGCAAACATCCTGCGGCAGTCATGCCGCTTTCTTCTCACGACTGTGCGTTACCCTGTAAAAGCAGGAATTGTGCCAAAAATTATGTTGCTGAATAATTCTTTCTCGAAAACAGAGGAGGGATGATGTAACTGTCTGAGGTGCAGCAAATTACGCGCCCTGGTTTTCTCTGTCGGCCATACCTGTAATTCCCAGGGGAAATCCAAATAATCTTAGTCCTGAGATTATTTATGTTGCGAGCTGCGTCAGGTGTTGTAGTATTGAAACAGGTGTTGCATCGACTTCGATAAAGCAAGGCCCGGAGGTCCCATGGCAAAGATACTCTATGTAGTGCCCAACGAAGAACTTCAAAAGCAGATGAAAAGGGCGATTCATGAACACAGCAAGTATTATTATCTTATCTATCCAAAGCGTGAGTATATCGATGTCGAGGTTACCGCCCGTACAAGTGCAGATCTTGTGGACTACGAGGAGTGCAATGCGGATGTAATCGTCGCCCGGGGTCTTCTGGCAACAATACTCAAGAAGATTCATCCTTCCATACCCGTGGTTGAAGCCCCCGTGACCATGACGGATATTATGAGTGCCGTCAATGAGCTGAAGAAGAAGGTTAAGGAGAAGTCTCCCATCGCCCTGATCGGACTCGGGATCGTTTTTCATCAGGTAAAGGCCGTGGAGCAGCTTCTGAATGTCGAAATTGTGCCCATCGACTATCTGCATCAGCCCAAATCTCCGAATGTCATCAAAGAGCTTCTGGATGAGGCGATATCCAGGGGATTCTCGTCCTTTCTGGGAGGAGCCACCCTTGTGCAGCAAGCGGAAAACCTGGGGTATCCTGCAGCCTTTGTAGACAGCGGTGATGAATCAAAATGGCTGGCCCTGAACGAAGCCCAGCATATTGCCGCCACCCGGCGCAGGGAGCGTGAACGTTCTGCGAGGTACGAGACAATCCTGAACCACTCCCTGGAGGGGATTATTACAACCGATGCGGAAAAGCGGATAATCCAGATAAACTCCGCCGCAGGCAGAATCCTCGGGGTGGATCCCTCCGCCGCCGGAGGAATGCGGATTGAAAAACTGATCCCGGAGCCGAAGTTCATGTCTCTCCTGGGCAAAGAGCGGGATTGTGTGAACGAAATTTTCAAACTGGGTAAGAAACGGATCGTTCTTAACAGGATCTCTGCCACCCTGGGCCGGGAGAATATCGGCAGCGTTATTACCTTTCAGGACGCAAGTAATGTGCAGTCGGCGGAAATAAAAATTCGCAGTGAACTGCATCACCGCGGACTGCTGGCCAAATACAGTTTTGAGGACATTATTGGTGAGAGTCCGGTTTTGAGACGTACCATCGAAACCGCCCGGACCTTCGCCGGAGTATCCTCCAATGTGATTATTATCGGAGAGACCGGGACGGGCAAGGAGCTGTTCGCCCAGAGTATGCACAGCTCAAGTCAACGCAATAACGCCCCTTTTGTTGCAGTTAACTGTGCCGCCATTCCGGAAAACCTGATGGAAAGCGAGTTCTTCGGTTATGCGGGGGGAGCTTTTACCGGAGCATCGAAAGAGGGGCGTATGGGGTTTTTTGAGCTGGCCCACGGAGGGACCATTTTCCTGGATGAGGTATCGGAGATCCCACTGAAACTGCAGAGCAAGCTGCTGAGGGTCATACAGGAAGGAGAGATAATGCGTATCGGCCATGACAAGATCATTCCTGTAAATGTCCGCATTATCTGTGCCTCCAATCGGGACCTGAAGCCCCTGGTCCGGGAGGGACTGTTCCGGGAAGACCTCTACTATCGGCTGGCGGTTCTGCAGCTCCGGCTTCCTCCTTTACAAGAGCGGGGAAGGGATATCCTGCTGCTTGCCCGCCACTTCATTGCCCTGTATTCATCCATCCTGACAAATCGATCTGCGGTGCTTTCTTCTTCCGCCGCGGATCGTCTGTTGAATTGTCCCTGGGAGGGAAACATCCGGGAACTCCGGAATATCTGTGAGCAGCTGGTGGTGCTGAACAGGTCAGGCAGCATAGAAGCTGAAGAGGTCGATGCGTTGCTTGCTGTCGATGGAAGCGCTCATGTGGCAAGCTCCGGGACGAAAAACCGCGTACCCGATACATCGGCGGAGGGGATACTCCAGGGGGTGGAACGGAACCTGATTATTTCATGTCTTGAAGAGAATGGCTTCAATAAAACCCGGACGGCCCGGGCTCTGGGAATGAACCGTTCGACTCTGTGGCGCAAGATGAAAGAGTACGGTATAAACTGCGATATCGTCTTGGAGAAGCAGGTTCCCGGTCATCTATTCCCTGACCCTTTTCTCCCGCCTGAGAATGGTAACCGAATAGGCTCCTCCTATCAGAAGCAGTCCGCCCAGAATCTGCAGAGGACTCAAGCGTTCCCCGAAAACCAGAAAGGAAAACACTGCGGCAAAGAAGGGACGGGTCAGTTGGAGTATGTTAGAGAGGGAGACCCCCAGCCTGGGTACTGAGCGGTAAAAGAGGGAGTGTCCCAGACCGATTCCGATAAGACCGGAAAGAATCATGACGATCCACATGCCGGCTGAGGCCTGAAACTGTACCTGGGCACCCTGGATCAGCAGGTGGCTGGCCAGGAAGAGGGGAGTAACAAAGGTAAAGACCGCTGCGTTTACAAAATAGGGGGAAAATCCGGGGAGCCACGCCCGTACCATGGTGGTAAGTCCCGCCCAGGAGAGGGCCGCCGCCAGTACCAGGACCACGCCGGCAAGGGGCGCGCTGCTGCCTTCGGAGCCCGGCGACACCGTAAGCAGTACCCCCGCCGCCGCTGCGGCCAGCCCTGTGTAAAAGAGGGGCCGCTTCAACAGGGACCTTTCATCGGCAAAAAAAAGGAAGCCCAGAAGCACGCTGAAAATGGCCGCAGACTGGTAGATCAGCATGGCAAGACCCGGGTAAATGATGTACAGGGCGCCGGTGTAGGCGGCCTGGAAGCCGAAGTTCATCAGGGCGATGAGGGCCATTCTGGGCAGCAGATGGGCCAGATTTTCTCCCACGTGTTTGCGTTCTTCCTGAGGGGCAGCTGAGAAGAAGAGGGGCCACAGCACTATGAGAGAGGCCAGGTAGCGGGCGAAGGACTGGAACATAACGGGGAATCCCGCGCTTACATAGCGGATCATCACCGAGGTGGAGGCCCAGACCACCGAGGCGCTGAGATTGAGTATGATTGCCCTGCGATAGGATGCCTGCACTGCGCTGCTCCTGTTCAAAATGGATGATGCGTGACAAAGACTGAATTTAGCATAAAATGTATAAAAGTGTTTAGCCAAAGAGGGTCAAATCGTGTATGATAACAGACAGATTGTACACGATTTTACTGCTTTGAAGGAGTTATCATCAATGAAAAATCATTTGAAGAGAACATTGGCATCCGGAAAGCATGCCCTTGGTGCCTGGGTTACCATACCGAGTTCGGATGTTTCCGAAGCCATGTCTACCCTGGAGCTCGACTGGCTGCTTTTTGATCTCGAGCATTCCGGTTTGAACGAACAGTCGGCCCAGGTTCTTATGCAGGGCATGCGGGGCGACAGGGTGACTCCATTGATTCGGGTCGCCTGGAATGATCCGGTGCTGATAAAAAAGGCTCTGGATATCGGGGCCCACGGGGTCATTGTTCCCATGGTAAATACGAAGGAAGATGCCCTCAAGGCGGTACAGGCCTGTACCTATCCGCCCAAGGGAATCCGGGGCTGCGGTCCCAAGCGGCCCTGGATCTACGACCCGGAGTACACGGATACCGCGGATGAAGAGGTCCTGATGATTCCCCAGATAGAGACCCTGGAGGCGGTGAACAACGCGGACGAGATCTTCTCTGTGGAGGGGGTGGATGTATGCTTTGTGGGCCCCTTTGACCTGTCGGTCTCCATGGGCTTCAGGGGTAAACAGGATGATCCGAAGTTTCAGGCGGCGGTGGATAAGGTTCTGGAGGCGGCGAAGCGCCACAAGGTGGTTCCGGGAATGTGGCTCGGTGCCGGGCGCCCTGTTACCGAGCGGCTCAAGGACGGCTGGAAGTTCATCTCCATCGGACTGGATCTGAATCTGCTGGTGGACGGGACAAAGGCGGCCTTGAAAAAAGCTCTGGAGTAGAGGAAGGAGCCGTGAGCAGGGAGCGCTGGAATGAACGCTACCGGGAAAGGTCCTCGAAAACCCCTTCGCAGCCGAATATGCATCTTGAAGAACTCGCAGCTGATCTTGAACCCGGCTTTGCCCTGGATCTGGCTGCCGGGGACGGAAGAAACGCCCTCTTTCTTTCACGAAAGGGCTGGAAGGTTACGGCTGTGGATTTTTCTGAAGCAGGAATAGAGCAGGGCAGGGCTTTTGCAGACGACGAGGGTCTGTCCATAAACTGGCTTGTCCGGGATCTGAATGAATATGTTCCACTCCGGAAGGGCTTTGATCTGGTATGTATTTTCTATCTTCATATCCCTGAGGAGCAGCTCGCGGGTATCCTGAAAAAAGCTGCTGCCGCCGTTAAACCCGGCGGCAGCCTGCTGATTGTCGGTCATGATCGAAGTAACATCGGGCAAGGTGCGGGAGGGCCGCAGGACCCGGATATTCTGTATACACCGGAAGAGATCTCAGCTCTGCTGCCGGACATGTCCGTCAACTATGCAGATAGAAAGAGATGCCCCACCGACCACGGAGGACTGCCTCCAGGGACAATACAGATCGACTGCGTAGTCCGGGCTACTTGCCCCCTTTAAGAATGTCCCTCTTCTCCAGATACTCCTCCCGACTTATCTCTCCGTTGACATAGCGTTTCTGCAGGGTTTCCAGGGGGGTCTCTCCGCCTGCAGCATTGCCCGAGCGCAGGGGACCGTTGTTCCTGAAAAGAAAATAGGCGACGACTATTAATAGAATGAGTCCGATTCCCATGCTTATTATACCTCCGTAGGGGAAATTGCCGAACGGGAAGAACCCGTTGCAGAATCCGTTTCCGTATCCGTACATCATGGCATTAACCTCCTGTGGTTATTCCTTACATTCAAGATAATAAATCAAAGATATGAATGAATTATGAAAACCGGAGGTTTTTTCCGAAAAAAAGCGGATTCCTACAGCTCGATATGGAAATACCGCAGAATGCTTGTAAGCAGGATGTAACTCAGGGCGGTAATTGCGCAGGCAGTGCTGATACTGATCCAGAAAGGAATGTTCCGGCGCAGCAGCAGGGGAAAGAGTATGAAAAAAAGAAGAGAGGGGATTACCAGCCAGAAAATGGATGATGAAAGTGCTGCGATCTTTTGGGGTTCCACCTTCTCAACCCGCATCCAGATCAGGGCCAGCAGGGATGTAAGCGGCAGGGATGCAATCAATGCTCCGAAAAGGGAGCTTCGCTTGGCAATCTCCGAGACCAGAACAACGATCAGCGCTGAAATAATCACTTTTAGCAGGTAGTACAGCATTTTCGACCCATCCTTCAGCGTGATATGTCAACCATGTCATAGAATATGACCGCCAGGAGTCCCGTCCATCCTACAAAATGAAAAAGCACGTTCCCCATGGTATCCAGGCTGGATTCTATTGTGTTAAGCACGGCGCTGATAAGAAAAACGCTGCTTATGAGCATCAGGACCCCAAGAACATGGGAGGCTATGTACATTATCCGATTATCCTGCTCCCGGTAACTGACGGAGATCCAGAGCTGCATCAAGGTGGCCCAGATCACCGGAATGGCCACGAAAAAGAGCAGCAGATTGTTCTCTGAAGGGAGCTGGAAATCAAGATAGAACTCAAAGTACCAGACTCCAAAAACAGCGATGGTCATGTCCCGGATAAAAATAAACAGGGCCTTATTCATAGCCAGTTTACTATACTCGGATCTGAGGAATTCGAAAAGGGTGAAAATAAGCGGGTGTGACTAAGAATAATACACGAAAAATAATTCAGGAATATTGACACGCGTAAAAGAAATCAGTATTCTGATGCAGGTAAGCCTGAAGGAGTAGGAGATGGGTCAGAACAAATCAGGATCATGGACATTCTTGACGAACCACTCGCATGTACTGCTTTGTCTTCTGCGTGACCCATCGGTACGTATTCGTGATATTGCCCGGGACGTTGATATAACCGAGCGAGCTGTTCAGCGAATAATCGCTGATCTCGATGAATGCGGTTATATCGAACGGATACGGGATGGGCGAAACAACACGTACAGGGTTTTTACCGACCTTCACCTCAGGCACCCCATCGAAAAACACAGGACGATTTCCGATCTTGTGAAGATGGTTTTCGGAGAAACCCCTCAATAGGAGTATCCTTAAGTGGACAAAAGATTTCTTGAGAATCTCAGCCTGCCCCGGGAGGCCCGGGAACTGCTTGAGAAGGCCCCTGCGGTGCAAGTCGCCTCTAGTATTGAAGATCTCGAAGCTCTGGCCTGCGGCGGGTCGGAAAACCGTGAATGGAAGGTTTCGTACACCCTCCCCGACGGAAGGGAAATGCACGAGCTTGACATTATGCGGGTCAAGAACGGTGTGAGCGCCAATTATGTAGATCCATACATGCGCCGCCGGGACCCTGACTGCATGTTCATTGCCGATGATAAACCTTCGGATAAGCCGGGTTTTGAACAACGCTTCGGATACTCCTTTGAGAACCTGCGAAACGAGACCTTTACCTGGCTGGCGGGACAGGAGCTGGCGATATTTGCTTTTGAGATGGGACAGCCGGGAATCGGCGGCGAAGCGCTGGCGATCTGTCCTGCCAATGCCGGGTTTTTTGCCTTTGGTCTTGGTCTGCTCCAGGGAGTTGTGGATATTACGGGCAGCAAAGAACCTTTTGAAGCTTCGCTGATTATCTACGTTGCTCCGCCATTCCGGCATACACATTTTGACGGCAGGCAGGTGGTTGTACACAAGCGCAGCGATATTCACGAGATATTCTCCTTCAACCTCTATCCGGGTCCCAGCGCCAAGAAGGGTGTCTATGGAGCCCTGATTAACAAGGGAGTTGACGAGGAGTGGGTTACCGCCCATTGTTCCACCGTTCAGGTAATAACCCCCTACGACAACGTTGTAAGCTTCATGCACGAAGGGGCCTCAGGAGGCGGAAAGAGCGAAATGCTGCAGCAGCCCCACAGGTATCCCGACGGACGTCTTCTTCTGGGCAGGAATGTAAAAAGCGGCGAGGAGCGATTTGTCGAAATCCAGCGCACCTGCGATCTTCATCCGGTCTGCGACGATATGGGACTCTGTCATCCCGATTACCAGGAGAATAACGGCAAACTCTGGCTCAAGGATGCAGAGGAGGGCTGGTTCGTCCGGGTCAACCATATCGAGAAGTATGGAACCGACCACGACCTCGAGGGGCTGACCATTGCACCGCCACGGCCGCTTCTGTTTCTGAATATCGATACGGTGCCGGGAGGAACAGCCCTTATCTGGGACCATATCTATGACGACCCTGACACCCCCTGTCCGAATCCCCGGGTGATCATTCCCAGGAAGATAATTCCCGGTGCTGTGGACGACAAGGTTACCGTGGATATCCGCTCCTTCGGAGTCCGGACTCCCCCCTGTACGGCGGAGCAGCCCAGTTATGGTATTCTGGGTATCCTGCATATTCTGCCTCCGGCCCTGGCCTGGCTCTGGAGACTCGCCTCGCCCCGGGGATACGCGAATCCGAGCATTGTGGAAAGCGCCGGCATGAGCAGCGAGGGGGTCGGCAGTTACTGGCCCTTTGCCACCGGCAGAAAGGTTGACCAGGCAAATCTTCTGCTCAATCAATTCAGGGGATCATCCCGGACCCGCTATATTCTGGTTCCGAATCAGCATATAGGCGCCTGGGAGACCGGTTTCATGCCCCAGTGGCTGGCCCGGGATTACCTTGCCCGGCGGGGGCATGCCCGATTCCAGTCCGACCAGCTGGTGGATTCCAGATGTTCCCTGCTGGGCTATTCCCTGCAGTCCATGAGGATCGAAGGGATCACCATTCCCAAATGGTTCCTTCAGGTGGATACCCAGCCGGAAATAGGTCCGGAAGCCTACGACAGGGGCGCCGAGATCCTTAAGAGCTTTTTCCACGAACAGGTTGGGAAATTCCTGCATCCGGAGCTGGATCCCCTGGGAAAAGAGATTATCGATTGCTGCCTTTCCGGCGGCAGTGTGACGGATTATAACAGTCTTCTGGCGTCTGAGGACTTCTGATCCCATCACTGCATATCACTATAGGAACAGCCCCTCCCCGTCTTGGGAGGGGCTGTTGTGCATGGGCCTGGAGAAAAGATCTTTAGCGAGCGCAGATTAGCTCTATCTCTACAACTCCGCCCTTGGCCAGGGAAGAAACGCCTATGCAGGAGCGGGCCGGATAGTCCCCGGTAAAATAGCCGGCATAAATTTCGTTAACCTTTTCAAAGTCCTTCATGTCCGTCAGGTAGATTGTCGCTTTCAGAATGCTGTCGAGTCCGAGGCCTGCCTCCTCGAGGATCGCGATAAGGTTTTTGAAGACCTGCCGGGTCTCCGCCTCAACCCCGCCGGGGACAATATTGCCGCTTGCCGGATCGATTCCCAGCTGACCCGTTGTGAACAAGAGGGAATCGTTCATTTTTGCGTGAGAAAAGGGCCCGAAGGCGGGGGGGCCTTTGGGTGTATTAAAGGCTTTCAATGTGCTCATGATTTTCTCCTTCACCTAAAATATATACAACAGTCCAGGATCTAGGAAGTTTTATGAATTACTCCTCCCGTTGCCTGGTTGGTGGGGGTAACTGTGACCTCGCAGATCTGGACGTGTTCGGGCACCGATGCAGCATAGAGGGCGATGTCTGCGATATCCTCCGGCCTGAGGGCTTCGATTCCCTTGTAAACAGATGCCGCCCTCTGTTCATCTCCCTTGAAACGTATAGTGCTGAAATTGGTCTCCACCATTCCGGGCTGAATATTGCTGACCCTTATCGGCTGATCCACCGTATCCATGCGCAAGCCGTCACTCAGGATTTTTACTGCCGCCTTGGTGGCACAGTACACCGCACCCCGCGGATAGGCTGCGATTCCCGCTGTGGAGCCGATATTTATTACCTGTCCGCCCCCGCGTTCAATCATACCCGGTACAATCAGGCGGGTAAGATAGAGGAGGCCTTTGACGTTGGTATCGATCATGGCTTCCCAGTCGCTGATGTCTCCTTCCTGCAGCTTGTCCATCCCGAGGGCCAGACCGGCGTTGTTTATCAAAATATCGATGGATTTCCATTCTGACGGCAGGGATTCAAGTTTTGCCTGCACTGAATCGCGGGATGTCACATCAAGTTCCAGAGCGTGTACCTCGGTTTGATACTTTTCCTGCAGGTCCCCGGCAAAAGCTCGTAACGGACTCATGCTGCGGGAACAGATTATCAGTCGTGCGCCATGGGCTGCGAAACCTTCGGCACAGGCGCGACCTATCCCGCTGCTCGCACCGCTTATAAATACTGTTTTGCCTGTGATTCGTTCCATAGTGTTTTGTCCTTTGCTGCGTTTTTCTGTCGGTGACATGATATTCATGAACCTGAACCTAAAATATGGGCTTTATGCAAATAAAGCAAGTGCGGCTTCGACAGGTCGTGTCAGACTCTTCAGAGAATCTTAATGACCCTGGATCAGCTGGCTGAGGTACACGATTATCAGGTTTTTCCTTGTTTACACGAAAAAATGGGTTTAGAATGGTGTACAAGACCAATCTTTTTGGAGGCAAATATGGTTTCTGGTCCTGTTGCAATTATTCTACTGATAGTTGCAGTCGTACTCATCATATTCGGTACGGCGCGACTGAAAATGAATCCCTTCATTGTTCTTGTAACTGTGGCAATTCTTTATGGAATAGGGATAGGAATGCCCCTTCCTCAGGTTGTCGATACCGTGACCGGAGGGTTTGGAAGTACCCTGGGGTATATAGGTATCGTGATCATTGCGGGAACAATTATCGGTGTACTGCTCGAGAAGACCGGCGCGGCCCTGTCCATGACCCAGGCGGTACTCAAACTTGTCGGTCAGGATCGTGCCCCCCTGGCAATGAGCATTGCCGGTATGATCGTGTCCGTACCTGTGTTCTGTGACTCGGGGTATGTTGTTCTTACCCCTCTGAACAAGTCATTGGCGGTCCAGACGAAAAAATCCATGCCCATGATGGCGGTTGCCCTGGGTACCGGACTGCATGCCACCCATGCCCTCGTTCCTCCCACTCCCGGCCCTATTGCAGCGGCAGCGGAACTTGGCGCTGACCTTGGTACGGTAATTCTGCTTGGCCTTTTTGTGGCTATATTCAGCATGCTGGCAGGCTACTGGTACGCCGTGAAAGTTGCTTCGAAGTACAAGATCGATATGGAGCTGGAGGAATCCTATGATTCCCTTATTGCCAAGTACGGAAAACTGCCCGGAACCTTTCACTCGGTGCTCCCTCTGCTTGTACCGATTCTTTTGATCTTTTTGAATTCCCTGGCAAAGCTTCCCGGCAGACCCTTTGGCGAAGCAGCAATGTTCAAACTGCTTACCTTCCTTGGAGCTCCGGCTGTAGCTCTTATAATCGGTGTTTTTATCGCCCTTACTCTGGTTGTCAAGGATAAACGAGCCGAAGCCCGGGACGAGTGGATCGCGCATGGTGTCCACAACGCCGGTCTCATTCTGGCGATTACCGGTGCCGGTGGCGCTTTCGGTAAGGTCCTTCAGGCCTCTCCCATGGTTGAATATATTGGTGCAACCATGGAAGGACTGCCCCTGGGACTCCTGCTGCCCTTCCTGATCGCGGTTGTTATCAAGACTGCACAGGGAAGCGGTACCGTATCCATAATTACAACAGCAGCGATAATGGCTCCCCTGCTCGAACCCTTTGGCCTGAATCCTGTCCTGACCGTTCTTGCCATCGGATCCGGTGCGGTTGTTGTATCCCATGCCAATGACTCATACTTCTGGGTTGTTTCGCAGTTTGCTGGTATGCCGACAAAGATGGCATATAAACTGTGGACGCCGGCTACCGGTATACAGGGCGTTGCATCATTTATTGTTGTAATGATTCTGTCCCTTTTCATGTAAGGAAACTGACCTCGTTTCTTTGTTGGATTTTCTATCAAATTTTGGCGACCGGAGTGCCTGGCACTTCGGTCGCATTTATATTCTTAAGCTTATAAGGGTGTGTATAGTATGAGGGGAATTCTGTATCAACTTCGACTGCGTCGAGCTCTTAACGCCATGTCTACCGGAGAGCACGCCGTTGCACGCAAAATCTGGAAAAAGCTTTCAAAGGGGAATCCAAATGCTCACGGCATGCGTCACAATATAGCGCTTACATATATAGGCGAGGAGCGTTATGCGGAAGCTGAACCTCTGTTGTTTGGTGAAATCGAAGATTTCGGAGAGTATTACCCTCGTCTTAGGGCGCTTGCCGACATGTATTACTCCTGGGGAAAACGCTCGGCTGCTCATGAATGGTATAAAAAAATAGACCAGCGCGATGATTGTCCGGACAGCGAGCGGAAACTCATTCAGAAGCGGGTAGAATTAAGCTTTGAGGATTCGCTCTACTCGGATGTTCTTGAATCCCTTGAACATGTTCGTGAAGGTAACGCTTTGCTGGAGAAGGAGCAATGGCAGGAGGCCCGGGAATCCTTCAGGAAAGCAAGCGAACTGGACCCGACGAACATTCAGGCGATGAATAATATCGGAACAATTGAACTGAATAACAATGATGATCCAAAGGCGGCCCGGGATTGGTTCAAAAAGGCGCTTGAATGGTCGGATGTCCCCTGGCTGCGTAAGAACCTGTCATTGGCGGAGAAAGCGATAGAACTATAACAGATGTATTCCCGCTTTACGGCAGCGTTGCAGGTGCTCCTCCGGCCAGAGCCCGGACTGGATCTCCCCGATGTGGGCTTTCTGCAGATAGAGCATGCAGAGCCGCGACTGACCGATGCCACCGCCGATGGAGAGGGGCAGCTCGCCGCCGAGGAGTCTCTGGTGAAAGTAGAGCTTCCTGCGTTCCCCCACTCCCGCTGCGGAGAGCTGTTGTTCAAGGCTCTCCGGGCTTACACGGATACCCATGGATGAGAGCTCGAAGGGTATGTCCAGTATCCGGTTATACACAAGAATGTCCCCGTTCAGGCCCAGGAGTCCGTCTGCGGTTTCGCTAATCCAGTCGTCATAGTCCGGAGCCCGTCCGTCGTGGGGTTTTCCGTCGGACAGGGGGGCGCCGATTCCCGCCACAAAAACCGCGCCGTATTCCCGGCAGGCCTCAAGCTCCCGCTCCTTGGGAGAGAGGTTAGGGTAACGGTCCAGCAGCTCCTGACTGTGAATAAAGGTAATCTCCTCCGGCAGATAGTGGGAGAGCTGTTCATACTCATGGCAGATGTATTTTTCGGTTCGACGGATTACATCGTAGATCCTGCCAACGATCCTTTCAAGAAAGGCCCTGCTGCGCTGCTCTGGCAGGATGCTCAGTTCCCAGTCCCACTGGTCAACATAAAGGGAATGGGTGTTGTCGGGGTCCTCATCGGGGCGTATGGCGTTCATGTCGGCGTAGAGCCCCTCGCCGGCTTCGAATCCCAGGTCCGCCAGGGCCATCCGTTTCCACTTTGCCAGGGACTGGACAATCTCGGCGCGCCGGTCCTTCAGGTGCCGTACCGGAAAAGATACGGGCCGTTCAACACCGTTAAGATCGTCATTTATTCCGGTTCCGGATTCAACGAAGAGCGGGGCGGTTACCCGGACAAGGTTGAGCTCGAAGGCAAGGTTGGTCTGGAAATAATTTTTTATCTTAAGTATCGCCTTTTCGGTCTCCCGGGGGTCCAGAATTTCACGATAGTCGGCAGGAAGCAGCAGGGTATCTTTCATGGGTAAGGAGGGTAGCATTTTTTTTCCCCTTTGGGGAGCACCTCCGCTTCTTGGCGCCGCCAGCCATTGGCCTTTTTATTCGCCTACTTGAAATATTCTAAACGATAAAATAATATTGATAAATAAATCTCGAATGGGTTATAACCCATAAGGAGTAGATAAGATGAAACGAGTAGTGCAAATTTTACTGGTGCTTCTTCTGGTTTTTTCCGCGGCAAGCTGCGGTGAAAAATTGTACACCCCGGGGTCCTACGAGGGGGCCGCCCCCGGTATTCACGGCAAGGACGTCATTGTCGAGGTGACCGTGGATGAAAAGGAGATCAAGGAGATCAGGATACTCCAGAACGAAGAGACCCCCGGTCTCTCTGATGCGGCCTTTGAGAGAATTCCCAAAGCCATTATCGACGGTCAGACTCTGGCGGTAGACACCGTAGCCGGAGCCACCTACACCAGCAAGGCGATAATCGCAGCGGTTACCGAGGCGCTGGCAGCTGCAGGCGCGGACATTGCGGCTCTGTCTGAAGGCAAAGCCGAAGCGGACGTCGTTACAGCCGCAACGGAAAATCTCGAGGCGGATGTGGTTGTAATCGGTGCGGGCGGGGCCGGACTTTCTGCGGCAGTATCAGCACACCAGAACGGCGCCACGGTTATAATTCTTGAAAAAATGCCCCAGGTCGGTGGTAATACCATAATCTCCGGTGCTGCCTATAACGCGGTCGACCCCGAACGGCAGGAGCCTCTGGGAATCGAAGACTCCATTGAAAAGCATTTTACCCAGACCTACGAAGGGGGAGACAAGCTCGGCGAGCCGGTACTTATCCGGACCCTTGTAGAGAACGCACTGCCTACCCTGCACTGGATGGAAAGCCTGGGCATGGAGTTCCGGGACGAAGTTTTTACCGTTCTCGGCGGACTCTGGCCCCGGGCCCACAAACCGGTGAAACCCCTTGGTACGGGTTATATAGAGACCCTCATGGCCTACATCGAGGATAATAAGGACAGAATCCTGCTTCTTACCGACACCCGGGCTACCGATCTTTATAAAAGAGACGGTCGTGTGATTGCGGTGCAGGCAACGGGTCCCGATTCCACAATCCTGGCCCAGGGGAAAAAGGCGGTTATCATTGCCACCGGCGGGTTCGGAAACGACGTGGAAAAGCGAGAGAAATACAATGAGATCTGGCCTTCCCTGAAGAACATCAAGTCCACCAACCACCCGGGAGCTACCGGCGACGGCCTTGCCCTTGCCGAGATGGTGGGTGCCGATCTGATCGGGCTCGAACAGATACAGCTGCTGCCCATGGGTGACCCCAACACGGGAAGCCTTGCCGGAAACATCGAACAGGGAGTCGAGAACCGCATCTTTGTCAACAAGGACGGAAAACGCTTTGTAGATGAAGGAGCCAGAAGGGACGTTATGACTAACGCGCTTTTTGAGCAGGAAGACTCCTTTATGTGGATTGTTCTTGATTCGAACAATTATCCCACCATGGATACCAAAAACAATTTTAACGAAACCATCGGCGAACTGGTTGAGCAGGGAAGAGCCTACATGGCTGATTCCCTGGAGGAACTGGCGGGAAAAATTGACGTTGATCCTGAAAACCTGAAAGCCGCAGTCGCCGAGTTCAACCAGGCTGTGGAGACCGGAGGGCCCGACAGGTTCGGACGAACCTTGTTCGACAAGAAGATCGACACCCCTCCCTATTATGCGGGAGCGCGAACCCCGACAGTTCACCACACCATGGGCGGAATCAAGATAAACGAGAGCGCTCAGGTCATCGACACCGAGGGCAAGGTGATCCCCGGACTGTATGCCGCCGGAGAAACAACCGGAGGAATCCACGGAGCAAACAGGCTCGGCGGAAACGCCCTTCCGGATATCCATGTATTCGGCAGGATCGCCGGAGCCAACGCGGCAGCGGAATAAGAGCTGTCGTATATAAATACAAAGGCCGTCCGCAGCGGACGGCCTTTCCTGTCTGAACCGGAGAAGATGAAGGATCCAGTTCGATGAAAATTCTCAGATACGATGCGGCGGCGATTGTTCTTTCCCTGGTCGTGTTTATTCTTTTTACCTGCTTCGGTCTTCAGCGTTCCGGAGAGACAGGATATCTGATTATCGAAGACAGCAGCGGCAGACTAATCTACCCTCTCTCGGAAGAGCGGGACGTGGTGCTGAAGGGTCCTGTGGGGAAGTCTCACATTCATATAGAAAAAGACTCCGCCCGCTTTGTTCACTCCGACTGTCCTGACGGACTCTGTGTGCAGTCGGGAACCGTGGAAAGACCCGGGGACTGGGCGGCCTGTCTGCCGAATCAGGTCTTTATCTATATCGGCGACAGGGATTAGCAGGAGCTGCCATGTACAATGAAAGAGTCCTAAACCGCCTTGCCATGCTCGGGGCGCTGAGCCTGTTTCTATCTACAGTGGAATATCTCTTTCCCCGTCCGATTCCCTTTATGCGTCTGGGCCTGGCAAACCTGCCGGTAATCCTTTACCTGGATCTGCTGAGTTCGGATTCGAAGGACTCCACCGGGACCTATTTTCTCCTTATTCTGATCAAGGTTCTGGGACAGGGAATGGTAAACGGTACCATGGCCTCCTATGTGTTCCTTTTCTCCCTGGCGGGCTCTTTTTCCAGCGGTCTGGCCATGTGGCTGGCCTGGCGCTATCTGCGGCCGAACATCTCTTTTCTGGGCGTCAGCGTACTTGGTGCCCTGGTGAGCAATATGTCCCAGATTCTGCTTTCCATCGTATTCATCTTCGGTCCTGCGGCCTGGCGTATTCTTCCATGGTTCCTGGGCATCGGTCTGGGATCCGGCTTCTTTATCGGTCTTTTTGCCCGCAGCTTCGCGGAGAAATCCCGCTGGTGGAAGGCCCTGAAGGATTCCGCCCTGGAGACAGCATGAAAAAGCCGGTAAAGAAAAAGCGGCGTCCTGACAGGCTTGCCCGCATAATGAACCCCACCGTCCGTTTCTGGACCGGGGTTTCCCTGATTCCCGGCTTTTTTCTCAGCTCCAGCCTGGAGCTCCTGCTGCTGCACTGCCTGGTTTTTGCGGTTGCCGTAGTTCTTGCAGGAAAGCGCATCCGGGTCTTCTACTATGCCATGATGATCCTCTCCATAACTCTCTTCCATCTATTGAATCCTGTGGGACGGGTTCTCTGGGAGCTTGGTCCTGTTACCCTTACGGCGGGAGCACTGGAGCAGGGACTCATGAAGGGGTTCACCCTGAGCGGTCTTGTGCTGCTCTCCCTTTTTTCGGTTACCCCGGACCTCCGTTTTCCCGGGCGCCTGGGGGGAATGCTCGCCCGGACCATGTACTACTTTGAGGAAATCCTGAACGGTCGGGGTCGGCTGGAGGTAAGAAACATAATCGGCAGCATGGATTCGGTTCTTATGCAGGCCCTGCCTCCCGGAGACGAGTCTGTACCGGAGACAGAATCCGGTACAAGGTTCAGGGGCACGGTGCTTCAGTTCCCTGTCATTATTCTGCTGGAAGTCCTTGTCTGGGGGCCAGTTGTATTTTTCTTTTTTATTGTGGGATTATAAAAATGTGATATGACCCCACTTCAGTCGGGGGTCACTTTTGAATGGAATGTCACAATGATCCTTGTCCCATGAGCGGAATCGATTGTCACTGTCCCGCCTAATTGTTCTGACAAAAGATTGACCAATGTCAGGCCATCAGAATTGTCTTTGGAAATTTCTTGAGGGATTCCGGTTCCAGTATCCGCTATCGTAAGCATTAGAGC
>Ga0334900_1002412_pt1 | contig 16484 bp, 20 predicted proteins | sample GraSluR3_MG_2_FD_207231 | JGI IMG/M metagenome (GOLD analysis project Ga0334900, IMG submission 207231) | Sludge microbial communities from methane-producing bioreactor in Wageningen University, Netherlands - Granular Sludge_31_08-R3 | ecosystem: Engineered > Bioreactor > Anaerobic >...
GGTGCATATATTAATTCTTGCCAGATAAATCCTGATATTGCACTCGCTCCGTTACACCCGCACTATTTTTTCGTGATAGCTGCACTGACTCTCCGATTTAAGTGCACAATTTTAACCGCAGTATTCACCCATTTGGAAAACTTCGGTTAACACCGCATTTGCGACTACGCTAACGCTTCGTGCAACCCTTTTCGCCAAGTGCAGTCGCACTAAGGCTCAAAGGGTTCGCAAATGCTATTCGTTATACGCAATGTTCGTTACTGGGAGGTGTTATCTTGAAGCTTACACCAGAAAAAATATGTAGTTTGGAATGCTTCAAAGATAAGGACAAGTTCTTTGATGACTATCAAAGTGTATGCAATAGTAATTTGAGTTCTATAGATATACCGTTAGAGTTAGGAGAGTACCAAATAAAATATGCTCCTGTAGGTAATTATCCAGAAAAACCACAGGTAATTATTTGTGGTAAAACAACTTCGGGTGGAACTCATGATACATTTATTAGGCGTATCCAGGAAGAATCAACTCTTCATGAAGCATGTTTTTCAAGCATTTATTCGAATATGCGGGATAACTTATATATTTATCTAAGTAAAATAAGGCTATTTGATTACTTAGCAATGATAAATCCTTATTGGCGAGTTAGTGATTTTAGGTCATGTTGGAATGCAATGTTTGATGATCTAAACTCAAGTTTGTCATCTGGGGTACAATTAACTCAGGCTTTCAACTGTGCTATATTAAATAAGGATAGTCATATGCGGAGTTCAGAACCTAAGAAAAAGGCGTTTCAAAAAATTAACAGTAGTATTGGGTGTTTATTTAAGCAATTCAACATTAGTGAAGAACTTAGGCTAATAATATTCCTTGACACACCTTGTGACCGAAGAAGATTTCATCAAAGCGATTTTTTTAGACCCTCTCAGAATAATATTCCAGTTATATCAATAACTCATCCATCACGACAGAACTCATATATATACAAAAATTTAGAGAATTGGGAAGAGATTAGGAATGATACAGTTCGAAAGAATGCAAAAAGGCTATTTGAAAATGCAAAAAACACGATTGAAAGCCTAATGAAAGTCGAACACTGCGTATAACACTAGCTTCCCATGCGGCGCGAAAAGTAGGCGCAATGGGGCAAGGATTAAGGGCTCGGCTGAAGCATGCGCGCCACACCCCTTCGCCGGGTGCAAGCACCGCCAGAGAAGAAAGGCTCTGTGGGTCCGGCTCAGGGGCGTCGGGAAGCCGGAGACGTTATCTGACAGATTAATTGGGGGGCTCAATGCATGATAAAAATTGATTTGCCATCAGTTAAACAAACAGAAAACAGCAAATCTCATACTTATCCATTACAGATAGCTATGCAAACTTTAGAATTCACTCAGGCTACTCTATTGTATATTATGATGCTTGATTATATGTCTGAGAAGTATTTAATTCAAGATAAAAACTTAGATAAATTAAGAGAAGATATGATTTCACTAGGAATTAAAGAGAAAGCATGGGACGATAGTTTTAGTTATTTGGCAAAATATAAAGAAGTTTTTAAAAGATATGTATATCAAAATGTGCTTATTCAAATAAGAAGTCACTGGGATTGGTACATAGGACATTTGGCGCTTTTTGTATTGTATGCTAGGGAATATACAAGTAACACCTCAAGTGTAAAAGAGAAAGAACTTATATCAATAGGTTATAAAAGTATAGAAAAACAAATTGAAATACTAGAGGAAGCTTGTGATGTTTCTTTTAATATATATCAGAATACAATTGAACAATTAAAAGAGATGTCTTGGGTGAGGAATTTAGGAATACATAATAGATGGGAAGTAGATGAAAAGTATTTTAAAAAAACAAAATCAGCAAACTGGAAAATTGGCCAAATAAGAGTATTTGATAATAGAGAAATTATGACTTGGCATCAAAGTTTAGTAACTGTTATTAATCTAACATGGCCTGAAATAGGTAAAAGGTTTAAGAAGGTGCCTGCTTATAACCACATTAACTATAAATCCGTCAGATAACACGAGCATTCCCACTAGGGGCGGCGGGGCCAGAACTTTGGGGCAGACCGCCCACATGTTTTCTGTCACAAGACTTGCAGATTTGGGGGATGTTTTGAGTTTACAAGTCTTGCGCCAGCCCTGCGGGACAGACATGTCGGGAATGCCGGGAACGTTAGGCGCAATCATTAGTTTGGAGTAAGGAGAATATTATGGAAAACTTGTTTAATATGTTTTCGTCAACTTTAGACTTAAGACATGCTTGTCAGGAAGGGCATGATATTTTTGCTAAAGATATGATTGGGAATAAAAAGAAAGTAAATCAAATTATTTCTGCAGCCAAGAAAAATGCAAAAAGTGATGAATGTCTTTATTGTGGGAAGAAAGTTACAAGCTTATGTAATTCTCATACCATACCTGCTTTTATTCTTAATAATATTTCGGTTGAGGGCAACCTGTATAACTTTAATAAAATGATTGGATCACCATTGATAAAAGATGAGGATGGGGTTAATAGGTCAGGTACCTTTTATGTTATATGCAGAAATTGTGATGGTAAAGTATTTGCTGATTACGAAAACCCTTCGGAATATACATCTAAACCTACTAACAAGATGTTGGCTCAAATTGCGATGAAAAACTTTCTTAAAAATATTTATAAGAGAAAGTTAGAACGTGAAATGTATAAAATAATTAATGAGCAAATTGGATTACCAATGGGTTTTATGGAACATCAAAGTCAGATTATTGAACTAGATTCTAACGAATTCCTTAACGGATATCTGCGCGCAAAGAAAGCGGATATAAACAATAGTAGTGATGTATATTATATGTTCTTTTGCCAGAGACTTGACTATGTTGTGCCTATTGCTTTTCAAGGGCCAATAGCGATGACAACTGATTTAGAGGGCGGGATTATTAATAATTTGTTTAAGATGGATCCACAGTATAAGCTTCAAGAACTTCATATATGCATTTTTCCATTTAATGATGAAAGTCTAATATTCATGTTTATTGATAGTAAGTCTAAGAGATACAGAAGGTTTTACAAGCAGTTTAGAAAGCTCTCGCTAGAAGAACAGTTAAGAGTAGTCGTATATTTACTTTTTGCTTATACAGAAGATTTTTTCATACATAAAGATTTAAGTGATGAAGTTCTTAATAATGAAGTGTTATTGGGAATAAGCGGGAAGTCACCAATTGTTACTTCGGCTACGCCATTTGTGGATGGTGATAAAATTGTTCAGCAATCATATGATTTCAGTCAATTAAGTCAAGTTCCCAACATTCTTTGGAGAGATTACATGGTGTATTAGGTCGCTTATGACTGCGCCTAACAGTGCATTGCCAGCTCCGCTGCACTTCGACTCAAACCTTTTCGCTGGGGGACAAGCTCCACCAAGAGGTATTCCTTTGGGGTCCAGCTCAAAGGCTTCGGCAATGCGAGACGTTAGCCGAAATTAGGGTGTAGGGAAATACATTTGAGGAGGGTAACATATTGGAAATACCGTGGGTTATTGAGGAACAAACAAAGGTAAAACATGAGCTCCTTAAAAGGTATATTAGACCGTGGATGGCGATTTTGTATTCTACACAAAAGAAGTTTAATCTACTAGAAGTTTTATTATATTTTGATGGGTTTTCTGGACCGGGGATATATTATGAGGACGAAAAAAAAGAAACGACATGCTTGGGCTCCCCTTTGATAGTTGCTGAAGCTGCAAATGATTATACCGAAGCTGAATCAAAGAGAAAACTGAATATGTTTTTAATTGATAAAGACAGTAAATGTGTTGAGATATTACGAAAACATATAAATGAGATGAACAAGTTTAATCAGGATTGGATAGTATTCAATGCAGAATTTGAGCAAAAAATTCATGAAATACTTAATGAATTAGATAAAAAAAGATTATCTACTCAGCCGATGTTCTTTTTCATAGACCCCTTTGGATATTCCGGATTTCCTATTAAAACCCTCGAGAGGATACTTAAGTATCCTAGAGCTGAGCTATTTATTAATTTTATGATTTATGATATTGCACGTTTTTGTGAAGAACAGCAGTTTGAGGCAAAATTAAATGAATTGTATGGTAACAATGAGTATAAGAATGTATCAAAATGTTCAACTCCTGAAACAAGGCAAGCCTATTTATTAAATTTGTATTGTAAAAGTTTAAAAGAGATTGCTAAAGCTGAGTTTGTTATGCCATTTAGAGTTAATACACCTGATAAAGGAACTAGGCCCAGGTATTATTTAATTCATGCTTCAAAAAATCTTAAAGCATTAAAAGTTATGAAAGACAATATGGGCAAGGTAAGCGATAATGAATACCGATTTGAAGCAATTGGTATTGCAACAAAACAAATGAGCTTGTTTGAAGATCCAGGTAAAATTGAATTAATTGAAAGAATAAAAGGTTATTGTGCAACAAGAATAACGGATAAGATAGCATACGAAGAAATTGAGGATTGGGCTTATACTAATACGGATGGTGTTTCAAAAACAATTAAAGAAAGTTTGCTAATTCTTGAAATAAACAATATCATTAAAATTGAAAGACAACCCAGACAACAAAAAAGTACAGTAACAAAAGGAGCAAAAATAAACTACATTGGTGGAAAACAAATATGAGCATGTATTCAAAAATTGAATGGACAGAGGCAACATGGAATCCGACAACTGGGTGTAAAAAAATAAGCCCAGCATGTGATAATTGTTATGCTGAAACTTTTGCTGAAAGATTTAGAGGGGTTAAAGGACATCATTATGAGAATGGATTTGATATTAAACTATGGCCCAAAAGATTACACTTGCCACTTTCATGGAAAAAGGGAAAGATGATTTTTGTTGACTCGATGTCTGATTTATTTCTCGATGAAATTCCAGATGGTTTTAGAAATAGTGTATTTCAAACAATGGAGAAAGCAAATTGGCATACATTTCAAGTACTTACTAAAAGACCCCATGAATTGGTTGAATGGTATTCACAGAACTATGGTCTTGTTGGACAAGAAAAGAAAAAGTTACCAGATAATGTTTGGTTGGGGGTAAGTGTTGAGAATAATGAGTATTTATTCAGGATAGAGTTACTTAAGATAATACCAGCAAAAATAAAGTTTATATCTTTTGAACCATTGTTAGGGCCAGTTAAATTAGACAACAACCTATTAGAAGGTATTAATTGGGTCATAGTTGGTGGAGAAAGCGGTTCAAAAGCAAGACGAATGAAAACTGAATGGATCGATGATGTATATAATGAGTGTTATAGGTTAAATATTCCTTTTTTCTTTAAACAATGGGGTACATACAATGAAAAAGGAGAAAAACTTGGTAAGAGTAAGTCTGGACGTATATATCAAGGAAAAGAATGGAATGAGATGCCATAAATAACAAAGTAGATAGGTTAGCCCTAACTTCGGCTAACAGCAAGTCTTCCCGCAAGGCGCGGGTAAGCGCGTTCAGCGAAGGCCGGATTTGGGGAAGGGCTGAAGATTGCCGCGCACATCCTCGAACCTAACCGAGTCGGCTCGTCAGGGGCTAAGATTTGCAAGCAAAACGTAAGCCATGACTTCGCCTGTAAGGTTCAAGGACGTCGGGAAGACGCGAAACGATAGGCAGACATCACATTCAAGGTCGGTTCTTTAAAGATGTTGCTATAAATACAAATAAGTAAGCTCTTATAGCAACAGAAGATAAACATGATGGGGGTAACAATAATGTTAAAGCTATTTATAACTACTTGGTATCTTTGGGTTTTAATTATTCTGGTATTTGTATATGAATTTTTCAAACCAAAGATAAAAGGTATCATGGGCGAAAAAACTGTAGCAACATTTCTTTCAATGTTGAATTCAGATAAGTACAAAACAATCAACGATGTAATACTTGAAGCTGATGGAAGAACTTCACAGATTGATCATGTAGTTGTATCAAACTATGGTATCTTTGTAATAGAAACCAAAAATTACAAGGGATGGATTCATGGGGATGAGAATAGCAAGTATTGGACGCAAGTAATTTATAAACACAAGGAAAAACTGTATAATCCTATCAGGCAAAACTATGGTCATATCCAGGCTTTAAAACATTGTTTAGCTGATTACGAAGACATTCCTTATATTCCTATTATTGTATTTTCTACAAAAGTTGATTTGAAAGTAAAAGTATCTATAGATGTCATCTATACTGTAAATCTACTTAAAACTATAAAAAAATATAAAGAAGAGGTTATTACAGATGAAGTGAAAGAAGATGTCTATTCAAAGATAATAAGCCTAAATATTGGCGATAAAGAAATAAGAAAAGAGCATGTATCTTCAATTCAAAAAGAGAAAGTAGCGATAAGGAATAAAATAGAAAGTAATATATGCCCTAAATGTGGAGGAGTGTTAGTAACTAGAAAAGGGAAATTTGGCAGTTTTAAAGGATGTAGTAATTATCCAAAGTGTAAGTTTACATTAAAAGTGTGACATCAGCTAACAATGTTTCCCCACAAGGGTGCGTAGAGCAGGTTTCTGGGGTAGGCGCACCACACCTGCGACCCTAAGAGGCGTCGCTCTAAGGGTCTCGGCGTCGGGGACACGCCACGTTAGACGACACTGGTATCTAGGCACGTTATGCAAGTTTAATGAGTTAGCATATACTATTATTAACTAAGGAAATTGCTTAATGAGGGGGAGAGTAATAATGAGTAAGAAGAAAGATATAGTACAGGTTAAAAACCCTAAATCAGGACATTATGTCAAGATAGACCGAGATGAGGGCAAAATCATCGGTCACAAGAAGAGTGAGGGGCCTTATAAAGGTGTGCCAATTGCCAGGAAAAAATCTGGAGATAAGAAAAAATGATTTATTATCATCCGAGTGATGGAGATGTCTATAGTACCTCAATTAAATATAGACCCCAAACTTGTTTTCTGATGACTAAAATTGGACAACCTATCCCTCTGGTTGTTCAAGAGATAAGAAGCGTTATTATGCCTATTTTGACAGAATATAGTATGCGATTAATCGATGCCGATTCTATAACAAGCGGAAAAGACTTCCTATTTAAAATATGGCAATTAATTATTAGTGTTCCCGTCGGTATAGCTATAATATATGAAGGTATTTCTCAGCAGACAATTGCAAATATCTTTTATGAATTAGGATTTATGCAAGCCTATGGCAAGGAAATCATAGTAATTAAGGCAGGAGATATTGCCATACCATCGGATTTTATCAGGACTGAATACATAACGTATGATGACGCATTTATAAGACATTTTCGAGACTTCATGAACTCTCTTGACGAGCAGGCTGACCATTATGTATTATTAGCAGATGAACTGGAGAATAACCCCCTAATCTCTATTGACTACCTCAAAAGAGCTTATTTATTAACTGGAAATAAAGAGTATCAAGATAGAGCCAGATTAATCCATAAATCGTGTGATTTCAAGGGCCGCGCTAAGAATAGTGTTGAATCATTAATGATTCGTTTTTAAATTCAATGATTTCTACCAGCGCCGTCCAACAAAGGCTTCCCATTCGGCGCGAAAAGCATGGGCAACGTGGGTAGGTTTGAGGGCAGGGCTGAAGCGTGCGCGCCACACCGTTTCGCCGGGTGGCAAGCACCGCCAAGGAAGAAGGGCTCCGAGGGTCCGGCTCAACGGCGTCGCAAACCCACCTTTAGCCGACATAGTGCTTATTTGGAGGTAATATAATGTCAGTATCAATATTTAATAGTAATGAAGGTGAGAAAAAACTTCTCAAACTCTATGATCAGGCTTTACTTGGGCTCGGGTTGGAATATGAAGAAAATTATGTCAAGACCCGTTATGGTAAGACTCATATTTTAACTACTGGACCCGAGAAAGCTTCACCAGTTGTACTTTTGCAGGGAGGCAATACTGTTAGTCCAATAACGCTATCTTGGTTTCTTCCATTAACAAAACAATTCCGGGTTTATGCACCAGATACTATTGGACATCCAGGAAAAAGTGAACAGGTTAGAATTTCACCATCAGATGATAGCTTTGGAAAATGGATAATTGATATTCTGGATGGATTGGGTTTGTCTGAGGCTATATTCATTGGACCTTCCTATGGTGCTGGGATTATATTAAGAACAGCATCGTTTGCACCAGAAAGAATAAAAAAGGCTGTGTTATATGTACCTTCAGGTATTGCTTCGGGGTCGATAGCACAAATGGTACGCAAAGTAGTTCTGCCTATGCTGATGTACAAGATGTATCCAAGTGAAGAAAGATTAATTAAAGCAGTAAGACAGATGTTTACTGGGGAAATTGATGAAATCACTAAGCAAGTTACCGGGGCGGTTTTTCGGTATGTTAAGCTTGAAACAAACATGCCCCGATTAGCTAAGAAAGAGGAATTGATTAAGTTTAAATCTCCTACAATTGTTATAGCTGGAGATAAGGACATTTTTTTTCCTGCACAAAGAGTCATTCCGCGTGCAAAAGATATTATTCCTAATCTTGTAGGCGCAGAATCAATTCCGGATTTAGGGCATTTACCTTCAAAGGATAATTTAAACTACATAAATGACCTAATTATAAGATTTATCAAAAAGAGAAATAGCACTACGATCGGCTAACGCGATGATTTGCGGCTTCGGCTACGCCTACGACCTAACTTGACGTTTGTCATGCCTTTTGCTAATAGTATTTATGCTTTTGAGGGCAAAGGTCATGCCAACTGCCAAGTTCGCAAATCCCGAGAACGATAGGCAGACATTAGAAATATCCAAGCTAAACTTAACAGTTCATCATTAAAGAAATATTTATGATGACATTTTGGTATCATATGTGGTATCATTGTATATAATAGAAAGGAGCCTGCTATAGTTGAGTCAAATAGAGAAACTGTATAAAAAGCTAAAAAGAAAACCAGTACCTTCAGATATATTGTTTGACGAAGCAGATAAGCTTCTGAAAGCTCATGGCTTTGTCCAAAGGCAACCTTCTGGAGGAAGTAGTCATTATATATACACACATCCGAACTTACCAGGTTATTACTTAACTATAGCAAAGCATGGAGGCAAGATTAAAACTGGTTATGTAAAGGCTACGATTGATGCAATAGAAAGAGTGAGAGAATCAAATGGAGGTATATAAAATGAGAAAAGATATGGGCGGAAACAAGGAAAAATTTTATGGAATGCGTGTTTATCCTATGAATACTGATTCCCAAACTGTTGAATGGGTTGCAGAATTCCCTGATTTGCCCGGATGTGTTGGATCTGGTGATACACCAGAAGAAGCAGTAACTATGGTTATAGATGCAAAAAAAGCATGGATAGAGGCAGCTATAGAAGATGATAAGAATATTCCTGAACCTTCGAATCTTTACGAATCTGATTATAGTGGTAAATTTACACTTAGATTACCAAAGACGCTTCATAGAGAATTAACTTTACAAGCCGATTATGAAGGGGTGAGTCTTAATCAATATATAATTTACTTGATAACTAAAGGCCTAAATAGAGAAATATCAGCGACTAAAGAGAAAGTTAGCGAAATCAGATTACAGATTGAAGCAAACATTATATCTACAAATAGCGCTATTGAGACATGGAAGAGAAGTCCTTTCCCAGAAGAACCTTCTGAAATGTTTAATAGTATTCTCCATAAGAATAGGAGGTTTGAAATATGAGTGAAAAATACAAGCTTCAATTGATTGATGATTCTAGTTTTCATGTTTCTTTAAGGAAGGTGAAATTTGACAGTTTAGGTATTCCGAATGATCTACCCGGAAATACTGAATTTAGATTAAGAACAAAAGATAGTTACAAAATCTTGAAGCTTACTGATAATATGGTTGAATTCGAATTTACAAGGGAAAAATTTTTTGAACCAGCTGGTTTTTTTGCTATAGAGATAGTTTTAACAGTCGATTATAAATTGAAGTCATCAAAGAATAAAGACAAAGAAAAGGTCATTGAAAGAGATATCAAAAATGAGTATTTTAAGCTACTTTCACCCGCGGCAACAAGAGCCTCCATGTTGGTGAGTGCACTAACAGACATTGATTGGAGAAGTCCTGTAGTTGATCCGCCATATCCAATATCTGAAGATGATGAAGAATAAGGCAGCATGTTTTGTTGCCTTCTTTGATAAGATCATTTTCTAACGTCAGCTAACACAGTATTGCCAGTTTCGCTTCTACCGTCGCTTTACCCAAATCCAGCAACCTAAGATAAGAGCTATCTAAGGTTGCTGGACTTCGGCAATACGGATACGTTATCGGAAAGATGAGGCGAGGCCGCCGCATCCTGCGGCGGATTAAGTAAGTTTCTGTAGCTGATGTAATGCATACTTGTGTGATATTGTGATTTAAGATTATTTATATGATCTGATTATGTTTTTATGTGCAAGGGGTGACCGAATATGAAGGAAGAGCTTATTACTCCCTGTGGGATGAACTGCGGTGTATGCGTCAGTTACTTGGCGATGAAAAATGATTTGAACAAGAAGGGCTTCAAAAGAGTGTATTGCGAGGGTTGCCTGCCCCGCGGTAAAAACTGCCTTCATATGGGTGACCGGTGTCAGGTGCTTGGAAAAGGACTTGTTCGATTCTGTTATGAGTGTAAGGACTTTCCATGCAAACGCCTTAAAGCCCTTGATAAACGATACAGCACAAAATACCATATGAGCATGATAGAAAACTTAAAAGCGATAAGAGAACATGGTCTTGAAAGCTTTCTTAAAAAAGAAGCTGCAAAGTGGACCTGTCCCGATTGCGGTAATACGATATGCTGCCATAACGGTTTATGTATGAGTTGCAAGCTTGATACACTGCGTCAAAATAAAAAATACCGCTAGGGTCAGGAGTAGACATAGTATTTAATACAGACTATGAGTATAATATTCGATATTTTATAAATCGTACAACATTAGGAAGGGCATTGTGGTATTTTAGGGGCCGACGTCCTGTCGGCCTCTGAGTATGGGGGCGCGCGACTTTACAGAACAAAGCATCTGCACGAGGGTGCGGATGAGCTAAGTCATGAAGAAAGGCTCCGGGAAAGAGCATGAAGTTTGCCACACCACACCGTTTCGCCGGGTGGCAAGCACCGTCAAGGAGAAGGGCTCCGAGGGTCCGGCTCAACGGCGTCGCAGATGGCAGACGTTCTACGACATATCGTGCAAAGGCCGCACCGTCCTGGCGCAGACGAAATGGGATGAGAAGTATTTCTTCGAAGTAGTAGGAAACAGCGACAAAAGTAACAGAAAGTATAGAGGTCTGTTCAAGGAGTTGTTGAATATAAGATAGTAAACACCTAATAACACAAAAATATCGAGGAGGGAATACAAATGAAATTTAAAACTTTTACTGCTTTTTCTGCTAAAGGTTTAGATAAACAAATAAATATGTTTATAGAAAGGGAAGAAGTTACTGTATTAAAAATACATTTTTCTTCTAGCTTTAACGGTCTTAGTGTATTAATTGAGTATGAGGAAAAATAATAGCTAACAAAATTTAGGATAGGTAGAATATCGCGAATATAACGTGATTGCTGTTGATTTGGCAGACAAGATGATTGAAAAAGCAAAAGCAACTCGCTAACACAGAATGAACAGTTAGGAGAAAATTTATGAACAAATATCCGGAACCAACCGTTGGAGCTGTAATTTTTAATACCGAAGGGAAAATACTCCTATGCAAATCTCATAAATGGGAAAATAAATATGTGATTCCCGGTGGGCATATTGAATTAGGAGAAAGCATGGAAGATGCCCTGAAACGGGAGGTGTTTGAGGAGACAGGTTTAAGTATTTACGATATTAAACTAATTAGTTTGAAGGAGAGTATATACAGCCATAAGTTTCATAAAAAAAAGCACTTTATCTTCATTGATTATATGTGTAATACAGACTCTAGTGACGTCATCTTAAATGATGAGGCAGAAGAGTATAAGTGGGTAGATATAGATAACATCGAAAATTATGATTTAGGCGGTTTTACGAGGAAATTATTGATGGAATTAAGGAATATGGACGTATCTAAAAATATTACAGAAGTGTTTTATAATTATTAGCGAAGAATTATAAATACAGTTACGCACCATTTTAAAAGCAAGATGTTTGTGTTTAACGTATATAAGTAGAAAAAAGAGACATATGAAAGATGTAAAACAATTATATATAATAATTTTATTAAGAAAGGGCAGGCGGAAATGAGATCCAGTATAAAAATGCAAACAGTACATATTTGCACCATAGTAGTTCTTTATTTAGCGGCATACCTGATTTGCCGACATATTTTTGATGTAAGAGGCATTTTGCCGATTTACACACCGGGCTGGACGGGAAGGCATTTTCTTTGGTTTGCGGCGGTTATATCAACGTTGCCGGCGTTTTTCGGCTGGGTTAAGTTTCCCTATATCACGTTTGCAGGTTTTGTATCGGGTAATGTAGCCGGAGAATTACTTGGAGGGTTCCAGTCCGATATTCCCCCTCGATATCTCCATCACGGGTGGTTGATTTGCATCGTTATATTTCTTCTGTCTTGCGCCGTTGGAGCATATATCGAACATAGATTTAAATACCGGACGAAAACTTAAAATAGACAAAATTGAGATACTCTGAAGCGACTAAGCTGATTGGAATAAGGCGTTAACCCTGAACAGGGAAACTACATATCCCAATTTGTAAGGCCGACATAGCATGATTTTGGCCTCAATTTGTTGCATCCTACTTATTATATGTAACAATCAAATAATAAGGAGGAGAAATTAATGGTTTTGAAAGCCTTTATTCTTGGAGGATTATCATCAGTAATTTTAGTGTTCATATTAAAGAATGTCCTTAATATTTCTGACAGTATGCAATCCGTTTGGTTATCAACAAGTATCATTGTTGCATTTATCTGTGGTTGCTCAGTATGGATAGTAAAAACCATTGAGAAAAAGTAATACATGAAATAATTTACGCACTCTTCTTACTTTTATTGTGCAATAGAAGTCAAAAAGATTAATCCAGGGTGCGACGTCCTGCCGCACTCTGTGTTAAGGGACGTCGTGAGTGTATCAACGTTATGTGACATTATTGTATTGCTTTGTAAGACGAGATAGGGGGTGAAAATATTAAAGACCTACAATTAGAAATTGAAAAGAGCATAAACTCTCTTGGTGAAAAATTTTTAAAGTGGCCCTTTAATTTTTTTACGGAATCAGATGCACATTCATTTCTTTACTACTACATATTCCGTTCCGGTTCTAAAGAATTAAAGATTCCATATCCAACCAAGAATAATGGAGAAGAGACAGTATTAGTTCATAGAGAGTATCCCACAAGTTTTCGCTTCAAAAAAGAAAATATGGAGTTAAATGTAAAAGGTGGCAGAGGGCATTACGATTTGGTTATTCTAAATCCGGATTTTATAGTAAATCACTCAATTGAAGAAGTAATAGCTAAGAATTTCCAAAAATGCAGAGTAAAAGTAAAGGACCATTTGTTAGCTGCTATAGAGTTTAAATTTATTGTAAGTCCATTGAGTGCAAACATGCAAGCAGAAATAATAAAAGATTTTTATAAGCTATCAATGGCAATAAAACAAGGACAAACAAAAAGAGCCTATTTAATAGTGTTTAATCGTTATCGGCCAGAGGAAAATTTTATTAAAGAATTTAAGGCACTGTCGAAATTTGATAACCAAGTTCAAGGTATTTATATAGAGTCTATAAAAGGAAGTCTCCGGCACTATAAAGTTATCTATCTTAACCATTGGATAAGCAAATTACGATTTGAAACTCAATAACATTACATAACCATGGTTTCCCATTCAGCGCGAAAAGTAGGGGCAGCGGAGGAAAGACTTTGGGCAAGGCTGGAGCATGCGCGCCACACCCCTTAGCCGGGTGCAGGCACCGCCAGGAAGAAGGGCTTTGTGGGTCCGGTTCAGTGGCATCGGGAAGCCGGAAAGGTTCTCCAAAACCACACGCAATGGTTGCGGCGTCCTGCCGCTAATTATACAAGCATATAATAACTACTCCATTGTTCAGAACAACTTCGCTAAAAAAACGTCAAATACACAAGATATATAATTTGCACTGATAGGAGGATGTATATGCGAAGAGTAACCGGGATTTTACTAATCGCTGTCCTTTCTTTACTGACATGTACAGCTTGCAGTGAAGGTGTAGCGACAAGAGATAGAAAATACGATGTTGCAAGGATTAGTCAGGATATGGTTGAAGGCAGCAGCCAATTTGCCTTTGACTTATTTAAACAGTTAAATAGCGAAGACAAAGGTAAAAGCATCTTTATATCCCCATTAAGTATCTCTACAGCACTTACTATGACTTATAACGGAGCTGAAGCCTCTACAAAGGAGGTCATGGGAAAAGCTCTCGGCTTTAAGGACATAGAAAGGGATATTATAAACGAGAGCTACAGCAACCTGCTCAATTACCTTGAAAATGCAGATAAGAAGATAGAGTTAAACATTGCAAATTCCATATGGATAAGGCATGGTCAGGAGATAAAAGAAAATTTTCTATCAAACAACGAGAGCAACTTTAATGCAGAAATTGATACCCTGGACTTTTCAAAGGATTCTGCGGTAAGTACCATAAATGAATGGATAGACAATGCGACTAAGGGGAAAATCGATAGAATGCTGGAGCCGCCCATAGACCCAAATGTTGTCATGTACCTTATCAATGCTATCTACTTTAAGGGAGAATGGAGCAAACAGTTTGATCCGGAAAGAACCTATGACGGTACCTTTAAAACATTCGAAGGCAGCGAGCAAACCGTGAAGATGATGAGCCTTAAAGGTGAGGCCCTTTATTCAGAAGGCGATGACTACAAAGCTGTAAAGCTTCCCTACGGAAACGGCAAGACGTCCATGTACGCCATACTCCCGAATGAGGACGTCAGCATCAATGAGTTTTTGGAAGGTATGACCGTGAAAAAATGGAATGACATTCGTAATAGCGTGGCAGAAACTGATGATGTACTTCTTCAAATGCCAAGGTTTAAACTGGAGTACGGAATTAAAAACCTAAATGAAACCTTGAAATATCTAGGTATGGAGGAAGCCTTTAGCGAAAAGGCGGATTTTTCTGGAATAAGAGAAGGCATATATATAAGCAGGGTCCTTCACAAGGCGGTAATTGAAGTGAATGAAGAAGGCAGTGAGGCTGCCGCAGCAACTGTTGTAGAGATGGCAGAGTCGGCTGTGGTGGAACCTATAATTTTTATAGCTGATAGGCCTTTTATGTTTATAATAACTGACGACACCACAGGATCCGTACTTTTTATGGGAAAGCTGTTGAATGTAGAGTAGTTTAATAAGACGTCTTAGCTGGCTCAGTTTTAAGAAGTTAAGTCGCATTATTCTTATCTCATGTTGTTAAAGTCTAACGAAGAATTAAAGGGGCCGCCGTCCCGGCGCGGACAAAATGGAGTTAGATATTTCTTTGCAGTTGGCAAAATTAGAAAGGAAGAATGCCATGTATTCATTTACAAATCAGTTTATGTCAAATGATAAAAATGCTGAGTTCCTGAAAGCCACTATGATGGGGCCAAACGCCATGCGGTTAGCAGAGGAATTGGCGTCACACCTGAACATCAATGAGAATATGCGAATCCTTGACCTCGGCTGCGGGTGTGGTCTCTCCACGCTTTTGTTAGCGAAAAAATACGGTGCGTTCGTTTTCGCCGCCGACCTTTGGATTTCGCCAACTGAAAACTATGAGCGTTTTGAGTCTATCGGAATTGATGATAAGGCCGTTCCAATTTTTGCAGACGCGACCAAAGGCTTGCCTTTCGCAAACGGATATTTCGACTTGTTGTTCACCGTGGACGCTTACCATTATTTCGGTGATACGGTGAAAATGCTTCCGTCGCTCATTCCTTTTGTGAAAAAGGGCGGCCATATCGCTGTGGCTATCCCCGGCTTAAAATACGAATTCGGGGAAAATGTCCCCAGTGAAATGCAGCCATTTTGGAATAGCGAGATGGAAAGAACCTTGCACTCTCTTGATTGGTGGAAAGATTTATGGAAGAAGGCAGAGGGCATTGAAATGGTGGACAGTCGTGAAATGGGTTGTTGCAGACAGGCTTGGAAAGAATGGCAGACCGGTTATCATCCCATTGTCGCTGAGGACATCAAAATGATGGAGGCTGAGGGCGGAAAGTATTTTAATCTTATTCAGTTGATTGCTAAAGTCATTTGAATATACTTGCCGTTCTGCCGTTCACCTTTGACCCCAAAGGCGTACCTAATAAGCATAATGTATAGTTGCGTTATTTCGCATTCTTCTTATATGGTGCAATAGAAGTCAAAAAGAATAATCCAGGGTGCGACGTCCTGTCGCACTCTGAGTTAAGGGACGTGTGGCTCCGGAGAAACCAGCTAATCCATGTCAAGGATTTATAGAAAAATAATTTTATCACCTAAAAAAAGATACAGCAAAGCTAACCTACCGTTGCATGTAAGTTATTAAAGTGCTACTGTGT
>Ga0334900_1002413_pt1 | contig 16461 bp, 13 predicted proteins | sample GraSluR3_MG_2_FD_207231 | JGI IMG/M metagenome (GOLD analysis project Ga0334900, IMG submission 207231) | Sludge microbial communities from methane-producing bioreactor in Wageningen University, Netherlands - Granular Sludge_31_08-R3 | ecosystem: Engineered > Bioreactor > Anaerobic >...
TGACCGTCAACGAGGTGGAGTACGAGTTCGACAGCGCCGAGGTCGCCTGGGTGAAGTTCGACGGCTTGGGAGGAGACGACAAGGCCGTCCTGATGGGAACCGCGGCGGTCGACAACGCGAGAATATGGCCGACCAAGGCCGAGCTGAAGGGCTCCGTGGGCGGCAGCGCCTACACCGCCCGGGTCGCGAACACCGAAACGATCATCCTCATGGGTGAGGGGGGCGACGACACGGTCGCGCTGTACGACTCGCCCGGCGACGACGTGTTCGAGGCGGCGGGCCCGCGGGCCGGCGGCGAGCCGGCCTATGCCCATCTGTACGGCAGCGGCTTCTACGGGCGGGCCGAGTCGTTCCGCTACGTGACGGCCGTTTTCGACCGGGGCGGCTGGGATCGGGCCCGACTTTACGACTCGCCGGGCGACGACACGTTCTTCGCCAATCCCGACTACGCGATCCTCTACGGCGACGGGTTCTGGAATCGCGTCAAGTTCGCCGATCGCGTCGACGCTTACGCCAACGCCGGCGGGACCGACTTGGCCCGGCTGTTCGGATCGGCGATGGACGACGCGTTCACCGGCCTGCCCGAGTGGGCCGTGCTATCGTGCGGCACGGGCGTCGAGCATCGGGCTTACGGGTTCGGATCGGTGTCGGTCGACGCCTCGGCCGGCGGCAACAACCTGGCGAAGCTGTACGATTCGGACGGAAACGACACGTTCTACGCGGGGCCCACCAGCCCGCTGGGCACGAGGCTCTTTGGGACGACGGCGGCCGGCCGGGCTTATTCCCATTCCGTGGCGGGCTTTCCGACCGTGATCGCCTATGCGACCAGCGGCGGGCGCGACGTGGCTCATCTGTACGACTCGAAGGCCAGCCAAGACCACTTCACGGGAAAAGTCGCCTACAGCCGGCTCGAAGGCCCGGGTTTCCAGAACACGGCCGTGGGCTTCGCCGAGGTCACCGGGTATGCGTCGGCCGGCAGCGGGTTTGCCGACACGGCAAGTCTCGTCGACTCGGACGGCAACGACACGTTCCACGGCGGCCCCACGAGCCCCGTGGGAACGCGGCTCTGGGGCACGACGCTCGCCGGCCAGGCGTTCAGCTACGGCGTGGTCGGATTTCGGGACGTCTCGGCGTTTGCCGTCAACGGCGGCCGCGACGCGGCCGTCCTGTACGATTCGGCGGCGACGAGCGACACGTTTACGGGCACGCCGACCCAGAGCCTGATGAGCGGTCCCGGCTTCTCCGTCCGAGCCAAGGGGTTCCCGACGGTGACCGCGCGGGCGTCGCAGAACGGGCGTGTCGATGAGGCCAAGCTGTCCGGCTCGCCCGGCGACGACGTATTCGCGGCGGGCCCGCTGTGGAGCAGGCTCAGCGCGGCGGACGGGTCATTCCGAATCGTGGCCGAGGGATTTTCCCGCGTGCTGGCCAGCGGCGGGACCGACGGTTACGACAAGGCCGATCTCTACGGCGGTGCCGGCAACGATACCCTCGTGGCCAAGCCGACCTACGCCCAGCTTTACGGCGCCGGCTTCTTCAGTCAGGCGACGGGGTTCGACTACGTGCGGGCGCACTCGGGCGGAGGAAACGACTTCGCGGCCTTTCACGACGATGCCTCGGGGGCCGACGATTTCAGGGCCGACGCCGCGGCGGGGTACGCCAAGATGACCGGCGCCGGCTTCTGGAACACGGCTTGGGGTTTCTCGCGCATCAAGGCCTACGCGACCGCCGGCAGCGGCGATACCGCGATGCTCGATGCGTCGCCCGAGGCGACCCAGAGGTTCCATGCCCTTTCGTCCGGCGCCTACATGGACCGCGTCGGGGGCGGGTACCGCGTCGACGTGCACGGCTTCGACCGGGTGATCGCCAACGCGACGCCGGGAGGCGGCGACGTCGCCTACCTCTACGACACGGCGGGCGACGACGCCCTCGAGGCGTTGGGCAAGAATGCAGCGATCCTGCAGAACAACGGCAACCTGGTCGAGATCCTGGCCCGCGATTTCCGTTGGGTGTACGGCTACTCGACGCAAGGCGGCACCGACACGAAGCGCGCCGCGGCCGTCGATTTCATCCTGCGGACCGAGGGGCCTTGGGTCGACGTGTGACCCTCGTCGTCGGGAGCCGCTCACGGCTCCTTGAGAAAGTCCTCGAGCTTCAGGCGAATTCGCCGCCGCCGCTGCCAGATGCTGCTGGCCGAGAGGTCGGCGGCGTCGGAGGGACTCTGCAACTCGACCGGGGCCGTCAGGTGGTTCTCGAAGAAGTCGCGCTCGATCGGGCTGAGCGTCGACGCAAACTCGCCGATCATGGCGGCAAGCTGCCAGTCGGCCGCGTCGCTCCGTTGCAGTTTATTGCGGCCTCGGCGAAGCTCGTGCGCTTGGCGGCGACGCTCCTCGCGGTTGTGGCGCATCATCTCGATCCGGGCCAATCCCATGAGAAAGGCGTCGAAACCGGAGTCGCGCTCCGGATTGTAGCTCGCCAGAAGGCGCTTGTCGTTTCGCAGCACGGCATACCATACGCGGGCACTGATTTCCTCGATGAGGTGGCCGTCGTGCGCCTCGGCGCCCAACATGAATTCGATCGCCTTGACGAGCCGCGGATGCCATCGGCGGTAGAGCAGCTCCCAGGCGCGCTCGTCGCCGGCGAGGCAACGATCGACGATTTCGCGATCCGCGTGGTTGGCGCCGCCGGGGCGCGCGCGGCCGTCGGCCTTTTCTTCCGGCGTGCCGTCGATCGAGCGAGGCTCCGGCGGACCAGGATGCTTGTTGGATGATTCCCGGTTAATCACTTTCGCCTTCCCATCCCAGCCCGGCGAAACCCCGCACGCGTGCGGAGCCGGATTGACTTTCTTTGCGTGGAACCGGGCGGTTCGCCTTCCAGGCGCGGGACGTCACGAAGCCGATCGCCCACGCGCCCGCCATCCAGCCGACTCCGGCGCCGAGGGCGTTCGCCAACGCATCGGGCCAGGCGCCGTATCGCGCGGGAACCAGCATCTGAATCGCCTCGGTCACCATCCCGTGACTCACGGCCAGTCCGAGCCATCGGAGATGGCCCGACCAGGTCCGAGGACGGCGCGCCCACAGAAGCAGCCCGGCGAACAGGGCGTAGGCCGCCGCGTGCTGCACGTGCCCGACGATGGTGCGGTCGACGCTTTCCTCGATGGCCCGCCCCGTCGCGCCGAACAGCCACAGCGGATGCGGCGCGACCAGACCATAGGTCAGCGCCGCGGCGTACACCGCGGCGACAACCCACGCAAGCCGCGTCGTGGAGAAATGGCGAGACACGGAAAACATCATCCTACGGTCGCTTCTTGTGCTTTGCGGCTCGGGCGATCCACGGTGCCGCGCGAAACAGACTCGACCGTCGTTCGGCATATCGCCTCGAACTGCCGCGCGACGGCTTCCGCCGAGTAGTTCTCGACCACGAGCCGGCGAGCCGCGACGCCCAACGCGCGGCGCCGAGGCCGATCGGCCAGCAGGCGCACGACGGCGCCGGCAAACTCGGCCGGGCTCTCGGCCAGCAGGGCGTGCTCGCCGTCGTTGAGATCCAACCCTTCGGCTCCCAGGGGCGTGCTGACGACCGGCTTCGCCATGGCCATCGCTTCGTAGATCTTCATGCGCGTCCCGCCTCCGACCCGCAGAGGAACGACGACCACCGCGGCCCGGGCAAGATAGGGTCGCGTGTCGGGGACCGTGCCCACGACCTCCACGCCCGGAACGCGGCCGAGTTGGCGCACGGCAGGCGACGGATTGCGCCCCACGATCTGAAACGTCGCCAGCGGCCGTTTTTCGCGGATTGCCGGCCAGACGTTCGCGACGAAATGGGCGACTCCGTCCCGATTGGGCAGCCAGTCCATCGAGCCCACGAACACGAGACGTTCGGGCACCTCCGCCGTTGCGTTCGGACGGAAGGAATCGACGTCGACCGCCGTGCCGATCACCTGGACGTGGCGCCAGCCATACTCGCGCTCGAAGGTCTCTCGATCCTGCCTGCTCACGGAGATGACCGCGTCGAACCGCCGGCCGGCCTCGCCCTCGAAGCGGCGCATCTTGCGCCACTGGTGGCGCATGTAGGCCCGCCGAAGCAGGCCTCGATCCGACTGGGCGTGGCGCTGGAAGATCTGCGCCTCGACGTTGTGCTCGAACAGGATCCTGGCCGGGGCCTTCAAGCCGACCGCGTTTCGGGCCATCTGCACGAAGTCGCAGATGAGCAGATCGTAGGCTTCCGACGCCAGAAGCTCCGCGGCCCGGCGTCGCAGGCGGCGATCGTAGTCCTTGTTGACGTTGAACGGGTAAGGCGAAAGCACGTTGCGCGCCAACGCGCCGTAGAATCGCAGGCTTTCCCGAGGCGTCTCTCGCCAAGGGAGCGTCTCCAGGCGGAGCCCCAACTCGCGCATTTCGGCCAGGTGGGGTCCTTCCTCCGGCTGGAGGTTGCACAGGTAGGTCACCTCATGCCAGCGGGCAAGATGGCGCAGCACGTTCAGGGTGCGGATTCTCCCCCCGAAATCGGCGGGAAACAGGATTCGCTTGTTCAGAAAGAGGATCCGCACGGCGATTTTCGCTTCACGTGGCCAGTCGAAACAGCGTCTTGAAGATCAGCCCCACGTCGAACCACAGCGACGATCGGCGGAGGTACTGCTTGCCCAACGCGATCTTCTCGGGCAGCACCTGCTCGACGTAAGTCGTCTCGGGATCGGACGACCGACCGAGGACCTCCGACTCGTCGCGATACTTCAGGGAGGCGAGATCGGTGATGCCCGGCCGGACGGTCAGTAGTTCCCGGTAGTCGTCGCGGAAGATCTCCACGTAGCGAGGCACCTCGGGCCGCGGCCCGACGAAGCTCATGTCGCCCTTGAGCACGTTGATCAACTGGGGCAGCTCGTCGAGCTTGATCTTGCGGAGCAGACGCCCGACGCGGGTGATTCGCGGGTCTTCTCCGGCCGTCAATTGCCCGCCGAGTTTCGGGGCGTCGGGCACCATAGTCCGGAACTTCAGGATCTCGAACCGTCGAAAGCCCCGGCCCACGCGCTCCTGCCGGAAGAAGACCGGCCCGGGCGAGGTCAGCTTGATGGCCAGCGCCACCACGGCGAGCACCGGGCTGAGCAGCACGAGCCCGGCGAGCGACGCGAGCACGTCGAAGCCTCGTTTGATCACTTGCGGTTCTCCGCGACGATCGCCTTGACCGTGTCGATGACGTATTCGATGTCGCCCTGCTCGAGCGTCGGGTAGATCGGCAGCGAGATGATCCGCTCGTAGACCGACGCGGCCACCGGCAGGTCGCCGGGCCGATACCCGTACCGATCGCGGTACAGCGGGTGCAGGTGCAACGGCGTGTAGTGGACGCTCGTGCCGATGCCGGCCCGGTTCAGCTTTTCGATGAACGCGTTGCGCCCGATCGCAAGCCGCTCCAGGCCGAGTTGGATCACGTAGAGGTGCCAGGCGTGCTGGACGTTGATCTCCACGAAGGGGGCGGTCACCTCGGGCACGTCGGCGAACCCCGAGTCGTATTGCTCGGCGCATCGCTGCCGCGCCGCCCAGAACTGGTCGCATCGGGCCAACTGGTGGATGCCGAGCGAGGCGGCCACGTCGGTCATGTTGAACTTGTATCCCGGGGCCAGGATCTCGTAGTACCACGTGCCCTCGGCGCTGAACCGCTTCCAGGCGTCCTTGCTGATGCCGTGCAAGGTCATGATCCGCATGCGTTCGGCCAGCCGGTCGTCGTCGGTCGTGATCATCCCGCCCTCGCCCGTCGTGATCGTCTTGTTGGCGTAGAACGAGAAGCACGTCACGTCGCTGATCGAGCCGACGACCTGGTCGCCGTAGCGGGCGGGCAGGGCGTGGGCGGCGTCTTCGATCACGTGCAAGCCGTGCCGGCGGGCGATCGCGTGGATGCGGTCCATCTGGCAGGGCTGCCCGCCGTAGTGGACGGGCATGACGGCCTTGGTGCGCGGGGTGATCTTCCGCTCGAGGTCGGCCGGGTCGACGTTCAACGTGTCGGCGCAGCAATCGACGAGCACGGGGGTCGCCCCGAGGTGAACGACGACCTCGGCCGTCGAGGCGAAGGTCATCGTGGGCACGAGCACCTCGTCGCCCGGCGACACGCCGACGGCCTCCAGGGCGAGGTGCAGGGCCGAGGTGGCCGAATTCACGGCAATCGCGTGGCGCGCCCCCACGCGATCGGCGAATTGGGCCTCGAACTGCTTGACCTTGGGGCCCGTGGTGAGCCAGCCCGACCGGAGCGTCTCGACGACCGACTCGATTTCCGCGTCGCCGATCGTGGGACGGAAAAAGGGGATGGTATGCTGCTTGAGCGTCGATGTTGCAGAGTCTCTCAAAGATAATCTCCCAGCAAATGCCGTCCGGCCCTCGGGCGGGCTAATTGGCGTATTCAGGTGAAGGCTGCGGCTTCAGAAGCTCGCGCGTCCAGTCCTCGTCGGCCTTGATGATGTTGATGACGCCCGACTCGCTCAAGAACCGCGCGTTGCTGTACCGGGGGTCGCGGTAGTCGAGCACGTCGCCGCCGGCGACCGCTTCGAGCACCTGCTGCACGCCTTGCTCGACGGTCCACCGAGGCTCGAATCCGAGCTTGTTTCGGATCCTTCGGAAGCTGACCCGGTAATTGCGGTGATCGGTGGCCGAGTCTTCGCAGATCAGCTCGGCCGTGAAGACCTGCTGCTGGATCAGCTCGCCGATCTCCTGGATCGTGTAGTTCTGCTCGTCGGAGCCGACGTTGAAGGTCTCGTTGCCCACCAGCGACAGGGGCGAGGTGATCATCTTCAGCACGGCCCGGGCCGCGTCGTCGACGTGGACGAAGGGCCGCCATTGGTTCCCCCCGTGGATGGTGATCTGCCCGTCGACCTTGGCCTTGGCCGCGAGCACGTTGACGACCAGGTCGAAGCGGGTGCGTCCCGAAAGCCCATAGATCGTGGCGAACCGCAGGATCGTCGGGGCGAAGCGCTCGTCGGCCATGCTTCGCAGCCCGCGCTCGGCAACCAGCTTCGTGTGACCGTACAGCGACACCGGCTTGACATCCGACCGCTCGTCGAGGATCTCGTCGCACGCCCCGTAGACCGAGCAGGTGCTGGCGAACACGAAGCGCCGGATGCCCGAAGCCTTGGCGACCTGGGCGATCATCTGCGTGGCCCCGAGATTCACGTCGACCGTGACGTCTTCATCGAGGCTGCACGCCGGATCGCCCACGATGGCCCCCAGGTGCACCACGGCGTCCATGCCGCGGGTCGCCTCGACCACCTTCTGCACGTCGCGAAAATCACCCGTAACCAGCTCGAGGCGGGCATGGTCGGCCACGGCCCGAATCGGTTCCTCGCCGTAGAGAAACAGGTCGAGCACGCGCACCCGGTACCCCTGTTCGAGAAGCTTCGGAAGCAGCGCCGACCCGATGTAGCCCGCGCCGCCGATCACCAGCACGTTGCGCACCCGGTCGCCGTTGCCGTTCTGGATGCGAGCCTCTCGCTCGGGCCGGATCACTCGTTCCCAGACGAACGACCAACTCCGCGAGGCCAGCGTCAACCCCAGGTTGAGCAGCAAGGCCAGAAGCAGGGCCACGCGCGGGATCTCGACCAGCCCCAGCTTGTCCCAGAACACGTGCGAGACGAAGCCGAGGATCAGGTAGCTGTGCAGCACGGCCTGGGTGATGACCAGCGCCTTGTAGCGGTTCTGGTAAACCCGGCCGTACGTGTAGAACCCGCACACCGTGAAGACGACGAGGCAAACCCCGGTCAGGATCCACGCGTTGTGCAGATAGGCGGTGGCGTACGAAGCCAGCTCCTCCTCGTAGCCGATGGCGCGGGCCTGGTGGTGCATGGCAACCTTCAAGAGAAATCGAATCGCCAATGCCGAGACCAGGGCGGCGTTGATCATCAGGGCGTCGGCCAGCATGCGCGCGGCCATGGCCCCGGTGATGCGGAATCGTGTCTTGCCCTTCACTTTCTTCCTCCGTGGGTTGAATCGTGGGTGTGCTACTTCGGGATGCAAGGTGAACGCGGTACGTGAAGGAAGCGAGCGGCACAAGGTCCCGCCCGCTAAGGATCGAGAATCGTCCGTGAACGCTCCTTTCCGCCGATCCGGACGGATACATCGTCCGGGCCCGACCGCGACAAATCGCGCAGTTCGGCCCGCTTGATCTTGCCACTCGACGTTCTGGGAAGGCGGTCGACGAATCGCGCCTCCCGGATGCGCTTGTAGCGGGGCAGGTGCCGCCGGCAGTGCTCGACGATTTCGCTCGCCGTGGGCTTTTGGGCGTTCGGCGAGAGAACGACGAACGCGACGGGGCTCTCGCCCCACACCTCATCGGGAAACCCCACCACGGCCGTTTCGGCGACGGCCTCCAGCTCGAGGATCACGTCCTCGATTTCCTTGGGGTTGATCCGGTAAGCCCCGCTCTTGATCATGTCGCTCTTGCGGCCGGCGATGTACACGTATCCGTCCTCGTCGGTCCAGGCGAGGTCGCCCGTTCGAAGCCCCTCGGGCCGCAAGACCCGCGCCGTTTCCTCTTGGTCGTTCCAATAGCCCAGCATAACGTTGTCGCCGCGAGCGACGATTTCGCCCACGACTCCGGGAGGAGTGGGGTCGCCCGCCTCGTCGAGCACGCGAATCGTCACGCCGGGAATGCCCCGCCCGATCGACCCGAGCTTCGCGTCGAGCTCGTCGGGCATGAGCGTCGAGAGCCGCGCCGTGGCCTCGGTCTGCCCGTACATCAAGAACAATCGCACGTCAGGCACGATTTCGCGAACCTGCTCGACCACCGCCGGCGCGAGGCCGCCACCGGCGCACGTCATGTAGCGGAGATGGGAGAAACGCCGCTTGCGGAAATCGCTGCGGTGCAGCAGCATCGCGTAGGACGACGGCACGCCCGAGAACCCCGTCGCGCGCTGCGACTCCATGAGATCCAGCGCGCGGTTCCAGAAGACGAAGTCGGAGGCCACGATCAAGCGCGCGCCGGCCGCCAGGTGCGTGAACAAGAGCGAGTTGCCGTACGAGTAGAAGAACGGCAGGATCACGAAAGCGCCGTCGTCGGCCGTCAAGTCGAGGTAATCGAGGATCGACCGGCAATTCGCCGCCAGGTTGCGGTGACTGAGGGTCACGCCCTTCGGCCGCCCCGTCGTGCCCGAGGTGTAGATCAACTGCGCAACGTCGTCCCATCCCGGCCTCACCGAGGGCGCCGAGGCCGAGCGCCCGCTTACTTCGCTCCACGACACCACGCGCGGGCCCGCGCATGCCGCGTCGGGACGCGCGCCGTCGAGGTGGATCCACGACCGGATCCGGCCCGATCCGTTCGACGCCCGCGACGTCGCCGCCCATTCGGCCAATGGTCGCACCGCCTTTCTGCCGACCACGACGGCAACGGGCGACGCATCGCCCAAAGTGCCGGCCAACTCGCGAACCGTCGTGTCGGGATTCAACGCGACCACGACGCCCCCGGCCTGCAGAATGCCCAGGTAGCAGGCAACGTATTCGGCCGAGTTGTCGAGCAGCAAAGCCACGCGATCGCCCCTTTGCAGCCCTTCCTGCAAGAGCCAAGCGGCGACCGAATCGGCTTGCCGGGCAATCGCTTCGTAGGTCGTGTCGACGCCGCGACAATGCACGGCCACGCGGCCCGGGGCCGCTTCGACCTGCTCGCGAAATAGCTCACACAAGGTGTTCATCGCTCGCGTCGATCCCCCGCGATGGGTCGCTCAATCGGGTCCGCCTGCTGCGTCGGCGCGCAGGGAAAAACGGCGATCCTGGCCCGTTCGGGAAGCCGCTGCGCCAGGGCCGAAGTCAATGCGTCGCGATCGTGGAATACCGGATACCCGTCCCAATACAGCTTGCGCACGTCCGCCTCCGAAACGGCCGGGGCGTAAATCCAAAGCTCGCGATCGCCGAGCGCTCGCTTTCTCGCGGGAGCCCGATAACCGGCCCCGCCGGGCTCGAACAGCCCGTGCCGGCCGAGCCCCTCCGAGGCCGCGGTCGCCAAAACCACGACGCCCCCGTCGCGCACCACGGGCGATGGGGCCGTCTTCAGGGCCACGAAAGCGTTTTCGGCCTGGATCAGGTCGATGTCCTTCGGATACGCGTTGAGGATCGCGCCGTCGTACGGGCCGTCGACCGGCGTGCGAAAAACGTCCCGCGCCGCGATGCAGGCAAGTCGATGGGCGCGCACCAGGTCGCCGGCAAACACGCCGGCCGTCTCGCGCCGGCTGTTCGTCACGACGCACACCGCGAAACGCACTCCGATCTGCCGCGCCATCCGCTCCGCTTCGAGGCGAAAACGATTCTCGTTCGGATCGGCTCCGCCCCGCAGCCCGAGCTGCACGAACTTGTGGCTGCGAGCCGTGGCCGCCAGGTCGCTCAGGCCGGGCAAAACCAGCTTCGCCCCGCCGCTGAAGCCCGCGAACGTGTGAGGCAGCACCGAGCCGATCACGATCTTCAGGTCCGATTCCAAAAAGGTCCGGTTGACCAACCAGGGCCGATCGCCGTACTCGATGCCCGTCTCGGCGAGCGTCCCGCGAAAGTCGTGGCATTCGACGGGATGCTGCGAGACGACCGCTGGCCCCACCTTCCACTCAAGCTGCTCTCGTCGCAACGCTCCGTGCGAGCCCGTCGCCACCACGATGCGAACGCCCTCGCGCGGCAGGCCGGCTTCGCGTAGTTCCTCGACGAGCGGCGCCAGGACGTCCGACGCCCGCGTCGGGCGAGCCAGGTCGTCGACGACCAGGCACGCGCTGCGGCTGTTGCGAGCCAGGTCGCGCACCGGCGGGCTCTCGACCGGCGCCCCGATCGCCAGCGAGATTTCCCGGGCCGTAAGGGCCGGCGCATCGTGCGGCGCAAGCACGTCGACCGACAAGCCGTCTGAAAAGTGCAGACCGTGCCGTTGATCGCCGTACCATGCGCCCCAGGGCAACTCGACAAGTGACACGGACGTGCTCAGCTCGACGACGTGGAGGAGTCGGCCCCGCACTCGGCGGAGCCCTGTTTCTGCCGCACATAGCCCGCGATCGCCTCGACGGAGTCGAAGTTCTCGGGAACCATGTCGTCTTCGTCGACGGCGATTCCGTAGGTCTTTTCGAGGTGGGCGATCAGATCGACCATCGACAGCGAGTCGATCACGCCCGCCTCGAGAAGCGAATCGCCGTCGCCGAATGAGCCCACGTCCTGGCTGGCTCGATGGGCCACGAGATACTCGCGGATTTCAGCCTTCATTTTTGCTGCTGCTCTTCCGGTTGCGTCGTCTCGAAACTGAACCGCGGCGCCTTGAATCCCATCGTATTCGGGCCCTTGGTCGAGTCAATGCTCAACCGGCTCGCGCTGGGCAATTCGCCGGCCCCGCGTTGTGCGTTGTAACGAAGCGAGCGGTTCAAACGTCCCGATCCCCCACGGTCAGAAACCACGCCTGCCGGTCGGTCACCACCTCGCGCCAGGGCCGCTCGGGGGGGGCATAGGCGAACATTTGGGAGCTTTCCGGCCGGAGCCGAAACCCGAATTCGGCGAAGTGCCGATCCAGGGGATTGCCTTCGAGGGTCGTCACGCTGGCGCTGCGAAGCCCGAGCCGCCGCCCCTCGCGAATCACGCCCGCGATCAGGTCGCGAACCGCGGCCCCGTCGCCCGGTGGAAACACGTCTTTGATGCTCGCCGTGTCGTCGTTGACCACGTACAGCAGGTACGCGCGAAGCCGGCCCCCATCCCGCGCTTCGAGCACCCGGGTCTCGTAGAGGGGATTCTCCGCGTACCGCCAATTCAGATAGCGCGCGTCGCGCACCCCGACCACCCGGGCGCAGCCGGCCGCCTGCTCGAAGAGGCGATCGTACCGCTCGTCGAACCGATCGCCCGCCCGCGGCCCGACCTCGCACGTCGACCGGTGCCAGGTTTCCCGGGCGCCGAGACGCACGAGCCGATCGCCGACGGCTCCCAAGATTCCCGCCAAGAACCGACTCGACACTTTCGTTTGAAGGTACGGCCCGATCCGGAGCGGCTTGGCGTACCGAAACATCCGTCCCACCGGCAGATGCCCCACTCGTGCGTGCACCACGGCCATTCGCTCGTTCGGATGGGCATAGAGAAAATCGACCCGCCCCGCGTCGACCCCCTCCCTGGCGGCCCGCCGCAGCTTGATCGCCGGCCCGAGCGTGCGAAACTTCGGATGCATCGAGAAGTCGGCCCCGTTCCAACAAACCCTCACCTCGCCATCCACCATCACCCGCCGCGGCAATGCCACGGTGAACCCGGCCATCTCGCCGCTCTTGCCGTCCCGCACGGTCCAAAGCACGGCCTCGCCGTCGGGGTTCTTGCGGTAGAGCCAGTCGAACCGCGCCGCGTCGACGGGAGTCTTGCGCGTGGCGCCGAGAAGGGCGATGGCATGCGCTTGGGCCGCACCCTGCGACTCTTCGGCGACGAGGAACGACATCGTATGAGACGTTGGCGAGTTCACGGATTCCAAAACAAGCGTGTGGCGAGACGGAATGGAGGCTGTTCCGGCATATTTCGGGCTAGGAAGACTTGCCAGAGGTCCGGCAACCCTCCCCGGTGCTCAGGGTCACGGCGCGGGCGGGCGTTTCCGAGGGCAGTTCCGCTCGATTGCGGAACAGCCGGAGCCTGCCCTTATGATAGACCGGTTCGAATCCGTGGTCCTCGAGTCGTTCGACCCACCGGCGATCCTCGCCCCAAAGCAGGGCGTAGTCATATTCCTTGCGAATCGACTCCATCGACTCCCGCGGCGCGTGCGGGTCGAATCTTGGGAATACGCGGTCGACGGGATACGTACGATACCACATGAGCGACAAGGTGTTCAGCGCGGGGAGACTGTACCCATTCGCCCCGCCCTTCTTCACGTGGTAGTACTCATGGGCCCGCGTAATCGGGCGGATCTGTCCGAAGGCCGGGTTTTCGCTGTGGACCACGAAGAGCCGGCTGTTGGCTTCGAATGCGTCGATGCCCGATGTATATTCGCAGAGCATCGCGTCCATTCTCACCAGTTCGACCGTGGTGAATCCGACGACCGCCAGCAACGCAACAAGGGTCGTGGCGACGAAGGCGCGGCGCACGCCGGTGCCCATCCATTGGCCGGGCATTTGCCCGACGCACGCCAGGAAGACCGGAAGAACGAATGGGACGAGCCGGACGTTCACCTTGTGCCATCCGAGACACTTGTACGGCAGCGTGAGGTAGGCGAGCACGAGGAACAACAGCAGGGAACCAAACGGATGCCGGATGGCCGCGAACAGCGCCTTGCGCGTGTTGCCGCGGCAGGCGGCCAGCGCCACCAGAAGCGGCACCGCCAGCCACGTCCAGGGCAAAACGGCCGCCACGTATGCCGGCACGGACACGCTGTGAAAGTACTGGCGGATGAAGTTCTCCACGGTCCAATGCAGAGGCAGCCACGACGTATCGGAGGCGTTGAGCCAAGTCGCCCGCGTGTTGATCGCCACGTAGTCGGCGAACAGAATCCAGCCTGGCCACGTTACGAGAAGCGACGCGCCCAGGGCTTTGGCCGGGCGCCGCGTTTCAAACAGCCCGATCCAGGCCACGGTACCCGCCAGCAGGGCAAAGGTGAACAAGTGCGCGAGATAGACGAACGCGCCCAATACGGGCAGCACGAACCGGTGTCGAATGCCCGGGTGATCGCGATGCCGCAGCCAGTAGCCCAAGGCAAAGAAGAACAACGGGATCGACAGCGTGAAGTCATGGTAGCCGCGAAGGAACGGATAACTGTACACCATGAGGAACGACAGATAGGCAACGTGCCGTTTCTCCGGGGCAACGACGCCGAGAAGGTAGAATACGCTCGCCGGAAGCAGCACGACGTACAGGCTCAGCACGATCTTCTCCGCAATGAGCAGCGGCGCCACGCAACTGACCAATCCGACCGCCGAGTCGTGAAGCATGTGCGGGATCGGGTGCCAATTGCGCACGTAGTACTGCGCGTAGTCCCACCGCGAATCGCCGTACTCCTTGAACATGTGGGTGGGCAGCAGGAACCACGGGCCGTTCTGTGACGGAAAGTGGTTTGTCGCCCAGATGGGGATGAGGCTCACGCCGAAGAACAGCGCGAGCAGGACGCTCCCGGGCCCCCGGCCCCGCCCGAGATGCGCACGTGCCCGCTCGGCCCCGTCGTGGCCCCGCTCGACCGAGGCGTTTGGAACGATGGCTTCCATGTTCGATTCGTGCTCAGGAGACCTCTGCATCATTCGACGACGCGATCCACGCGCTGCGTTTCGGATGGTTGTCTTCCGATCCCGGAGGCGCGCCTCGCTCCACGGGAAACGGCGCGTCGCAGACGGCGGGCTGCGGCCCATGCACTGCAGGCGACGACGGGCCCGAATTCTCGGCGCCTCGTGCCGAAAGGCCGATCGTCTCGCGGATCACGTACAGCGGCCGGCCTTTCACCTCCTCGTAGATGCGCCCCACATACTCGCCGAGGATTCCCAGGGAGATGAGCTGAACGGCTCCCAGAATCAAGACGGCAACCACGATCGCGGCCCAGCCGGGAACGTACGTGTCGGTAAACAGCCGCACGTAGATCGCCCAGAAGATGTATGGGATGCTGCCCGCCGCGATAAGAAACCCGGCGTACGTGCACAGGCGCAAGGGCACGGTCGAAAACGAGGTGATGGCATCCAGTGCCAGCGAAACAAGCCGGCGATAGTCGTGCTTGCTGGTCCCCGCGTGACGCCTTGCCGCCTTGTAGGGGATGCCCGTCTGCCGAAAACCGACCCACGCGACGAGACTGCGGAAGAAGCGATCGCGCTCGCGCATGCGCAGCAGTTGATCGACCACTCGCCGGTCCATCAGGCGGAAGTTGCAGCCCCTCGGATCGGCGTTGCCGTTGACGAGCGTTCGGAAAAGCCTCAGGAACGCCCAGGACGCCAACCGCCGAAACAGGGGGGCCCCTTCCGTCTCTTCACGCACGGCGTAAACGACGTCGAAGCCCTCCTTCCAGTGGCCGATCATCTCGTGAATCAGCGAGGGAGGATGCTGAAGATCGCCGTCCATGACGATGACCGCCTGGCCACTGGCGTGCTCCAGCCCCGCGAAGATCGCCAGTTGCGTCCCGAAGTTCCTCGAAAGACTGACGAGCCGAACGCGGGAGTCCCGAACGGCGAGACCTCGAATGAGAGGCACGGTCTGGTCGCGGCTCCCATCGTCGACGAACACGATCTCGAAGTCGCACCACTGTCGCGCGAACTCGTTGCTCAGCATCGCGTGCAGCGGGAGGATGTTGTCCTGCTCGTCGTGGACGGGAACGACAACCGAAACGAGTTCGTTCTCGGGCATGGTTGGTTACCTGGGGAGCTTGCCGATGCGTGCCGATTTCCATGTGATCCGCGGAGCGACCCGAAGATCGTCGACGGCATCCCGCGCGGCGCCAAGATCCTGATATCGCGCCGGCGCAACGTTGGCCCGGTCGAGAGCCGCGCGGGCGTGGGGATTCACCAGCGCTTCGAACTCGATGCCACGGTTGGGGGAACGGAGGAATTGGCGATCCGTGCGGCTCAGGGTGCCGTCGAGGTCGGGATCGCAGCCGCCAGGATGGGTAATGATCTCCGAGGCAGCGGAGCCTGCCGCTTGAATCGCGTCGACCACGCGTCCCAGGTCCATCTTTCCGCTGCCGAGAATTCCGTAGACGCGGGACGGTGACCCAAGGCACGGCGTTCTTCGCCGGTTCCGCAAGGCAAGCAAGCTGAGAACGACCTTCTTGGGCAAGTTGTTCGCGAGTAACGGCAGTTGGGACGGACGTGTCAGAGCTTGAACTGCGCGAAGCGGTTCGTGGGAAATGCGAATCGCCGGGCAGCCGTAATGCCGAGCCAACCGCACGATAACGTCGAACATGGCCGGGATCATGTGAACGTGACGGTGGCTGTCGACGTGGTCGATGGACACCGCGTGGGCCCGAAGCTTCTCGAACTGCGCGGCCACCTCGCGTTCGACCTGCTCGATCGCCGAGGCGCGCTTGGTGAGCGTCAACCGAAGCAGGGAAAGGAAACCGTGTCGAAATCGGCCGTCCTCGTTCACCAGCGCCGGCACGTCATCCGGCGGCGAGACGCTTCGGCCGCCCGTCAGGCAAATGTGAAGCCCGATCCCAAGGCCCGGATTCGGCCGAATCACGCTTTCGACGGCGTGATCGAACGCCGGGCCGTTGGCCATCAGGCTGGCGCTGGTAAGGACACCATGGCGAAAAGCCTCGTCGATCGCCCGATTCGTCGACCGGCAAATCCCCAGATCGTCGGCGTTGATGATCAATTGCTTCATTGCCGAGAAACGGGATGCTTTCCAGAAGCGACCGTGGCGACGGGGGTCCGCGCGTCAGACACCATTCACCTCCGCATAGTGCGACGTCGCGCACTCGCTCAGCGTGGCGCTGACCATGCCGCGGACGACCAGGCAGGACTCAAAAACCTCCATCATCCGCCCGAAGAACCCATCCAGCGCACGCGCATCCCCCACATACGGCGAGCATCCCGGCCAGAGCGAC